>Ga0316628_100001325_pt1 | contig 17417 bp, 9 predicted proteins | sample OWC_Aug_M2_C1_D5_FD_207648 | JGI IMG/M metagenome (GOLD analysis project Ga0316628, IMG submission 207648) | Wetland soil microbial communities from Old Woman Creek delta, Ohio, United States - OWC_Aug_M2_C1_D5_C | ecosystem: Environmental > Terrestrial > Soil > Wetlands | place: USA: Ohio... | reverse complement strand
CACGACCACGGTCGACCCTGCGCCGGGCGACGCCGGGCAGGACTGGGCAGTCAGCGACCCGGTCCCGCAGGACTCGGGCCTCGACGCGCAGCCGACCGACGCGGGCACGGACGCCGACGCCGACGCGACGGTCGTCGATCCTCCTCCTCCGGACGCGGGCGTCGGGTTGCTCGACGACGACCGCCGTCCGACGGACCACTGGCGCGACACCGCTCCGAGGCGCGCCGTGCGTTCCGACGACGTGCCGCTCTTCGATCCTCCGGAGGTGCGGCTCAGCGCGGTGCGCGAGGGCGACGTGGTGCGCGTCACGCTCGTCGGCGGCCCGGCGGCGATCGGCACGCGCTGGCAGGCGGAGGGCGACGTCGACGGCGACGGGCGCGAGGTCGTGTGGAAGCCCTCGTCGGACGCGGACCTCCTGAGCGTCGCGGTCCGCGCGCGCGGCGGCGTGTCCGTGGTCTCGATCCGCCTCTGCGAGGTGTAGGTCACCGAAGGCTCATCCACGGCTGGGCCGGGGCGTGTCCGATGTGTTCGCATTTTGCATGCCTCCTTGCGCATGACGACGCATCAGCCTCGCGAGCGAGCGCGATGGCGCGTGCGCCGGTGGGGCAAGCGGCTCCTGAAATGGCTGGGCTTGCTCGCCGGACTTGCGGTCGTCGCCGTCTACGTCCTGCTCCACAACCTGGACCAACCCTGGGTCAAGCGGCGCGTCCAGGCGATCGTGGCGAAGCAGGTCGGAGTCGCCGTCGACTACGGCTCGGTGCGCCTCGCCTTGTCGTCGGGGATCGACGTGGACGACCTCGTCGTGTCCTCGCCTCTCGAGGTACGAGGCGCGGCGCCCGAGCTGGCGCGCATCGGGCACGTCGCGGCGCGCTGGTCTCTGCGCTCGCTCCTCACCGAAAACGTCCGTGTCGCGCGCATCGATCTCACAGACGTCGCCCTGACCGTCGCGGTCGACGAGAAGGGGCGCACGTCGCTCGATGCGCTCTTCAAGGGGCCATCCGTTCCGCTTTCGCGTCAGGCCGAGTCGTTGCTCGGCTCGCCGCTGCCGGTCGGCGCCGTCGACGTCCAGCGCCTCTCCGTCACGGTCGTGAACACGGTGCACGGCGCGGTGGTCGAGCGCACGACGGTGCGCGGCGTCGCGCTGGAGCTGCGCGGCGAGCCGGCCGAGCGCGGGGGAGGCGCTCGCCTGTGGCTGGGCTCGGATGCGGCTCAGCTCGCGCTCGACATGGAGCGCCAAGGCAGCCTGGGCGCCGAGGGCAGCGCCCACGCTCGGTTCTGGGCGATCGCCGCCGCGACGTCGTCGGATCTCGCCCTCGCGCTCGACCTGCACGTCGTCGATCAGAATCTGGTCCCAGGCGTAGGACTCGAGCGCGCCCTCCGAGCTGCAGGGCGCGCTCGCTTCGACGTTCCGGCGTCCCGAACCGACGTGATGGTCGACGCGGAGATCGCCGACGGCACCGGCCGCGCGAACGTCGCGCTCGCCACCATCCCGGACGAAGGCCCTCCCGTCGTGCACTGCGCGGTCGGCGACGTGGACGCTGCGGGGCTCCTCGCTCTGCTCCCCGCTGAGCTCGTCCCCCTCCACGCCGAGCGCGCCCACCTTCGCTATCGCATCGTCGAGGCAGTTCTCTCCGCACCGCCCCGTCTGAACGAAGGAGGCGCGGTCGAGGTCGAGGGTGACGTCGCGGACCTCCGCGTGGCACTCCATGGCGGGGGCTCGCTTGGTGTGCAGACCGGCGCGCTGGGCCTCCACATGCTGCCCGATTCGACGGCGAACATGGCGGTTCATGGTTCGGTGACGCTCGACGGAGCGGCCCTGGCGACGACTCGGGGTGAGACCAGGACGGGCGGCGTAAAGATCCAGATCGACGGGCGGGGGAGCCCCGCCGGCGCGTTCGACGGGAGCGTGGAGCTTCGCTTCGCCTCGGTGCAGACGTCCGGCTCGTTCGAGGCGGACGCGCGCGACGGCCGCGTCGCGCTCCACTTCGGGGACGTCCACGTCGACCTCACCGACCCGCTCGCGACACGAGGCGACCTCGCGCTCACGGGCGAGATCGCGTCCGTCTCCGCGCGCGACGACTCGTCCCGCGCCCTCGCGAGCACGCTGGTGGTGCACGGTCACCTCCCGCTCTCGGGGCCCGCGCCGTACGCGGCGAACGCCGAAGTGACCGCGGCGCGCATTCAGGTCTCCGGACGTGCCCGGGAGACGCTCGCCGATGCGGCGGCGCGCGTTGCCGTCGACCTGACGAACGCGATGCCCGACCTCGGACGACCCATCGCCAGCACGGGTATCGCGCACGTCGAGATTTCCCTCGGAGACACGAAGGCGGCCATCGACGCCGCCAAGGAGCCCGACGCGGTCGATTACGAGCTGCACGCGCACGCCGCCACACTGGAGCCCTTGCGGCGGCTACTGCCGGCCGACGCGCTCGCGATGATCCCGCTGCGACGCATGGCGTTGGCGGTCGAGTCGAAGGGCCGCGTCGAGCGCATCTCGTCCGCGCTCCCCGAGATCCGTCAGCACACCAAGCTGGACCTCGACCAACCCGCCTACGGCTCCGTCTCGGCGCGCGCGCTGGCCATCACCCTCGACTCCCGCGGGACGGCGACGCGCCAGGACGTCGACGTCGACCTCCGCGCGCGGGCGCTCTCGAGCGCCAGGGGCGGCACGGCGGATGAGCACCTGACACTCTCGGCGAAGCTCGATCGCGCGCAGCCCGCGCTGCGCCTGGTCGTCGGCATCGACGGCCGCGCGAAAGGGGAGCTCGCCGTCGCGGCGTCGTTCGATCGGGCACGCCACGCCCTCGCGTACGACCTGGAAGGAAGCGCCTCCGAGCTCGCGTCGCTGGCGCCCCTGCTCGCGGGCATTCACGGTCTCGAGAACGTCGACCTCTCCGCTCTCGAGGTCGGCGTGGCCGCCAAGGGCGAGCTCCTCGGTGTCGTCACGGACGTCGAGCCCGACGGTACCGCGCGCTTCGCGCCGAGCCCCGCCCTGACCGCAGCCGTGACGGGGACGATGGACGTCCGCGTCGAGCACTTCCGCTTCGCCCGGCGGGCCGTCCTCGTGATGGTGCCGAAGCTCGCCTGGCACGGCGACTTCGGCGTCGCGGGCGGCCGGCGGACGCTCGCGGGCCACCTCGACGTCGGCAGCGTGCACCTCGCGGTGGGGCCTCACGTGCTCGATGCCGCGGGCATCTCCGACCACCTCTCGGCCACCGTGGTCGGTGACCTCCGCAACCCGGACGCGGACGTGGCCGACCACGTCGTGCTGACCACTGCCAGCCAGGACTTCGTTCCGGCCTATCCGGTCGGCGACGTGTCTTCGGACTTCTCGCTGCGCCGCGACCACGCGGGTATCGTGCGCCTCGACGAGCTGCGCGTCGTCAACGCCGCAGGCGGGACGACGGTCTCCGTCGCCGGGGACCTCGACGTGAGCGGGCGGCGCCGCAAGCTCGCGCTCGAGGGCGCGCTGGAGCAAGACGTGGCGCGCCTGTCGACGCACTCCGCGGAGCTAGCCGGTCGCGGCCGGGCCTGGGTGACGACGCGCGTGGAGTCCAGCGACCTCGTCGTGTTCCGAACGCAGACCAACCTGCGCTTCAACGGCGTCGATCTCCGCCTGCCGCGACAAGGAATCGTCATCGAGTCCGCCGACGGCGAGGTCCCGATCGAGCTCGAGGTTCGCGCGGCGGCGGGGACCGCGACCCTGCTGCGCCGCCCCCAGTCGAGCCCGTTCGCGTTGCTGCGGTTCGTGGATCAGCACCCGCTGCTCAGCCGCAAGAGCTTCCTCTCGGCGGGCCGCATCACGACGCCGTACGTTTCGATCGCGCCGTTCACCGCGAACCTGCAGATCGATCACAACATCGTGGCGCTCGAGCAGCTCGAGATGGGTGTCCGCGGCGGGTGGGTGACCGGGCAAGGCGTGCTGGACTACGACGGCGAAAAGTCGACGCTCGAGCTGCACCTGCGGGCGAGCGGCGTGCGGTCGTCGCATGACGAGCCGTTCGACGGCAACGCAGCCTTCGTCGTCTCCGCGGAGGACCGCAGCCTGGACGGGCGCGGCGAGATCCTGCGTATCGGCGCGCGGCACTTCGTCGATCTGCTCGACCTCGTGGATCCGACGCACACCAACGCCTCGGTCAACCGCATCCGCAGCGCGCTCGCGCTCGGCTATCCGTCGCGCGTGAGCGTCGCGTTCCGCCACGGATTCGCGAACGCCCATGTCCAGCTGGGCGGCCTGGCGTCGCTCTTCAGCGTCGACGACATCCGGGGGATCCCGGTGGGCCCGCTCATGGAACGGACGCTCAAGGCCTGGTCAAGATCGAGAGGAAGACGATGATGCGACGCGTGCTCCTGTTCGCCGGCGCCGTAGCCGCCGTCGGCTGCATCAAACCACCCGAGATCGTGATGGTCGACCGCGCGACCGCGCTGGAGCAGCAGGCCGGCGGCTCCTTCCCGGAGCTCGAGAAGAAGCTCGCGCAGGCAGCGATCGCGCCGCGCCCGGTGCCACTGACCCCGGACCAGCTCGAGGCGCTCGGGATCGGCTCGCCGAGGCTGACCGACCAGACGGAGATGACCAACGCGGACCGCGTCGACGATCTGCTGCAGCGACACTGCATCGGCGAGGGCCGAAACGGCCTGCTCGCCGACACCACCAACGTCTGCCATGGCGCCGTCGATCGCGACGAGGTCATCAAGCTCGTCGACCGGGTCAACCTCGCGCGGGCGCAGCTATGGCGGTGGATGCACGAGCAGCGCCCAGAGCTCTCGCTCGAGGAGGTGCGCGGTCGCTGGCGGAGGGCGCACGCCACCGGCGTCGTGTGTGGCGGATGGATCGAAGGGGATGACGGAAAGTGGGAGGCCAAGTCATGCTGATGGTTCGCCGGCTCGTCGTCCTCGCGCTAGCCATCGCCGTCTGGACGTTCGCCGCTCGAGCGACGGCACAGGACGAGGAGCCCGAGGGCGGCCTCCGCCGGCCCGACCGTCTCACCGCGGGCATCGCCGACCAGCTCCTCGGGCAGCTCGCGCCCGACGGCAAGACGCTCTATTTCGTGTCGACGCGCAACACCACCCACGAGCTTTTCACGCAAGACTTGGACGGTGGCCGAATTCGGCGCCTCTTCGACGAGAGCGCCGACGTGACGTGGCCTCGCATCGCGCCCGACGGCAAGTCGATCCTCTACGTGTCGTTCCGCGATGGCGCCGGTCAGCTCTGCGTGCGCGCCCTGCCCGGCGGCGGCGATCGACGCTGCGTGAGCGGCTCGGTGCCGGCCCTGGCAGCGGAGTGGATCGACCGTTCGCGCATCGCGGCCGTCGTGCGGCCGTCGATCGAGGGCGGCCTGCGGGTGGTCGAGGTCGCGGTGGGGTCGAGCCTGTCGGCGCGCCCGATGTTCGATCGCAACCTCACCACGCCCACGGTGTCGCCGGATGGACGATGGCTCGTCTACGTCCCGCTGGAGCGCTCCAGCGCGTACGTGGGCCCCGCGTTCGCCGCCCGCGCAGAGAAGCGCCTCGAGGCGGTGCGCATCGATCGCCCGGAGACGCCCGCGGCGCTCGACATCGATCTACCGGGACGGACCGGGCAGCCCGTCTTCTCGCGCGACGGCCGCTACCTCTACTTCGTCCAGTTCTTCACCGACTCGAACCGCGACGGCGTCATCGACGCCGACGATCACGGCGTGCTCTTCCGCGCCCCCATCGGGTTCGAGAGCGGTCCGCGGCTCGGCGTGCCGGAGCAGCTCACCGACACCTCCTGGAATTGCCAGTACCCGGCGCCGTCCACGAAGCTGCTCGTGGCGACGTGCACCCGAGCGCGCAACCTCGACATCTACGCGCTCCCACTCGACGGCGAGGTCCCGAGCGCGTGGGACATCGAGCGACTGAAGCTGGAGCTGGATTCCGTTTCGAGGACCGCCGACCAGCAGCTCCTCTATCACCATTGGCTGGCGCGCTCGAGGCGCGTCACGGGCCGGCGGCTCATCATGGCGAACCTCGTTCGCCTGCATCTCGGTCTCGACGAGTTTCGCACGGCGGAGTTCTACGCCGAGCACATCGCGCGGATCGACGACGCGAGAACGGCCGGGCTCGGGCGTCCGCTCGCCGCGCTCGTCGCGCATCGCCGCGCCCTGCGCCAACGCGAGCTCGGGCACCTGAAGGAAGCCTTCGAGGACGAGGCGCGCGCGCGCCTCGACGGCCTGCGCGAGGAGCCAGGCGATAGCCGCGCGACCGTCACGCTCCTGCACGTCGTGCGGAGCGAGCTGGCGGACACGGCAGGAGACAAGACACGCGCGCGCGCGGAGCTCGAGCTGGCAGCCGTGGACGACGGCACGCCGCGCTCCGTGCTGCGCTTCTACTACGACCGCGCGGACGCCCTGTATCGAGAGCTCGACGATCGCCCGGCTCTGGTCGCGGTCTGCAAGAGCCTCTCGACGATCAAGGCGCTCGATCTCGACGAGCGGCTCGACCACGCCCGCAGCGCAGTCCGTGCCATGACGCGCGGCCTGGCATACGACGCAGCCGACGCCGAGCTCGCTCGCGAACGGCAGACGGCGCCCGACGACTCCGAGCTCGCCTTCGCGATCGACCTCGCACGCGCCGTGCTCGCGATCCGCGACGGCCACCCGCCGAATGCCGTTCGCGACACCATCGTCGCGCTGTACCAAGGGCAGACGCGGCCCGACCGGCGGCGCGCGGTGGTGCTCGACGCCGTGCGGCGCGCCGCGCAGATGGGCGCCGAGAGGGTGACGGAGGTCGTGGCCGAGCGGTACCTCGCCGACACCGCGCCGGGCACGCTCGAACACCTACGCGCCGAGCGCCTCTACGCGCGCGCGATCACGGGGCGAGCCTATCGCCGCGCCGCCGCGGGGCGCACCCCCCAGGCGCGCGCCGACTTCGACGCCGTCGCGAGCAAGACCGGCTCGCTCGAGAGCGTGGTCGCGTCGATCGACCTGCGGGTGCGCGCGGGGGACAAGCCCACTGCCGTGCAGGCCGACTACGACGCGCATGCCAAGGCCTACACGGCCCCGACGCTCGCGTTCGCAAAGGCGTACCTCATCTCCCTCGAGCTCTCGTCGCTGCAGGGGAAGGCCTTCGACGACAGCGCCGCGGCGGCGCGTGCGGCACTGCGCAGCCAGTGGGCCAAGCTGGAGAACCAGCGCATGGTCCGGGCGCTCTACGGCGCCATCCTGCACCAGCGGTTCCTGCGCACCGGCGACATGGCGCTCGCCATGCGGGCCAACGTGAACGACCTGTTCGCGCTCGACCTCGTGGGGAGGGACCCGCGCATGCGCGCCATGCTCCTCGGCCAGCTCGGCATCTTGCACGCGTCGGTGGGCAACTACCAGATGGCGCTCTCGTACCTGAAGCGCCGCGACGACCTTCCGTACGTCGACGATGCCGCGAGCCTCGCGACGCGCATGGCGGAGGCGCGCTCGCAGCTCCACGCCGGGCACGACGGCGACGCCGCGCGCATCGCCGACGAAGCGCTCGCCATGACGGAGCGCGCGCCCGCGCTCGCCGAGTATCGCGCGCTCGCGCTCGATCGCGCGGCGCTCTACAACCTGTCCGCCGGACGCTTCGAGCGAGCCTTCGCTCTCTACGACACCCTCGTCCCGCTGCTGGGCGAGCCGTCGCCGCGCGACGACGCGGCGGTGCGCCGGAACCGCTTCGTCCTGCGAGCCGCGCGGGCGGCAGCAGCCATCGGCGCGGGGAAGCCCGCGCGCGCGCTCGAAGACCTCGCGGTGGTCGAGCCGGCGCTGCGCGACCCGAGCATGCGCGAGGTGCTCAATTGGCCGCACGCTGCCGAGGACCACACGATCGCGACGTACGGCGCCATCATCGCCGGGTTGCGCGCGAACGCGTACGGCGCGCTCGGTCAGCTGGACGCGCAAGGGGCCGCGCTGGCGGAGCGCCGCGCGCGCTTCGCGGAGCGCTTCGCGCGCACGAACCACGACGAGTTCCTGCGCGCGCTGGCGCTGGTGGAGACGGGCCTCGCGGGCAACGCCGCCGCGCGTGGAGACGGCAAGGCGGCGAGCGGCTGGGCCAGCAGCGCGCTCGTCCACGCCGACGAGCTACGCGCCCGCAACGCGGGACCGATCGCGCGCTCGCAGGTCGACGCGATCTGGCTCGCGGCCGAGCTCGCCGTGTTCCTGCAGGCGCAGCCGTCGTTCGACCTCCGGAAACGCCTGGATGGCGCCCGCTCCGAGATCGCTGCAGGAAACGACCGCCGTCTCCGTCGCCTGGCGGGCTGGCTCGAGGTCTACGGGGTGCTCGTGAGCCCGTGACGCTAGAAATGGAGTAGCAGACCTTCCTTGCGCGCGCGTTCGATCGCCTCGGCGAGGTCCGCGTAGCGCCCCTCGTCGGCCTCGGCGAACTGGTCGACATGGAACGCGTCGCGCAAGAGCGGTGACGCCTCCGGATCGGCGGGGGCGGCGCCGAGCGCGTCGCGGACCGCTTGCGCGAGCGCGGGGTCGAGCTTCGTGTGCGTTGCCAGGACGTCGGACGGAGCCTCGTGCCCGCGGAGCACGACGCGCCACTCCGAGGCTGAGCCCTGCGACGAGAAGCCAGCGCGCGCGATGCGGTCGCCCTCGTAGAGCGCGAACGTGCCGAGCACGTCGCTTCGTCCCTCGAAGACGGCGCGCGCCGCGGCGTCGTGGGAGCCGAAGAAACGGTCCTCGGAGAAGGTGGTGCGCGGATCGATGCGGCGCGCGGCCAGGTCCATGCGCTGGAGGACGTAGCCCGTCGCGCTGTGCGGGTCGACCCAGGCCGCGCGCGCCCCGCGCAGGCGATCGAGCGCGTAATGGCGGCTGCTCGAGTGGACCGCGAGCACGGCGCAGAAGGTGCTGCTGCCGTGCCGCTGGTTGACGAGCAGCGTGCGCGCGAGGTCTTTCTCTCGCAGCTTGAGGAAGACGATCGGCGGGAGCCACGCGAAGTCGACCTGCTCCTTCTCGAACGACGGCAACAGCTCCTCGTACGAGAGCGCGACGTGGGGGACGATGGTGCGACCGACTCGCCCGCTGACCCAGCGCAGCAGCTTGCTAGCAGCCTCCCCGATGGGCTGGGCGTTGCGTTGCCACGTCAGCGCGAAGGACAGCTCTCGCTCCACCATCCCCCTGAATATCATCAAACTCGGCGGAACAGATCCCACCCGAGCTTCGCGGCAAGGGACAGCACGACCAGCAAGACGACGACGCGAACGAACGCGTCGCCGCGCTTCATCGCGGTGTGCGCGCCAGCCCAGGCGCCGAGCGCGTTGCACGCCGCCATCGGCAGCGCGACCGACCAGAGGATCGTGCCCTTGACGGCGAAGACGCAGAACGAGGTGAGGTTGGAGGCGAGGTTCACGACCTTCGCGTTGCCGGAAGCGCGGGTCATCGAGTCGCCAGCGAACGCCACGAAGGCCACGATGAGGAGCGAGCCCACGCCCGGCCCGAAGAAGCCGTCGTACACGCCCATGGAGAGCGCGATGGCGGCGAGCCGTGCGCGCGGCGCCTTGGTCTCGTGCGGTGTGCGCCCGCGCAACAGCAGCGGCCGCAGCGCCACGAGCGCGGCGGCGAAGAGCAGCAGCCCGAGGACGATGGGCTTGAGCGGCGCGTTGCTGACGCGGAGCTGCAGCAGCGCGCCGAGCACGGCGCCCGCGGCGCCGCACGCGAACGCGAGGGGCGCGCGGTGCCGGTCGAGTCCACCGGCTCGCCAGAAGGAGACCGCCGACGCGATCGCGCCGAAGACGGACTGACCCTTGTTGGTGCCGAGCGCGAGGTGGGGCGACGGCACGAAGCTCATCAGCGCGGGGACCGTCAGCAGGCCGCCGCCACCCGCGATGGCGTCGATGAACCCCGCCGCGCCGGAGACGCCGCAGAGGACCGCGAGCGCGTAGTGCGGGACCGCGAGCGTCACACCCGCAGCTCGGCGACGACGCCGAAGTGGTCGCTCGGCCACGCCTCGCCCACGGGCTGGTCGAAGCAGACGCGGGCGCTCAGCGGCTCGCCGCGGAAGCGATCGTCTCCGCCGCGCACCCAGACGTAGTCGATGCGGCGATCCGGCTCGCGCAGCAGCGCGGCGTAGGGGTTCTTCTTCGAGAACGTCACCCCGGGCGAACCGCCTCCCGCGACGGCGAAGCCGTCGGCGAAGTGCACGCTCCTGCCGCCGAGCGCCGAGAGGCCGCGCATGAAGCGGATCTCGTCCGAGTCGGGCTCGGCGTTGAAGTCGCCGACGACGATCGGCGGGTAGTCTTCGAGCGGCGCGTTGGCTCGGACGAAGCGAGCGATGCACTGCACCTGGAGCTGCCGCACGTCGGACTGGTCGAAGCGCCAGTTGAGGTGGGTGGAGAAGCACCGGACCTTGCCGAGCGGCGCGTCGATCTCCGCGAGCACGAGGCACCGGTGCTCGTCGGTGCCGGGAAGGCCGAAGACGAGCGTCCGCGCGATCGGCCAGCGCGAGAGCACGGCGTTGCCCATGCCGTAGGAGGCCGCGTCGGGCGCGCGGCCGAACGCGATGTGGTAACCGAAGCCTTCGGCGATGGCTTTCGCTTGATCGAAGTCGTGCTCGGGAAGGACGAGCACCTCCTGCAGACCGAGAATGTCCGGCTGGACGCGCCCGACCTCTTCGCGGATGGCGACGAGCCGCTCTTCCCACGGGCCCATGCGGTTCCAGATGTTGAGGGTGGCGACGCGGATGCGGTCCATCGCCACCACGCTACTACAATCAGGCGTCGGGGACGGAGACGGAGACGGAGACGGAGTCGGAGACGGAGTCGGAGACGGGGACGCGGACGGAGCGGAGGGTTTCGAGCTCGAGCGGGGAGGCGAGGCCGGTCCCCGTCCGCAGGCCGAGGCCGACGCGGACGGCCTTCGCGGGGATGGCGTCGGCGAAGAGCACCGTGAGGACCTCGGAGACCTTGGCGCTGCCCGAGCCCGTGACCTCGATGTCGACGAGCAATGGCATCAGATCGCCGACCAGGCCCGCCTCGGCGAGCGCGCGAGCGGCTCGCTCGTCGGACACGGCGACCTCGCGGAGGTAGCGGCGCACCTCCACCTTCTTGCCGATGCCGTCGATGTTGCGGACGATGGGCAAAGACTCGGCCGCCATGGCGCGAGCGACGCACGACGCGACGTACCCTTCGCCGCCGAAGCTCGGGAGCGCGGCGCGTGGGATGCCCACGGCGTAGCGCGCGGTGTCGATGACCTTGGACACGGCGGCGTCGCGATCGCCGAGACGCACGCCGCCGGTGAAGCGGAGCCCGTCGGGGCAGCCTGCGCTGAGCGCCGCGAGCCATTCCGTCGCGTCGCCGTCGCACGTGAGCTTGACGTCGACGATCTCGCCCGTGCTCGGCACGCCGAGCGAGAGGGCGGGCGAGAACGTCATCGTGGGTTTGGGGTGAAAGCCGCTGGAGTAGAAGAGCGGCAGCGCGGCGCGGCGGAAGGCGCGCGACATCGCGCGGATGAGGTCCAGGTGCGAGAGCAGCGCGCTCGGTCCGAGCTTGGTGAAGGCGAAGCGGTAGCGGCGCGCCTCACCTTGCGCGATGCGCACCGGCGGCCGGTTGCGCTTCGGCCTCGGCGCGGCGACCTCCGGCTTGGGCGTGGCGGGGCGCGGCTCCTTGGCGCGGAGCTGGACGAGACGGCTCGCGCGATCGTCGCGCATCGCGCCGAGGTCGCACGAGATGCCGCAGTCGTAGCAGACCAGACGGCGCGTATCGGCCTCCGCGTCCTTCAAGTTCGTGTGGTGGACGAACATCCCGGCGGCCTTGCCGCACGGGGGCGACAGGCGGCTCTTGAGAGACTTGCGGTACTCGGAGAGCAAGAAGCCCCCCTCGAGGCCGACGTCGATGTGGCTCCACGGCAGCGTCGCGCTCACGGGAATCGTGCCGAGGAAGCGCGCGGTGTCGATGGCGTGCTGGGCGAAGGCCGCCTCCCACACGTCCATGCGCAGCTGATCTTCCCACGAGTCGAAGCGCGCTCCGTTGCGATAGGCCGTCTCGAGCACGTCGCAGAGCGTCCGGTCGCCGCGAGCGAAGACGCCCTCGAGCCAGCTGCCCTCCGAGTCGTGCATGCGCAGATCGACGCGGCTGCCCTTCGCCTCCTGCGCGAGCCAACCTTGTTTTTCGCGCACGAGCTCGGCGGTGTCCATCGCGCACCACTGGAAGGGCGTGTGCGGCTTGGGCACGTGCGTCGAGACGCTCACGGTCACCGTCGGCGGCGGCGCGCCCTTCGCCTTCTTCGCGCGGAAGCCGATCTCCCGCGCGCGCTGCCCGACGCGGACGATCTCGCGCACGTCCTCTTCGGTCTCGGTCGGCAGGCCGATGATGAAGTAGAGCTTCATGCTGGTCCACCCGCGCGAGAAGACGCGCTCGGCGGTCACCATCAGCTGCTCCTCGGTGACGTTCTTGTTCACCACGTCCCGCATGCGCTGGCTGCCGGCCTCGGGCGCGAAGGTGATGCCGCTCGCGCGTACCCGCTGGATGTCGTCGAGCGTCTGCTCGCCGAGGCCGTAGGCGCGCAGCGAGCTCACGCCGAGCGAGACGCGCTCGGGGGCGAGTCGCTCCATGACGTTCTTGATGAGCGGCGCGATGCACGAGTAGTCGGCCGTCGAGAGCGACGTCAGGCTGACCTCGTCGTAGCCGCTCTTCTTCACCGCCGAGAGGACGGTCTCGATGACCTGCTCGGGATCGCGCTCGCGCACGGGCCGGTAGATCATCCCTGCCTGGCAGAAGCGGCAGCCCTCGGTGCAGCCGCGCGCGATCTCGATCGACATGCGATCGAAGATCGCCTCCGGGCCGCCGACCGGGCTGTCGTCGGGGAAGGGGAATCGGTTGAGGTCGTCGACCATGTTGCGCTCGACGGGCAGGGCGATGCCCTCCTCGAGCGGCTCGCCGACGACCGAGAAGCCGGTGTCCGGGTCGATCCGTGTAGGATACACGCTGGGGACGTACACGCCGTGCAGCCTCGCGATCGCGCGCAGGCGCTCGGCGCGCGGCACGTCCTTGTCGCGGAGCTCGGCCCAGAGCAGCGCGATCTCGGTCGCGCGCTCCTCGCCGTCGCCGATGACGAACGCGTCGACGAAGGCCGCGAGCGGCTCGGGGTGCGTCGCCGTCGGCCCGCCCGCGATGACGAGCGGGTGCGCCTCGGTGCGATCGCTCGAGCGGAGCGGGACGCCGCCGAGATCGAGCATCGTGAGGACGTTGGTGTAGGTGAGCTCGAACTGGAGCGAGAAGCCGACGACGTCGAAGTCCGAGAGCGGGCGGGCGCTCTCGAGCGAGAGGAGCGGCAGCTTTCGCTCGCGCAGCTCCTCTTGCATGTCGACCCACGGCGTGTAGCAGCGCTCGGCGAGCACGCGCGGGTCGTCGTTCAGGATCCGGTAGAGGATCTTGAAGCCGAGATGGCTCATCCCGATGTCGTAGACGTCGGGGAAGGCGAGGCACACGCGCGCCCTGACGCCCGCCCAGTCCTTGACGCGCGCACCGAACTCCCCGCCCGCGTAGCGCGCGGGCTTCTGGACGAGGTGCAAGAACTCACTGTACGGGTGCGGGCGCATGGGGAAAGCGCGCATTGTTGCACATTTCCCTGGCGGGCGCCGGGTCTTGCCTTGACGAGCGGGCCGCCCCACCCTCGAAGCATGCACCAACCTCTCTTCGTCGCGGGCCGGATGATCGACGATGGGCCGACGCAGAAGGTCGTCGCACCCTGGAGCGGCGACTCGCTCGGGGACGTCGTCCTCGCGGACGCGTCGCGCGCCGCGCAGGCCGTCGAGGCGGCGGCGTCTGCGTTCGGCGCGACCTCCTCCATGCCCGCTCACGCGCGCCGCGACGGCCTTCGCCGGATCGCGGACTCGATCGAGGAGCGGTCCGAGGAGCTGGCGATGGGGCTCGCGCTCGAGGCGGGCAAGCCAATCGCCTACGCGCGCGCCGAGGTCGCCCGCGCCGTCTCGACCTTCACGATCGCGAGCGAGGAGGCGACGAGGATGGAGGGCGGCATCATGCCGCTCGACGTGACGCAGGTCGGCGAGGGCTACACCGGGTTTCACCGGCGGGTGCCGGCCGGCCCTGTGCTCGGCATCGCCCCGTTCAACTTCCCGCTCAACCTCGTGGCGCACAAGGTCGCGCCCGCGCTCGCGTGCGGCTGCAGCATCGTGCTCAAGCCTCCGCCGCAGGCGCCTCTCAGCTCTCTGCGCCTGGCAGAGATCGTGCGCCAGAGCGGCTTCCCCGAGAGCGCGCTGCAGGTCGTGCCGTGCGACGTCGCCGTCGCCGAGTCGCTCGTCCGCGACGAGCGCTTCGCCACGCTCACGTTCACCGGTAGCGCCGCCGTCGGCTGGCACCTCAAGTCCATCGCCGGCAAGAAGCGCGTGCTGCTCGAGCTCGGCGGCAACGCCGCGACGATCGTCCACGAAGACGCCGATCTGGACCTCGCCGCCAGGCGCGTCGTCGCTGGCGCGTTCGGCTACGCAGGTCAGGTCTGCATCAAGGTGCAGCGGCTGTACGTCCACGAGCCCATCGCCGACCGCTTCGTCGCGCAGGTGCTCGCCGCGGCGCGCGCCGTCGAGGTCCGCCCGCCGATCGCCGACGGCATCCTCTCCTGCATGATCGACGAGAAGAACGCGCAGCGAGTCGTCGCGTGGGTCGACGAAGCCACGCACCTCGGCGCGCAGCCGCTGCTCCGCGCCGAACGCCACGCCAACAAGCTCGGCCCGATCGTGCTCGGGATCGACGGCGAAGGTCGCGGGCTGCGCGTCGTGGAAGAGGAAGTCTTCGGCCCCGTCCTCACGGTGCATCGCTACCGCAGCTTCGAGGACGCTCTCGCCATGGCCGACGACACGCGCTACGGGCTGCAGGCGGGCCTGTTCACCGACTCGGTGGCGCGCATCCAGGAGGCCTTCGCGCGCCTCCACGTCGGCGGCCTCGTGGTCGGCGACGTGCCCACGTTCCGCGTCGACTCGATGCCCTACGGCGGCACGCGCGACTCCGGCCTCGGGCGCGAGGGCGTTCGCTTCGCGATCGAGGAGATGACCGAGCACAGGCTCATGGTCCTGCGGCGCGGCTGATCGTTTTCGTGATAAACGATGGGCATGAGGGTGTTGCGCTCCTGCCTCGTCGCGGCGGTGCTCACGACGGCCGGCCTCGCTCACGCCGGCCCGCTGCTCGCGCCGGACGCCGCCCTGGAGGCCAAGGCCGCGAGCTACCAGCGCCAGGAGCAGACCTTCTCGACTCGAGAGAACGGCCTCTTCCTCGACACCTTCGTCAACCCGACCGACGTGGCGCTCGTGCAGTCGTTCTTCGCGCAGACCGCGCAGCTCGACTTCACCACGTTCAGCGGTCGTGACCCGTACAGCGTCGTCGACCACTACGACGAGTACGGCGACGAAGGGAACTTCGCCGGGGTCGCTTCCGTCGGCCTCGCCGCGCGCCTGATCTGGCTCCGGCAAAACGGAGGGAGCACCACGGACGTGCAGGCGGCCCGCGACGCGGCTGTCCGCGCGGCGCGCGCCTGGCACGTCTACGGCGCCATCGGCGGACCGGGCGTGGTGGCGCGCGGCGTGCGCCGCGTCACGCCGTGGAATCCGACCGACGCGCCCTTCCCCGGCCCGGCTCCGGTCATCGTCCCGCTCGAGGACGGGAGCGGCAACCCTCTGCCGGCGACGAAACAAGCGGTGTGGCGAGCGCCCGTGGCGCCCGGCTTCGACGGCTGGGTATGGTTCGACGACACGAGCAAGGATCAGGTCTCGGGTTACGCGCTCGCGGCGGCGTGGCTCTGGGACGCCCTGCACGACGACCCCGCGGTGCCCGCGGACGTCTCGAGCGCGCTCTCTGCCGATCTGGTTGCGTTCGCCAAGGCGCTCATGGTCGTCGCCCCCGAGACCGGGGTGGACCTGTGCATTCGCGACGCCGACGGTCGGCTCACGAGCTTCTACGACCTCAACCCGCGGATCCTTTCGCCGGGCGGGCCGCCGCTGCCGGACACGAGCACGCTGCGCAACGGCTTCAACGCCGCGCTCGCCCTCGGGATCCTGCGCGCCGCGTACCACGTCTCGGGCGACCCGGACGTGGGCGCGTACTACTACCAGGAGCTCGTCTCGAACCGCGATTTTCTGACTCCGATGAAGACGAACACGTCGCTCGTCTTCCTCGGCCCGCCCACCAACTACTCCAACGTCAACATGTTCGCGATTGCGCTCGCGACGCTCGGCCGCTTCGAGACCGATCCGCAGGTGCGGAGCGCGCTCGGCCAGACGCTGCAGCAGGACTTCTGGTCGACGGGCGACACGCGCGACGTCCAGCACGTCCAGCAGGCGTGGTTCGACGCGGTGTACGGCTCCTACGCCGTGGTGCCGCAGCCGGTCTCGGCGCGCATCGCCGGAAACCTCGGCGGCTTCAACGACCCTCCCGCCTTCGACCGCGATCGCGTCAACTGCGATGCCCAGGAGATCGACGCCGGGCAGTGCCTCGCCGTCGACGGCACGACGGTCATCAAGCTCGCGGCGCAGACGGGGTGGGGCGGCAGCGTCGTCGCGCAGGACGTCGTGCCGATGGCCGTGCGGCCGGACTCGGACTTCGAGTGGCGCAGCGATCCGCACCGCGTCAACGGCACGGCCGACGACCGGATGAATCCGGGGGGCGATTTCCTCGCCGCGTACTGGCTCGCGCGCCTCTCGGACACGGACACGAGCAAGAACATCTCGCCCTACGCGCGTCCGGCGCTGCCCTACGGCCCCGGCGATCAGGAGACCGTCGCGCCGGCCGCCTCCGGGTGCGGCTGCAACACGACGTCGCGATCCGACACGGCGTGGGCGCTCTTCGTGGTCGCCGCCGCCCTCGCCGCGTCACGGGCCCACAAAAGACGAATGACGAAGCGGGGTGCGCCTCGTCATTCGGAGCAGCTGCTCGGATTGAGCCCTCGCTCCCCGGCTCGGGCGGGCGGAGCTAGGACGACGGACGCGGACCCTTCGCGTTCCTGACCGCAGACATTCGCCTTCGTTCTGCTCGGCTTCACCGGCTGTTGACCTGCAGCGTGCCGAGGTGCTCGTACTTGCCGTACAGCGTGTCGGCGCCGAAGAGCATCACGTTCCAGCTCCCCGCGGGCAGCTCGCAGCGCCCGTGGGTGATCGACTCGACCTGGCAGCTCGTTCGCGTGCCCCCGCTGCTCGGCCCGTAGTCGATCGAGAGCTGCGTCGAAGGGTTGTCGAGCAGGATGTCGAGCGGCCCGCTGACCGTCACCTGCGAGCGGTCGGGCGAGACGAGGCGAAGGTGCCGCGCGAAGAACGCCGGCTGCATCATCGGCTGCCGGATGAAATCGCCGCGCGAGATGGCGCGCTCGCGCAGCTGCCAGTCCTTGTCCTCGGGGAAGTGCGAGACGCCGAACACGTCCGGCGGCGTGAAGAGGTAGTCGCTCGAGTACTGCTTGTGGAACTTGTCGCCGTCCAGGTAGCCAGCGTCG
>Ga0316628_100001324_pt1 | contig 17419 bp, 16 predicted proteins | sample OWC_Aug_M2_C1_D5_FD_207648 | JGI IMG/M metagenome (GOLD analysis project Ga0316628, IMG submission 207648) | Wetland soil microbial communities from Old Woman Creek delta, Ohio, United States - OWC_Aug_M2_C1_D5_C | ecosystem: Environmental > Terrestrial > Soil > Wetlands | place: USA: Ohio... | reverse complement strand
GTCGTCGACGAAGAAGTCAAGCATGTCCTTGAAGGCGTGCGGTTGGATGCCCAGGTGGTTGCCGTTCATGTAGCAGTTGGACACCGGGGTGGCGATCCAGTCGATGTTGAGCCCCAGCAGGTTGAGCAGCTCGCGGCCCATGATGGTGATCTCGGCGGTGTCGATGCCGTAAGGGCAGAAGAGCGAACAGCGACGGCACTCCGAACACTGGAACAGATAGTACCACCACTCCTTGAGCACATCGAGGCTCATGGGCCGGGCGCCGTTCAACTTGCCCAGGATCTTTCCCATGCGGCTGAAGTCGTTGCGGTAGACCGAGCGCAATAGCTCGGCTCGCAGCACCGGCATGTTCTTGGGGTCGCCGGTGCCGATGAAATAATGGCACTTGTCGGCGCAGGCGCCGCAGCGCACGCAGATGTCCATGAACACCTTGAAGGACCGGAAGCGCTCCAGGCGTTCCTTGAACCCCTCGTGGATGATCTGCTGCCAGTTCTCCGGCAGCTTCCAATCCTCTTCCAAGGGGTTCCACGGCCGGGCATTGGGAAGCCCCAGGATCGCCACGCTCTTGGGATTGGAGGCGTAGCAGTACATCCCCTTGCGGATCTCGGCCGGGGTCTCCATCCAGTCGGAGCGGGGAGGCTGGTAGTTGAGATGGTCCAGTACCTCTTGGGGTTTCGGTTTCGCTTCAGCCATGTCTTACTCCTTCCCTGCCGCTTCTGCGGAGGCTTCGAGCGGCTTATCCACGGGCAGCCCGGCCTCGACCATTTTTTCTCTGAACTCCTCTTCATATTCTTCGTAAGTGTGAATGTGCACCGGATAGTTCCAGGGATTGACGTGGCGGTAGGCCCGCGTGTTGCCGAGCATGTTGCGCGTGGGGCTCAGGAAGATCCCGCCCAGGTGCATCAGCTTGCTGTACGGAAAATAAGCCAGCAGCACGCTGACGAAAAACACGTGGATGTAGAATATGGCGCCGATCCCCTCCGGGACTGTCGGGTGCAGGGTCACCAGCCCCATGGTCAGCTGCTTGGCCGCGGCGAGGTCGATCTTGGTGACATAGCGCATCATGATACCGGTGAAGGCGATGCCGAAAATCAGGATCAGCGGGAAGAAATCCGAGGCCAGCGAGATGTAGCGCACGGAGGGAATGACGATGCGGCGCACCGTCAGGTAGATGACCGCGGCGAACAGCACGAGGCCGGACAGGTACACGTCCGGAAGCCCGAACTGGAACTGGGGGTAAATGATTTCGATCCGGAAGAAGCTGTCGATGGTTTCGACCAGCTGCACGCACCAGGGCACCGGCTCCAGGAATAGCCGCGTATGGCGGAACAGCACCGTGAGAAAGGCGTAGTGGAAGGCCAGCGCGCCGACCCACAGGAAGATTTCCAGCTGGTAAACGAGCTTGCCCTCTTTGAGCTTCATGCGGGTGTTGCGGAACAGCGAGCGAAAGGTCAGGACCTCGAACACCATGCGCATGAAAACGCCGAAGGTGCTGGAGGGGTTGTCGAACCTCGCGTCCTTGATCCAGGGGAAGGATTTCGCCTGGCCGCCCGTGGTGGGGATGGCGAAGGGCACGGCCGATTGCGACCAGCCCAGCACCTTGCGCACAAAGCCCACGACGAAGACGAGCACGGCCAGGTAGGGAATGGCCACCCCGAAGATCCACTGCAGGCCGATGGACACCCCCGCCCACGCGATCAGAAAAAGCGCCAGCACGGCAATGAATGAAAACATGTACTTTCTGTTCATCGATCAACACCTCGCAGACAATCTGTGCTTCAACGGGCCGGTTCTACGCCGGTCCATTGAAACATCACGGAATGTGGTTGACCACGGTTCGTCAGGCATCCGGACCTTGTCCCGGATCCTTTGAAATCAAACCGGCCCTTTCGAACGCCTTGAAGGTGCGGTCGCGGGTTTCGTTCGCCTTGAGTTCGAAAATCTTTTCACGGCAGGCGACGTAAATATCGAAGGCGGCCAGACCCAGCCGGTCGATGCGGGCCTCGAACTCCAGGAACTGCCGGGTCAGGCCGGTGTCCTGGAGCTCCCTGTCAAACATATCGCGAAGGGTTTTTTTCAGGGAGAAGATGAAAGCGGTGGCTCGAGCGGGGGTGAGATTCTGCACCGCGCGGATCCGCATGATGGGATCCAGATGCAGGGTGATGGCATCGGCATCCATGTCGCCCGTGAGCTGGTCGAACAAGGCTTCCACGCCCTTGAGGGTGTGACTGCCCACAGGGTTGGCAAAGGGGTCCTTCTGGCTCTTGATGAAGGTGGCGGTGTCAGGCGCGTAAGCTTGAATCGCGGAATCAAACCATTTGGAGATGATGGCGGACCGTTGTTGGGTAATCAGACTGACCAAGCCCTCTGCCATATAGACGACATTACTCTGCACTCGCAGGATCCGAGTGCGAACCGGTAGATTGATGGATTTCGACACGGGAATAATCAGGCAACGGAAATTTTCTATTAGACGAGTTCATGTTCCATGTCAAGGGCAAACCCGCATATTGACTGGTGTTCAAATCCATATAATATGGGTGCCGGCATGGCAAGGGCCGTTGGTAAAGGAGGAACGAATGTATTTCGACAAACCGGGAAAACAAAACACCGAACAGACCCTGGCGCTGGCAGCGGCGCGCGCCCGGGAGTTGGGTATCAGCGAGGCGGTCGTGGCCACCTCAAAGGGCGACACCGCCTTTCGCGCGGTTGAGATCCTCAGGGGAATCCGGATCGTGGTGGTAACTTACCACTGCGGCTTCAAGGAGCCGTTCAAGAACGTCATGCCCGAGGACGTGCGCGGCGAACTCCGACGCCAGGGGATGATCGTGGTGACCGCCAGCCACTCCCTGTCAGGAATAGAGCGTTCGGTAGCCGCCCGGCATTCAGGGATCTATCCCGTCCTGTTGATGGCCGACACGCTCAAGCTCTTCGGTCAAGGCACCAAGGTGGCGGTGGAAGTTGCGGTCATGGCTGCGGATGCCGGGGCGCTCAGCGGGGGGGACGTGGTGTCCATCGGCGGCTCCGGGCGCGGGGCGGACACGGCGCTGGTGCTTAAGCCGGCCCACCAGAACAATTTCTTCGACTTGCGCATCCGGGAAATCATCTGCAAACCGCGGGAGTTTTAGGATGCTCGAGACCTTTTTCTTTTTTATCGGCGGCGTTCAGCCCAAGGTCAAAATCCTGGACGAAAAGCCCAGGCGCTGCCCGCACTGCGGCCTGCACCAGGCCTACCTGAAGCGGGTGGACCACTACATCAGCCTCTTCTTCATCCCCGTACTCAAGGTCAAGACCGGTGAGCCCGTGCTGATCTGCGATCGCTGTGACCGGCCCGTCGCGGGGGCCGGACCCGGCGCATCCGGGGAACGGCAGGCCCAGGAGCAGACGAAAACCTGCCGTTTCTGCTCCAAGAGCTTCCCCGCGGAATACAGCTTCTGCCCCGTTTGCGGCAGACGGCTGTGACATCCTTTGACAGGGACATCGCCTCGATGGCGGCACCCGAACAACTCTATTTGCCGGCTGGCTGTAACCCGGCCCCGCCCGAACGCCACGTGGTTCTCGTAGCGCCCGAGATCCACTGGAATACGGGCAACATCGGCCGAACCTGCCTGGCGGCGAACGCCAGGTTGCACCTGGTAAAACCGTTGGGCTTTTCCCTGGAGAGCAAGGAGGTCAAACGGGCGGGGCTGGATTACTGGGAGCAGGTGAAACCGACCGTGTGGGAGAGCTTCGCTGCGCTGGCCGAGGAAATGCGGCCGGGGGAAACCGAGGTGGTGATCTTCACCAAGGCCGGGCCACGGCCTTTCTGGGCCATGCCGCGGCCCTCAAGGCTTTTCCTGGTGTTCGGTTCGGAAACCCGGGGCCTGCCCGAAGACGTTCTCGCACGCTACGCCGCATGCACCTACCATATCCCCATCACGGACCGGACGCGGTCGCTGAATCTCTCGACCGCGGCCGGCATCGCCCTCTATGAGAGCCTGCGCGGGATGCCCGATTTTCATGCCTGGGGATCGCTTCAGACCCGCGCAAGAACATGAAACGGGTTACGGCGAAAAATTCGAATCTCGAAATTCGAAACAATCCCAAAATTCAAATTTCCCAATATTCTAAACATGTTTTGAATTTAGGTCGTTTGAGATATTCGAATTTCGGATTTTATTGCAGCGCTCCCAGTCTAACAGCTTGGTCATGAAACGGAATTTATCTCCGAGAGAAGACACTAGGGCGGCCAGCTGTGCAATCAGGTTGAGCAGTTTGACAGAAGAGGGAGGGTGATTATAATTCATGCAAATTTTAGACCAATCATATTAAATTTGACCGAATCGTTGAGGAGGACTGATGCGGTTTGACCGATTTACCATTAAATCGCAAGAGGTTATTCAAAATGCCCAAGCGCTGGCCGCGCAGCACGGCAACCAGCAGATCGAACCCGAGCACCTGCTGAGCGCCATGTTGGCCGACCGGGAGGGCACGGCGGTTACCATGCTGCGCAAACTCGGGGTCGCACCGGAGGCCATCGCTACACAAACCCAGCGGGCCATTGAACGGCTTCCGCAGGTCAGCGGCGGGGGCATGGGAGAAGCCTACCTGTCCGGCCGGGCCAAAGCCATGCTGGAAGCGGCCTTTGCCGAAGCCACCCAGATGAAGGACGAGTACGTCAGCGTCGAGCACATTCTGCTGGCGGTCATCGACGAGAAGGCGGGCGAGGTGGGCAGGATTTTGTCACGGGCCGGCGTCACGCGGGATGCCGTGTTCAAGGCTCTGCAGGATATCCGGGGCACCCAGCGCATCACCGACCCCAACCCCGAGGACAAGTACCAAGCCTTGCAGCGCTTCAGCCGCGACCTCACCGACCTGGCCCGGCAGGGTAAGCTCGATCCCGTGATCGGCCGGGACGAGGAGATCCGGCGGGTGGTGCAGGTACTCTCCCGGCGGACCAAAAACAACCCCGTGCTGATCGGCGAGCCCGGTGTCGGCAAAACGGCCATTGTCGAGGGCCTGGCCCAGCGCATCGTGGCCGGCGACGTGTCGGAGACGTTGAAGAACCGGCGGCTGGTGGCCCTCGACATGGGAGCGTTGGTGGCGGGCGCCAAATACCGCGGGGAATTCGAAGACCGCCTCAAGGCGGTGCTGCGCGAGGTGGAAGGCGCCGAGGGGCAGATCATTCTCTTCATCGACGAGCTGCACACGGTGGTGGGCGCCGGCGCGGCCGAGGGTGCCGTGGACGCCTCCAACATGCTCAAACCGGCCCTGGCCCGGGGGCTTCTGCGCTGCGTGGGCGCCACCACCCTGAACGAGTACCGCAAATACATCGAAAAAGATGCGGCTCTCGAACGGCGCTTCCAGCCGGTGATGGTACGCGAGCCGAGTGTCGAGGACACCATCTCCATTTTGAGGGGGCTCAAGGAGAAGTACGAGGTGCACCACGGGGTGCGCATCAAGGATTCCGCCATCGTGGCCGCGGCCACCCTGTCCCACCGGTACATCTCGGACCGGTTCCTGCCGGACAAGGCCATCGACCTGATCGACGAGTGCGCCTCCAAGCTGCGCATCGAAATCGACAGCATGCCGGTCGAGATCGACGAGATCCAGCGCCGGATCACCCAAGCCGAGATCGAGCGCCAGGCCCTCAAGAAAGAGAGCGACCCGGCTTCCCGGGAACGGCTGTCCAAGCTGGAAGGCGAGCTCGCCGACATGAACGCGGATCTCGGACGCATGAAGGCCCATTGGCAGAAGGAAAAGGAGCTCATTCAGAACATTCGCACCATCAAGGGCGAGCAGGAGCATCTCAACTCGGAGGCCCAGCTGGCCGAACGCGAGGGCGACCTGGCCCGGGTTGCGGAGATCCGCTACGGGCGCTTGATCGCGCTGCAGAAAAAGCTCGAAGAGGCCAACCAACGGCTGGCCGAACTCCAGAAGGACACGCACATGCTCAAGGAGGAGGTTGACGACGAGGACGTGGCCGAGGTGGTGTCGCGCTGGACGGGCATTCCGGTGAGCCGGATGCTCGAGGGCGAGCGTGACAAGCTCGTGCGCATGGAGGAGCGTCTGCAGCAGCGGGTGATCGGCCAGGAGGAGGCCGTGTCTGCGGTGGCGGATGCCGTGCGCCGCGCCCGCTCGGGCCTCCAGGACCCCAACCGCCCGATCGGGTCCTTCATTTTCATGGGACCCACCGGCGTCGGCAAGACCGAGTTGGCCAAGGCTTTGGCCGAGTTCATCTTCGACAGCGAGCAGGCCATGGTGCGCGTGGACATGTCGGAGTTCATGGAAAAACATTCCGTGTCGCGGCTGATCGGCGCCCCTCCGGGCTATGTGGGCTACGAGGAAGGCGGATACCTCACGGAGGCGGTGCGGCGCCGGCCCTATTCCGTGGTCCTGTTCGACGAAATCGAAAAGGCCCACGCCGAGGTCTTCAACGTGCTCCTGCAGATCCTGGATGACGGCCGGATGACCGACGGCCACGGACGCACCGTGGACTTTAAAAATACGATCATTATCATGACCTCCAACGTCGGCAGCCAGTATATCCATGAGTTGGGAACCCGCGACCGGCCGGAAATGGAGCGCCGGGTCACGGACGCCCTGCGATCGACCTTCAAGCCCGAGTTCCTGAACCGCATCGACGAGATCATCATTTTTCACAACCTGACGCCGAAGCAGATCGACGCCATTGTGGAGATCCAAGTCGAGCGCCTGCGCAAGCGGCTGGAGGAACGCCACATCGAGTTGCGGCTATCGGGTACTGCCAAGAACCTCCTGGCCCGCAAGGGCTACGACCCGGTCTACGGCGCCCGGCCCCTCAAGCGCGCCATCCAGCAGTTGATCGAAAACCCGCTGGCGCTCGAAATCCTCAAGGGGCGCTTCCCGGAAGGCTCACGGGTGCTGGCCGATGCCGAGGCCGATCGGATCACCTTTGCCCGAGACTAGCAAAGGTGTCGAAAAACACGTATCGGACCGTCAGCCCAGGCGCCAAGAAGTTCAACATCCTTGAAGCCGCGTGGAAAACCCACCCGACCGCCTCGCCGGCCGGGTGGGTTTTTTCATGTATCGGTGGCGCGTTCCCCCGAGGTCAAACATCTTGTAATCACCAGCGCCTGCCATTATGATAGCGCTTCGGCGCGATGAGGTCCTTCATGTGTCAACGACCGCCCGCGGAGTGGGCGGCTTGTCTTTTCGGCCATGGGCCGAAATGACAAGAGCACGGCCGTGCTTCAACGTTGAACTTGCAACCGCGTGCAAAGCACGCGGTTTGTAGGGCAAGAATGAAGATGTCAACCACCGATAGGCTTCCCGACTTCTTCAAGCAATTTTCGGGCTCCGACCAGGTGCTGGTGGTGATTTCCGCGGATCCGGATGCCATCGCCTGCGCCCTGGCGGTGAGCCGCCTGCTCGCGGGCCGGACGGCTGGGGTTACCATCTCCAACGTCAACCAGGTCGACCGGCCGGACAATATGGCCATGATCCGCCTTTTGAAAGTCCCCCTCGTGCCTTTCGGTAACGTCCAGATTGAACGGTTCGCGAAATTGGTCATAGTCGACTCTCAGCCGAACCACAACGAACGCATGACGTCCCTGCGGCCGCAGGTCATCATTGATCACCATCCGGACACCGGCTATCGTGCGCCGTTTACCGATATTCGGCCGAGCTACGGGGCGACGGCCACCATTCTGACCGAGTACCTGCGGGCGGCCAGGATTGTTCCATCTCAAGGCCTGGCAACCGCTCTCTACCATGCCATCAAGACCGACACGGACGACTTCAAGCGCCAGACTCTGACCGAGGACCTGCAGGCATTCCAATACCTGTTCCGGCGGGCCAACATCCAGCTGGCGCGACGCATTGCGCAAGCCGATCTGCGCTTCGATTATCTGAAATATTTCAAGACCGCCCTGCAATTCATGCGCCTGCGAAAGGGTCGGGTGTTCGTTCACCTGGGAGCAGTGGCCAGCCCCGACGTGTGCGTGGTCCTCGCGGACTTTTTCATGCGGATCCACACGGTGAGCTGGAGCATCATATCCGGGATGTACGATAAGAAGCTGGTCATCATTTTCCGCAATGACGGCGCGCGCAAGAATGCGGGCCGGGTGGCCCAGGAAGGCTTTGGCAGTTTCGGCTCGGCCGGCGGGCACAAAACTGCAGCGCGGGCCGAAATCAACCTGGCCGAATCGAAAGAGCCCGGTATCGATTTCAAGGATCCTCGCAAGGTGCTCAACTGGATCATCACCCGCACGGAAAAGAGAACCCGGCGCAAGGCCGGCGCCCTCAAGGCGATTGCCGAGGGCAAGCCCGCCGAGGCCGAGAACCCACCCCATGAATGAGCCGGTGCACGACATCACGGTGACGGTGCTGGGCTCGGGGACCTGCGTTCCGAGCCTTGAGCGCAGTTCGTGTTCGGTCCTGGTCGAAACCGGGGGGCGGAAGTGGCTGATCGACTCGGGAGCCGGGACCTTGCGCCGCCTGCTTGAGGCCGGTACGACCATTTTCGAGTTGTCGCACCTGCTTTACAGCCACCTTCACCCGGACCACACCGCCGATCTCGTGCCTCTGCTCTTCGCCACCAAGTACCCGGATGAGCTCGCCCGCAACCAACCGCTCACGATCGTGGCCGGCCGAGGCTTTGCCGATTTTTTCGACCGCCTCAAGCGGGTCTACGGCAACTGGATCGACATCGGCAGGGACTTACTCAAAATAGTCGAAATGGATGTTCATGGGCGTGATCGGGTCCGCCTGGCGGGGGTAGCCATCGACACCGCCCCCACGGAGCATACCCCGCAGAGCATCGCCTTCCGCTTGACCGGCCCGGGCGGCAGAAGCCTGGTCTATTCCGGCGACACCGATTACAGCGAGCAGTTGGTCGATCTGGCGCACCAGGCCGACCTTTTGATATGTGAGTCGGCTCTCCCGGAAGGCCTGAAGGTGAGCGGCCACCTGACCCCCGCTTTGGCGGGTGAGATCGCCGCTCGCGCCGGTGTTCATCGCCTGATGCTGACCCATTTCTACCCGGTTTGCGATCAGACCGACATCGAGGCGGAGTGCCGGCGGACCTACAACGGGCCGCTCATCCTGGCACGGGATTTACTGCGCATTGCCCTGGATTGAACGGTGGCTCATATGCGATATTACCCGGTACAGCTCGACATCCGCGGCCGCCGGTGCCTGGTGGTCGGCGGCGGAGCGGTCGGTACCCGCAAGGTGGACGGCCTTTTGTCCTGTGGCGCCCGGGTGACGGTGGTGAGCCCGCAGGTTACGGAGGATTTGCGCCGATTGGGCGCACGCGGTGCCATAACCCTGCGGGAACGGGAGTATGCCGCCGGGGACCTGGCAGGCATGGTTCTGGTGATCGGGGCGACCGACGATGAAGACCTCAATCGCCGGGTCAGCGCTGACGCCGAGCGGCTGAACATCCTGTGCAACATTGCCGACCGGCCCGAGAAATGCAACTTCATCCTGCCCGCCGTCATCCAGCGGGGCGATCTCGTCGTTACGGTCTCCACCTCGGGTAAGAGCCCCGCATTGGCGAAAAAGCTGCGCCGGGCGCTCGAAATGCAGCTCGGCGAAGAATATGCCGTTCTGCTGAATCTCTTGGGCGCTATCCGCAAACGGCTCCTCACCCAAGAGCACGCCCCCGAGGCGCACAAGGCTATATTCGAAAAAATCATCCATAGCGACATCCTGGCCTGGATCCGGGACGGCCGCATGCAGGAGGTCAACCGTTTGCTGGCGGACGTTCTTGGCGAAGGCTGGCGTGCGGAAGAGCTCCTGGTTAAAGGGGATGACCCGATTTGAGTGATGCTTATTCTGGATTCTCCAGGCCTCGATGCAACTCGATAAAACCGCTCAATTCAGGGATGATTAACCCATAGATCGAGCAGCCCATGGAAGCAGCCCTCATCGTCAGCATTTTGCTGTATCTTCTCAGCGCAGCCGGATATCTAGCCTATTTTTTCCTGCAAAAGAAGCACCTGCAGAAGGCCGGCTTCATCGTCCTGGTGGGCGGATTTATCTTTCACTCGGCCGCCCTGGTGTTGGATTATCATCAGCAAGGCCACATCCCCGTGACCAACATGCGCGAGACCCTGTCGATCGCCGGCTGGGCGATCGCAGGTGTATTCCTTGTCCTGAATTATCGGTACAATCTGAAAATCCTGGGGGTGTATGCGGCTCCCTTCGTCGCTCTGATCATGGTGATCGTATCGCAGCTGCCCGACGAGCCGGCCAAAACCACCCAGCTGTTCAAGAGTGTCTGGCTGGTAGCCCACGTGACGGTTATTTTCGTGGGCGAGGCGGCCTTCGCCCTGGCCTGCGGGGCCGGCATCCTGTATCTGATCCAGGAAGACTCCATCAAGACGAAGAAGCACCGATTCTTTTTCAAGCGCCTGCCTTCCTTGGACCTCCTGGATTCAACCGGCTACGGCTGCATCGTGGTGGGGTTCACCATGCTGACCATCGGTCTCATCACCGGTCTGGTCTATGCCAAATCGGTCTGGGGCCGCTTCTGGAGCTGGGACCCCAAGGAGGTGTGGTCGGGCCTGGCTTGGCTGTTTTACGCCGCCTTGCTGCACGAGCGCCTGGCAGTCGGCTGGCGGGGGCGCCGGTCGGCCATCATGGCCATCGTGGGCTTCGGGGTGCTGGTGTTCACCTTTTTGGGGGTGAACCTGTTTATGGAGGGACATCACCGGCAATTCACCAAGTGAAGGGTTCAAGGATTCGAGGGGCCGAGGGGTCGAGTGAAACGGATCCAACCCGGAGTTCACTTGACCCCCGAACCCTTAGAAATTTAATTCAGTATGCACGAGATCGTCCTCATCGGCATCAACCACAAGACGGCTCCGGTCGAGCTTCGGGAGTGCATTACGTTCAGCCCGGAGGAATCGGCGTCGGCGCTGGAGACCCTGCGCCGCGCCCCCCATGTTCAGGAAGCTTTGCTGTATTCCACATGCAACCGTGTAGAGCTGCTGCTCGTCACGGACGACAAGGCCCAGGCCGTCGGCGCCGCCAAGGAATTCATATCCTCCTTCAACAAGGTCCCCATCGAGCAGTTCGATAGCAGCCTTTACGTCTACGCAAACGACCAAGCCGTGCGCCACCTGTTTCGCGTGGCCTCCAGCCTGGATTCGATGATCGTCGGCGAACCCCAGATCCTGGGCCAGATCAAAGAGGCCTACCGCAACGCGGCCGAGGCCAAGACTGCGGGCGTCGTCCTCAACCGCCTGATGCACCGCGCCTTCTTTGTGGCCAAGCGCATCCGCACGGAAACCGGGATCGGCGACCGCGCCGTGTCCATCAGCTACGCCGCCGTCGAGCTCGGCCGCAAAATATTCGGCAGCCTGGAAGGCAAACGGGTGCTGCTGATCGGCGCCGGGGAAATGGCGGAGCTTGCCGTCGAGCATCTGATCCGCAATCAGGTCAGCGAAACCTTTGTAGCCAACCGCACGTTTGAAAACGGTCTGGCGCTGGCCCGCCGTTTTAATGGCAGTGCCATCCGCTTCGAGGAGATCGGCGAGCACCTCAAGCTGGTCGATATCATCATCAGCTCCACCGGCGCCCCCGGTTTCGTCATCACTTGCAAGGAGGTCAAGCCGGCCATCCGCGCTCGCCGCAATCGGCCGATCTTTTTCATCGACATCGCCGTACCCCGCGACATCGATCCTGAGATCAACCGCCTGGACAACTCCTATGTCTACGACATCGACGACTTGAAAGGGATCATCGAGGAGAACATCGGGGATCGCCAGAAGGAGGCCGTCAAGGGCGAGCGTATCATCGACGAGGCCATCATCCGCTTCCGGGAGTGGCACGAGGCACTCGACGTGGTCCCCACCATCGTCGCACTGCGCAAGAAGCTGGAGGCCATGGCGGAGATAGAAATCAAACGCAGCGTTCAAGGGCAGGGGATGTCTGCGGAAGGCGCCGAAGCCCTGCAGCGCATGATGGCAGCCTTCATCAACAAGGTGCTGCATGAGCCCACGATGTTTCTGAAAAAAGACAGCATGCTGGGTGACAAGTCGGCCCAGATCGACACGGTTCGGAAGCTGTTCAAATTGGATGAGTGACTCGGGAGGTCGCCAATGAAGAAAACTGCGTTCCTGTTTCCCGGCCAGGGATCTCAAGCCGTCGGTATGGGTGAAGACCTGTACCGGGAATTCGATTTTGTCCGCGAGATCTTCGACATGGCCGAGGAGATCACCAAAATTAATTTATCCCGGTTGTGCTTCAAGGGGCCCATGGAAGAGCTGACGCAGACGGTCAACCTGCAGCCGGCGCTCACGGCGCTCAACCTGGCCTGCCTGGCTGCGCTGCAGCGCCAGGGCGCTGATTTCGCCACCTGTGCCGGTCACAGCCTGGGGGAATACAGCGCGCTTCACGCCGCGGGCGTAATCCTGCAGCAAGACACGGTGCGGCTGGTGTTCCAGCGCGGGCATCTGATGCACCGTGAGGCGTGCAAGCACCGTGGAGCGATGCAGGCCATTGTCGGCCTCACCCTGGCGGAGGTGGAGGCCCTCGCAGCGGAGGGCCGGCAGCAGGGTATCGTTTCCGTGGCCAACCACAACATGGAAACCCAGATTGTGATCACCGGTGCACCCGACCCGGTGGCCCGGGTGGGGGCCATGGCCGTTGCCAAGGGGGCCAAGGCCGTCCCCTTGAAAGTGAGCGGCGCCTGGCACAGCGAACTGATCCGCGGGGCGGAAGCTGAATTCAAAGAAGCCCTATCCAGAACGGCCTTCCAGCCTGCCCGGAAGGAGATCGTCTTGAATGTCACCGCCGCCGAAGCCACGGACCCGGCCGAGATCCGTGAGATCATGTCCCGACAGCTCTGCAGCCCGGTGCGCTGGTACGACAGCATGTGCCGGATGAAGGCGGCCGGTGTCGAGGTGTTCGTGGAGGTCGGCCCCGGCAAGGTCTTGGCGGGCCTGCTGCGGAAAATCCTTCCCAGGGATTTCCCGGCCCGTATTGACAATGTGGGCAGCCTCGCCCAGTTGGAGGAGTTCCTGAAGAGCGCCGCCTGAGGAAAGGAATTCCCGTCGCTATTGCATTTGCATTAAAAAATGGATATATTTAACATTTAAATTTTAAAGGGACAGCCACTGATCCCACATCCACTGACGGGGCCTGCCATGAAAAAAAAGGATCTGGACTTTTTCAAGAAATACCTTGAAAACCGGCTGCAGGAACTTCTGAACCAAGCCGATGACACGGTTTCGGGAATGACCGTTGCCAATGAGAACTTCCCAGACCCGACCGATCGGGCTTCCCTCGAGGCGGATCGGAATTTCATGCTCAGGATCAGAGACCGGGAGAGCAAACTGATCAAGAAGATTAAGCAAGCGCTCGAGCGGATCGAAAACGGGACCTACGGGATCTGCGAATCCTGCGGGGAGGAAATCTCGGTCAAACGGCTCAAGGCACGCCCGGTGACCACGCAGTGCATCGAGTGCAAAGCCAAAGAGGAAGCCTTGGAGAAAGCGCTTGGAATTTAGGCCTCAGCCCGCCATAGATCTACACATCCATTCCACGGCTTCCGACGGCACACTTTCACCTGCAGACATCATCACCCTCGCTCTGCGCCTGAGGCTGGGAGCCATCTCCATCACGGACCACGACTCCCTCGCCGGGTGCCGGGAGGCCCTGATCAACGGAATCCCCGATGCGCTCGGCTTTCTGACGGGAGTGGAAATCAGTGCCGAACCGCCGCCCTCCTATCCCGGCGCCGGCAGCATTCATATCCTGGGTTACGGGATACGCCTGGATGATCCTGAGTTGAATCGGGCGTTAGAGAAACTGCAGGATGCCCGCAAGGACCGCAACCCCCGGATCATCGCCCGGTTGACGAGGCTGGGGATCGACATCCGCCTCGAGGAGGTCGAGCGAGAGGCCGGCGGAGGCCAGCCCGGAAGGCCTCATATCGCCAGCCTGCTGGTGAAAAAGGGCATCGTGAAAACGATCGATGACGCCTTCGACCGCTACCTCGGCAACGGTAAACCGGCCTATGTGGATAAGTTCCGAATCGAGTCCAGCGAGGCGGTAGGGCTGATCAACACCGCCGGCGGCATTCCGGTTCTGGCCCATCCCTGCCTGCTCGAACTGCAGAACGATCAACAGCTCGACGAGATCCTGCGGGAACTGATAACCATGGGACTGAAAGGGATGGAGGTCTATTTCTCCGCGCACTCCCCGGAGCAGACCCGGCGGTATGCAGAGCTGGCGAAGCGTCACGACCTGCTGATGACCGGTGGCACCGACTTTCACGGAGACACCCAACCCGATATTCGGATGGGAGTTGGCCGAGGGGGTCTGCACGTCCCCTTCGAGCTGTATGAGAAACTGATCGGCAGCTGACCCGATTCCCGCCGGCCTAAGTCGTCTGCCGGGCCGCTTCAGGTGAGACCGCTTTCTCCCAGAACCCCATGCCAGGGCCTTTCCATGGACAACCCCGCAGCCCTCTCTCCGGTCGAAGTGCTCATTCACTACACCTTCAGGGACAAGAGCCTGATGGAGGAAGCCCTGCGGCACAGCTCCTTTGTCAACGAGGTGCCGGCTGCCGGCCTGAGGGACAATGAGCGCCTGGAGTTTCTCGGAGACGCCGTGTTGAACCTGGTGGTGGGCCACATCCTGCTGACCCGCTTTCCTGCCTTGAAGGAAGGCGATCTGTCGCGCATGCGGGCCAACCTGGTCAACGAGCACCAGCTCGCCAAATTGGCTCGCAGCCTGAACCTCGGCGCATCCATCAAGCTCGGCAAGGGCGAGGCCCAGTCCGGCGGCCATGAAAAAAATTCCATCCTAGCCGGAGCGCTGGAGGCGCTGATGGCCGCCGTCTATGTGGATGGAGGGTATGAGGCAGCCTTCGCGATGATTCAACGGGTATTTCTGCCCCTGGTGCAGCAGTTCGACGATGCCAACGAGCACGCCGATTTCAAAAGCCAGCTCCAGGAATTGGTGCAGGCCCATCCCGGGACCATGCCGAGCTACGCGGTCACCCGCGAGGACGGCCCCGACCATGACAAAACCTTCTGGGTGCAACTGCGCGTGATGGACATCAAAACCGAGGGCATTGGCAAAAGCAAGAAAGCAGCCGAGCAGGATGCGGCCCGCCAGGCACTTGCGCTGATCAAGCCAAACGGGTAGATGCTGGATGTAGAATTGAAAGTAACGAGTAATGAGTGACGAGTGAAAAGATTCTCACTTATCGAGTATCGAGAATCCAGTATCTCGCATCGCGCATCTGGCATCCACACCTAACCATTCTATGACTACCCGCCCTTTCATCGTGCCGGTCTTTATTCCCCATGCCGGCTGTCCCCACCGCTGCGTCTTCTGCAACCAGACCGCCATCACAGGCCGATCGGGCGTTCAGGCCGACTTAGACGACTGGCGGATCCGCGCCAGGCAATTCCTGCGGTTTCGCCGAAACCACGGCCGACCGGCGCAGATTGCCTTTTTCGGGGGCAACTTCCTGGGCCTGGCAGGCGAGCATATTCACCGGCTGCTCGCCCAAGCTGCGGATTTTGTCCAAGCGGGGGAGGTGCAGGGGATCCGATTTTCAACCCGGCCGGACACCGTCAACCGGCAAACCCTTGACGTCCTGGAGCACTTTCCGGTTCAGACCGTTGAATTGGGCGTCCAATCCATGGACGACGACGTGCTCCGGTTCTCACGGCGGGGGCACACCGCCGCGGATACATCGGCCGCCGTTGACCTGCTGAAGGTCCGGAGCTACGAGGTGGGGTTGCAAGTGATGGTGGGGCTGCCCGGCGACAACGCGTTCTGCCTGATGGAGACCGGCCGACGCATCGCCGCTCTAACGCCGGCCTTCGTTCGCATTTACCCTACGCTGGTCCTGTCCGGTAGCCTTCTGGAGACCTGGTACCATGAGGGCCGGTATCGACCGCTGGCGGTCGATGAAGCCGTCGAGCAGACTATGCCGCTCTATCGTCTTTTCCGGCATCAGGGGATTCCCGTCATCCGCACGGGGCTCCAGCCCACGGAAGAGATCACTCCGGGCGGCGCCGTGGTGGCCGGCCCATTTCATCCCTCCTTCGGGCATTTGGTCCAAGGCGCCTGCTACGGGGATGCCCTCCGCAACGCGCTGCGATGCAGGTCTATTCCCCATCAAACTCTTGAGATTCGGGTGCACCCCAAGAGCGTAGCGCGCATGCGCGGCCTTAGGAATGCCAATTGTGGAATGCTCAGGCGAGAATTTGGATTCTTAGACGTGAACGTGCGGCCGGATTCGGAATTGGCCGAGGATGCCATCGGGCTTCCGGATGGACGCGTAGTCTCCGCCTACGCGTCCAATTAGAGATAGGCTCTAGCCCGTTGTTGCGTGTTGCCCTAAGCAACCCCCCATGGAAAAAATGCCCCGCGGCCTGCCGCGGGGCATTTTTTAGAGGTCCTTCTTGAAAAAGTCCTCGGTCTCTTTCACTTCCCCCGGCCGCTTGCTGTACTCGAGCGGTACCGTGCCTTCCTTGAAGCACTCAAAAAGGGTCTTGCGGGATTCAGGCACCGGCAGCAAGCCCGTCTCGGCGTCGATCTTGGCGAAAACCACCCCTTCCGGCGGCTGAAAGGTCTTGACCGGTTCATTGGCCAGCAGCCGTTTCATAAACTCCAGCCAGATGGGGCTGGCCGCGGCGGCGCCGGTCTCGGTCTTGCCCAACGGAGCCTCGGTGTCGAAGCCGACCCAGACCCCGGCAATGTATTCGGGGGTGTAGCCGATGTACCATGCATCGTACATGTCGTTGGTGGTCCCGGTCTTGCCCGCGGTCGGCCTTCCCAAGGCCTTGATCCTCTGGCCCGTACCGTGCTGGACCACGCTCTCAAGCAGACTGGTCATGATGAAGGCGGTGTCCTTCTCGATGACCTTGCTGCGTTCCGATGCGGCTTCCTCCAGCACGTTCCCGTCCCGATCAACGATTTTGAGGACAAACACCGGCTCCACCAGGAAGCCCTGGTTGGCAAAAACAGAATAGGCCCGAGTCAGCTCGAACAGACTTACCCCGGAGGAACCCAGGGCGAGAGAGAGTGTGCGGGTGAGCTCCGATGTGATCCCCAGCCTGCGGGCGTAATCAATGGTGTAATCCACTCCGATATCCTGCAGGATTTTTACCGTCACGACATTGCGCGACTGGGCCAGCGCCTCCCGCATGAGGGTCGGCCCATAAAAGGTCTCCCGGTAATTCTTGGGCTTCCAGGTCAGGTCGCGCTCGCGGTCCTCGAACACCACGGCAGAATCGATAATGACCGTCGCCGGCGTGTAAGCTTTCTTGGGGTCGTTGAACTTACGGTCCAGTGCGGCCGCATAGATGATGGGCTTGAAAGAGGATCCCGGCTGGCGCCGCGCCTGGGTGGCACGGTTGAACTGGGTTTCATTGAAATCGCGGCCGCCCACCATGGCCTTCACCAGGCCGGTTTCGGCCTCCAGGCA
>Ga0316628_100001322_pt1 | contig 17423 bp, 15 predicted proteins | sample OWC_Aug_M2_C1_D5_FD_207648 | JGI IMG/M metagenome (GOLD analysis project Ga0316628, IMG submission 207648) | Wetland soil microbial communities from Old Woman Creek delta, Ohio, United States - OWC_Aug_M2_C1_D5_C | ecosystem: Environmental > Terrestrial > Soil > Wetlands | place: USA: Ohio... | reverse complement strand
TTCAGATGAGCGCAACGGTCCGCGGGCCTTCTGGTGATCTTTCATCATGATCCTCCCCGGAAGTGGTTTCAGAGCCTCGGATCACGCCTGAGGGCAAGGCGCAGGCCGATTCGAAAGCGCAGTCCCGCCAAAGGCGGGATGAGCAGAGCATTTCGAGAGGCCTGCAATCCCGCCATCCGGCGGGACCATCGGACGTCAGGCGGGGTTATGAAACCACTTCTAAACAATTCAGCCCCAGGCATTGGCGGGTACGCCGATGATGTCCGGGGTTGTCGGAACGTTAGCAACGGACGGTTTGGCCGGAGGGCCGAAGCCGTCCGCTGTCTCAGTACCCCATCAGGGTCTTGGGCAACCAGGTGCTCATCCAGGGCACGTAGGTCACCAGGGCCAGCACGATCAGGGACACGAAAAACGGCTTCCAGACGGCCTTTCCCAGCTTGTCGATGGAAATGTTGCCAATCCCGCAGACCGCGAACAACACGGCGCCCACCGGCGGGGTGACCAGCCCCAGCACGAGGTTCAGGCAGATGACGATGCCGATGTGCACCGGGTCGATGCCCATGGTGGCTGCGATCGGCGCCAGCACGGGGGTCACGATGACCAGGCCGGGTGCGGTCTCGATCGGGATCCCGAGCAGCAGCAGGAAAATGTTAATGAGGAACAGGATCATGTAAGGCGACGAGGTGAGATGCGATATCCAGTCGATCAGGATCTGCGGGATTTGGTCGGCCGCCACGATCCAGGAAAACGGCTCGGAGAGGGAGATGAGCAGCATAATCATCCCGGACTCCAGCCCGGCCTGCAGCAGCACCTTGGGGAAGCTGCGCCAGGTCAGCCTTCGATACCAGAATACCCCCACCAGCACGGCGTACACCACGGTGACGCCGGCCGCCTCGGTGGGCGTGAAGATGCCGCTCAGGATGCCGCCCATGATCAGGACGGGCATGAAGAGGGCCGGAAGGGCCTTCCAGGCGGCGATCAGGACTTGCTTGGCCGGGGTCTTGGGGTCGGTGGGGTAGTTCTTCTTTCGGGCTACGTAGTACATGTACACCATCAAGGCCAGCCCCAGCGTTATGCCGGGGATCACCCCACCCAAAAAAAGTGCGCCGACCGAGACGTTGGCCGCGACGCCGTAAATAATAAAGGGGATGCTGGGCGGGATGATGGGCCCCATGCAGGCGGCAACCGACGTCATGGCGGCGCCCACCTCTGCGTCGTAGCCAGCCTCTTTCATGGCCGGGATCATCACGACGCCGATGGCGACCGCCGTGGCGACCGCCGCACCCGAGATGGCTGCGAAGATGCCGCAGGCCAAAATGGTGGCAAGCCCCAGGCCGCCCCGGATATGACCGAGCATTAGACGCGCGAAGCGCACCAGGTCCGGCGTAATGCCGCCCTCGTTCATGAGGTTTCCGGCCAGCATGAAGAGCGGGATGGCCAGCAGCGGAAAGGTGGCCAGGCCTCCGAAGGTGGTCTGGATGAGGGTGGTGATCGGTATGTTCCCGCTGATCAGGGCATAGACCATGGCCGAGCCGCCGAGCGCGACCGTGATGGGCGCGGAGATGCACAGCAGGCCGATGAAGGCGAGAGCGAAAACGGCGATCATCTGGCTCCTCCTTTCGCGCCCAGGCCGAGGAAGGCGAGGAACTCCTCCAGCGTCAAGAAAAACATGATGAAAAACCCCACCGGGAGCGAAGCGTAGGGGAAGCTCATGATCAGGCCGATGGCCGGCGACGTCTGGTTCCAGTTGTAGATGGTCTGGAAAAGGCCGTGGCCGAACATCATGGCGAAAAAGAACAAGGCCGACAGGTAGGCCAGGAACTTCAAGGCCCAGGCGAGCCCCGCAGGAACGGAGTCCACCACCGAGTTCATGCTGACCTGGTAGCCTTTTTTCAGCCCCACCGCGCCGCCCAGCATGGAGGCCCATGCCAGGGAATAGGTGGACACTTCGCCCGACCAGATGGTCATCTTCTGGAACACGTACCGGCCGATGACCTCATAGGGGATGACGATGGCGATGATCGCCATGAAGAGGATCGTCCCCCAGCTGCCGATCCTTATCAGAAATTCGTTGAGCCCCTGCAATGCGCGCATGACCGGACCCTCTGCGATGTCAGGATAAAGAAGGGGCGCCCTTGCCGTGATGCTGGAAGGGCGCCCATAACCGGCGATCACTTCGCGTTCATGATGGTTTCGATATCAGCCTTGCTGAACTGGCTGCTGAACTGCTCGTAGATCGGGGCCATGGCCTTCTTGAAGCTGGCGCGGTCCACGTCCCGCACCACGGTGACGCCTTTGCTGGCCATATCCTGCAGCTTCGCCTCCTCGGCGTCGCGGTTGGTCTTGCGCTGGAACTTGCCCACTTCATAGGAGGTCTTCACGAACAGGTCCTGGTCCGCCTTCGGCATGGCGTCGAAGGTCTTCTTGCTCATCAGGAAGGGGGACGGCGAATACACGTGGGCAGTCAGCGAGAAATTCTTCTGAACGTCCCAGAACTTCGAGGCGTAATAGACGGCGATCGGGTTCTCCTGGCCGTCGATGACCCTCTGCTGCAGGGCGGTGTAAACCTCGCCCCAGGCCATGGGAGTGGGGTTCAGGCCGGCTTCCTTCCAGGCGGCCAGGTGGACCTTGTTCTCCATGGTGCGGATCTTGAGGCCCTTGGCATCCTCCACCTTCTTCACGGACACCTTGGCATTGGTTAGATGACGGAACCCGTTTTCCCAGAACGACAGGGCCTTGATGTTGGCCTTTTCAAAGTCATCGAGCAGCTTGCGGCCGATGGGACCGTCCAGCACCAGGTCCACGTGGTCGAAATCGCGGAACAGGAAGGGGAAGTCCAGGATGTTGATGGAGGGGCTGAAGCCGCCCAGGGGGCCGGTGGAGGTCACGAGCAGGTCGATGGCGCCCTGCTGAATGCCCTCGGTCATTTCACGCTCGCCCTTGCCCAGCTGGTTGCTGGGGTAGAGTTTGATTTCGATGCGGCCGTTGGTGCGTTCCTTGATCAGGTCGGCGAACTTCTGGGCTCCGACCATGTAGGGGTGGTCCATGCTCTGGGTGGAAGCCAGCTTCATGGTGGCCTTGTACTGGGCCGCGGCCGGCCCGACCAACGCCAACATCATCAGCACTGCGAGTCCCAACACGAAAACCCTTTTCATTTTAATTCCTCCTTGCAACTAGATGTGGATAGGCAACGACGCTCTTGCGTGTTGTTAAGCTCTCTAACTTATTTTGATCCGTTCCGCCTGTCAAGATTTACTTGACGGGCTGCGGCGGCCGGGCCGGATCATGAAATACCCGGGCTATCTCCCGGAGGCCGCTGGGGGCGCCCCTTAGTGTTCGCGATATCTCCAGGGACGCCTGCTTGACCTCCTTTTCGAAGCGGCGGATGGCAGCCGGTGTGAAGCGCGGGCTGGGGCCGGAAAGGCTGACCGCGGCCACCACGGCGCCAGAACGGTCTTTGATCGGTGCGGCCTCGATGTAAAGACACTGGTGCCGATCGGCCACACCCAGGTAGCAGCTCTCCTGAACCCGTTTCACCAGCTCTCTCATGACCGGACGGGCGACCGAGCGCAGATCCAGATTTTGGCCACCGACGGCTGGCCACGGGCTAATCCGGCTCATCACTTGACATTCCTGCCGGGCTAATTACTTCCTATCCATACAAGGGGGCGGGTGGTGAGGGCGGAAGTCCATCCACTATCCGCTTCCGAACTCCCAACCCTGCCCTCTTGTGGAACAGGGATATGGATAGGGAGCGGCTGCAATGACCCTTTATTATGTATTCATCGGAGTTTATGTCGCGGCCATCCTGGGAATAATCTTCGCCGTCGCTTATGTATCTTACCAGAAGGACGGCTTTTTCCACCGCCGCCGTTGAATTTTTCCGTCGGTCCGGTTACGGGGAAAAGACCTGCCCTGTCGAGCGCGCCGGGGGGGACCCGTTTCCGTGATTTTCAACACCGCCATGCGATGGCACCAAAAAAAAATCGGGAGCAGATAAGCTCCCGATTTTATGTTACATGATGGTGGAGCTGAGGGGGATCGAACCCCTGGCCTCATGAATGCCATTCATGCGCTCTCCCAGCTGAGCTACAGCCCCATTTTGTAAGCCTTATCCGCTAACAAACATGCTGCGGGCTGTCAACAGTTATTTCTCCTCGTGTTGTTTCCCCCCGATCAGACGGTTGGTACACGCCATTGGCGGAGCAACTCTGACAGCATAACCGTGCCCCGGCCTTTGAGGCGGTGGGTGCCGACCTGAGCCGCCCGCTTCGAGGCCGGCTGGACGTCCCAAATCTGTTGACAAACAGACGCATGAAAAATAATATTAAAATTTTGGAACAGGTCCAATATGCGAACCTCACCTGGGCCCCTCACCGGGGGCCAACCATCAGGTGCAATGGACGCCGGGCATGATGACCCCGTACGCTAAATTCCCGCGGGCCGCACGAAAACAGGCCGTATTCAAGGAGTTCGACGCCACCGAGCTCTTTTGCCCCCGCTGCCGGCGGGCGGTCCCTGTTCGCAAGCGGCTGTTGCTGGTGCTGCCGGAGGGGGACAAGTACGAATACCTCTGTGCCGTCTGTTCCAGCACCGTGGGGACCAAGATCAGCCGCGATCAGCAGCCGGTGAGGCTGATCGTCTGAGCTCCCGGCCGCCCGGCCGCATCGGATCATCCCGTTGAAATGCCTGCGGGACGTGACTCGGATCGGAGAGATAACGAATGCTTTATTTTATGCGCAAACACGCGGGAACGTGGATGATCAAGGCCCTGCTCTTCGCCATCGTGGTGGTGTTCATCTTCTGGGGCGTCGGAAGCTGGACCAGCCGGGAGGCGGGCGTCGTGGCCACGGTCAACGGTGAACCGATATCCCAGGAGGCTTACCGCAACTCGTACAACCGATTGCTCGAGCAGGTGCGGCAGAGCTTAGGCGCCAACCTCAACGATGAGTTGCTCAAGTCGCTCAACCTCCCGACGCAGGCGCTGGATCAACTCATCGACCGCGCGCTGCTGAAGCAGGCGGCGGCGCGGATGAAGCTGGAGGTGAGCGACGCCCAGGTGAATCAAACGATTCAAAGCATACCCATATTTCAACAAGGGGGGTCATTCAGTCTGAGGCGCTATGACGCTTTCCTGCTCCAGCAACGGATGACCAAGACGGCCTTCGAAGAAGACATCCGCCAAAGCCTGCTGGTTCGAGAACTCGAGAGGCTCATCACCGGCAGCGTCAAGGTATCCGGCATCGAAGCGGAGGAATTGTACAAGTGGAACAACTCCACCGTCAAAATCGAGTTTGTCCCCATCGATGCCGAGCGCTACAAGGCGGTTTCCGTCTCCAAGGAAGAGATCGCGCAATTCTTCGAACGCCGGAAAGAATCCTACCGGACGGAGCCGGAGATTCAAGTCCGTTACCTCCGCTTCAACCCGGATGCGTTCACCGGCCAGATCACGGTCACGGAGCCGGAGGTCCGTGATTACTACGATACCCACATGGATCGCTTCGTGATTCCCAAAACCGTGGAGGCCCGCCACATCCTGATCCGACTGCCAGCCGACGCCCCACCAGAAGCGGTTGAGAAGGCTCGAACTAAAATTGAAGATATCCTGAAGATGGCCCGCGAAGGCAAGGACTTTGCGGCCCTGGCCCAGCAGTACTCTGAGGATGAGGGGACCAAGCCCCAGGGCGGCGCCCTCGGCGCGTTCCCCAAGGAGTCCATGGTTCAGCCGTTCGGTGATGTCGCCTTTTCGCTGCAGCCCGGACAGATCAGCGAACCCGTGCGGACCCGCTTCGGCCTGCACCTGATCAAGGTTGAAAAGGTCAACGAGGGCCGGACCCGCAGCTTCGAGGAGGCCCAAGCCGAAATCCGCAGCCAACTCGTCCACGAGCGCGCCCGCTCCCTAGCATATGACGAAGCCGATGCGGCCTACGATGCCGCTTCAGGGGCCAACGACCTGGCCGCTGCCGCCGCCGCCCGAAAGATCGACGTCCATACCACCGACTTTTTCACCCGCAGCGCGGCGATGAAAGGGGTCGCCCAGGGAGCAAAGTTCACCGAGGCGGCCTTTCAGCTGGCTCCGGGCGAGGTCAGCGAGATTCAGGATTTCGGTGACGGGTACTACCTCCTGCAACTGGCGGAATCCCGGCCGGCCCGCATCCCGGAGCTTCCCACCATAGAGGCCTCCGTCAAGCGGGACCTGGTCAAGGAAAAGCAGGGCGAAATGGCCCGCCGAGACGCCCAGGCGCTGCTGGCGGATGTGAAGGGCGGCATCGGCCTGGAGCAGGCCGCCAAGAAGCTCGGGTTATCGCGCCGGACATCGGGGTTCTTCAAGCGCAGCGAGCCCATCCCTGATTTCGGCAACGAGCCCGAAGTGAACCGTATTGCCTTTGAGTTGTCCGAACGCCAGCCGCTGCCGCCGGAACCCGTCCAGACTGCCAAGGGCTATTGTGTCCTGCGCTTCGCGGAGCGAAAAGCACCGGCCATGGAGGGGTTCGACCGGGAACGCAGCCAGATCATGGAGCGGTTGTTGCAACAGAAGAAATCCAAATCCTGGGAGGTGTGGATGAGTCAGTTGCGCAACAGCAGCCAGATCGACCGCAACAAGGACTTTGCCCGAAGCTGAAGCAATCTGTCGCCGGCGATCGGATGGCCGGTTCCAGGAGGTTCGATGGCCGATTCAAGACGAACGAGCGGCGGGGAAACGCCCCGCAACGTTCACATGACGAAAAAATGTCCGGAGTGCTTCACCTATCTTCCGCTCAACGCCAAGGTGTGCCACTCCTGCGGTAAAAGCGTCGGCCCCGTCAACAAGCTGGGGCTGGCTGAAAAACCCGTGAACGTGAAAGGGTATTTCATGGCCGGCTTCGCCATTCTGGCATTTATCATCTTTGTGTGGTGGGGGTTTTTCACCGAGTAACTTCATGCCGGTGTGAGCCGGCCTGAAATTTATACGTCCCATCAAAATAAAAGGGGTCAACGGGCCCGATCGGGCCCTTGACCCCTTTTATTTTACCAATGGATCTGAGAGTGGCGGGGAAAGCCGATGGACCGCTTCTCCAGTATGTCGTCCGGGATCATGTCGATGAAGCGCGAGGGCCGGTTGAGAACAATCCCCAGGCTGCGATCATAGACCTGGCGCGGATAGGTGAAGAAAAGGCCCTCCCGGGCGCGGGTGGCGGCCACGTACATGAGCCGCAGCTCCTCCTCCATCTCTTCTTCCTTCGAAAGGGCGTAGAGCGACGGGAATCGTCCGTCCAGCGCCCAGATGACAAACACGCTGTGCCATTCCAGCCCCTTGGCCGAATGGATCGTGGAAAGGATCAGCCGGTCCTCTTCCTCACCGTCGGTGTAAAGCCGGTCCTCGGCGCTGGTGTTCGGCGGCTCCAGGGCCATGTCCGTGAGAAAAGGCTCCAGGCGGCTGTAGCGTTCCATAATCCCCAGCAGCTGCTCGAGGTCCTTGGCGCGCTTGGGGTGGTCGTCGAAGCTGAGCTTGAGGATGGGCAGGTAGTATTGTACCACCGCAGCACCCATCTCCGCCACAGGCATCGGGGCGGTGCCGATAGCCCGATAGAGGGCCTTGAGCCGTTCGATTTCCGGGTTCTTGGCCTTCAACGAAAAAAGTCCGGCGAGGCCGGTGTTCGACTGCACGATGGAGTCATAAATGCGCTGGGCGCTGCGCGGGCCCACTTTTTCGACGAGCTGCAGGATTCGATACCAGCTGATGCGGTCATAGGGGTTGGCGACCAGGCGCAGGTGGGCCAGCACGTCTTTGATGTGGGCGGATTCGGTGAATTTGAAGCCGCCGACCTTGATGAAAGGGATCTCCGCGCGGGCAAGCTCGATTTCCAGATCGAATGAATGGAACCCGGCACGGAAGAGGACTGCGATCTGGCGCAGGCAGATGCCTTGGGACCGGAGATCGCCAATCCGCTCCACGACAAACTGCGACTGAGTGTTTTCATCCTCGGTTTCGATCATCTGGGGAGTCGTTCCCCCGTGTGTCCGAGTGAAGAGGTGTTTGGAGTACTTTTCCCGGGCGCGCTCGATGACGATGTTGGTCAAATTAAGGATCGGCTGCGTGCTGCGGTAGTTTTCTTCCAACCCGATAATGCGGGCACCGGGGAAGAGTGACGGGAATTCCATGATGTTGCGGAAGTTGGCGCCGCGAAACGCATAAATGCTTTGAGAATCGTCGCCGACCACCATGATGTTCTGGGTGGCATCCGTCAACCAGTACAGGATCTGCGCCTGAATTTTATTCGTGTCCTGGTATTCATCGACCATGATGTGCTGGTAGGCGGAGGAGATGCGTCGTCGGACATCCGGGAAGTCCTGCAACAGGTGTTGGAAATAGACCAGCAGATCGTCGTAATCCAGGAAATGGTGCTCGCGCTTGCGCCGGGAGTACTCCGTGAAAATGGAAAGGAGGGTTTCCATCTGATCGGAAAAATGAGGGTAATCGGCGCACACCACGTCCTCGAGCGGCAGCACCTTGTTCACGGCTCGGCTGAAGATATCGGCCAGGGTGTTCTTGCGGGGCAGGCGGCGGCCCGGGGATGAGCCGTCCGCCTCCTTGCGGATCAACCCAATGAGGTCCTCGGCATCGGTGCGGTCCAGAATGGCGAAGTCCGGCGAAAGCCCCAGATGAGCCGCGTACTGGCGCAGTTTCAGGTTGGCAAAGGAATGGAAGGTGCCTCCGGACACCCGCTCGCAGCGGTGGTCCAGCAGGCGGGCCGCCCGTTGCAGCATCTCCTGGGACGCCTTGCGGGTAAAGGTGAGCAGCAGGATCGCGGCGGGCGGGATGCCGGCTGCCACCAGACGGGCAACCCGGTGGGTCAGGGTGCGGGTCTTGCCGCTTCCCGCGCCGGCGATGACCAGCAGCGGGCCTTCCGTATGTTCGACGGCAGCCCGCTGGGCATCATTCAATTCTTCCTCCCATGCGGGCCGCAAAGCGGTTGGCCGGCAGGAGCCGTCTCTGAAACTCTGCATGACCCCTTTTCTCTTTTGAAAAAAATACCGCAGCCGAAAATTGGCCTGTGGAATTGCAGGCCTCAATCGCACTTTATCAGAAACTACACAAGAGGTCATGATCTTTTTCTGCCATGGTTTTTTGCCCATCGCGGTCCAGCCCCGCCCTCCGGTCGCCTCGCTTCAGGGTGTAAAAGCCCGATCGTTCGAGGAAAGAGATCGCGCAATGATTACTCCAGCATTCTGATAGATTCGGACGCATTGAAAAGATAGGTAATGGGTAGCCGGAGTCATAATGGGTATTTTCTTCCAGAGTCGATTGACTTCTATGCCGGTCTGTACTAGTATTCTTATGTCCTGTCTTCACTGCTCAAAACCTATAGGATTGGAGGGTATCGCTCATGAAAAAACTGCAGGACCAGCTCGCTGAAGTCTCCAGGACGCTTTCAGGGCTCTTCAAGAAAGTAAACAAGCTTACCCGGCAGATCGGGAAGGTGCGTTCGCCCGCCAGGGTCAAATCCAAGCCAGGCCGCAAACCGGGGAAGAAGGCGCCGGCCAGAGCAGCGCGGGTGCGCCGGGACACGGTGCTGGATTCCGTATATGGAGCCATCCGGCGCAGTCGCAGCGGCATCAGCATCGCCCAACTGAAAAGCAAAACGGCGCTAGGCGACCGACAGCTCAGCAATGCTCTCTACAAGCTGACCAAGAAAGGGATGGTTTACGCCAAAGCCCGCGGCATTTACGCCAAGAGCTGATCGGCAGGCACCACCGCCGCGCCAGCGCCTAGAAGCCAGAAAATAGTCTCCGCGCCTGATCGTTCGGAGACTATTTTCGTTTGGCCCCTCAGCCGAGTTTCTCTTCCCACGGGACTTTTAGCGCTGGGGGGCGAAGTTTTTTTCCACGGGAACCGCTCACCGCCGTGCCGGCCTTTCGTGTTGCACGAGGCCCGCCGTTGTGCTATCAATTTCTGCCTCTGTGTTCATCCTGCCGCCCCCATCCTCCGCAGGGGGTTCGCGGCGGGAACCTCTCATGCTACCGAGATTGCCTGGGAAAGGATCGCGCGCTGCGAATGACCGCTCCATCAACATCCAACGGCCTGCTCGAGGCCATCTGGAACCTGTTGTCCTCGATCCGTCTGACCCTTGTGTTGCTACTGTCGCTGGCGACGACCTCCATCATCGGAACGCTGATCCCGCAGAACAGCGACCCGGCGGCTTACCTGGCCGCCTTCGGCGAGCCGCTCTTCCGGTTTTTTTCGGTGCTGGGCCTTTTCGACATGTATCACTCCTGGTGGTTCCAGGTCATGATGGTGCTGCTTTCGGCCAACATCATGGTCTGCTCGGCCGACCGGATTTCTTCCCAGCGCAGCATTTTGTTTGTGCGCCGGCCTCGCTTCCAGGCGGCGCGGTTTCGAAACCTGCCGGATCGCGCTGAGTTCGACGATGAACGCCCGCCGGAGACGTTGCGGAGTCTGTATGAATCCTATCTTTCCCGCAAGTCCCGCGCCGTTCAGGCCGAAGCTGACGATGCCGGGTTCCGGATGTTCGGTGAAACCGGACGCTGGACCCGCTTCGGGGTCTATACCGTTCACCTGAGCGTCGTGTTGCTGCTCGTCGGCGGCCTGATCGGATCCATCTTCGGTTTCGATGGCTTCGTTACGATCCCGGAGGGCGAATCCGTGCAGCAGATCACCCTGCGCAACAGCGGGGAGCGGCTGCGCCTGCCCTTTGCCATCCGCTGCGATGATTTTGACGTAAGTTTTTACGAAACCGGGGCTCCCAAGGAGTTCCGGTCCAGCCTGAGCCTTCTGGAAAACGGCCGGCCGGTGCAGCAGAAGGACATCATCGTCAACGATCCCTTGCGGTATCAGGGGATCAGCATCTTCCAGTCCAGTTACGGCTCGCTGCCGTCGAATGAGGCGGTTTTGAGTTTCACGAGCCGCAACACCGGCATGGTGTATACGAAAGACATGAAAATCGGGCAGGAGATCGCTATCCCCGAAAATCTGGGCACCTTCGCCTTGACCGAGCTGCGGCGCCAGGCGCAGTTCAGAGGGCACCCGGTCGGAGACGCCTTCATCGGGCGCCTCACGCCGCCGGATAGACTCCCGGAAGAGGTGATCCTGCCGATCCGCTTCCCCACCTTCGACAAGATGCGCCGGGGGGAGGTGGTCATCGCCGTCGACCAGTTCAAGGAGCGATACTACACGGGGCTGCAGGTCAACAAGGACCCCGGCGTGGACCTGGTCTATATCGGGTTTATCCTGATGATCGTCGGCTGTTTCGTGACCTTTTTTACGTCTCACCAGCAGGTGTGCATCGAAGCGACCCGCCGAGGGGCGGTCACCCGGGTGACCGTTTGCGGGACCGCCAATAAAAACAAGGCCGCCCTCGAGCGCCGAATCCAGCGGCTGTCAGGGGCCCTAAAGGAATTAAAGTAAAAAACGGCTCACGGGGCAGGGCTCACAGCTGCGGCTTCATCATATGTGTTGTCATACAACCCTTGAGCCACGTGCCGACATGGTTTTTCCCAAACACCAAACACCAAAAACTAAAAACTAAACACCCAACAGAGATATCGCCATGACCAGTTCCCTGCTCCTGTCGGCCACCACCTTCATCTATGGACTAGCTGGGTTCATTTATATTTTCGCTTGGGTATTCAGGAAGGCCGCCGCCGGACAGCTGGGCACATGGGTGGCTTTCATCGGACTGGCCACTAATACGGCCGGCATCGCGCTGCGCTGGGTGGAATCCTACCAGATGGGGTTCGGCCACGCGCCGATGTCCAATCTCTACGAGTCGCTGATCTTCTTCGCCTGGACCATCATCGTCATCTATCTCTACATCGAATGGCGCTACAGCAACCGCGTGATCGGCGCCTTTTCGGCCCCTCTCGCATTTTTAACCATGGCCTATGCGTCGCTTTCACCCAACGTGAGCGACCGTATTCAGCCCCTCATCCCCGCCCTCAAAAGCAACTGGCTGATCGCCCACGTGCTGACCTGTTTCGTCGGCTATGGCGCCTTCGCCGTTGCCTTCGGTGTGAGTATCATGTACCTGCTGAAAGCCCGGCGGGGCCAAGGGGATGGCAGCCTGGTCAGTCGGTTCCCATCCACGTCGGTGCTGGACGAACTGACGCATCAGTTGGTGATGTTCGGGTTTCTGTTCCTCTGCGCCGGCATCATCACCGGCGCGGTCTGGGCCAACTCCGCGTGGGGCCGCTACTGGGGTTGGGACCCGAAGGAAACCTGGTCGCTCATCACCTGGTTCATCTATGCCGGCCTCCTGCACGCCCGGTTGATGCGCGGCTGGCGCGGCCGGCGCATTGCCTACCTGTCCATCCTCGGCTTTGGCGCGGTTTTGTTCACGTATTTCGGCGTAAACCTGCTGCCGGGGCTGCACAGCTACCAGTCCATGCAATAGGGATGCAGGGGTACGGATCGTCGATTGAAGCTGCTCCGGTTATACCGATTTCCCCTTGACAACACGGAAAGGGATAAGGTACAGAAACGGCTCAAATTCCACAATCTACTGACCTGCATCACTGCCCGCTTGCCCTTGCCGGCGGGCCGCGTTCAACGTGTGCGCCCAGGCGACCCAAGTCAACGACCGCCGCGTAACGGTCGGATTGGATTGTCGGCCCGAGGCTTAAAATACACGAGCACGAGAGTGTTTCAACGTTGAGCTCACAGCCGCGTGCCCGGCACGCGGTCGGGTAAGGCAAGAATCAACTTCAGCGCAATGGAGTGCCCATGGAAGAACTGAAGGCAAACCTCACATCACCAGGACCTGAGCATGGCGAAAAAGAGGATGGGGCCGGAGGGCCGATCATCCTCTTTTTCATTTTGGGGCTCATCGGCAGCCTGCTGGTCGGCTGGGTGGCTTTCCCGGCGCTGCTCTACTCGCAGAAGAAACAGCCGATCGACTTCAACCACGTGCTGCACAACGGGCTGGTGGACAACGGCTGCGAGAGTTGCCACTTCTTCCGGGAAGACGGCAGTTATTCCGGCGTGCCGAAGCTGGCCCAGTGCGTCCAGTGCCACGAGGAGGCCAACAGCGAAAACTCCGAAGAGATCACATTCGTAGAAGATTACGTGAAGAAGGAGCGGGAAGTGCCCTGGCGGGTTTACTCCCGTCAGCCGGACTGCGTGTTCTTCTCCCATGTCGCCCACGTCAAGACAGGCAAAATGGACTGCGTGACCTGCCACGGCCCCATCGGCGAGACCGAGAGCCTCAAGGTCTATGAGCAGAACCGCATCACCGGGTACAGCCGGGACCTCTGGGGCCGCAACATCGCCGGCCTCAAACGCAACTCCTGGGACCGCATGAAGATGGACGACTGCGCGGAGTGCCACGAGCAGGCTCACCTGGTTCCCGGCAGTGTGCAGACCCAGAAGGACGGCTGTTTTGTCTGTCACAAATAGCCGGCGATCATGCCGGCCGGACGGATCAATCCAAGCGGTTGACTCACGAGGGGAAGGTATAGATGAAAATCGACCGACGATGTTTTCTGTCATTCGTCATCGGCGGTGCGGCGGGTACGGCGCTGTCCCCCCTGCCGTGGAAGCTCACCGATGATCTCTCCATCTGGAGCCAGAACTGGCCGTGGACGCCGATTCCCCCCAAGGGGGAAACGACCTATGTGACATCCACCTGCACGCTGTGCCCAGGCGGATGCGGGATCAGTGTGCGCCGGGTGGAGGAGCGGGTGGTCAAGGTCGAGGGCCTGAAGGGACACCCGGTCAACGACGGCGGGGTATGCATCCTGGGCGCATCCGGGATCCAACTGCTCTATGGCCCTTCCCGTGTCCAGGCCCCCATGAAAAAGGTCGACGGCGCCTGGCGGAGCATATCCTGGGATCAGGCCATCGCTGAAATCGCATCAACCTTGAAGGAGTTGCGGGCGAAGGGCCAGCCCCAGTCCGTGGCTTGGATTTCCGACACCGATCGCGGAACCACCGCCGAGCTGTGCCGACGGTTCCTCACGGTGTACGGCTCACCGAACTTCATCCGCACCCCCTCCATGCAGGACGCCTACGAGATGGCGCTGTATCTAACCCAGGGCAACCGGGCCATGGCCGGCTTCGACCTGGCGCAGGCGACCTTCGTGCTGAGCTTCAGCAGTGGCTTGATCGAGGGCTGGGGTTCTCCGCCTTACCTGTTTCGGGCCAAGAGCGTCATGAGGCAGAAGGGAGGCCGGATGAGCCAGGTCGAGGCGCGGCTTTCCAAAACCGCCGCCAAGGCCGACCAGTGGATTCCGATCAAGCCCGGCACCGAGGGAGCCCTGGCGTTGGGCCTCATCCATGTGATGCTGAAAGAGGGGCTTTATAAGAAGGATTTCGTGGAAACGCGGACCGGCGGAGTCGAAGCGCTCCGGAAAATTGCCGGCGACGCTTACGCCCCGGAAGGCGTGTCCAGGACGACCGGCATCGAAGCCAAGGCCATCATTGATCTGGCCAGGGCCTTTGCCGGTGCCAAAAAACCACTGGCGATCTGCGGCCGCGGCAGCGGGCGGGTTCCGGGCTTTGTGCAGGAATACCTGGCCGTTCACTTCCTGAACGCGCTCGTGGGCGGCATCAACACCTCCGGCGGTGTCATCGCCGTGCCGGAGCCGGACTACATCGAATGGCCCGAGCCGGAGATGGACGCTGTCGCCTCCAAAGGCATGCAGCAGCCGCGCGTGGATGGAGCGGGCAACGGCCGCTACGCGATGACCCGCTATCTGCTGAACCGGCTGCCTGAAGCTCTTGCCGCCGGAGCGGCGTCACCGGTGCAGGTTCTGTTTGTGAGCAGTTCCAATCCGGCTTACAGCCTCGTGGACAGCCAGAGCACCGCCAAGGCTTTCAAGAGGATCCCGCTCATCGTGAGCTTCTCGTCCTATATGGATGAGACGGCAGCCATGGCTCACTACATCCTGCCGAACCATGCCTACCTGGAACGGTTCGAAGATGTTCCGGCGGCGCTGGGTTTTCCCAAGCCCATTATCGGCTTGAGCAAACCTGTGGTTTCGCCGCTGTTCAAAACCCGGCATACCGGCGACGTAGTGATGCAGCTGGCGAAGGCAGTCGGCGGCACGATCGCGGGTGCTTTCAGGTGGGAGAGCTACGAGGCCTGTCTCAAGCAGACACTGGGCGACAAGTGGGATGCCCTCAGGAAAAACGGCTACTGGGTCGACGCCAAGTTTGCCCCGGGAGCGTTTGAAACCAAGAGCAAGAAATTCGAATTTGCGAATGCAGATATCGCCAAGCTGCCGGCATACGCCTCGCTCAAGGCGCCTGGGGACGAGACGTCTTTCCCGCTGACCCTGATGGCCTATGATTCAATGCGGCTCACGGCCGGCTACATCGGGTCTCCGCCGTTCCTGGTGAAGGTCCTGGAGGACACCATTCTTAAGAAAAGCGATGTACTGGTCGAAATCAACCCGGCGACAGCCAGGGATCTGGGGCTTTCCGACGGGTCCAGCGCCGTTCTGAGCACGCCCAAGGGCAACGCCAGCGTCAAGGTGTTTCTCTTCGAGGGCATCATGCCCGGTCTGGTGAGTATGGTGCGCGGCCTGGGACACACCGCCTATGACCGGTTCCTGGCCGGCAAGGGAGTCAACACCAACGATCTGATGGGCTCCGTTGAAGATCCCGGAACCGGGCTCGAGGCGGCCTGGGGGATACGGGCCAAGCTGACGAAGGCTTAACGGATTGCATTGCGCGCCACGATAGGTTCTGAACCACTTGCCAACTAAGGGTGTTCGAATGGATCAGCAAAAGAACAAGAAATACGGAATGGTGATCGACTTGGACAAATGCACGGGTTGCGGGGCCTGCATGGTGGCCTGCATGGCCGAAAACAACGTGGCGTTTCGCGAAGATGAGACGGACAAGCTGCTGAGCGTCGCCTGGATGCGGGTCTACCGGCTGACCAACGGCAAGTCTTTCCCGAACACCCAGGAATGCTATCTCCCCCGGCCCTGCCAGCAGTGCGAGGGGCACGAGGGCCATTCACCCTGCGTGTCGGTCTGCCCCGCTACCGCCACCGACTACGATATGCAGAGCGGCATCGTGAGCCAGATTTACACCCGCTGCTTCGGATGCCGTTATTGCATGGCCGCCTGTCCCTACCATGTGCGTCAGTTCAACTGGTGGGACCCGATCTGGCCGGACGGAATGGAGCGCTCTCTGAACCCGAATGTGTCCGTGCGCATGCGCGGTGTCGTCGAGAAGTGCAGCTTCTGCTACCACCGCTACCAAACCGCCAAGGACAAGGCCTTTCTGGAGGGCCGCCGTGAGCTGGAGGAGCATGAGTACCAGACGGCCTGCGCGCAGGCCTGCCCGGCAGGCGCCATTGTGTTCGGCGACCTGAACAACCCCCAGCATACCGTCCACCAGCTGGCCCAGGCGGATACGGCCCATGAGGGCAAATCCCGCAATCCCAACGCGTTCCGGCTGCTGGAGCGGCTGGGCACGAACACCAAGGTGTACTACCTGTCCAGCCAGGAGTGGGTCCGCAGAGCGGGGGACAACGAGGTCAAGAAAGCCTGACTCAACGAGGGTCCGCTCGCCACGGGCCCTCCGGATGCGCCAACAACTTAAACCGGCAACGAGGTAGGAAACATGGATTCGGCTTTGATACCCAAAGGGGTGAAGCGCTGCCCGATCGGTCAGTTTGCGCTTTTCATCGCGGTGGTCGGCGTTGTTCTGCTGTGGGGTGTTGTGGCGATGTTCCTGTGCTACATCAAGGGGCTCAACCAGACCAACATGAACAACGCTTACGGATTCGCCCTGTGGATCTGGGCAGACCTGGCCGTGATCGCCCTGGGCGGCGGGGCGTTTTTCACCGGCCTGCTGCGCTACATCATCGGCAAGGACGAGCTCAAGAACATCATCAACTACGCGGTTCTCATCGGGTTCGTCTGCTACAGCTCGGCCCTGCTGATCCTGGCCATCGATGTCGGCCAACCGCTGCGAGCATGGTTCATCTTCTGGCACGCCAACGTCCACTCGATGCTGACCGAGGTGGCCTTCTGCCTGACTTGCTACTTCGGGGTTCTCACCATCGAATACGTGCCGCTGATCCTGGAAAACCGGCAGATCGACAAGGTGCCGTTCTTCCACCACCTCGGGCACAACATGCATGGGATCATGGCGATCTTCGCGGCCACCGGCGCCTTCCTGTCCTTTTTCCACCAGGGATCGCTGGGAGGGGTTACGGGCGTGCTGTTCGGGCGGCCGTTCGGCCTCCGCTCCGGGATCGGCATCTGGCCGTGGACCTTCTTCCTATACACCTGGTCGGCTGCGGCCTGCGGCCCCTGCTTCACGATCTTCATTACCCGGATCACCGAGATGGCCACCCGCAAGAAGCTGGTGAAAGACAACGTCATCGACCTGCTGGCCAAGATCGCCGGCTGGATGCTTCTGACCTACATCATCGCCAAGATCATCGACACCTGGTACTGGGCGGTGA
>Ga0316628_100001321_pt1 | contig 17423 bp, 17 predicted proteins | sample OWC_Aug_M2_C1_D5_FD_207648 | JGI IMG/M metagenome (GOLD analysis project Ga0316628, IMG submission 207648) | Wetland soil microbial communities from Old Woman Creek delta, Ohio, United States - OWC_Aug_M2_C1_D5_C | ecosystem: Environmental > Terrestrial > Soil > Wetlands | place: USA: Ohio... | reverse complement strand
GTTGCCGACCTCGCTCAGGACCCAGTTTATAGATGCCATCTCCTGCTCCTCAAGAGATGGGATCTTGCCTTCCTTCTTCCTGAAGGTCCTTATGCTCAACTCTCTCAGATCCTCCGGCAGGTGGGCTATTTCGATCACCTCGCCGTTAGACAGAGCCACGCCCCTTTCGATAATGTTTTCGAGCTCCCTCACATTGCCCGGGAAGTCGTAGTTCATCAGAATGGCTATAACGTCCGGCGATATCTCATTGATCTCCTTCTTCATGATCGCCGCGTATTTTTTCAGAAAAAAGTAGCTCAAGAGGGAGACGTCTTCCTTGCGCTCCGACAAAGGAGGGATGCGGAGCGACACTACATTGAGCCTGAAATAGAGGTCCTGCCTGAAACCTCCCCCTTTGATCGTGTCCTGGATGTCCCTGTTGGTGGCCGCGACAAACCTCACGTCGACCGCCATGGGAGACGTGGCGCCCAGCCTCAGGACCTCCTTCTCCTGGATGACCCTGAGGAGCTTCACCTGCATAGACAAGGGCATCTCTGTGATCTCGTCGAGGAAGAGAGTGCCCCCTGATGCCGTTTCTATAAGCCCTTTCTTCATCGCCGACGCACCGGTAAAGGCACCCTTCTCATGTCCGAACAATTCATTCCCAAGGAGTTCTTCATTGAAGGCCCCGCAGTTGATGGCGAAGAAAGGCCCATCGGCCCTCCCGCTGTATATATGTATGTAACGCGCGAAGAGCTCTTTGCCCGTTCCGCTCTCCCCGCTTATGAGGACGTTGCAGTCTGTGGGGGCGATCTGGCGGGCGGTCTCCAGGAGCCTCCTCATCTCTGGGTCTTGCGTGATGATCTTCACCTTGCCCTGATAGTTCTCTATCGCCTCCCTGAGCTGCGCGTTTTCCTGCTTCAGCCTCACCTTCTCCACCGCCTCCTTCACTACGCGGCGCACCTCATCGAGCTTGAAGGGTTTCGTAATGTAGTCATACGCACCCTTCTTGATCGCCTGTATCGCGGACTGGACGGTCGCATAGCCCGTTATCACGATCACCTCAGTGTCGGGATAGAGCGACCTGCATTTCTTCAGAAGCTGCATGCCGTCCACCTTTTCCATCTTGAGATCGGTAAGCACGACGTCGAAACGCTTCTCCTCGATCAGCTTCAGTGCGTTCGGCCCGCTCTGGGTTGCCTGTACGGCGTAACCTTCTCTCACCATTATGTGCTCAAGATTTCTGAGGGCTATCTGTTCATCATCCACGATCAAAAGACTGGTCTTGTATTCCACTGTCAATGTCCCCCTTGTATTCAAAGCAGTCCGGCAAGGAAAATGTTCACTCCCCCTCTCCTTCGCAGAGGGTCTCTTTCATGGGGAGTTTTAGTATAAAGGTAGTGCCCTCCCCTTCCACGCTTTCCACCTTTATACTTCCATCGTGCTCCTCGACGATCTCCCTCGCCACAAAAAGACCGAGGCCGGAGCCTTTGCCTTCTTCCTTCGTCGTAAAAAAAGGATCGAATATCTTTCTGGACGTCTCCGGTTCTATCCCGATACCCGTGTCTCTTATCCTGATCTCGATCAGCTTATTGTCGATGTCTTCCGCGGAAGAGATATTGATCGTTCCGCCGTCGGGCATCGCGTCAAGGGCGTTCTTTATAATATTCAGGACGGCCTGCTCCATCCTCTGCTTGTCCACGATGATCCAGCTGCTTTCAGGAACATCCACGCGTATCTCGACCTTTGTCGGGATATCGCCCTGAACAAGCCTGATCGTGTCTTCCACCAGGCCTTTCACAGGCATGGGCTTGCTCTTGAATTCCTTCTTTCTCGAAAATTCGAGGAAGGAGTTGACCATCGTCTTGGCCCGCTCCACCTCCTTTTCTATCTGCTGCATCAGCTCCCTCTTGTAGATGACGTCCGCATATTCGATCTCCTCATGCAATATCTGGCAGGAACTGAAGATGTTTGACAGGGGGTTGTTGAGCTGGTGGGCGACCCCCGACACCATCGTGCCGAGGCAGGCGAGCTTTTCGGACTGCATGATGAACCTCATCTGCCTGAGTTCCAACTCCTTCAGCATCCTGCTGAAAGCGTTGCTGAGAGAGACTATCTCCCGGTCACGAGAATCGATCGAGAGGGAGTCGAACTTACCGTCGATGATTTTTTGTATGCCGTCTTCCAGCTGTTTGAGAGGGCTGACGACCATGCGGGACAGGTACTGCCCCACAACGAGTCCGACGATGACTAGAAATACGATCGATGCGACAAGGCCCCCCATCGAAGACTTGATAAGAGACTGGATATATTTTCGCTCGACGATCGAGATCGCTTCCGTCGCATCGACTATCTTCTTTCCGGTGGTCCTGATCCTGCTTTCGAGCTCATAACTCTCTATCGGGCTGCGGGTCTTGTCCAGTCCGAAATACTTCACGATAAGGGACTTATATTCCCGTATGTCGGATTCCAGTGTATACACATCGGTCTTGATCTCAAGTTTCTTTATGTCCTCCCTGTTTTTCCTGATGATGTCTTCGGCCTTATCGGTAAAGCGCAGGTTCTCCGAAAAGTCCTCTTTGTCCCTGTAAAGAAAATAATTCTTCTCGAACCGTCTCATCTCAAGCGTCGTGTCGAAAAATTCGGAGATGATGAAGCTGAAGGTGATTTTCCTGTCGATCCTTTTGAGGTTGAGATAATTAAGGAGGGAAACGGCGATGATCAGGACAAGGCAGAAGTAATATCCGAACCTGACCTTATTCTGGATGCTCGTCGCAAACCTGAACATAAGCGATTGTATCACTAGCTTATTGCAAAATGCAATGTCGAATTTTCTGATGCAACAGTCAGGGAACGGCCTTCACTCGACCTATTAGGGGTATTCGCCGGAACCTATTGCAAAGTGCAACACTGAGGTCTTCTTAGGCAGGTCCCCCTTTGCCTGAATTATCCTTGCGATTCAAGAGGTTTTGTGATCTTCGCGCGTTGGCACGCGTCTTGAAATAGTCTCCAGACAGAATAGCCATAGCGGTGAACAAAATCAAAAAGGAGGTGCACAGATGAAAAGGTTCGTGAGGGGGATGAATGACGTCTTTGCCGCGATCATCTTCTCGGAGGTCGGCGAGCATGGAATTGAGAGAGAGTTTCTCACCGCTTCCGCAGCATTAGCACGGGCGAAGGTAGCAACTGTAACTCATTCGCGGCCGCATATACCTTTGGTACCGGAGGGTGATCCATGAACATGGACCGCTTTGACGACCTGATGTCCGCAATCTCTTTCGCCGAAGCAGGTGAACATGAAAAGGCGAAAGAACTGTTAAAGGGCAGGGATACGGTGCTGCTCGCTGTTTCGGAAAGGATGGTAGACCGCCACGTAATGAAGTATGCGCTGAACCTCAGCAAGAGGATAGAGGCCGGCATAGACATCCTGTATATGACGAAGTCAGACGCGACTAATCCGCTGCTTGAGGCCTTTATGTCCGAGGCCAGGAAAAAAGACATAGATTGCTCTCTCTTCAAGAAAGAGGGGTGCATGAAAAAGGCGATCCTGGACTACACGGGAAAGAAAAAGGAGATATTGTTCGTCATCGTCGGGTCCACGCCGGAACTGGACATCGAATGCAAGACAGGAGAAAAATCGCTTTCCGAGGCCTGGAAGAGGCTGAAGTGTCCGCTCGTCGTCGTATCGAAGAGCGGAATGCCTGAACTGGCATGAATTAAAACAAATCATATTTTAAGGAGGACTATTTCAATGAGTATGGGACGAAGTGTTTTTGAATTCTTAAAGATGGCATCTATCCAGCATGCCAGGTGGGACTACGAGGTATCGATGTCCATTTTAAAGAACCGTAAAAAGATGTTGATCCTCTTGGCAACGCTGCTGCCGATTCTGGCCGTATCGCTCCTCGAGGCCGGCGACATGATAGGAAGCAAGACCGCATATGCACCTGCTTTTTATTCTACCAATATCTTTCTTGTATCCATAGCGATCGGTTTGTGTGCAGGCCTTATAACAGGCTGTATAGGCGCGGGCGGCGGCTTTATCATCACACCTGCGCTCATGGCCGCCGGCGTGAAGGGAATACTGGCGGTAGGCACCGACCTCTTCCACATATTCGCCAAGGCCATCATGGGCACAGCGGTCCATAAAAAGCTCGGCAACGTATCGACCAAACTCGCAATCGCCTTCCTCGTAGGCTCGGCAGGCGGAACGTTTATAGGCGGCTTTATCAATAAGACACTTTATGACTACGACCCGCTTCTGAGCGAGGCGTTCATCAGTCTCGTATACGCGGTATTACTGGGCTTCCTCGGTTTCTACGCACTTATAGATTTTATCAAATCGAGAAAAGGCACTGCCGATAGCGGTTCCCATGGTGCACACGGCGGGCCGTCGGGCATGACGCCGCTTGCCGTCAAGGTCCAGAACGTAAATATCCCCCCTGCCATCAGGTTTGACGAAGATTACGTTCCGGGCGGCAGAAAGATCTCCGGCGTCATCGTTGCGATGGGCGGCGTGATTGTCGGCCTTCTTGCCGCGATCATGGGCGTCGGCGGCGGGTTCGTAACCTTCCCCATGTTCGTATACGTCTTCGGCGTCTCCTCCATGACAACAGTCGGAACAGACATTTTGCAGATCATCTTCACCGCCGGTCTCGCAGCAATCGGCCAGTATGCGATATATGGGTATGTGTTTTATACTCTCGCCATGGGAATGCTGCTCGGCTCACTGATCGGTATACAGGTCGGGGCGCTGACGACTAAGGTAGTAAAGGGCATACACATAAGAGGCTTCTACGCGATCTCGATAATAGCCGGCTTCATAAACAGGGCGGCGACCCTGCCTAAGAAGCTCGTGGAACTCGAGGTGGTGAACATGTCTACAGACGTCTGTAAGACCATAGAGTCGGTAGGGAACATAGTGTTTTGGGTCGTCGTTGCCTTCTTTGCCGCGTGGGTCATAGGTAAATTCATAGTGAATATTGGGAAACTCAGGGGCGAGGATGAGGAAGTAAGCCCTGTGTTTGTAAAGGAGGAGGCATAACATGATAGTAAGAAATAAAAAAATGTTCAGCCTGGGGGCTGTCTTCGCAATCTCGTTTCTCGCGGTGCTCTTCTTGATATTCTCGCCGCTCTTCGGAGGGAAAACCGGCCTTCAGTTCGCCGACGACAGCTTCAACAGGCTTTCGAAGGGCTCGTCGTATTTTATCCCGAAGGTCTCAAAGAGCAATGAGAAGTTTATGGGAAGAATGTTTACTGCACACATCAAAGTGGACAAGCCTGAAGACAAGCCCGGAGACGCTGAAAAGAGGGCTGCCAACATCTCGAAGGTATTCACTACGGCCGGCGCCAAAGCAGAGGTAACAGCTTCAACAGTGAAGATCGAAGGAGACCTCGGTAAAGTCCTCGCCTCGGCCCTGCAGGATTCCGACGCCATGTTCAAGAACGATGGTGAAAAGATCAAGGCCAGATACGGGACAGACGACGAGAAGAAGATGTTCAGGCAGTGGCACAACGCCCTGGCAAAGATCATGAAGGAATTCCAGAAGGAAAAGAAGATCGAAGAGGCAAAGATGGTCTCTGACGTGATGAAGAAAGCCGTTGAACCGGCATATAACTTCTACAAAATCGACGGCGAGAAGGTGATAGACCATGCAGGCATGCTGTCCGGTCTTCTTGTGTTCTACGTGGCCTATACAATGTGGTGGGGCTATGCCATATTCTATATGTTCGACGGACTCGGACTCAGCATGAAAAAGGCAAAGGTGAAGAAGGAGGCATAACGCCTCCTTTTCCTCCAGGGAGAGGGTCATGGGAAGATACAAAAGAATACTGGTGGCAGTAGACGGTTCCGAGTCGAGCAAGAATGCCTTCAGACAGGCCTGCCGGATCGCGCTTGCGGACAAGAGCTGGCTGACTGTCATCACGACTATTCCGTCATATGAAGACTTGTTCCAGATGCCGAGCATCCAGGAAAAAGTCAGTATCGCCCTGCGCGCGGAAGGCGAGAAGATCGTGACCGAAATAAAGGAGATCGCCGCCGAAGAGGACGCGTTCATAAAGACCCTTCTCGAAGAGGGCACTCCTTTCGACACCATCATCGACACTGCGGAGGAGGGCAATTACGACCTGATCGTCATGGGCAGGCTCGGCAGGAAGCGCATCGAAAAGGCCCTTGTGGGGAGCGTCACCGCCCGGGTCATAGGAAACAGCCAGAGAGACGTGCTCGTATTTCCGCTGAACTCAAAGATAGGATGGAACCGTATCATGCTCGCCACCGACGGTTCGAAATACAGCATAAGCGCCACCGACAAGGCCATAGACATCGCACAGTCCTACGGCGGAGAGATCAAGGCCGTCTCGGTCGTCGATGTGACCGAAGAATTCCAGACCGAAGCCCCGGAGGCGGTAGACAGGCTCGTCGCCGGGGCAAAGGGTTTTGTTGAAGAAGTGAAGAAAAAGGCGGAGACACAAGGGGTCAGGCTCGAGCCGCTCGTAAGAGAGGGCGAGACCTACAAGGTGATCACCGACCTTGCAAAAAAATTCGCCAGCGACGTAATCGTCATGGGCAGCCACGGAAGGACGGGCATAAAGCGGCTGCTCATGGGGAGTGTCACGGAAAAGGTGCTCGGATATGCGCCCTGCCCGGTGCTCGTCATCAGGGGCTGAGCGCGTTAACCAGTATGGAACGAAAAGGAGGAACAGATGAAAAGGCTGTCTGAAAAGTTAGAGAAATTGATGATGGCTGTCACGTTTGCTGAGGCGGGGGAGCATGAGACCGCACGGGAAATAATGAGGGAAGATGAAAAGACCGACAGGACTAGGCCCTCAAAAAGGGCCGACAAGACCATGAGGGCCTCTTCACCGCCGAGGCAGTAAGACTCAAGGACCGTTTAAACGGCCGGGCCGAAAAGCCCGGACTGTTTAAACGGTCCTTTTTATTTGACCAAAACCGAATCAACAACGTCTTCCATCGTGTCGGCAAAGACTATCTCGAGCGTTCCTTTCACTTCTTCCGGAAGGCTTTCTATCTCGACCCTGTTCTTGGAAGGCAAGATAACCGTCTTCAACCTCGCCCTACGCGCCGCCAATATCTTTTCCTTTATCCCGCCGACGGGCAGTATCCGGCCGCTCAGGGTAAGTTCACCGGTTATCGCCGCAGACCTCTTTGCGGGTCTGAATGTAAGAAGCGAAAGAAGCGCCAGGGCGATCGTCACCCCTGCCGAAGGGCCGTCTTTCGGTATCGCGCCGGCGGGTACATGTATATGTATATCGTGGCCCTCAAAAAAGTCGTCGTCGATTCCGAACCTGGCCGCATTGCTTCGCACATAGCTCAGCGCCGCCTGCGCCGACTCCTTCATAACGCCGCCCAAGGAACCGGTAAGGATCAATTCCTGCTTCCCCTTCATCTTCAGGGCCTCGACAAAAATAATGTCCCCTCCCACTTCGGTCCAGACCAGGCCGGTGGTAACACCGATCTGGTCCTTTTCTTCCGCCATCTCGAAATAATATTTCCTCGGCCCTAGGAACCTTTCCACCAGTTCTCTGTCCACAGTAACACACTGAGCGCCGACCCCGTGCTGGACGAATTCCCTGGCGATTTTGCGGCATATGGATGCGATCTGCCTGTCCAGGTCCCTTATGCCCGCCTCGTGGGTATATTCCTCGACGATCTTCAGGATGGCCTCCCCGCTGAATTCAGGGGGGTAGACCGATACACCTGTCTCTCTTATCTGCCTGGGCACCAGGAACTGGGAGGCGATCATCACCTTTTCCTCTTCCGTATACCCCGTGAACTGTATGACCTCCATGCGGTCCCTGAGAGGGGCCATAATGTTGTCCGCTACATTCGCCGTTATGATGAACATCACCCTTGAGAGATCGAAGGGCATGTCCAGGTAATGGTCGATGAATTGAGAGTTCTGCCCCGGGTCGAGCGCCTCGAGCAGGGCCGATCCCGGATCGCCTTTGAAGTCATAACCGATCTTATCGAGTTCGTCAAGGATGAGGACCGGGTTGCATGCCCCGGACCTGCGTATCTCCTCGACGATCCTCCCGGCCAGGGCGCCGGCATATGTCCGCCTGTGTCCCCTGATCTCGGCCTCGTCCTTTATTCCGCCCAGCGATATCCTCCCGAACTTCCTCCCGAGGGCGCGCGCTATCGATCTTCCTAAGGAAGTCTTGCCTGTCCCAGGCGGGCCGGCAAAGCAGAGGACCGACCCTTTCATTTCTGTCTGAAGGTTCGTCCTCTCGACGGCCTGCCTGACCGTGTCCCTGACGTCATCGAGTTTAAAGGGTTTCGCGAGATAATGAAAGGCGCCCTTCTTCATAGCCTCCACCGCCGTGTCGATCGTGGCATAGCCGGTGATCATGATTACCTGCGTCTGAGGGGCCATCGACTTCGTTTTTTCGAGTATCTCCATGCCGTCTATCTTTTCCATCTTGAAGTCCGTCAGGATCACGTCATATGCCGTCTCCCTGATCCTGGCCAGTGCCTCCACGCCGTTGGCGGCGGTGTCAACAGTATAGTTCTCCCTCGAAAGTATATGTTCAAGGTTTCTTCTGGCCACCTCTTCGTCGTCCACGACCAGGAGCTGGGGCCTGCGGTTCATCCTCAGTGTCTTAACAGCAAGGTGTTCAAGGATCCGCTCTTTTATCTGATGCAGTCCGTAATGGTCCTCGTCGAGTATCCTCTCCGCCCTCTTGATGTCGAGGTTGTCTTCCGTCCTCACGCTCCAGGGCAGCGAAACGAGATATTGAATGTAGGAGAGCCCTATCGTATATTCAGAGGTAGAGGGATTGATCCTTTCGAGCATGTCCAGTTCCCTCAGGGCGACCTCTTCGGCATAGGGCGGCATGACCGCCTCGCCGATCTTTTTTTTCAGTTCCTCGACGACCGGATCGGGCGGCGACGGCTCCTCTGTTTTCCTGAATAATTTCATGGCCTATATTTTACCTTAAAGCCGCCTAATTCATATACTTTGCCTTGGAAACCTCGGCAGTGGGTCAGTTTGAACCATTACCGCAACCTCAAATGACAGAGGGGCCTATTTGACAGAGACGACCCGCCCCCGTAGACTAATGTTATGATGAGAACAGGCACAAAACTCGCACTCATCTGCTTTGGCCTTTTTCTCTTCCTCATGCCGGGATGCAAGGAAAAGCCGAAAAATCCCGTAGCCGAATACGGAGATGCGCTCAGCGGGGCTTACAAAGACAGCCAGAGCGCCGGCGAGCAGGCGAACCTCGACGCGTTGAAGACGGCCATCACCAACTACCACGCAGCGAACGAAGGGTATCCGAAGAGCCTGCAGGACGCGGGGAATCTGCTGACGAGCCAGATAGATCTCACCAAATATGACTACAATCCGGCCACCGGCACAGTTACCCTAAAACCGAAACAATAAGCCCTTTTGCTAATCTTCAATCGTTGCAGCCGCCTCCGCGCTGTAGTAATATAATGGCTGAATGCTTTCATAGGAGTCGTGATGAGGATTTCGGCCGGTCAGTTGAAGGGTAGAAAAATTGCAGTAAGAAGATCTTCGGGCAAAAGCGGGCGGGACGATTTGAGGCCGACATCTTCCAAGGTGAGGGAAGCCCTCTTCGACATCCTGAGAAACGATATCAAAGGCTCGACGTTCCTCGATCTTTATGCCGGCACAGGGGCGGTCGGGTTCGAGGCCCTGTCAAGAGGCGCATCGAGCACCTGCTTTGTGGAGGCCGACCGGGAAGCCTCAAAAGAGATATCCCAATATATACGCAAGATGGAGCTCGATCGAATGACGGAAGTTTTCGCCGGTGCCGCCGAACGCTTTCTGAAGAGGACAGAGGTAGCTGAGCTGACCTTCGACATAATATTTGGGGACCCGCCTTATGCATCCGATGAGCTGGAAAAAATCCTGCCTCTTATCGATGCGGGAAAAATATTAAGAACGGGAGGTTGCCTGGTTATCGAGCACCCTGCGAAGAAGACCATTGCCGTATCATGCAAGAACTTGAGACTCATCAAAAACTATAAATACGGAGACACCATGCTCACACTTTACAGGAAGGAACCATGAATACTAAGAAGATCGCCATTTATCCGGGGACGTTCGATCCCTTCACCAACGGTCATCTGGACCTCGTCAACAGAAGTCTCATGGCATTCGACGAGGTGATCGTCGCCATAGCGCCAAGTCTCAAAAAAGTGCCGCTCTTCAGTCTCGCCGAACGTGTCGAGCTGATCAGGAAGTCACTGAAGAACTACAAGAGGATCAGGATAGAACCTTTCGACGGACTGCTCGTCGGCTATGTAAAGAGCAAGAAAGGGATGATCATCATCAGGGGCCTGAGGGCCGTCTCCGACTTCGAGTATGAACTCCAGATGGCCCTCATGAACAGGCAGATGAACCCGCGCATCGAGACTGTCTTCATGATGCCGAGTTTGGAGTATTCTTTCCTTACCGCTACTATAGTGAAAGAGATCGCATCCCTGGGCGGACCTGTGAAGGAGCTTGTCCCGGCCCCGGTCGAGAAGGCGCTCTTGAAAAAATTCAACAAGAAATAATCGGGGAAAGGGTTATATTTAAGTAAACGCCGCCCCAAGGAGGCCGTATGCCGAAGGAAGAACGAATGATCCTTCCCCTTCCGCCCCATTTCGATCCGGCAAATGTAGATAAGACATGGAGGGTCCCATATCTCGAAAGGGACCGCGAGGCAAGGGAATGGGCCAAGCTCCACGGGGTCCCGCCTGCGTGCGACGATGATTTCAAGATCTGTCTCGTTGCAGTAGACGTGCAGAATTCTTTCTGCATCCCAGGCTTCGAGCTGTACGTTGCCGGCCGGTCGGGCAGAGGTGCGGTCGAAGACAGCCTGAGGCTCTGTGAATTCATTTACCGGAACCTCGCTGCACTGACGCAGATCTGCCCCACGATGGACACCCATAATGCGATGCAGATATTCCATCCGATTTTCCTTGTCAACGACAGAGGTGAGCATCCTATGCCTTTTACCCTCGTCACCGAGGAAGACGTGCTGAAAGGGGTCTGGAAATTCAACCCCGATCTCTGTTTCATTTTCAGGGTCGGCGAGGAGCAGGGACAGCAGTTCCTTCTGCACTATACGAGGATGCTCAGGCAGGGGGGAAAATACGACCTCACCATATGGCCCTACCACGGCATGCTGGGCGGCATCGGTCATGCGCTCGTCGCTTCCGTCGAAGAGGCGATCTTTTTCCATGGAGCGGCCCGTTACAGCCAGCCCGACTTTCATATAAAGGGAGACAGGCCCTTCACCGAACACTATTCCGTTCTCGGACCTGAAGTGCGTGAAGGCCCAAAAGGAGAAGAGCTCGGTCTGAAGAGCGAGAAGTTCTTCAAAAAGCTGCTCGAGTTCGACGCGGTCCTCATCGCCGGGCAGGCCAAGAGCCACTGCGTCGCCTGGACCATAGCCGACCTTCTCCAAGACATTCTGGCCCGGGACAGGAAGCTGGTCGAGAAGGTCTATCTCATGGAAGACTGCACGTCGCCTGTTGTCGTTCCCGGGGTGATGGACTATACGGAGCTTGCGGACGCGGCGTTCCGGAGATTTGCAGACGCCGGGATGCATGTGGTAAGGTCGACAGATCCGATTGAAACCTGGCCTGGCATCAAGCTCTAAACAATCTATCTCTCTCCTACGATGCGCAGAAATGCCTCTACTACCCGGGGATCGAAACATTTCCCGGAGTTGTCCCTCAGGTAAGATATGACCCTTTCCTTCGGCCATGCCCTCCGGTAAGGACGTTCCGAACTCAGTGCGTCCCATTGATCGACGACCGCGAAGAGCCGTGCGGGCAGGGGGATCTCGTCACCCTTCAGTCCCTGCGGATATCCGCACTAGAGAAAACGGCGCGATCTTAGAGGTCCCTTTATTGTCCGAGTTGATCTTCCCCATCCAACGATCCCTCCAACAGCAGACGATATAATGTACGGAATACTCATGGAGGTTGTCAATATCATCAACCCGAAGAACTAATTTCAAACAGAATATTGCGGGGATATGGCAGCGGGGGGGGGACGAACAAAAACTACTTCACGATCTTCATGCTTATGTCGGCTGCAGTGACCGAGTGGGTCAGCGCCCCTACCGAAATCAGGTCGACCCCTGTTTCCGCCACCTCTCTCACATTGGCAAGGGTGATGTTGCCGGACGCCTCGATCGTCACCCTCCCCACAGCGAACGCGACCGCCTCGGCCATGTCCCTTACCGACATATTATCGAGCATGACGATGTCCGCGCCCGCGTCGATGGCCTCCTGGAGTTCCTTGAGGTTTTCGACCTCGACCTCTATCCTCGCCAGATGGTGGCCGGCTTTCGCCAGAGTAATGGCCTCCCGGATACTGCCGACCTCTTCTATGTGATTGTCTTTGATGAGTATTCCGTCATAAAGTCCGAAGCGGTGATTGGTCCCTCCCCCTACTCTTACAGCGTATTTCTCCATGAACCTCAGGCAAGGGGTGGTCTTCCGTGTGTCGAGTATCTTCGCCTTTGTCCCCCGCACCGCATCGACGAACTGGCTCGAAAGCGTCGCGATGCCCGAAAGCCTCTGAAGGATGTTGAGGCTTATCCTTTCTCCCGCCAGCAGTGCCCTCGTCTTGCCCGCGACCTCAGCGAGCACGTCTCCCCTGGAGACCTTGGAACCCTCGTTGTAAAAGATCCTGAAGGACACTGAAGCGTCGAGTATGCGAAAGACTTCTTCCGCAAAAGGCATACCGGCAAGAACGAAATTGCCCTTCGCTATATAAAGGGCCTTCGATTCATTCTTCTCGGGCACCAGAAGGGACGTCGTAATATCGCCGTGGCCTAAGTCTTCTTCTATAGCGTGCGTTATCAACTCGATCACGCTGGAGGGGATGTCCATGCTATTTCCTTCTCAGTAGGGACAACAACCCCCATATGCCCCCGATGACAGCGCCCGCGGCCGCAGCGGATTTCCAGTCAAGCAGGGTAGTGAGTTCGCCCTCGACCTTATTGGCAATTACCAGTAGCGCCGCACTCTTGTCCGCCTTCACGCTCCCGGAGGCGACGACTGCCGCCGCGCTCCGGTTGAGGGTCGTTTCATACCTCGACAGGGAGAGGGGCGCACAGGAGAAATTGACCGTCGTATTGTTTCCGACAGTTATGGCGCTGACACTCTGGTTTAAAGTAATATCGCTTCCGTGGAGCAGTACGCCGGCGCATTGGGTCGCCTCGATCTTCTCGCCGTCAACGCTGAGGGCGCCGACCTGCTGCATCTCGACATGGCCTCCCTCGACATTCCTGACGGTACTCTGACTTATATTGATGAATTCGCCCTCGATAATCTCGAGATCTTTCTCCCTGATGTCCTTCTCCTCTTTTTCCATTATGCTTTCCCCCCTACTTCGTAGAGTTTCTTGATATTTTCCAGGATCCTGTCTTTTTTCTTCAGACATTCTTCATACTTTTCCTTCTCTTTCGCGATAATTTCCCTGGGTGCCCTATTCAGGAAATCTTCGTTGAGCAGTTTCTTGTTCAGAAAAATGATGCTCTCTTCTACCTTCGCCCCGTCCTTTCTCAGTCTATCAATTTCCAAATCTATGTTCAACAGACCCTCAAGCGGGACATATACCTCGACGAAATCTCTGACTGCCGCAGCAGCACCCTTGGGCTTACTCACTCGAGCGCCTATCCCGATTAAGTCGGCCTTTGCGAGCTTCTTCAGATAAGCAAGGTTCCTGTTTAACACCTGCTCCGCGTTCCCAGACAGGGTCTTGATAGAGACATTTAGCTCGAGGGAAGGGGAGAGGTTCAACTCCCCCCGTATGGTTCTGACACCGGTGACGGCTTCTACAATTATCGCCATATCGGACTCGGCGTCTTCATCCCTCGGGAGTGTGCGGGGAAAGTCTGCTGCCAGGATACTCCTGAGCGGTTTCTCCTGGTCGCCGCCCCGGTTCGTTACATGCTGCCAGATCTCTTCTGTGACATAGGGCATAAAAGGATGTAGCAATCTAAGTGTCCGGTCAAGCACATAAAGCAGGCATTTCCTTACCTGTTCCCTGCCTTCGGATTCGTCATAGAGGACCGGCTTGACCATCTCGATATACCAATCGCAGAGTTCACGCCAGATAAACTGGTAGACGGCGTTTGCAGCATCGTTGAACCGGTACTCCCCGAGAGAGGCATTTACATCCTCCGCTGTGGCCGCGAGCCTGCTAAGGACCCACCTGCTCCCTATGTCCAGACCTTCGAGAGATATTTTTTCCGGCGCCTCTGCCCCCCCAGCGTTAAGCAATATGAAGCGCGACGCATTCCAGAGCTTGTTCACAAAATGTCTGTAGCCCTCCACCCGTTCCTCGGAGAACTTGACGTCACGCCCCTGGGCCGCAAAAGCGGCGAGGGTAAAGCGGAAGGCATCCGTGCCGTACTTTTCCATCATAATAAGAGGGTCGATAACGTTACCCTTTGATTTGGACATCTTCTGTCCTGACGCGTCCCTCACAAGGGCATGGATGTATACGTCTCTGAAGGGTACGTCTTTCATGAACTTAAGGCCCATCATGATCATACGGGCCACCCAGAAAAATATTATATCGAACCCTGTCACAAGTACCGAGGTCGGATAGTATTTACGGAGCTCCGGGGTCTCCGCAGGCCAGCCGAGCGTCGAGAAGGGCCATAGAGCCGAAGAAAACCATGTGTCGAGAACGTCTTCATCCTGCCGCAGTCCACCTCCGCATTTTGTGCACTTAGCAGGCGCCTGTCTGGATACGATCACTTCTGCGCAGTCATCGCAATACCAGGCCGGGATACGATGCCCCCACCATATCTGCCTCGATATGCACCAGTCGTTGATATTTTCCATCCAGGAGAAGTATGTATTCTCCCAGCTCTTCGGGATTATCCTGATCCCGCCGTCTCTGACGGCGTCCATCGCCGCTGCGGCGAGAGGGCCGACCTTCACATACCACTGCAGTGCCGAAAGAGGTTCGATGACCGTCTTACAACGGTAACACTGGCTGATGGAATGCTGGTACTTGTCCTGCTTCTCGATGAGGTCCACGGCCCTGAGATCATTCAAGACCGCTTTTCTGGCTTCATACCTGTCGAGCCCCGCGTATTTCGGACCTGCGTCAGCCGTCATCCTTCCGTCGGGCCCGATCACCGTGATAAAATCGAGCTGCGGTTCCTGCCTCTTGGCTATCGCTTCATCGTTAAAATCATGCGCGGGGGTCACCTTGACCGCGCCCGTCCCGAACTCCGGGTCAACGGCGGAATCGGCAACAATAGGGATCTTTCTACCGGCGAGGGGCAGCAAAATCTTTTTTCCGATCATTCCCTCATAACGGCCGTCACCGGGATTTACGGCGACCGCAGTGTCGCCGAGCATTGTTTCAGGACGAGTAGTGGCGACGACTATATGTCCGCTGCCGTCCTCCAGGGGATATCGGATGAAGGTAAGCCTGCCCTCGTATTCCTCATGCTCCACTTCGATATCCGAAAGTGCGGTATGGCACCTGGGACACCAGTTGATCAGTCTCTTGTCGCGGTAGATCAACCCCTGCTCATAAAGGCTTACAAAGACCTCTCCGACCGCAGCAGACAGTCCGGCGTCGAGTGTAAATCTTTCCCTTGTCCAGTCGCAGGAGGCCCCCAGCCTTTTGAGCTGATGGAAGATCCTGCCGCCCGATTCGGCCTTCCATTTCCAGACACGTTCGATGAATGCGTCCCTGCCGAGCCGGTGCCTGTCGACGCCCTCGGCCGCCAGCTGCCGCTCAACGACATTTTGCGTTGCGATGCCTGCGTGGTCCATGCCCGGTAACCACAGCGTGTCAAAACCCGACATCTTCTTCCATCGAATAAGGATGTCCTGCAGGGTCGTATTAAGGGCGTGTCCCATATGTAGCGAACCTGTTACGTTGGGCGGCGGGATGACAATGGAGAAGGGGTCCTTGCCGGATGCCGGGTCGGCAACAAAATAATTACCGGCGGTCCAGTACTCATACCACTTTTCCTCAACGCCTTCTGGATTGTAACTTTTATTTAACTCAGTCATAACAAAGAAAGACGGGGAATAGGCTACGCCTTTTCCCCGCCCTCGCAACTAAAGACTACTGTCTATAACTCGGACTTTATTCTTTCAATCTCTTTCGATATCATAGTGCTCGCAAGATCAGGAACCGTCTCCCATATCACCTTTTCGACCTCTTTTGATATCGAAGCCATCGAGCTCTTCAACGTCTCCTTCAACATCTTTTCGACAAGTTCAGGGGCGATCTCCCAAAGCACCTTATCTATCGAATCCTTCAGGGAAGGTATCAGCGCGGCAACAAGCACCTCCTTGACATCAAGGGGAGCAAGAAATGCCGAAACCCTTTCCCGCGCTGTTTTTTCGAAGACTGCGAACAATTCGTCTCTTGAGGGCAGAGCAATCTGAGGCGCAATAGTCTCTGTCCCGGGCTGCGGCGCCGCGGCCGGCGTGGAAGGCGCCCGCTCAACAGCGATCTCTTCTTCCGCAAATGCAAGCTCAGCCTCTGTTTCGCCCGATTCCTTCTCCGCAAAAGCCTCGACAGCCGCCTCATCAGCGGGGGCTGTAACCTTTTCCATCGCCCATAGGTCTTCCTCCAGCCCTTTCAGTCCCGCATCCTCGACGACAGCGACCTCTTCCGCCTCCTCTGCAATCTCGAACGCTTCCTCGCCCTCATCGGCGATGGTCGCTTCACCGCCTACGGCAGCCACCATGGTCAGCACCGCATTGATCTTACTTATAAGTTCCTGCGATTCAAACGGTTTTATGACTGAATCATCAGCGCCGACCGTCCGTGAGAGTTCCTCGTCTATCGGCTCGAACGCACCGGCAAGGAGGATCACGGGGACACCGGAGGTCTTGGGGTTCTGTTTTATTTTCTCGCAAAGCTGGTACCCGTTCACCTTGGGCATTTCTATATCGGCAAGGACAATATCCGGCATGAAGCTGTCTATGACATTGAGGGCGTCTTCACCGTTGCTTACAGACTTGATCTCGAAATCTTCTTCAGCGAGGACAAGTTCAACTACCTTCTGAATCGTGATGCTGTCATCCGCAAGCAAAAGCTTATAAGCCATCCTACACCTCTTAAAGGTATTTCAAGAATTTTATTGTTATGTACTGAAAAAGTCAAGACTTTTCCGTATCCAGCACACCCGGCTGAGCTCCCGGCTCAGCATGAAGAGACGCCTCAGCCGCCGCCTCCAAAGCCATGCGACGGACCAGGCGAGGAAATGCCGGCATTAGAACTGGAGCAACAGAAAGAGGACATAAGCTTCTTCACCTCATAAGAGGAGCATTTCGGGCATCCCGTATCTTTTTCCGTTGAGTTCACCTTCTGAAGGATTGAGAATCTTTCTCCGCACGATTTGCAGATATATTCGTAAATGGGCATATGCCACCTCCTGAAAGTTTCGGTTATTAATAACTATTT
>Ga0316628_100001320_pt1 | contig 17429 bp, 13 predicted proteins | sample OWC_Aug_M2_C1_D5_FD_207648 | JGI IMG/M metagenome (GOLD analysis project Ga0316628, IMG submission 207648) | Wetland soil microbial communities from Old Woman Creek delta, Ohio, United States - OWC_Aug_M2_C1_D5_C | ecosystem: Environmental > Terrestrial > Soil > Wetlands | place: USA: Ohio... | reverse complement strand
TCGTGGTTCTCTGCGCGTCCTGCACTGGCTGCAGGAGCGGGAGGCGGAGGGCCGCCCGGACGCGCCGCCGGGGCGCCCGCGGCGGTTGTCATCTGCTTGTCACACGCATGCCTCTCAATATGCGCGCGGAGATTGTTGCGCTTGCGTCAAGTTAGCGAAGGAGAACCTTGAATGAACAAGACGACCACACGTTCGGTTGCGCTTCTGTCCCTGCTCGCGGCGGGTGCCCTGCTGGGCGGGATGGCCGCCGCCGCGGAGATTTCGGGTGCGGGCGCGACCTTTCCCTATCCCATCTACGCGAAATGGGCAGAGGCGTACAAGCAAAAGACCGGCATCGGCCTCAACTATCAGTCGATCGGCTCGGGCGGTGGCATCAAGCAGATCAAGGCCGCGACCGTGACCTTCGGTGCCTCGGACATGCCTTTGAAGCCCGAGGACGTCAAAGCGGCCGGGCTCGTGCAATTTCCGATGATCATCGGCGGAGTCGTGCCGGTGGCGAACATTCCCGGAGTCAAGCCCGGACAGCTGGTGCTCGACGGTGCGACGATCGCGAGCATCTATCTCGGCGAAATCAGCAAGTGGAACGATCCGCGCATCAGGGGCCTCAACCCCAAGGTCGCGCTTCCCGATCAGGCCATCGCGCCGATCTATCGCTCGGATGGATCGGGGACGAATTTCCTGTTCACCAACTATCTGTCGCAGACGAATCCCGAGTTCGCGTCCAAGATCGGCGCCAACACGTCGGTTCAGTGGCCGGTTGGAATCGGCGCCAAGGGCAATGAGGGCGTCGCTGCCATGACGAACCAGACCTCGGGTGCGATCGGCTACGTCGAATACGCGTACGCCAAGCAGAACAAGATGACCTATGCGCTGATGAAGAACCGCGACGGCAAGCTTGTCTCACCCGACGCGAAGGCTTTTCAGGCAGCGGCCGCCAATGCGGACTGGGCCAAGTCCGACAACTACTATCTCATTCTCACCAACCAGCCGGGTGCGCAGAGCTGGCCGATCACCGGCGCAAGCTTTATCCTCATGTACCGGCAAGTGAAGGATGCGGCGGCTGCCGGCGAGGCGCTCAAGTTCTTTGGCTGGGCGTATGCGAACGGGGCGCCAATGGCACAGGAACTCGACTACGTGCCGCTGCCCGCGACGCTCGTGAAGCAGGTGGAACAGACGTGGCGCACAGCGATCATGGCAGGTGGCAAACCGGTCTGGACCGGCAAGTAGGATCGCTCATCCACAAGTCCAAGGGGACAGCCGGAGCGTAGCGGTACGCTCCGGCTGTTCGCTTTTCCGCACATGGCTGTCACGACCCTCCCGATTGCCCTCGGCGAGCGACTGAAGCGCGAGGCGCGACTCGAGCGCGCATTCCGGCTGCTGACACTCGCCTGTGCCGTACTCGTCCTGGCGCTGCTCGGCGGCGTTGCCGTCGCGCTGGCGCATGGCAGCTGGCCGGCACTCAGGACCTTCGGCTGGGCCTTCCTGGTCCGGGAGATCTGGAATCCGGTCACCGACGAGTACGGTGCGCTGGCTCCGCTGTACGGCACCGTCGTCACCTCCCTGATCGCAATGCTGATCGCCGTTCCGATCGCCTTTGGAATTGCGGTATTCCTCACGGAAACCTGTCCGCGGTGGCTGCGGCAGCCGATCAGTACGGCGATCGAGCTGCTCGCCGCGGTGCCGAGCATCGTATTCGGCATCTGGGGACTGTTCGTGCTTGCGCCCCTGCTGCAGCACACCGTGCAACCGTGGCTCATCGACGTCGCTGCCCCGGTGCCCGGCCTGCGTCAGCTCTTTCAGGGACCGCCGTTCGGGATCGGCGTGCTCACGGCCGGACTGGTGCTCGCCGTGATGGTGTTGCCGTTCATCACCTCGGTCATGCGGGAGGTCTTCCTGATGACGCCGGTCTCGCTCAAGGAGGCCGCTTACGGCGTCGGCGCCACGCAGTGGGAGGTGATCTGGGGAGTGGTGCTGCCGGCATCGCGCGCGGGGGTCATTGGCGGCATCATGCTGGGGCTCGGGCGGGCGCTCGGGGAGACCATGGCGGTGACCTTCGTGGTCGGCAACGCCCACCGCATCAGCGCATCGCTCATCGCGCCCGGCACCACCATCTCCGCGTCGATTGCCAATGAGTTCACCGAAGCAGTCGGCGACCTGTACACATCGGCGCTGCTCGCACTCGGTCTGCTCCTGTTCGCGATCACCTTCGTGATCATCGCGGCCGCTCGCTTGCTGCTGCTGCGCCTCGAGCTTCGCACCCAGGGGACGAAATGAACCATTACCGCCGGCGCAGGATCCGGGGAGCGCTCGCCCTGTGGGCTTCGGGCATCGCCACGCTTGCCGGCCTCGCGGTGCTGGCTGCCATTCTCTGGACGCTCGTCTCGCGCGGATTCGGCGGGCTGTCATGGCACGTGTTCACCCAGATGACGCCCGCTCCTGGAAGCGATGGCGGCCTGCTCAATGCGATCGCCGGCAGCCTGATAATGACGGGACTTGGTATCGCGATCGGCGCGCCGATCGGCATGCTTGCCGCGACCTACGTGTCCGAGTACGGCGCCGGCAGCCGGCTGGCGACGGTCGTGCGCTTCATCAACGACGTCCTGCTCAGCGCGCCGTCGATCGTCGTGGGACTGTTTGTCTACACCCTCGTGGTCGTGACGATGGGTCACTTTTCCGCGATCGCAGGCGCTCTTGCGCTCGCCATCATCGCCATCCCCGTGACCGTGCGCACGACCGACGACATGCTGCGGCTCATTCCCGGGAGCATGCGGCAGGGGTCCGCGGCCCTCGGGGCGCAGCCCTGGCGAACGATCACGCACATCGTCTACCCGGCGGCGCGCAACGGCCTGCTCACGGGCGTGCTGCTCGCGATTGCGCGCATCTCGGGCGAAACGGCCCCGCTCCTGTTCACGGCACTGAACAACCAGTTCTGGAGCTCGCGTCTCGGCGCGCCCATGGCGAATCTGCCGGTCGTCATCTTCCAGTTCGCCATGAGCCCTTACCAGAACTGGCAGTCACTCGCCTGGACGGGCGCATTGCTCATTACGGCGTTCGTGCTGTTCCTGAGCATCGCGGCTCGCGTCGTGACCGGGCTCTTCGGTACGCGCGAACGGCGCGTCGAATGACGCAAAGAAAACGGCCGCACCCGAAGGGTGCGGCCGTTACGCTACGCAGGACCTGAGCCGGCCGGCGGCTTCAGAAGGCGACCTGCGCCCACAGGCCGATTTCGTCGTACTTGCCGTCGGCCGTGCCGCCGATGGTGCCGTTGCTGGTGCTGATCGAGCCGTTCTCGACCTTGTCGTGCTTGTAGACGAAGGCCACATCGACGTTCTTGCGCGGCTTGTAAGCGATGCCGACGTTGAAGTACTGGTCCTTCAGATCCGGCGTCAGGTCCTTCTTCGGCTTGGCCTCGTCGAAGCGTGCGAACGCGGCGACCTGGTCCGTGAAGTTGAAGGAGCCCCAGGCTGAATAGCCGTCGGACTTGTCGGTGGCGGCCGCGGTCACCTGATTCCAGTCCGTCGCCGTGAAGTACTCTGCGCCGACACGGAATTTGGGCTGCACGTAGGCGACGAGAGCATCGACGCGCTGGGCCGTGTGCTGCGGCGGCGTCGTGGTTCCCTGGACGTCCTTGCCGAGCTTGCCGCTGTAGAAACCGGCGGCGAGCGTGAGGCCCTTGACCGGCTCGAAGCTCAACCGGCCCTCGAAATCGACGCTCTTGGAGCGCGTCGGATTTTTGTACCCATTGCCGTTGATCACCGACACGGCGTACCCGACCATGCCGTCGCCGAGCTTGCCGCCCGCATGCAGACCCCAGTCCGCCGAGGTGCCGAATTTCAGCCGATCGATGATGACGTTCTCGACGTAGCGATAGCCGTACAGGTCCTCGACGAACGGCACCCACGGCAGATCGGCCGAGCCGAGGCGCGCCACGAACGCGTCTGACAGCTTGGCTTGCAGGAAGGCCTTCTTGATGAAGATCTGCGTCTCGCCGTCATTGCTGACGTAGTTGAAGTCGCTGGTCACGTTCGCGGACCACACGCTGTCGAAGTTGTGGCCAACCGACAGGTAGAAGCGCTTGACGTCGACACCGGTGCCCTTGGCGGCGGTGTCCGTACCGTCCGTCTGCTGGTCGATGTTCGTGAGGTCGAGGTACGCTTTGCCGCCGATCGTGGTCTTTTCCTCGCTCGCGCTGTCCGCGTGCGCCGTCATGCACATTGCAGCCATTGCGGTCGCCACGGCCGCGGCCAGGTTCTGCTTGGACATATGTTCCTTCCTCTGCAGCTGTTGGGGGAATGCGACGGCAAAATTACAGCCGGTGTGTGACAGCTGGATGACGAGCGGCCGCTCGGTGTGCGGCGCGCGACCTGCCGCGCACGTGCCGCCGGGAGAGAGAACCGGGACGTGACCTGACGAGGCTCGACTCACCCCCGCCCGGCGGCGTCGGGAAGCAGCAGGTCGAGCACCCGGCGATAGATCCGGCGCAGCGTCTCGATATCCTCGACGCGGCAGTGCTCGTTGACCTTGTGAATCGTCGCGTTGACGACGCCCACCTCGACCACCTGCGCGCCCGTCGGAGCGATGAACCGCCCGTCGGACGTGCCGCCGCCGGTCGACTGCTGCGGCGGAGCTCCGGCGACCTGCCTCACTGCGGCACTAACCGATTCAATCAGGCGTCCCGGGGGCGTGTAGAAGGGGAGCCCCGAGACGAACCAGTCGAGAGTGTATTTCACGCGGTGGCGGCGCAGGACGTCCTCGACGGTCCGCTGCAGGCCCTCGAGCGTCTGCTCGGGCGACCAGCGCAGATTGAAGCGCGCCTTCAGTTCGCCGGGAATGACGTTCGGCGCGCCGGTGCCGGCCGAGATGTTGGAAATCTGAAAGCTCGTGGGCTGGAAGTGCTCGTTGCCCCGGTCCCAGATGCGCGTCGCGAGCTCGGCGAGCGCCGGGGCGACGGCGTGCACCGGATTGTCGGCGAACTGCGGATAGGCCACATGACCCTGCACGCCATGCACCGTCAGCCTTCCGGAAAGCGACCCGCGACGTCCGATCTTGATCGTGTCGCCGCAGCGCTGCTCGCTCGACGGCTCGCCTACGACGCACCAGTCGATCTTTTCGCCCCGTGCCGCGAGGACCTCCATCACGCGGCGCGTGCCGTCGACCGACGGTCCTTCCTCGTCGCTCGTGATCAGGAACGCGATGGATCCCGTGTGCGAGGGGTGCTCGCGAACGAAGGCCTCGGTCGCCGTGACCATGGCGGCGAGACCCGATTTCATGTCCGCCGCCCCGCGGCCGAACAGCAGCTCATCGCGGATCGTCGGCGTGAATGGATCGCTGTGCCACTCCTCCAGCGGCCCGGGCGGCACCACGTCGGTGTGCCCGGCGAAGCAGAAGAGCGGCGCCGCCGTGCCGCGCCGTGCCCAGAGATTGGCCACCGTGCCGAAGGGCATCTTCTCGATCTGGAAACCCGCGGCGGCCAGCCGCTCCGCCAGAACCTCCTGGCAGCCGCCATCGGTCGGGCTGATGGAGGGCCGGGCGATCAGCGCCTTCGTGAGCTCGAGTGTCTCTGACATCGGGTTCGGCGCACCTCGGCGCGCGTCGTGGTCCGCGCTTTATAGACGGAGAGTGGCGCCACAGCAAGGCAATCTGGCGTCGCGCAAGCAGGGCCGGGCGCCCGAAGGGCGGGCGCTGCAACGATTCCGTCACATGCGCAGAGTACGGTCGCCGCTCCTACGTGCCAGGCTGAGCATGGAAACGGCCCATCTGACCCATCATATTTCGAGCCGCTACAACGAGGACCTCGAGCGGCTGCGCTCGAGCGTGCTCAAGATGGGCGGCGTGGTGGAAGCGCAGTTGTCGGACGCCGTGACGGCCCTGCTGACCGCCGACAGCCAGCTCGCGCAGCGGGCCGCGCATCGCGACCACATCATCGATGGACTCGAGATTGCGATCGACGAGGACTGCGGCCGAATCCTCGCCACGCGCAGCCCGGCGGCATCGGACCTGCGGCTCGTGTTCGCGGTCATCAAGACGATCACCGATCTCGAGCGCGCCGGTGACGAAGGCGAAAAGGTCGCGTACGTCGCCATGCGCGTCAACGGCGCCGACCGTTCCACCGACCGCTACTGGGAGCTGCGCCACCTCGGGCGACTCGCAATCGAGCAGCTGCGGGCAGCGCTCGACGCATTTTCGCGCCTCGACGGCGAGGCGGCGATTGCCTGCGCGCGCGGCGATCGCATGCTCGACTCCGAGTTCGAGATGGTTCAGCGGCTGTGCATCACCTTCATGATGGAAGACCCACGCACCATCCGGCGGGCCCTCGACGTCATGAAGGTCGCGCGCGCACTGGAGCGCATCGGGGACCACGCCAAGAACATCTGCGAATACGTCGTCTACGTCGTGCTCGGCAAGGACGTGCGCCACCGCTCCCTCGAAGAGGCGGCCGCCGAGCTCGAACGGCGCCGGGCGCAACCCGGGGCGCGGGAGTTGATTGATTCCGATGCCGTCCCGTAGAGTGCGGTTCCCGGACGTTTTGGGTGGCGACATCGGTATGGACAGCGCAGCGAGCGCGACACAGAGGGCGGAAGATGCCGCGCGGGTGCTGATCGCGCCGCGGATCGCAGTCGCGAGCGACAACCTGGCCCGGGCGCCGGCGGCGAAGGGCAATCTCAAGGCCGAGGTCAGAAACCTCAATTTTCACTACGGCGCGACGCACGCGCTCAAGAACATCAACATCGAGATTCCCGAACGCCGCGTCACCGCGCTCATCGGACCCTCCGGCTGCGGCAAGAGCACCTTCCTGCGCTGCTTCAACCGCATGCACGACCTGACGCCCGGTACGCGCTACCAGGGCGAGATCATGTTCTTTCCGGACGGGCTGAACCTCATCGGGCCTGAGGTCGATCCGATCGAGGTCCGCATGCGCATCGGCATGGTGTTCCAGAAGCCAAATCCCTTCCCGAAGTCGATTTTCGACAACGTCGCCTACGGATTGCGACTGCGCGGCATGCGCAACCGCAACCTCGTTGCGGAGGAGATCGAGAAGGCGCTGCGGTCCGCCGCGCTCTGGGACGAGGTCAGGGACCGGTTGCACCAGTCAGCGCTTGCCTTGTCGGGCGGACAGCAGCAGCGCCTGTGCATCGCCCGGGCGCTCGCGACCCACCCGGAGATCCTGCTGTTCGACGAGCCTACCTCGGCGCTCGACCCGATCGCCACCGCGAAGATCGAGGAGCTCATCTCGACGCTGCGGGAGCAGGTGACGGTCATCATCGTCACGCACAACATGCAGCAGGCCGCAAGGGTGTCGGACTACACCGCGTTCATGTACCTCGGCGAGCTGATCGAGGTCGATGCGACCGGCAAGATCTTCACCAATCCAGGCAAGAAGGCGACCGAAGACTACATCACGGGCCGTTATGGCTGACGCGGGTGCCCGCCGTGCATTGCTCGCCGATCCCGCGCCCTGACGTCCTGAGATGACCGACCGACCCCGGCGCGCATCCGACCTTCTGGCTGCAGTCGATCTCGGATCAAACAGCTTTCATCTGATCGTGGCGCGCTTCACGCATGGCCAGCTCACGATCATCGATCGCCTGCGTGAGTCCGTGCGCCTCGCCGAAGCCGTGGACGACCAGGGGCGGATGAACGGCCCGGCAGTGGGCCGCGCCATGGCCTGCCTCGAGCGCTTCGGCGAACGTTTGCGCGCGCTCGAATCAGACAGCGTCCGCGTCGTTGGTACCCATGCGCTGCGCAAGGCGCGGCGCAAGAGCGGATTTCTCGAACGGGCCCGCGCGGCGCTCGGTCACCCGATAGAGATCATCTCCGGCAGCGAGGAAGCGCGGCTCATCTACGTGGGTGTCGCAGCCAGCACGCCGCTCGAGGGCAAGCGGCGCCTGGTTCTCGATATCGGCGGCGGCAGCACCGAGATCATCATCGGCGCGGGACGCGACGCGGCGCTCCTCGAGAGCCTCGACATGGGCTGCGTCGCGATGGGCCTGCGGTTCTTCGCGGACGGCAGGCTCTCGGACAAGCGCTTCCGGCGCGCACGGCTCGCCGCGCGCCTGGAGCTGGAGCCGGTGCGCAGCAAGTTCCTGCGCCACGGCTGGGACCAGGTGGTCGGCAGCTCCGGCATCGTGCGCGCCATCGCGGATCTCATCGAGAAGGTCGATAGCGGCGCCGGAGCGATCACGCTGCCGGCCGTCGAGGGGATCATCGAGCGCGTGCTCGCCGCCGGCGCGCTCGAACGGGTCGAGCTGCCCGGCCTCTCGGACGATCGCCGCGCGGTGCTGCCCGGCGGACTCGCGATTCTCGCCGAGCTCATCGACGTCTTCGCGCTCAAGGGGCTCAAGGCTACGGACGGCGGGCTGCGTGAAGGACTGCTCTACGACATGGTGGGGCGCATCACGAACGAAGACGCGCGCGTGCGCAGCGTCCGTGCCATGGCGCGACGGTTTCACGTCGATGGCGAGCAGGGCGAACGGGTGGCGCAAACGGCCGCTGTGTTGCTGGCACAGGTTTGCGGAGCCTGGGATCTTGATGATCCGCAGGCGGCGCTCCTCCTGCGGTGGGCGGCAGAGCTGCATGAAATCGGGCTCGACCTGTCGCATTCTCGCTATCACGTGCACGGCGCGTATCTCGTTGAGAACGCCGATCTGCCGGGCTTCGGGCGCGAAGAGCAACGCGTGCTTGCGGCGCTCATCCGCGGCCACCGCCGCAAGGTCAATCTCGACGGCGTCGGGGATCTCCTGCCGCCCTGGCACGTGCGCACCGAGTATCTCGTAATTCTGCTGCGGCTCGCCGTCCTGCTGCATCGTGGACGCGAAGTATCGGCGAGCGAGGTCAAGGCCGTGCCGAAGGGGCGGACCTTGACGCTCGAGTTCCCGCCCCAGTGGCTCGCGGCACATCCGTTGACCGCCGCGGACCTGTCGCAGGAAGCGCACTACTTGCGGCCGCTCGACTTCCGTCTGCGTGTCGTCTGAGGCGGGCATGGCGCGGGCTGCGCACAACGGGCGTGCCCCTTTCGCGCGGCTCATCAGCCGCTACGCGGATGGCGTCCGTCGCGCCGCAGAGCGGGTGGCGCGCAGCCCGGGCCCCGACAATGTGCACGACCTGCGAGTGGCGACGCGACGTCTGCGAGCCGTGCTCAAAGCGTTCCGGGGGCAGCTCGACCGGCGCCTGTACCGGGAGCTGAATTTCGATCTTTCCAGCCTCACCTCTGCCACGGGTCCCCTGCGCGACGCGGACGTCCGCCGTCGGCTGCTTATTCAGCTCATCAGTCACGCACAGGACGTTGCGCCCGACGTGCGGCGGGATTGCGCCGTTGCGCTCGAGGAGGCGCGTCAGGACGCACGCCGCGAGCTGCGACTGCAAATGCGCGCTGTGCTGTGGCGGGAGCGCATGGCGCGGATTCGAGCGGCCGCGCGCGACGGCGGCCTGGTAGTCATGCTGCCGCAACCGCTGCTGCAATTCGTCGCGCTGTTTCTGCGCGGGCAGCTCCGCGAGTTGCGCCGGCGCATGGGTCGGCGCCGGCTGGATCCGCGCCGTCTGCATCGCCTGCGCGTGCGCATCCGCAACGTCCGCTATGTCGTGGAAGGTCTGTTGCCGCTCGTGCATGCACGGAGCGAGCCGCTCGCGAAATCCCTGCGCTGGTTGCAGGATCGGCTCGGCCTGGCGCACGACCTCACCGAAGCCCAGCGATTTCTGTCGGAAGGTCCATTTCCGGGAACTGTCGGCGCAACCCTCGCCCGTTCGCTGGACGCGCGAACCGCGCGGCAACTGCGCGACTGCCGCCGCGCGCTGCGGACGTTCGCCAGGGACCCGCCAGCCGCATGGCGACCTTGGCTGAAAGGCGACGCTCGAGTTCGCAGTGTGCGTTGAGCCCGTCGACGCGCCGCATCCGTCCGCTGCAATCTGTTCGCCACGCCGCCGACACCGAGTCTTCACGGACGGCCGTTACTCTGCGCCTCGGGACGGTAGATCAAAGAGGCTTTCCGATGAATGACGTACAGATGAAACTTGAGTGTTTGCGCGAGAGGCTCAGACGCCTTGCCCGGGCCATCGAATCGCGTGAGGGTCCGACTTGGGCGCTCTCGAGTTTGCACCGACGGGCGGGAATTCGGCATCTGCGCGCGGACATTGCAGGCTGTCTGAGCGCGATCGATCACGTGCGGTTCGGGCCGCCGGGTCACGGTTCAGAGGAGGCGCGGCGGATCGCGTGACGCGCGGCGACGTCGCAGCGGTCAGACGGCTCGGGCGTAGCTCTCGAGGAGCAGCGCCTGGGCATTGACCGGCGCTTCGCCCGGTCCCGGCACGACCCGCCGGTATGTTCCCTCGCCATCGAGCGTCCAGGCCTGCACGTTGTCCTTAAGGTAGATCTCGAGGTCGTCGACAATGCGCCGCAGGTGTTCCGGGTCGAGGACAGGAAAGGACAGCTCCACGCGGTGGAAGAGATTCCGTTCCATCCAGTCGGCACTCGAGCAGTAGAGCTCCTCCGCGCCGTCGTTCTGGAAGTAGAACACCCGCGAGTGTTCGAGGAAGCGGCCGACGATCGAGCGCACCCTGATGTTCTCGGAAAGGCCGGCGATTCCCGGGCGCAGGGCGCAGATGCCGCGCACGACGAGGTCGACCTCGACGCCGGCGCGCGACGCTTCGTAGAGCCTGGCGATGACCTGCGGCTCGAGGAGTGCGTTGATCTTGGCAATGATGCGTCCGGGGCGGCCGGCGCGCGCGTGCGCTGTCTCGCGATCGATTTTCGCAAGCAGGCCTTCATGCAGCGTGAAGGGCGATTGCAGAGCGCGCCGCAGCGTCGGTGTACGCGCCAGGCCCGTGAGCTGCATGAAGACATCGTGCACGTCTTCGCCAAGCTCCGGGTTCGCGGTCAGTAACCCGTAGTCCGTATACACGCGCGCCGTGCTCGCGTGGTAATTGCCGGTGCCGAGATGGCAGTACCGGCGCAGTTCGCCCTGCTCGCGGCGTACGACCAGCAGGAGCTTGGCGTGCGTCTTGAATCCCACCACGCCGTAGACGACGTGCGCGCCGGCCTCCTGCAGCCGGGTGGCCACTTCGATGTTGGCGGCCTCGTCGAAACGCGCGCGCAGCTCGACCACGACGGTCACGTCCTTGCCGGCACGAGCGGCGTCGATGAGCGCCTGCACCACCGCGGAATCGTCGCCGGCGCGATACAGCGTCTGCTTGATCGCCAGCACCTGCGGATCGGCGGCTGCCTGGCGCAGGAAATCGACCACCGGTGTGAATGATTCGAACGGATGGTGCAGGAGGACGTCGCGGGCGCGGATGGCCGCGAACATGTCGTCCACGCCGCGCAATTCTCGCGGCATTCCCGGGGTGAACGGCGGATATTTCAGGTCGGGGCGGTCGATGAGGTCGTAGAGCGCCATCAAACGGTTGAGATTCACCGGCCCTTCGACCTGATACAGGTCGGAGCGCATCAGGGAAAACTGATCGAGCAGGAATTCGATGATGTCGTTCGGACAGTCGGGCGCCGTCTCGAGGCGCACCGCGTCGCCGTAGCGGCGCGAGGCGAGTTCGCCTTTGACCGCACGCAACAGATCCTCGACGTCCTCCTCTTCGACCAGCAGGTCGCTGTTGCGCGTCAGGCGAAACTGGTAGCAGCCTTCGACGTCGAGGCCGGGAAACAACTCGGCTACGAATGCCTGGATGACGGTCGACAGGTAGGTGACCTGGGCCGGCGCAGCACCGGGCGCGGGTAGCGCCAGGATTCGCGGCAGGGAACGTGGCGCCTGCAGCACCACGAGGCTGCCGCGCCGGCCGAAGGCGTCGGTACCCGAGAGCCGCACAATGAAGTTGAGGCTCTTGTTCTGGATGCGTGGAAAGGGATGCGCCGGATCGAGCGCGAGCGGGCTCAGCACCGGTTCGATTTGCTCGTGAAAGTAGGCGTGCAGGTACGCGTGCTGCTCCTTCGTCCAGCGGCCCGCCTGCAGGATGCGGATGCCCGCCTGGGCGAGGGCCGGCTGGATCTCGCGGTTCAGGATCCGGTACTGCTCCGCGACCAGGCGCGTCGCGCGCTCGTGGATCGCGGCGAGCTGCTCGCGCACTCCGAGTCCGTCGGCCCCCGCGGAGACGGATCCCGCTTCCAGGCGCTCCTTCAGTCCCGCGACGCGGATCTCGAAGAACTCGTCGAGGTTGCTGCAGGAGATACCGAGGAAGCGCACCCGCTCGAGGAGCGGCGTTGACGGCTCCTTCGCCTGCTCGAGCACCCGCTGGTTGAATTCGAGGAAGCTCAGCTCGCGGTTGATGTAGTTCGCCGGCAGACGCACTGCGTCGGCGCCAGCGTCGGCCCGCTGCTCATCGTTCATCGTGCGGCGCGTGATTGCTGGGTCGATGCGAGGCATGGTCGGCTGTGCAGGTGACGGTTGAGTGACAGGCGACACGGTAGCCCTTTCAGCGGCGAGGGCCCCGATCCATTTCACGTTATCCGTCATATTCGTGGCGCTCCCGGTGCGACTTAGTCTACAGGTCGGAGCAGCTCGTTGAGCGAGGTCTTCGCACGCGTTGCCGCATCGACGCGCTTCACGATCACGGCGCAGTAGAGACTGTAGTTGCGGTCGGCGGAGGGCAGGCTTCCGGACACGACGACCGATCCCGGCGGAACCCGGCCGTAGGAGATCCGGCCAGTTGCGCGATCGTAGATGCGCGTGCTCTGGCCGAGATAGACCCCCATGGAAATGACCGAGCCGGCGCCGACGATCACGCCCTCGACGACTTCCGAACGCGCGCCGATGAAACAGTCGTCCTCGATGATGGTCGGGCTCGCCTGCAGCGGCTCGAGAACGCCGCCGATGCCGGCGCCGCCCGAGAGGTGCACGTTGCGCCCTACCTGCGCGCAGGATCCGACGGTCGCCCAGGTGTCGATGAGTGCGCCGCCGGCGACGTAGGCACCGATGTTCACGTAGCTCGGCATCAGCACGACGCCCGGCGCAATGTACGCGCCCCGCCGCACGACAGCGTGCGGTACGACGCGCACGCCCGAGGCGCGGAAGCCTTCCGCATCCGTGCTCGCGTACTTGAGCGGCACCTTGTCGTAGAAGCGCGTGAACCCCGCCGGCACCATTTCGTTGTCCTTGATCCGAAATGAGAGCAGCACGGCTTTCTTGAGCCACTCGTTCATCCGCCAGCCGTCGCCGGCAGGTTCAGCCACCCGCAGGGTGCCGCAATCGAGAAGCTCGATCGCTTCATCGACCGCGCTGCGCACGGCGGGAGGACAGCGGTCGGGTGCGAGCTCGCTGCGCCGCTCGAAGGCGTCATCGATCACGCTGCGCAGTCGGTCGTAGCTCATTCAGTGTCCCTCAAGGAATTCGCGTATCCGGCTTGCGGCTTCGACGCAGTCCGCCACGCTCGCAACCAGCGATATACGCAAGCGTCCGCGCCCGGGGTTGCCGTGGCCACTGTCGCGCGCCAGGTACGAGCCCGGCAGCGCGGTGACGTTCTTGCGCGCGTACAGCTCGCGCACGAACTCCTCGTCGTCGCCGCCGACATCCGGCCACAGATAGAACGCGGCCTCGGGGCGCGTCACTCTCATCACGGGCTCGAGGATCGGCAGCACGCGGTCGAACTTCTCGCGATACAGGCGCCGGTTGGCCGCCGCGTGCTCGTCATCGTTCCAGGCAGGGATGCTCGCGAGCTGCGTGTGCACCGGCAGGGCGCAGCCGTGGTACGTCCGGTAGAGGCGGAAGGCTCCGATGAGCTCGGGATCCCCGGCGACGAAGCCGGACCTCAAGCCGGGCACGCTCGAGCGCTTCGAGAGGCTGTGGAAAACGACGCAGCCTTCGGCGCGCTCGCGCCCGGTCGCGAGACAGGCGTCGAGGAGGCTCGGCGGCGGTGCGTTCTCATCGAGATAGATGTCGGCATAACACTCGTCGGACGCGACGATGAAGCCATGGCGCTCGGCGATCTCGAGCACGCGGGTCAGGTACGGGACGCTCATGACCGCGCCGCTCGGATTGCCGGGCGTACATAAGAAGAGGAGTCGGCAGCGGCGCCAGACGGCGTCGGGCACGGCATCGAGATCCGGCAGGTAGCGTGCCGATTCGGGCGCGGCGACGAAATAGGGTTCGGCGCCCGCGAGGAAAGCCGCGCCTTCGTAGATCTGATAGAACGGGTTGGGCAGGACGACGAGCGGGTGTTCGCGCGCATCGATCACGGTCTGCACGAACGAGAACAGTCCCTCGCGCGTGCCGCTCACGGGCAGGACCATCGTTTCCGGGTCTACGCGGCCGGCGCCGAGGTCGAAGCGGCGCTCCAGCCAGCGCGCAGCTGCGGCGCGCAGCTCCGGAACTCCGGCGGTTGCGGGGTAGCTGCCGAGCGTGTCGAGGGCCGCCGTAAGCGCCTTGACGATGAAGCCGGGAGGTTCGTGCTGCGGCTCGCCGATCGACATGCCGATGTGCTTGAGCGTCGCGGGTGGCCGCTGGCCCTGCTTCAGGCGGTTCAGGCGCTCGAACGGGTACGGCGGCAGTCGGTCGAGGGCGGGATTCATGGATGCCGTATTACGCGCGACGGTCGAGCGCTTCGACCAGTCGGCTCGCGAGCTTCTGGCGGGCCGCTTCGCCGAGCGGACGCCCGTCCGCGCCCGTCACGTAGAACACGTCCTCGGCGCGCTCGCCCACGGTCACGATCCGCGCTCCATGGATGTCGACCTGCTCCAGCAAGAAGACCCGGCCTATGGTTGAAAGGAGACCCGGCCGGTCGCCGGCGACGAGCTCGAGAATCGTCCGGTCGTTACGCGCGTCGTGACTGAAGTTGACCTGCGTCGTGGTCGTGAACAGCCGCACCTGGCGCGGTGCCCGTCGCGTCACGGTGAGATCAGCGCCCTCCGGCCGGCCGAGGTTGTTGAGGAGCGCGCTCTCGATCTCGCGGATGCGGTCAGCGTCGACGATATTGCCGCCGCTCCCCTCGAGCACCAGGTAGGTTTCGACGCTGAAGCCGTTGGTCGTCGGCGTGATGCGCGCGTCCACGATCGTGAGGCCGAGCTGGTCGAGCACGGCAGTGGTGCGCGCGAAGCTGTGCTGCCGATGCGGCGTGTAGGTGAAGACGGCCGTGCCGCCGCGTTCGGACTGCTGGCGCACGCTCACGAGCGTCCCGTCGCCCGTGTCGGCAGCCGCGGCGATGAGCGCCGTATGCCAGGCAATCTCCTCGGGCGTGTGACGGAGGAAATACGCGTCGGTGAGATTGCGCCACACGTGCTGCACGGCGGACGGCGCGGTCCTGCCCTGAGCCAGGATTTCCCGCGCCGCGTTCTGCGTCTCGGTGATCAGTTCGTCCTGGTCGATGGGGCTTTCGAGCCCCCGGCGCAGGGCGCGCTTGGTACGCTCGTAGAACTCCTCGAACAGCGACGCCTTCCAAGAGTTCCACAGTTTCGGGTTGGTGCCGCGCACGTCGGCGACCGTCAGGAGGTACAGGTAGTCGAGGTGCGTCTGGTCGCCGACGGTGCGTGCGAACCCGTGAATCACCTCCGGGTCGCTCGTGTCCTTCTTCTGCGCGGTCACGGACAGCACGAGGTGATTGCGCACCAGCCACGCGACGACGCGCGCGTCGTAGCGCCCGAGGCCCTGCTCCAGGCAGAACGCTTCGGCGTCCACCGCGCCGAGCTCGGAGTGATCGCCGCCCCGGCCCTTGGCGATGTCATGAAAGAGCGCCGCGAGGTACACGAGCTCGGGACGCGGCAGCGCCTGCATGATGCGCGACAACGAAGGGAATTCGTGGTCGTATTTCGCCATCGCGAAGCGGCGCAGGTTGCTGACGACGAACAGCGTGTGCGCATCCACCGTGTAGGCATGAAAGAGGTCGTACTGCATGCGGCCGACGATGCGGCCGAAGGCCGGGATGTAGCGCCCGAGCACGCCGTAGAGATTCATGCGGCGCAACTCGTGAGTCACGCCCTGGGGCGCGCGCAGGATCTCGATGAAGAGGCGATGGTGGCGCGGATTCTGGCGAAACTCCTCGTCGATGAGCCACAGATTGCGGCCCACGAGGCGGATGGTTTCGGCGCGCACGCCGCGCACCCCGGGGTGTTGCTGCAAGAGGGCGAACAGCTCGAGCAGGGCGCCGGGGGTGCGCGCGAACACCTCCTCATGCGTCACCTCGAGGTAGTCATTGCGCAGCTGGAAGCGCGCATTGAGCGGCACCGGCGGGGCGCTCTTTTGCAGGATGGCCTCGCGAAAGAGCTGCAGCAGCAGCTCGTTGAGCAGGCTCACGTCCATTGCCGTGCGGTAATAGCGCTGCATGAACTGCTCGACGGCGAGCGTATAGGTGGCGTCCTCGTAGCCGAACAGGGCGGCGAGCTTCACCTGGTGGTCGAACAGCAGCCGGTCCTCGCGCCGTCCGGTAGTCACGTGCAGCGCGAAGCGCAGCCTCCACAGGAAGGCCTGCGCGTTCTTGAGCTTGCGCAGCTCGTTGCGCGTCAGGAAGCCGTGCCGGACGAGCTCATCGAGGGTGTCGGTGCCGAAATGGCGCTTCGCCACCCAGGCGATGGTCTGGATGTCGCGCAGCCCGCCCGGGCTCGTCTTGACGTTCGGTTCGAGGTTGTACGCCGTGTCGTGGTGGCGCGCGTGCCGTGCCTGCTGTTCCTTCACCTTGGCCTCGAAGAACTCGGCGGACGACCAGAGAGACTCCGGAGCGAGCGCGCGGCGCATGGCGTTGAAAAGCGGCTCGGGGCCGGCGAGCAGGCGCGCCTCGAACAGCGTGGTCGCGGTGCCGATGTCGGCGAGACTCTCGCGCTGGCAATCGTCGATCGTGCGCACGCTGTGACCGATTTCGAGGCCCATGTCCCAGAGCGCGGCCAGGAACCTCTCGAGACTCTGCTGCCAGTCTGTCGTCTCGGTCTTCGGCACGAGCACCAGCACGTCGATGTCGGATGCGGGGTGCAGCTCTCCGCGGCCGTAGCCGCCGACTGCGATCAGTGCGAGATCGCGCATCGCCGGTCGCGCGTCGTGCGTCCACGCGGCGATCAGCAGGGCGTCGACCAGGCGGGCGCGGTCGCGCACCAGCGGCTCGATGGGCTCGTCGCGCGCAAAGCGCTCGCGCAGCTCGGCGTCGCCCTGTTCGAGCGCAGCGCGAAACGCCGTGAGCGCATGCCCGCCCGAGCTCAGGCGCGATTGAATCGTGTCGAGGTAGGACCAGCGCGCGTCGGCCGCGACCGGCGGACCGAAATCCTCGGCTTCTTCCGGAGTCACCGCGTTCATGGCGAGAGCGTCAGGGCAGTCCCTTCGAAGCGCGGGCGGCCGCTACCCGCGCTCCGCAGCGCCGAGCGTCAGGACCTCGTAACCGCCCGGCGTCACGAGAATGGTGTGCTCCCATTGCGCCGACAGCGAGTGATCGCGGGTCACGACGGTCCAGCCGTCGGGAAGCAGCCGGGTCGCGGGCTTTCCGGCGTTCACCATCGGCTCGATGGTGAAGGTCAT
>Ga0316628_100001318_pt1 | contig 17440 bp, 14 predicted proteins | sample OWC_Aug_M2_C1_D5_FD_207648 | JGI IMG/M metagenome (GOLD analysis project Ga0316628, IMG submission 207648) | Wetland soil microbial communities from Old Woman Creek delta, Ohio, United States - OWC_Aug_M2_C1_D5_C | ecosystem: Environmental > Terrestrial > Soil > Wetlands | place: USA: Ohio... | reverse complement strand
AGAAACCGCGCGGAGGACGGGCGGGCCCCCCGGCTCACGGTCGTCGAGCCCTACCCCGGCGAGGCGCTCGGGAAAGGCTTCCCCGGCCTTTCCGGGCTCGTCGCGGCGAAGGTGCAGGACGCGGATCCGTCGCTCTTCTCCACCCTTTCGGCGGGCGACATTCTCTTCATCGACTCGTCCCACGTCCTGCGCGCCGGGGGCGACGTGCAGCTCGAGTACCTCGAGATCCTCCCGCGCCTCGCGCCGGGGGTTCTCGTCCACGTCCACGACATCAGCCTCCCGAAGCCGTACCCCCGCGTCTATTTCGAGCAGGGGCTCTACTGGAACGAGCAGTATCTCCTCCAGGCGTTTCTCGCCTTCAACGCGAGGTTCGAGGTCCTCTGGCCGGGGAACTACATGATGATCCGCTACCCCGAGCGCGTGTGCGCCGCGTTCCCGGAGTACCACGCGATGCGGCGCGAGTATCCCCAGTCGGAGCCGTCGAGCTTCTGGATGCGGGTGCGCCCGTGAAGGTCCTGACCGTCCTGGGGACCCGTCCCGAGATCATCCGCCTGAGCCGGGTGATTCCCGCGCTGGACCGCCTCTGCGACCACGTCGTCGCGCACACGGGGCAGAACTACGAGCGCTCCCTCAACGACGTCTTCTTCGAGGAGCTCGGGGTGCGGGCGCCCGACCACGCGCTTTCGTGCCGGGCGGGCACGCCGATGGCCCTGGTCGGGGAGATCCTCGCGGAGACCGAGCGTCTCATCCTCGACGTGAAGCCCGACCGGCTCCTCGTGCTCGGCGACACGAACAGCGGGCTGTCGGCGTTCGCGGCCAAGCGGATGGGGATCCCGGTCTTCCACATGGAGGCGGGCAACCGCTGCTTCGACGACCGCGTTCCCGAGGAGGTGAACCGCCGGGTCATCGACCACTCGAGCGACGTTCTCCTCCCGTACACGGAGCGCAGCCGCGCGAACCTCCTCCGGGAGGGGATCCCCGGGGAGCGGATCTACGTGACCGGGAACCCGATCCACGAGGTCCTCGAGCACTACGCGCCGCGGATCGACGCCAGCCGGGCGCTCGAGACGCTGGGGTTGTCCCCCGGGCGCTACATGCTCGCGACGCTGCACCGGGCGGAGAACGTCGACGTGGAGGCGCGGCTGTCCGCGTTCATCGACGCGTTCCGCCGGCTCCACGAGGAGCACCGGGTCCCGGTGATCGTGAGCGTCCACCCCCGGACCCGCTCCCGCCTCCGGGAACGGGGGATGACGCTCGACGGGGGCGGCGTGCGCGCGTGCGAGCCGTTCGGGCTGTTCGACTTCGTTCACCTCGAGAAGAGCGCGCTGTGCGTCCTCACGGATTCGGGCACGGTCCAGGAGGAGTGCTGCCTCTTCAAGGTCCCCAACGTGACGCTGCGCGACGTGACCGAGAGGCCCGAGACGCTCGAGGTCGGCAGCAACATCCTCTCCGGGGCGGACCCGGCGACCATCCTGTCGTGCGTGAGGACGGCCCTGTCGCGCCCCTGCGACTGGACGCCCCCGCCCGAGTACCTGGCGCGGGACGTGAGCGGGACCGTGGTGCGCATCGTCCTCGGGTACGAGTGCCGGACGCGTGGACTCTAGTCAAGGGGCTGGCCCCCGGGTCTCCATCGTCATCCCCGTCTACAACGGCTCCGATTACCTGCGGGAGGCCGTGGACAGCGCCTTGGCGCAGACGTACCGCAACGTCGAGGTCATCGTGGTCGACGACGGCTCCGACGACGGGGGAAAGACCGCGGCGATCGCCCGCTCGTACGGGGACCGGATCCGCTATCTCGCCAAGACGAACGGCGGGGTCGCCTCGGCCCTGAACGCCGGCATCCGGGCGATGACGGGAGCGTACTTCTCCTGGCTGTCCCACGACGACGTCTACTGTCCCCGGAAGATCGAGGTCCAGGTCGCCCGGATGACGGCGGAGGGACGGGACGTCGTCCTCTACGGCGACTACGAGCTCATCGACGGCGCCTCCCGGGTCGTCGGGACGGAGCGCATCCCCCCGGTGCGGCCCGCGGATTTCCGCCACGCGCTGGTGACGCGCTACCCGATCAATGGCTGCACCGCCCTGGTCCCCAAGGCATGCTTCGACGCGGCGGGGGAGTTCGACGAGCGGCTCAGGACCACCCAGGACTACGCGATGTGGTTCGCGCTCTCCGCCCGCTTCGATTTCGTCCACGTCCCGGAGATCCTGATCCGGTCGCGCGTCCACCCCGGGCAGGGGTCGCTCACCCTGACCTCCCTCGACGAGAAGAACGCGCTCTACCTCGGGTTCCTCGACCGCCTGTTCGACGAGGGGAGCGCCCCGTCGGACGAGAAAAGCCGGGCGGTGTTCTTCATGAGGGCCGCCGTCGTCCTGGCCCGGCGCGGCTTTCTCGAGGCGTCGGCGCGGGCCCGCGCGCTTTCGCTGCGCAGCGGCTCGGCCCTTGCGCGGTGGGGGGACCCGCTCTGGGTCTGGCTCGAAGCCCGCCGGCGCGGCCGCGGCCTCATCGCGCGCCACCGGACCTTTCGCCGTCCCGCCGCCGCGCTTCTCCTGTTCGCCCTCGCCGCGGTCGCCGCGCTGGGGTTCGCCGCTTCGTCGCCCCTGCCGCCGGTCGCAAGCGACGCCTGGAGCTACATGGCGCTGGCCCGGAACGTGGCGGCGGGCGCGGGGTTCTCGGAGGACGGCGCGACGCCCGCCGTCTACCGGCCGCCGCTCTTCGCGGGCCTTCTCGGCGGCTGGTTCCGGGTCGCCGGGAGCTCCACCGCGCAGTCGGCCGCGGTCTTCCAGTCGCTCGTCCACGCCCTCGGGGTCGCGGCCGCGTTCTTGCTGTTCCTCGAGATCGCCCCATCCGGTCTCTGGGCGGCGGCGGCCGCGTTCTTCCTCGCCGTCAACCCGCTCCTCGTGACGCGCGTGGCGTTCGTCCTCCAGGAGCCCGTCGTTCTCCTGGCCACGCTCGTCGCAGCCTGGGCGTCGGTGCGGCTCGTCAAGGCGCCGTCGCCCGCGCGGGCGGCGCTCGCCGGGGCCGCCTGGGGCGTCTGCACCCTGGGCAAGGTCGTCTGCTGGTTCGCGCCGCTCCTGCTGCTCGGGATGCGCCTCCTGCCGCCGCGCCTGCGGTGGGCGTGGCGCGGCCGGGAGGCGGCGCTGCTCCTGCTCGGATTCGCGCTGGTCGTGTCCCCGTGGACCGTCAGGAACTTCGTCCACTTCCACCGGTTCATTCCCGTGAACGACCAGGGGCCGGGGATGCTGGAGTGGAACGTGAGGATGGCGCGCATCCCGGGGCAGCCGTCGGGGGAGGCGATCGTCGCGGCGATCGACCAGGAACACCCGCCGGACGGGGCGCGCAGGGCGGCCCTGTGGGACTACGCCCGCCGCCACCTCCGGTACTTCCTCGTCGACCGCGTCGTCCGGAACGCCGTCACCTTTGCCGCGCCCGCGCGCGACTGGTGGATCGCGAAGGGATACTTCCCCCCCGGCGGCGACCGGACCCGGTTCTGGATCCTGGCCGGCCTGTTCCACCTGCCGCTCTACGTGCTTCTCCTCGTGCGGACGGGGCAGTGGCTCAAAGGCGACGTCGCGCCCGCCTTCGGCTTCCTCGTGGTGTTCTACTGGGCGTACTGGGCGGAGCACGCGATCATCTGGGGGGATCCCCGGTTCGGGCTGGCCGTCTACCCGCTGCTTGTCGCCGTGGCCATCCCGCCGCCCGGGGCGGCCGCGGTCAGCGGGGTCGCAGAATCAGCACCTGCACGAGGCACAGCGGGCGCAGGAGCGGCAGCCGCGCCGCCCGGTTGAGGAGCGCCGCGAGCACCGGGACCCGTTTCGGGAAAAGGATCCGGCCCTGGATGGACTCGGCGTCGAATCCCGCGTCCCCGGCCGCCCGGCGCACCGCCGCGGCCGGCAGCCACCGGTGCTCGCCCTCCGGCATTTTCATCCCCAACCGCTCCGCCAGGTCGAGGACCGGCGCCCACAGCGGGTTGACGCACGTCACGACCATCCGCGCGCCGGGGCGGCACGCCTTGCGGGCGGAGCGGAACATGGCCGGGACGTCGGTCAGGTGCTCGATCACGTCGGGGACGATGACGAAATCGAACGTCTCCCCGAGCTCGAGTCGCTCGGCGTCCGCGGCGACGAAGTCGAGGCCCGGGAACTTGGCCGCCGCGAGCGCCACCATCCGCCCGGAAATGTCCACCCCCACGCCCCGCCGGGGCGCGAGCGACGCGAGCAGCGTCCCCGTGCCGCAGCCGATCTCCAGGACCGCCGACCCCCGGGGAACGAACTCCCGGTAGATCTCCGCGAGGAGGCCGTAATAGTACGACGACTTCTTCTTCCAGGCGTCGTAGTCGTCCGCGATCGATTCGAAGTGCTTCCGGATCTCGTCCTTGGGCATGGCGTCAGACGAACTTGATCCGCCGGAGCGCGAAGAGGGTCATCCGCAGCAGGAGCCACCCGTGCCGGAAGCGGGAGATCTGGGTCGTGCCGTACGTGCGCTCGCGGTACCGGATCGGGACCTCGACGATCTTCAGGTCGAGCTTCGCCGCGCCGAAGATGAGATCGAAGTCGCCGAAGGGGTCGAACTCCCCGAAGTAGCCCCGCCCCGCCGCGATGCGCGCGTAGTCGCGCCGGAAGAGGGCCTTGGTCCCGCAGAGCGTGTCCTTGAACCGCTGCTCGAGGAGGTACGTGAAGGCGAGGGAGAAGAACTTGTTGCCGAGGACGTTCAGGAACCGCATCGCCTGCTTCTCCATCGGGTAGACCAGGCGGGAGCCGTTGACGAACTCCCCGCGCCCGCCCGCGAGCGCCCGGAAGAACTTGGGGAGGTCCTCGGGGGGCACCGTCAGGTCCGCGTCCAGGATCATCACGACGTCGCCCGACGCGGCGGCGAACCCCTTGCGGACCGCGTCCCCCTTGCCCTTGCCGCTCCCCTGGAGGACGAGCTTGATGTCCCGGTCGGGCCGGGCGCCGATGACGCGCCCGATCTCCGCCGCCGTGCCGTCCGCGGAGTTGCCTTCCACGAAGATGAGCTCCGTGTGCCGTCCCATCGCGGGCGTGCGGGCCGCGGCCGCCTCGATGTTCCCGCGCTCGTTTCGAGCCGGGATGACGACGGAGCACGACAGCGTCTCCTCGGGAACGGGCTCGGGCGCCGGGCGGGCGACGACGAACTCCACGAGGGCGAGCTTCCGCAATAGCGGCAGGTTCGCGAGGACGCGGTTGCAGAGCCCCGCCAGGAGCGGCACGCCGACGGGGCAGAGGAGCTTGTACCCTCTCCGGATCGTCTGGAAGCCCGCCAGCGACAGGAGGTTCTGGAGGTCCTCCGGGGCGAGCCAGTTCTGCTCGGGCTGGGGGCGCTTCATGCCGAGTCGCTCCCCCGCGCGCAGGACCGGCTCCCACAGGTAATTGTAGTAGGTGACGATCACGCGCGTCCGCGGGTGGCAGACCGCCCGGAGCTGCTCGAAGGCGCGCTGGACGTCGTCGAGGTACCCGACGAGGTCCGACAGGATCACGTAGTCGAACGTCCCGGAGAGCGGCAGCCGCTCGGCGTCCCCGACGAGAAACGCGAGGTGCGGGTACCGGGCCCTTGCGGCCGCGACCATCTTCGGGCTGATATCCACCCCGACGCCGCGGGACGGGGACAGGGCGTCGAGGAGGCTGCCGTCGCCGCTCCCGATCTCGAGGACCGAGGCGCCCGGCGGAACGTGGAACCGGAGGATCCGCGCGATCGATTCGTAGTAATAGCGGTTCTTCCGCTTCCAGCGGTCGGACTCGGAGGCCTGCGCGTCGAGGAAGGCCACCAGGTCCCGCTTGGAGCTCACGCCGCGGCGCCTCCGGGGGCGTTCCACCGCGCGATGAGGGCGGCGACGATCGTCGTCATCTCCAGGACGCCGGAGAGCGGGATCCGCTCGTCGACCCCGTGAATGCGCCCGAACTCCTCGCGCGGGAGCAGGAGCGGCGCCAGCCCGTACGTGTCGACCCCGGCGGCGCGGAAGAAGCGGGAGTCGGTGAAACCGGTGGCCATGTACGGGACGACGACGGCGTCGGGGTGGACCGTCCGGACCGCGCCTGCGATGGCGTCGAAGAGCGGGCCCCGCGGCGAGCCGTTCGGCTTCTCGGCGAAGAGGATCTCCACGTCGACGTCGCAATCCCGGACGAGCGCCGCCGTCCGCGCCGCCACGTCCTCGGGTTCCTCGCCGGGAAGGATGCGGCAGTCGATCGTCCCTTCCGCCGAGGCGGGGATGACGTTCGGTTTGAATCCCGCGGACAGGGTCGTGACGGCGAAGGTGTTCCGCAGGAGCGGGCCGACCTCCGGGTAGGCGGCCACGAAGGCGTCGAGCCGCGCGGCGTCCTCCGGCCCCCCCGCGAGCGAGTCCGGGTCGAGCTGGATCCGGCCCTCGGCGAAGAGCGCGCGCATCATGTCCCGCACCGGTTCGGTGAGCCGCGGCGGGTCCTTGTGGGCGGCGATCCGCGCCATCGCCCGGGCGATCCGCGCCGGCGCGTCCCGGTCCGACGGGCGGCTGCCGTGGCCCGCTCTCCCCTCGGCGGACAGCCGGAGCCACAGCGGCCCCTTCTCCCACATGTTGACGAGGAAGAACTTCCCCTCGCCGAAGATGTCCCGGACGCCGACGCCCCCCTCGTTCAGCCCGTAGGCGCGGCCGAAGGAGACCGGCATGTTCCGGACGAAATAGTCGGCCCCCTCGACGCCCCCGACCTCTTCGTCCGCATTGGCGACGAAGAAGAGCTTCCGGCGCAGCCGCCCCGACCGGGCGGCGTCGATCGACGCGCACAGGTGGGCGATCCCCAGCCCCTTGGTGTCCAGGGTCCCGCGGCCGTAAAGATAGCCGTCCCGGACCTCGGCGGCGAAGGGGGGAACGCTCCACTCCTCGGCCCGCGCGGGCACCACGTCCATGTGGTGGATGAGGACGAGACCCGGGTCCTCGGTCCCGCCGACGTGGCACAGGACGTTCGGCTTCTCGGGCCGGGCGCCGAACGTCGCCGGGACGAGTCCGTTGTCGACGAGGACCTGGCACAGGAATTCCGCGGCGCCGCGGCAGTCGCCGGGGGGGTTCGACGTGTCGATCCGGATGTATTCCCGGAGCAGGGAGACGGGGTCCATCATTGAATTATGCTGTTCCCTGCGCGTAAAATGCAAACCATGCCCAAGGCGCTGCTCACGGGAATCACGGGACAGGACGGCTCCTACCTCGTCGAGCTCCTCCTGTCGAAGGGGTACGAGGTGCACGGCCTCATCCGGCGCGCCTCCACCTTCAACACGGGGCGCATCGGGCACATCTACGTGGACCCGCACGTGCCCGGCGCGAAGATGTTCCTCCACTACGGGGACCTGACCGACGCCGGGCAGCTCACCAACCTCATCTACAACGTTCAGCCCGACGAGATCTACCACCTCGGGGCCCAGAGCCACGTGCGCGTCTCCTTCGACATCCCGGAATACACGGGCGACGTGACGGGGCTCGGGACCACGCGCATCCTCGAATCGGTGCGGCGCGCGGGCGGAAAGGCGCGCTTCTACCAGGCGTCGTCCTCCGAGATGTTCGGCGCCTCGTCGCCCCCCCAGAACGAGTCGACCCCCTTCTACCCGCGCTCTCCGTACGGCGCCGCAAAGGTGTACTCCTACTGGATGGCGGTGAACTACCGCGAGGCCTACAAGCTCTTTGCGAGCAACGGGATCCTCTTCAACCACGAGTCGCCCCGGCGCGGGGAGACGTTCGTGACCCGGAAGATCACCCGGGCGGTGGCCGCCATCAAGGCGGGGAAGCAGCAGGACCTCTACCTGGGGAACCTCGAGGCCCGCCGCGACTGGGGATTCGCATACGAGTACGTCCGCGCGATGTGGGCGATCCTCCAGCACGACAGGGGGGACGACTTCGTGGTGGCGACCGGGCAGACGAATTCGGTCCGCGAGTTCGTCGCGGAGGCGTTCGGCTACGCCGGCCTCGACTGGCAGCGGCACGTGAAGATCGACCCGAAATATTTCCGGCCCACCGAGGTCGAGAACCTGATCGGCGATTCCTCGAAGGCGCGCCGTGTTCTCGGGTGGGAGCCGAAGGTGACGTTCCCCGAACTCGTCCGGATCATGGTGGACGCCGACATGGAAGAGGCGGGTCTCTCCCCGGTCGGCGAGGGGCGCCGGATCCTCGCCGCGAAGGGATTCTCGATCGGCTCCCGCCTCTGAAACCCGGAGACGAAAGACATTGAAGAAAGCCCGCGAACGATCCAACCCCGACGCTCCCGTTTCCGCGCTCTCCGGAAAGAAGATCGTCGTCACCGGCGGCGCCGGGTTCCTCGGCCTGCCGGTGGTCCGGATGCTTGTCGAACGGGGCGCGCGTCCCCGCGACATCTTCGTCCCCCGGTCCCGGGAGTACGACCTGCGGGTCCGGACCGCGTGCGCCAAGGCGGTGCGGGGGCAGGACATCGTGATCCACCTCGCGGCCAACGCGGGGGGGATCGGGTGGAACCAGGTGCACCCGGGCTGCCTCTTCTACGACAACATCGCGATGGGGATCCACTTGATGGAGGAGGCCCGCGCGGCCGGGGTCGAGAAGTTCGTCCAGGTGGGGACCGTGTGCGCCTACCCGAAATTTCCGCCCCGCATCCCCTTCCGGGAGGACGACCTGTGGGCGGGCTACCCGGAGGAGACGAACGCCCCCTACGGCATCGCCAAGAAGGCGTTGATGGTGATGGGGCAGGCATACCGGCAGGAGTTCGGGTTCAACGTCATCTACCTGCTCCCCGTGAACCTCTACGGGCCGGGAGACCACTTCTTCGAGCCGGAGAAGTCCCACGTCATCCCGGCGCTCATCCAGAAATTCGTCGACGCCCGGGAGTCGGGGGCGGAGGAGGTCACGGTCTGGGGGAGCGGGCTCCACGAGGGCGTTCCGGTCTCGCGGGAATTCCTCTATGTCGACGACGCGGCCGAGGGGATCGTCCTCGCCACGGAGCGGTACGACAAGCCTGAGCCGGTCAACATCGGGGCGGGCCGGGAAGTGGCGATCAACGACCTCGTCGAGACGATCCGCCGCCTCACGGGGTACCAGGGGAAGATCGTCCGCGACCTGACGAAGAAGGACGGGCAGCCGCGCCGCTGCCTCGACACGTCGCGGGCGCAGGCCGAGTTCGGGTTCACCGCCCGGACGCCCTTCGAGGAGGGGCTGCGCCGGACCACCGAGTGGTACGAGGCCGCGCGGAAGGAACGGATCAAGGGATAACGGGCTTTTTCGCGGGAACCCACCCGTCCCCCCGGGGGGAGGGGCAAAGCCCGCGCCGCGGACCGCCGTCCGCGCCACGCGCACGCCCCCGCCCGCAGTCGAGCCGGCGGGCTTTTTCTTGGCCGGCCCCCGCGATTTCCGGTAGAATCGGGAGTCAGCCTCTCGGAAACATCACCGAGTTGGCCGCCGGCACGGCGATTGCCCTCGCATCGTCGCCTGCCCCGGGCGGGAGGCCGCGCTTGGATGCGAAGTGGTACCTTGTCAAGACCAAGCCCCTGAACGAGAACCGGGTTTTCACACGCCTCACCGGCGCCGGGTACGAGTGTCTTTTCCCGCGGATCCGGAAGAAGGCGAGGCGCACCGGGCAGTTTGACATCCGGCCGCTCTTCCCGACGTACCTGTTCGTCCGTTTCGCCCTGGAGCAGGTCCGGACGATCCGCTATACGCACGGCGTCTCCAAGATCGTGACGTTCGGCGAGGAACCCCAGGAGGTCGAGGGGAGGATCGTCGAAGCGGTCCGCGGCCGCATGGACGACGAGGGGATCGTCGCGCTCGTGACCCGGCCGCCCGACTGGAAGCCGGGCGAGAAGATCCGGATCGGCGAGGGGCCGTTTTCGGGCCTCGAGGCGGTCTTCGTCGAGGAACTCCCGGACCGCGAACGGGTGGTGCTTCTCCTCCAGGCCGTGTCGAGCTTCAAGGTGGTCGTGAACAAGGAGTCCATCGAAAGGTAGCGGGCCTTCAATCTTCTAATGGACCTGGCGACGACTCGACCGGACTTCCCCCCTGCCGCCCCGTCTCGGGCGTGGCTGGGCAGTAGCCTGCGCGCCGGGAGGCTCAAGGACGTTCTTCCGCTTTTCGCGGTGTTCGTCCTGGCCCTCGCGGCTGCGATCGCCCCGGCGCCCGCCGGCGCGGCGGAGTTCTTCCTCGCCGACGAGCCGGAAGTCTACGCGGCGATCGACAAACTCAACGCGTCGGGAGCGCTTCCCGGTTTTCTCGCCAACACGCGGCCGTATTCCGTCCGCGCGGTGCGGGAGGCAGCGGCCGCGGCCCTGCGGGGGTCGCGCCCCGTGGATTTTGACGTCGAGCTCCTCCGGTGGGTCGCCTACTACGCCGCGCAGAAGCAGACGGCGCGCGTGACGCTCGCGACCTCCCACTCCGACGACCGTTTCACCCCGGCGAACAACGAGGGGATCCCCACGCCCAAGGGGTGGGCGGGGCAGGCGTCCATTGCCGCCCGGGAAGACTCGCGCCCCAACGTCAGCGCCCACCTGAGGGCCCTCTCCTTCTACGGGGAGGGGGGCGACGACGGGAACCGGCTCCTCGACGCGGCTCTCGAGACCGGCCACCGGTACGCATCCCTGCAGGTCGGAAAGATCTCCGCCTGGTACGGCCCCGGCCGCCACGGGGCGCTCATCCTCACGAACAACGCCTCGCCCTATCCGGGCGTGCGCCTGCACAATCCCGAGCCGATCCCGCTCACCGGGTGGTTCTCGTTCCTGGGCAGCGTCCAGTACGACCTCTTCGTCGCGCGCATGGACAAGAAGCCGCTCTATTCCCACTCCATGTTCGTCGGGACGCGGCTGGCGGCCCGGCCGGCCGGGTGGCTCGAGGTCGGCCTCACCCGCGTCCTGCATTACGGGGGGGAAGGCCGAAGCAACGGGCTCTCCGAGTTCTTCACCGATTACGCGGGAAACAACAATCCTTCCGACCGGAGCAACACGCTGGGCGGGTACGACATCACGCTGACGCTCCCGTTCCGGGCCCAGCCCGTGCAGGCGTATTGGGACCGGGCGGGGGAAGGCGACAACCATCTCCTCGGGACCGGCATTCCCTGGCCCTCCCAGTGGGGCAACATCCTCGGCCTCTATTTCCCGAGCGTTCTCACAGTCTCGCGCCTCGACCTGCGCGCCGAGTACGCGGACAACTACAGCGGCTACGCGAAGAGCGCCAACTGGTACAGCCACGGCGCCTATCCGCACTTCTATCGCGGCAACGTTCTTGGCCACTCGATGGGGGGAAACGCCCGGGACTGGTTCGTCGAGACGCGCTGCTTCCTGCTTCCCTCGTCGTACGCGTCGGCCACCTGGGAGCGGGTGATGCACGACGGCGCCCCCGTGAAGGGGGAGCGGCACAACATCTTCGGCGCGGGCCTCGTCGGCTGGCTCACGAACACGTGGCGGGCCGAAGTGCGCGCCTCGATGGACCGGGTCAGCACGCAGGGCGGCGTCCCCGGCGTGGACGGCACCGACTTCTCGGCGTTTCTCTCCGTCGCGTACCAGGCGGAGGGGCGATGAAAGGTCCGGCGAAGCTCCCGGACCTTACTCCCGCCGGGCCCAGAACGTCTCGACGAGGCCGAACTTCCAGGCGCCGTCCTCCCGGACCATCTGCACGTCGGCCGGCCGGTCGGATGTCTTGTGAGTGATGAGGACCAGCACCCGGCCCGGGCCGGTCTCGGCGGCCTCCCACCGGCTGTCCGCGAGCGCCATGTCCGGGTTGAACTGCGCCAGGAAGGCGCCCCAGTAGTCCCGCGCGATTGGCCCGCCGTCGCGGAAGTCGGCCAGTAGCGCGTCGCGGCCGATCCCGCCCTTCCCCTCCTTCGCGAGCGCCTCGAGCGTCTCGTCCGCCACCGTCTCCCGCGACTTCGCCGTCAGCCGCGCCCAGATCCCCCGGTAGTCCCTTGACTTCATCGCCTGGAACGTCGCCTCGGCGGCGGAAACGGCGCCGTTGATCGCCGCCATGTCGACGGGACGGGCGGACCGCGTACAGGAAATCCCGGGGATCAGGAGGAGTGCGAGCGCGAGGGAAACGAGGGGAAGGAAATGCCTGGGCAATCGGGTCTGGCCCGGCTTGTCAGTGGTTGGACGAGGACGATCCGCCGAAGACCGCGATCGCGATGCCGGCGACGCCCGCGGCGATCAAGGCCCCCCAGGCGATGGTGCCGGCCTTGATTCCCCCCGCCGTCTTCTTGCCGGCCGTTTCCCCGGCCTTCGCCGCCGCCCCGGGTGCGGGAGGTGCCGTTTCCGGCGCGGGGGCCTGGGGCGCGGCCGGCGTCTCTGGCGCAGGCGCGGTCTCCGTCGCAGGGGCCTTCGGCCGCGGCCAGGTCGGCCATTCGGCGGCCGAGGCCGCCCCGAACCATCCCTGGGCGAGCAGGAGGGTGACGCAGGCCAGCAAGGCGACCAAGGGCTTTCGGAGCGGGTGAGACACGCCGATGCTCGCTCCCGATTGCGGAATTACTATTGAACGTACAATGCGTTCCGGTCCCTGTCAAGGTGGAGGGGCGAGTTCCGGCCGATGAAGTCGAAGAGCGTCCGCTCGTGGTCGATGTCCTGCCCCGCGTCCCGCGTCCAGGCGCTCAGGCGGTACGTATAGACCGTCTTCGAGTCCCGGCCGATGAACATCCGAAGCGGGATCGCGAGGGAGATCCCCTTGTCGTGGTATCCCCGGTTGAACGGGTCGCTGAAGACCGAGGTGTCGGTGACGGTGTACCAGGCCGACAGGACGAAGCCGTTGATGAACTTGGACAGTGTGAGGCTTGCCCCGACGTCCCCGGCCAGGAACCTGCCGGCCTTGACGTCGGCCTGGACGTCCCATTCCACGATATTGAGCCGCGTGTTGAGGAACGCCGTGTGGAAGCCGGCCTCCGTGAGCCGGAACGGCGACTCCGGCGCGCGCTTTCTCACGTAGCTTCCCCCGGCGCCCAGGAAGACCCGGCCGCCCCACAGCGGCACCGCCGCCTCGGCGTCCACGCCCGCGTACATGGTCTCCAGGTATCCCGCCGCAAGCCGGCCGTGGATGCTCCGGCCCCCCTTCGCGACCTGCTCGGCGAAAAGCCGGGAGAGCGACGCCCCTTCCTTCTTGTAAAGCGCGATGTCGCTGCGCACGGGGATGGAAAGGGGCGCGTTCAGGGTGGAGACGTTGTTGACGGGGTACGCCTCGACCCCGGTGACGATCCGTGCGCCCCGCCACCCGAACGCGTGCAGCCATCCGGCCACCCCGGCGCGGTAGGAGAAGAAGCGCGCCGGATCGTTGAGGAACGTGTCGAGCGATGGCTTGACGCCGTACGCGAACCATCTTCGGTGGACCGTCTCCGGGACGAGCGTCTCGCGGACATCCGTCCGGAAGGCGGAGATGTCGAGGATGCCGGGAAGGGATATGGTCCCGGCGGCGAGGTCGTCGACGGCGGGCCCCGTCGTCACGAGCTCGACCAGGGGGATGCCGTTCTCCTTGACGACGACGCGCAGGTACTCGGCGTGTCCCGTTCCCGTCCGGGCCAGGATCGACAGGACTTCCTCGATGGCGCGGGGCGTGAAGAAATACCTGTCGTTTTGCGCTTCCACCCGGAGGGTGATTCGGTCGCTTGCCACCCCGATGTCGCTGAACCCGGAGGCGGAAAGCCCCGCGGCGATCCGGTCCTCCAGGGAGCGGCCGCGGTCCGCCGGCTTCTCCCGCCAGGGGGCGTCGTAGATGGGGACGAACGGCTTGCCCACGTCGAAGGTCGTGGAGATCCCGACGCCGATCCGGTTCCCCCGCTGGTAGCTCACGTCGATCTCGGCCCAGCGGAGCGGCTTCCACCGGAGCCCCACGTTGAATTTCGACGGGACCGGGTCCTGGAAATATTTGGCCTGCGCCGGGTCGCGGTCCTGGAGGTCGTAACGGACCGGGCTGTACTCCGCGACGATCGAGAGGGTCTCCGCCGGGGCGAATTCGATCCCGCCGAAAAGCCGGGCGTCCCGCCACCACGCCCGGGGATTTGAGAACATCTCCGCCCGGAATCCTTCCCCGGATTCGGGCAGCGGCCTCTTTCCGTACCGGCCGTTGCCCAATCCCACGGTGAAGTCGAAGGGGAATATCTGCTTGCTGGCCACGAGCGCCTGGGCGGGGTAGATCCGCGTGCCGTGCGGGTCCATGAAGACGGCCGCGACGGCGGGGCTATATTTCCCCTCCCGGAGGAACTGGAACTTGACGTCCACGGCCTTGTCCTTGAAATTTCCATACGACGACGCGGAGAGGTTGGAGAAGGCAGGGACGCCGGCGACTTCCGTCAGCCGTCCGACGACCTCCAGCCGGCTGAAGGGACTGACGCCGATGAAATAGTACCGGTACGGGTCGATCCGGGTGCCCCCCGCGCGGAGGCTGTTCCCGGGCATCACGCGCGCCGTGGGGGTGTCGAGAAGGCCGGTCAGGCCGAAGTTGGACGGCGAGGTGAAGGGGGCGTCGCCGGCCGCAGCGGGCGGCGACGCTGCGGACAAGGCCATGAGAAACGCCGCCGGGAGCGCGAGGACGCGGGCCGGGAGGAGGGCACGGCGCGCCCGGGTCGCCCCGGGCCCGGGGGACGGCCGCCTCCGGCCTTCGCTCCGATCTTCCGCCGTCACGGCACGACGACCTTGCCCGCGAGGACCGCGATCCGGACGAGGAGCGCGTCGATGCGGGGGATTCCCTTGAGCCAGGCGATGGACGCCGCTTTCTTCGGCACCACGATCGTGTCCCCGGCGCCCGGCGTCGCCGGGTCCCCCGCGAAGGCGGTGAACTCCCAGCGCCCCTCGACCGGGTCCCAGGTGACGAACGGCCGGGTGAGAGGCACGGGCCTTCCGTCGGCCGCGAGGAGCCAGGTCTTCTTCGGGGCCGCATCGCCGCCGTAACCGCCCGCTGCCCGCACGTAATCGCGGTACCCCGCGCGCTCCCGGACCGGAAACGTGCCCGGCGACTTGACCGCGCCGGCCACGGCAACCGTGCCCGGGTCCCGGGGAACGGTCAGGACGTCGCCGTCTTCCAGGGGGATGTCCGCCGCGGTCCCTTTCATGAGGCGGGGGTGTGCGAGGCGCACCGGGACCCGGCCGGCGGGTGAAAGGTTTCGGAGCGCGGCGAGGAACCGTTCCTTCTCCGTGCTCCCCCGTGGATCGTCCGCCGGGCCGGTTCCGGACTCGATCTCGACGACGATCGCCCGCAGCTCTTCCCGTTGGGCGTCCGCGGACGCCTTTCGCGTCAACGCGGCGCCGCGAAGCGACGCCGCATCCGTGAACCCGCCCGCCTTCTCGACGAGGGTCGAAAGCCGGTCGCCCGGCAGGATGGCGTACGTTCCCGGCCGGTTGACCTCCCCCCGGACGGTCGCCGTCGCGTCCCCGGCGAACGTTGTGCCGACGTGGAGGGCCAGGGCCGCGGCGACCGCGACCGCGCCCGCCGCCCGTCTCGCGCGGCCTCCCCGCCCGCTGCGCCCGCAAAACGATTGCATGATGGATCTCCCCCCGAAGACCGATCCTGCCACTATATCTGAACCGCGGGCACGGAGGCATGCGGTCCGCGCCGGCCCCCGCGCGCGGCGCGTCTTCCGGAGGTATTCCCCGGCGGCGGTTCTTCCTGTATCTTATATAGGTTTTGCGTTCGCGCGATTTCACCGTGGAGGCCTGGCGATGAATGTGGCGATCGTGGGGACCGGGTATGTCGGCCTGGTGACGGGGGTCTGCCTCGCCGAGCGCGGCAACGCCGTCCACTGCATCGACAACAATGCGGAGATCGTCGAAAAGTTGCGGGGCGGCGCGGTCACGATCTACGAGCCGGGACTCGAGGAGATCTACCAGCGGAACCTCAGGAAGGGGAGGATCGAGTTCTCCTCCGCGCTGGAGCCCGCGGTGCTCAAGGCCCAGGTCGTCTTCCTCTGCCTTCCGACGCCTCCTGGCGAGGACGGCGCGGCGGACCTCCGGTACGTCCTCGATGTGGCCGACGAGATCGGCAAGATCCTGGCCCGCAACCCGGGGACCGGGTACAAGGTGATCGTCGACAAGAGCACCGTACCCGTGGGGACGAGCGAGAAGGTCGAGGCGGCGATCCGCCGGCACGCGGCCGATCATGCCGACTTTGACGTGGTCTCCAACCCCGAGTTCCTCCGGGAAGGGTTCGCCGTCGAGGACTTCCTGCGCCCCGAGCGCGTCGTCATCGGGTCCGACAGCGAGCGGGCGATCGTCCTGCTCAAGGACCTCTACGAGCCGTTCCTGCCGCCCGGCAACCCGGTCATCGTGATGGACGAGAAGAGCGCCGAGGTGACCAAGTACGCGGCGAACTCCTTTCTGGCGATGAAGATCTCGTACATGAACGATCTCGCCTACTTCTGTGACGCCGTTGGGGCCGACATCGACAAGGTGCGGGAAGGGATCGGCTCGGACTCGCGGATCGGGAAGAAGTTCCTCTTCCCGGGGCTGGGGTACGGCGGCTCGTGCCTGCCCAAGGATGTGAAGGCGCTGCTCAGGAGCGCGCAGGACGCCGGGACTCCGCTCGCCATTCTCCAGTCGGTCGAGGACATCAACCAGGAGCAGCGCAAGCGGTTCTACCGGAAGATCGAGAAGCATTTCAAGGAGAAGCTCGAGGGGCTGCGTTTCGCCTTGTGGGGGATCGCCTTCAAGCCGAACACGGACGACGTCCGGGAGGCGCCCGTGTTCTATATCCTGGACGAGCTGCTCAAGGCGAAGGCGTCCGTCGTCGTGTACGACCCGGAGGCGATGGCGGGCGCGAAGGCGCGCTACGGCGACCGCCTCGAATACGCCGAGTCGAGCTACGGGGCCCTGCGGGGGGCGGATGGCCTGGTCATCGTCACCGAGTGGAACGAGTTCCGCAAACCGGACTTCGGCCTCATGAAGATCCTGATGCGGCAGCCGGTCATATTCGACGGCCGCAACATCTACGATCCGGCGAAGGTGCGGGCGCGCGGCTTCGCCTACCACTCGATCGGGCGCAAGTCGCACGAGGGCCACGCGACAATCGGTTAGGGACATTCGGCAGGACGTTGACGGGACTCGCTCCGGGCGGCGGCTTCATGCCCGGAGACTCTCGGGCATCGCGCCCCTGGGGGGAAGGAGACGACATGATCGACGGCGTGGCGCTCAAGCAGCTCAAGGTCATTCCCGACGAGCGGGGGCGGCTCATGGAGATCCTCCGCGCGGACGACGACATGTTCCTCAAGTTCGGCCAGGTCTACATGACCACCGGCTACCCCGGCGTCGTCAAGGCGTGGCATTACCACAAGCTCCAGCACGACCACTTCTGCGTGGTCAAGGGGATGATGAAGGTGGTGCTCTACGACTCGCGGGACGGGTCGCGGACGAAGGGCGAGGTCAACGAGTTCTTCCTGGGCGAGCATCGCCCGGTCCTGCTCCGGATCCCGCCGCTCGTCTACCACGGGTTCAAGGCGATCGGGACGGAGGAGGCGCTCCTCGTGAACATTCCGACGGAGACATACA
>Ga0316628_100001317_pt1 | contig 17443 bp, 13 predicted proteins | sample OWC_Aug_M2_C1_D5_FD_207648 | JGI IMG/M metagenome (GOLD analysis project Ga0316628, IMG submission 207648) | Wetland soil microbial communities from Old Woman Creek delta, Ohio, United States - OWC_Aug_M2_C1_D5_C | ecosystem: Environmental > Terrestrial > Soil > Wetlands | place: USA: Ohio... | reverse complement strand
CACGTTGTTGAAAATATTCCTTATTCCGATAATAAATTCCAGATTATAACGCTTGTTGGTGCTGGAGCCGAACATGCCGGGAGGGGGGCCTCCTCCGCCGCTCAGCCCGCGCGGGCCCAGACCGCCACCTGGAGGGCCGCCGCGGTGACCGCCGCCTCGCCCGCCCCAACCTCCTGAACCCCCTCCCGCCCGGCTTACCTCCTTGCCGAAACCGAAGGTCCTGCTCAGCCGCAGGTTCAGGCTGAAACGGCCCGGCCCGTCACCGTAGTTGCGCGGGATAATGGTCATGCCGGGCTGGGGCAGCGTGTCAAACGTTCCGTAGGCGGTGGTTACGACGCTGGGTCGCGTCAGATCGGTTGCCAAAGCCGGCCGGTCGTTGAAGAGCGCGTCACCGTTCAGGTCTTGTCCCACGACGATATCAAAGGGCGATCCGGAGGAAATTTGGAGGAACGGGCTGATGCGAATGGCGAGCGGAAATACGATGGAGCCGCCACTGAAGAAGCGCTGGCGGACGTCGAACCCCGCGCGGCCGTACTCCGTCGTTAAATCGTATTGGTTGGCGGGGAAGCTGCCGGCGCCGTCGCTGTTGCTGCGCGCCTGGTTGAGCATGTAGAAACCGAACAAGGTGAATCTCGGGCTTACGCGCGCGCTGTAATTGGCAATCAGCTGCTGCTGATTGAAGAGCCCGCTGGATTCGTACTCGTAGATGTTTTCCGTGCCTCCAAAGGGCCTTACGCCGGTGCCCGGCAGGGGCGCGTTGATGTTCCGCGAGCGCAGCATGTGCACGCCGTGCGAATTGGTGTAGGTAACAGCGAGAGTGATGTTCTTTGGAAACTGACGCTCGATCCCGATGGCTGACTGCACCACGTAAGGAGCGCGCAAGTCGGAGGCGACTTGGCGGATGGTTTGCGGGGCCGCGCCAGACGCCAGTTCCTCAGGGCTGGGAAACTCGGGGTAAAAGTCCGGGTTCTGAATCACATACCGCTGCTGGACGATGCCGTTCAGGCGCAGGGCCTGGAGTGTCAGGTCGGATCCGAAACGATCGTAGAAGATTCCCGCCCCAGCGCGCAGGACGGTCTTGGGTTGGCCCGACTTGCCGCGATCCAGTCCCCAGGCGATGCTAAGGCGCGGCGCGAAGTCGCCGTGATCGCTGATCTGATTTTGTGTTTCGTAGCGAAGTCCGGCGCTCACACTGACGTTTGGCCGAAGGCGCCAATCGTCCTGGATGAAAAGGCCCACGTCATACTGGTTGAGAGTGGCAATCGGGTTCCCGGCGGTAATGGAGAACTGGCGCGCCCCGCCGCCCTGGGCACGAATCTCTTCCGGCGTCAGGCCGTCGGCGATGCCCTGGAGCGTCAGGCGATAGGTGTCGAGCGAGGTAAAAGTGAAGGACCCATTGTAACTTTGCTGGGAGCTGTCCCACAGGCTTAAGTCGCGCAGCCGCCCTCCGAACTTGACCAGGTGCTTGCCCATTGTCACTGAGGTCATGTTGTGGAGCTCGTAGTGGTCGTGGTTGGTGGTGTTCGGGCCCGAGTTGATACCGCCCCCCGTGAAAGCCGCCAGCACCGAGACCGTCGGCTGGGAATTGTCGCCGGTCTGATCAGTGCGCTGGCGCATGTATTGGAAGCGCGTCTCGTTGACGGCCCGCGTGCCGAGCATCGCTGTTTCCGACGCCTGGAACGACTGCTCCGTATTGCGCGTGTCGTAAGCCTGGGAGGGCAAAGAAAACTGCCCGACGCCATTGTTGTCAGACCCCCGTTGCGCGTAACTGTAGCGCGCGGTCAAAGTATTCTTGGGAGTCAATTGGTAATCAACGCGCGGGCTGACCGTCGTGCGCCAGGTGGGGTTCGCGACGGCTTGGCTGAAGGGGACTTCGTTGAAGGCGGAGTCGAGCGTCACCGCGTTGACGGCGGAGACTTCGCCCACATCGCGGCGTTCAGCGTCCACAAAGAAGGAAGCCTTCTTGCCGAGCGCGCCGCCCAGGTTGCCGCCGAGTTCGCGCGACTGGTAAGGGGGCTTGGTGGGCGCAAAGGGGTTGCGTGAATTGAACACCGCATCACTGAATTCAAAGGAAGCCTGGCCGTGAAACTTGTCGGTCCCCGGCTTGGTGAAGATCTCGATGCGGCCAAATCCCAGGCGGTCGTATTCCGCCGCAAAGGGGCTCTGGTTGACGCGGATTTCGCGAATCGATTCCTTGGGCGGCAGGCGGCCTTCGGTGAAGCCGTCGATGTAAATCTGGCCTCCATTAGGCCCGGCTGCGGGGCCCGCCAACGCCTGCAGTTCCTCCTGCAGGTCGTCGGGATTATCGGAGAGGGCCTTGAGATCGTCGCCCTTCATCACCAACGCACCGACCGAGCTTGTGGGGCTGACGCTGACTTCCGAACCCGCACCCTTGACCGTAACTTCCTGCGTTTCGAGATATACCACCAGCTGCGCGTCCACCACCTGGGGCTTGCCACGAGTAATTACGACACCTGACCTCTCGAAGTCCGCAAATCCTGTCAACTGAATCCGCACGGTGTAAGTGCCGGGCGCGAGATTGCGAAATTCGTAAAAGCCCTCTTCGTTCGTTTGCGCTTCCTGCTTGGCCCCGTCGGCGCCGATGACGGTCACCGTCACCGCCGGAACGACGGCTCCGGAAGGATCCTTCACTTGACCGCGCAGGCTGATGTCGCTCGATTGCGCAATGAGGACGGATGAAACCAATAGAGACGCAAGAATCACACCGAAAGCGATTCTTCGGCGCCTAGCCAAATCAATCATCTTCGAACCCTCCAAGATTTTCTCGAGGCAAGCCACCTTAAGGTCCACCTTCCCCACCACCACCGCCCATGTTCCATTGGCCCAAGACCATCTCTTCACTCCCCTTGGGTTGCGCAGCAAGGATGGGCTCCACGCCGGCGAGAACTACGATGGCGGTCACCTCGGAAGGGTTTGCCCCCTCCGTGCTGAGAACCATCAAGGCATCACCTGCCTTGAGTTCGCCGAGCGTCAAGGCTGGAGCTCGATCCAGCATTTCCTGAAAGTCAGGTGGTCCGCCGTTACGCCCGCCTGCCCCGGCAGGCCCGCCTCCCGGCTGTCCCCCGGATCCAGCAGCCTGCCCCTCGCGACGCCACGCTCCGGCCCCGCCGCCTTGCGGCGGCCCACCGGCGGCCGGATTGGAAGCTCCTCCAGCGCCACGCCAGCCGCCCGGTCCGCCACCGCTATTGAACCCGGCGAGCATCTGCGCAACGAAGGGTGGCAGGCGGTGCATGTTCGAGTCTGAGTTCGTCCGCACGACTATAGGTTTGCCTGAGGCCAGGTCCTTGACGGTCACGGTTGCATTCGGAGCGTCGGCGGAAATCACCGTGGCCCCGATGTTGCGGAAGGTCCCAGTGACCAGCTTCTCAGCGGAAAATCGGCTGCCGTCTTCGCTCTTTGTGCCCAGGGCTCGAACCTGGTCGCCAACTTTGATTTCTTCGAACGATCCCGGCTTTGCGTCACTGAATTTGACCGAGTCCGGAGCGTAACGAAGCAGAACCGAGTTCGCGCCCAGGGCAATGGTCACGGGGTGAGTGGGGTTTACAGGGTCGGGAGGCCGCGTCGGAACAGTGATTGTGATTTCTTTCGCCGCGGGGTCGAGCGCCTTCACGCGGCCGCCGATCCCGCGCCGGCGCCACTCGGCCTGTTCGGCCTCGCGCGCCTTTTCCAACTCAGTTTTTGCCATCACGATGACGGAGGTGGCCGCCACGAACTTCTGATCGTCAGAGACGCGGCCCCGAATCAAGACCCGGTCACCCAGGCTGATCTCACCGACCGTGATGGGAGCGGCGGTCTTCAGGTCTTTGGCTCCCGGCGGGACGCGCATCACCGAGATGCCCTCCGGGAGGGGAACTTCCAGAACCGGGCCGGCGTCCGTCTGCAGGGTCAGGCTCCCCGTCTTGAGTTGCGTGACAACCCCGACGGGCCGCACCGGCTGAGCGGCGGCAGCACCGGATTGTGGAGGAGGAGCGGTTGCCGGGTTCTGCGCTAGCGCAACGCCCGTCCACACCGCCGTCAGAATCAGGACCCATTTCCTCATGCTGCCTTACCTCTCCTGCTCGTCACTTCGCCCCACACATGCTCCGGGACCAAGCCCTGCTGTAATGCGGGACTCGCGGAATCACTCTCAACGGTTCCGACTCGACTCCTGCGGCTGCCGATTACTTCTCGGCGCTTCCGCTGCTGCGCTTGGCTGTCCACTCGCCGTCAAAGCGCTCGCTATGAGAAGTCCCCTTGATCGAATCCCCGTCAATTGTGCCCGTGTATTCTATTGTAAACGAGCCGTTGGGAGTTTCGCGCGTAATCGTAAAGTTGATTTTGTTGCCCGTGACGGAGCCCTCGAAAGGAGCTTCCCCCCGCTCGCCTTTCGCAATTCCCTTGATCGTGCTGCCGTTCTGCTCGATGGTCAAGGTCTGGGTGCGAGTTCCGCGCCGGCTCTGAGACGTCATCTCCCACGTGCCGGCAACTTTGGCAGATTCGTCCGCAGCGATCGCTGCGCCGCTCCACGCCAGGACTACCGCAAAAGCCAACCCCCATGCCAAGAAGCTGCGCTTTCTGTTCATATGGAAATTCTCCTGTTCCATTGCGTGTTGCCTGTGGTGATTCCGGAAAAGCTTTCCGCAGGCACAAGTTAACTCCCGTTTCCAAACACCTGATGGGGTGTCACATTGATTGACGATTCCGACATTGGAATGGTTACGGGGCATTACGATTTCGTTCGCTTCGGAATTCTGGGTACCCCTTCTCGAAGGCAGGGCGTCACGATATTCATGGATGTTCGTGCCGAAGAACAGCCAGTTTGGCGCCGATTCAAGAGACATTTTAGGCCCGGAGTGTTACAGCAACATTACACGTTGCTTGCGCCATCTCGATTGTTTCGTTATTCTTAGGTGTTAATTCTATGGCTACCCCCTGCAAGAAGTGCGGCGCGGAAAAGACCGAGACTGTTGGTCACGGCCTTATGTACTCGATAGCAAAGACGTTTGGCTATCGCTTACGCATCTGTTCGCGTTGCCACCGCTATAGACTTTTTCCCAGACACGGAGAGCGCCAAGCTGAGCCCAAGCCCACGGAACCCAAGACTACCGAACCCGGCGCCTGTCCGCAGTGCGGTCAGAAGGATTACCGCCGGTCACGGCGCTTGATTTGGGAACGATTACTCATGAGGGGCCCGATGGTGAAATGCCGCGCCTGCCATACGCGATTTCCGATGCCACGACTTACCGCCTAGGATTTGTGACGGTCTAGGCCGTTTCACCTTCACATTCGTTCCAGTCAAGCCGTTACAAATGATGGCAAATCAACGATAATGGCGCCGATGACGACCCCCAGCGCCATCCGGCGAATTGCCCTGGCCTCCGGCATCATCATGGCGAGTGTGATGTTGAGCCGGGTGCTGGGCTTTCTCCGCGACTGGACGGTCGCGCGCCAGATCGGGTCGAACGCCGTCACCGACGCTTATTATGCGGCGTTCACGCTTCCCGATTTCCTGAACTACCTCGTCGCGGGCGGCTCGCTGAGCCTCACCTTTATCCCCGTCTTCGCGAAGTATGCCGCCGAAAAAAACGAAGAAGAAGGGTGGCACGTCTTTTCGACCGTGATTACGGTGATGGGACTGGTGCTGATCGCCCTGGTGGTGCTGGGGGAAATATTTGCCCCCCGATTGGCCACGCTCATTGCCCCGGGCTTCGACCCCGCGCAGAAGGAACGCGTCGTCTTCCTGACGCGTCTGATGCTCCCCGCGCAACTCTGCTTCTATCTGGGCAGCATCCTGAGCGCCGTCCAATACGCCAAGGGCCAGTTCATCATTCCATCGCTTGCGCCGGTAATCTACAACCTCGGCATTATTCTCGGTGGCGTGTTGCTTTCATCCCGTTACGGCATCACCGGATTCGCCGTAGGTGTCGTGGCCGGTGCGCTGGCGGGGAACTTCCTCCTGCAAATCTACGGCGCGCGTCGGGCCGGGGCGCGGTTCGCGCCGAATTTCGATCTGGGGCATCCCGGTTTTCGGCTCTTCGTGAAGCTTTCGATCCCCATCATGCTGGCGCTATCGCTGGTCTTTACGGACGATTGGATCATTCGCTGGTTCGGCTCATATCTGGAGTCCGCCTCCATCACCTGGCTGACCTACGCCAAGACGTTGATGCGCGTCCCGCTGGGAGTGGTGGGGCAGGCGGTAGGCGTGGCGTCGTTTCCCTTTCTGGCACAGCTTTATTCCGAAGGGAAATTCGACGAGCTCAATCGGACGCTGAACTCAACCTTGAAGGGCGTGATCCTGCTCCTGTTGCCGATCTCGGCGCTGACCATCGCCCAGGCTTCACCACTGGTGCATTTGATTTTCTCCCACACGCGCCTGAGCGCGCGCGACCTGGACGCGACCGCAGCGACGCTGGCGATTTTCTCTCTCAGCATGTTCGCCTGGGGCGCGCAGAACATTCTGGCGCGCGGCTTTTACGCCACGCGTGACACGCTGACCCCAGCGGTCTCCGGAACCATCTTCACGGTCCTCAACCTGCCGGTGTACTGGCTGCTGGTCCACCAGATGCAACACTTGGGCTTGGCGCTGGCGAGTTCGATCGGCGTTGTGGCTTACACGCTTGTGCTCTTCGTCCTTCTGAATCGCCGCACGCAGAATCCGGAATCGGCCGGCCTCACGATCTTCTTCCTGAAACTGTTGGTGGCGTCGAGTCTCGCCGCCGCAGCGTCTTATGGAATTGTCACCTGGCTCGAACCGCGGCTGGGCTGGCAATCCACCGGCAGCGCCTTCCTAGTGCTCCTCATCGCGAGCGCAGCCGGCTTCCTGCTCACTGGAATCCTTTCCAAACTCCTTCGCGTGCGCGAACTGGATTCCTACCTGGCAAAAGTTGGTTTGTAACGAGAATCGCCTACATCACCGGAGATTTCGTCCAAGCCCCCTCACCCGTCTCGCTCCGCTCGCCACCCTCTCCCTGAGGAGAGGGCAGGAGTCAGGGAATGGGGTCACAGCCCTCTCCCATCGGGAGAGGGTGTCCGCAGGTAGGCGGACGGGTGAGGGGCCTTCTGCGTGCTTCGATCGCTGCGGCTCCCGACGATGGCGATGAGCCCTTGGAGGGGCCAGCAATCGTAAAGCTCCTAGCTTTGCAGTCGGGATACTTACTTCCCCACGCAGAACGTCGAGAAGATGATGTCGAGCAGGTCGTCGACGTGTGTCGTGCCGGTGAGCGAGTCGAGCGCGCGCAGGGCTTCGTAGAGGTCGAGCAGGACCATCTCGTGGGGGACGCGCTGCTCGGTCGATCGGCGGGCACGCGCGAGCGCGGCAAGAGAATCCTTGATGAGTTGTTGATGGCGGAGATTAGTGATGAACGCGTCGTCGCCACCCCGATCGTGGGCGGGCGCCGCAAGGGCCAGGATCTTCTCGCGGAGCTGGGGCAGGCCTTCGCCCGTCAACGCGGAAGTGGCGACGGCATCCACGCCGGTGGCGGATTCCGTGGAACCGCGCGCAAACATATCTCGAACGCCGGCCACAGAAGTGTGAGGCGGAAGATCACATTTGTTGAGCGCGACAAGCAGCGCGCCCAGCGGCCGAACTTTCTCGAGCAGGCGCCCATCTTCCTCCGTCCAAGGTTCGGACCTATCTACCACCAGAAGCCGAAGGTTAGAATCGGCGATGGCCTGGAACGACTTCTCGACGCCGATGCGCTCCGCCTCATCCTGAGCTTCGCGAATTCCCGCCGTATCGACGAAGCGCAACGGAATACCGCCGACGCTGGCGCTTTCCGCCACCAGGTCGCGAGTCGTGCCGGGCGTGGCGGTGACGATGGCGCGGTCCTCGTTCAGGAGGCGATTGAAGAGGCTCGACTTGCCCACGTTGGGCCGGCCGACGATGGCCAAGCTGAGTCCCTCGCGGACGATCCGGCCGTATTCGTAGCCTTCCACAAGTTTTTCCAAGTCGGCGCGAATCGCATCGAGGCGGGAGAGAAGCTCGGCCCAATCCATTACCGCCACGTCATCCTCGGCGAAGTCGATGCCCGCTTCGAGCCGCGCGATGAGGTCCATCAAAACCTCCTTGTGCGGCTTCAGCCGAGCCGAAACCGAACCCTCCATCTGCTGCGCGGCGACGCGCGCCTGGTAGAGCGTGCGCGATTCGATCAGGTCGCGGACGGCCTCCGCCTGGGTCAGATCGATGCGGCCGTTCAGAAAAGCGCGCATCGTGAACTCACCGGGCTCGGCGGCGCGCGCCCCGCGCTCCAGGCAGAGTTCCACCAGGTATTTGAGAACGACCGGCGCGCCGTGACAGGAAATCTCCACCACGTCTTCGGCGGTGTAGGAATGCGGCGCACGGAAACAGGTGACCACCACCTGATCGAGAGCCCGGCCTGAGTTCGGATCCGAGAGTTCGGCGAGCGTAGCGCGCTGCGTTTCGAGCGGCAGCTTGGAACATCGGATCAGCCCCGTGGCGATCTCGACGGCGCGGTCTCCCGAGAGCCGCACCACGCCGATGCCGCCGTGGCCGGGCGCGGTCGCGATGGCCACAATGGTGTCTTCGCTGGTCATGGGGAGAACTCGGAGGGCGCTACGGTCGGCGGGGGGGAGGCGCGGCAGGCCGGATGACGACCTTGCGCTCGGGTCCAAAACCTTCGCTCACCGTGCGCACCTGGGATTGATCGCGCAAAGCCAAATGGATGATGCGCCGCTCGCGCGGGTTCATGGGGTTGAGAGTGAACGGGTCGCCGGTTTCGATCACGCGCTCGGCCGCCACCTGCGCCGTCAGCTTGAGTTCCTCGGTCCGCAAGCGCCGCCAGTCCTGGCAGTCAAAGCTGACTTTGCCGAAGTGGTCTTCCGGCAGGCGCACGGCCTTCAAGACGGTGTGCTCGAAGGCCTCCAGAAGTGCCGCGTGTTTCTCCAGCAGCAGGTCCGAGTCGGGGCCCGAGAGATCGACGATATATTCATGGGCTTCCACGTCGTCTCCCGCCGCGGCCTTGCGAATCGCGACCTTCAGCTCGAACCGCCCCGCCCGAATCATCTCCTTCAAGAAGGATTCGATTGCCTCGAGATAACTCTCGAGCGGCCGGGCGGATGTTGGTTTGAGTTCTGCGTTCATCGTCGGCTATTTTTCTGCTTTTTGACCTTTCGGCGGCGCCGGAACCTTCTGCGGCAACGGCATCATGCGATTGATGAAAACCTGTTGCCCGATGCCCACCACGTTGCTGGTCAGCCAGTAGAGCACCAACCCGCTGGCAAATCGGAAGAACATGATGCCGAATACCAGCGGCATGATCATCATCATGCGCTGCTGGGCGGGATCGGCAGAGGCCACCGGGGTCATCTTCTGGAGGATGAACATGGTTACGATCATCAACACCGGCAGGATGTAAATGTGGTCCGGCGCCGAAAGGTCTTTGATCCAAAGGAACCACGGCGCGTGGCGCAATTCGATGGAAAGGTCCAGCACCTTATAGAAGCCGTACAGGAACGGAAGCTGCAGCACCATGGGCAGGCATCCTCCCAGCGGGTTGATGCCATGCTGGCTATACAGATCCATGATTTCCTTATTCATCTTCTGCTTGCGGGGATCGTTGAACTTATAGTCCTTGTACTTGTCCTGGATCCCTTTAACGATGGGCCCGATTTTTTGCATCTCCTGCGCCGAGCGGATGCTCTTCAATTTGAGGGGGAACATCGCCAGGTTGATGACGACGGTCAGAAGGATGATGGCCCAGCCAAAGTTGTGAGTCCAGTGGTCGTGGATATAATGCATGGCGAGAAACAGCGGCTTGGCGACAAAGCTGAACCAGCCATAGTCAACCAGCCGGTCGAGGGGAGGGTTCACGGCGCGCAGGATTTCCGTGTCTCGGGGCCCGACAAATAACCGGAAGGCAAGCGGTTTCGGCGCCGCAGTTCCTAACCAGGCGGCGAGTGGGCGCGGCCGCTCCGTATCTTTCCCTTTCCAGTCCGGAGGCGTCCAAGGCAGGCGTTTCAGGTGAAAGGCCTGATCCGCGGAGTCGGGAAGGAAGATGCCCGCAAAAAACCGGTCTTCCAGCCCCGCGAAGGTCAACGGTCCGGAAACATCCACCTTCGCATTGGTGGGATCCGTCCCTCGCGAAAAGAGCCCCCCAAGGAACGAAGGGGTCAGTGACTCCGTTATGACTTTTTCGGTGCCCGTGGCTTGGAAGGCGGCATGGTCTGCAAATGCCGCACGTTCGGGCGGAAGCGAGTGGTCTCCAAATCCGCCCGGCCAGGTGACTTGGATGGGCGAGTTTTGCTGTCCGTCGAAGGCGCTGACCTCGGAGCGAACCTCGTAGCCGGGTCCGAACTCAAAATGCTTCTTCACCTGGATTTTTCCGTCGCTGTATGCCAGATCGAGTTTGGCGGGAGCGGTCAGCGACGGGCCGCTGGGCGTGGCCACGAAGAATGCGGAATTCAATTTCTTGCTCATTTCCTCGTCGGCCAGGCTGAGGCTCATCGGGAAGCCGAGCGTTTCGCAGGCGGGGCCGTTCACCAGGTCAAGCGGCTTGCCGTGCTCATCCGCAAACTTCTTCAGGACCCAGCTCTTCACCACGCCGCCCTGGGTCGAGAAGGTGACGCGGTAGAGATCACTCTCGACGACGATCTCCTCGGCCTTCTCACCCTGCTGCACGGGGAGCACAACCGCCGGAGCGGGCGGCGCAGGTTTTGCCGGCGCGCCCTTGCTCGCAGCCGGAGCTACACCCGGATCCCGCTCGGAGCGGGACGCGGGGGAAGGTTGGGCCTGCACCGCAGGAGCAACGGGCTTGGGTGGAACAGGCTCGGGCGGAGGCGGGAAGGCATACTTCCACGTAATCAGAATGACGAACGAAAGCGCGAAAGCTATCAGAACTCGCTTGTTGGTGTCGTCCATTTTTGAATAGCAGGAGTCAGGAGCAAGGATTAAGGATCAAGGAAGAAAACCAACCTCGCTTGTTTCCCAGAGGCTGTTGGCGCTCAAAACGCGTGCGCACTGTTCCGAAAGCTTGCCCCTGCCTCCTAAATCCTAAATCCTTGCTCCTGCTCTTAAGGTACCGGGTCGTAGCCGTGCCCGCCCCACGGATGGCAGTGCAGGAGGCGCCGAAAAGCCATCCTCACTCCCTGCCGCAGTCCCCATTTCTCCACCGCCTCATAAGCGAAGGCCGAGCAGGAAGGATAGTAGCGGCACGACGAAGGCAGCACGGGGGACAGGCTGGCCTGATAAAAACGAATCAGCCCCAGCGCCAGCGACTTCATGAAACTCGATTCCCTTCTGACGGTGGAGGCGGCTGGCTGGGGAAGAGCCGCAGCAGTTCGCGCGTCAAAGTCGCAAACGGCGCTTTCGCCACCGCTTCGCGCGGATTCAAGACGATGTCCCAGCCCGCCGGGATCGAGGCACGATTCAGGCGGAAGACTTCCCGTAGGCGGCGCTTCACGCGGTTGCGAAGCACCGCCTTCCCCAGCCGCGCCGGCGTGGTAATGCCCAGCCGCGTCCGGGCCAGTCCGTTGGGTCGGAAGAACACCGCGCATAGTGAGGCGCTCCGGCGCTGCCCCTGGTCATAAACTTTCCGAAAGTCACTGCGGGTCAGAAGACGCGAGTCCTTGGGGAAAGTCTGGGGCCCCGTCCCGCTGGGCGGGATCACGGGGACAAGCGGTGGCGGCCCTTCTGCCGCCGGCGTTTCAAGACGGTGCGCCCGCCGGGGGTTCGCATGCGCCCGCGGAATCCGTGGGTCTTGGCCCGACGCCGTCGGTTGGGCTGATAGGTTCGTTTCAAAGGCCATCGCTCCCTAAAGAGAATTTGTCCAATGGGTCAATCGTTTACGATAACCCGAGCGCGGACGCCACGTCAAGCAACATGGAGGCGTGAGACTGGAATGGAGCATCGATTCATACCGGCTGTGGCCGCAGGGGCGGGCCATGAAATCCGGCCCTGCTGTAGCGCCGGTCTAAGACCGGCGAACCGAAGACGCCGCTCGGAGAGCGGCGCTACCGAGGCGGCAGGGAGGCTACACAAGAAAAGACTTGACAAACTCAGGGAAGTATGCTATAGGTGTAGTCTACACATGGACACTCCGTCCGCCCGGAGGGGCAAGGGGGGCAAGAGATTGAGGCCGAAACGGCAATTCGAAAATTGGGGGACGGGCACGGTGTTCACTACTTTAGAATGGGTGAATCGAGACCCAAGAAGTCCCTGGGAAGGGTGGAGAAGCCTAAAAGATTGTTTTTTGACCCCCTAAAGCTGGTATGTTGCTGTCAGGGAAGGACATGGCAGCTTTAGTGGTGCAAAAAAGGCCGGCTAGTTGAGTCCAAAACCACCAACTAGCCCCCGAGATCGCACGAAATCGGTCAATTTCAGACCGATTTCTCAATGAATCTAACCTATTGAAAAAACGACAGTTATAAAGAATCTATCGAAAACTCTGGAAAAATCGCACAAAATGTCCCTCCTTGGGTGGGACCCCCCAGCCCGCGGAACCTGCATCGCTGTGTTTACAATTATTGAAACACCTCGGAGGGGTAGCCCCCTCACCCGTCCCGATTGCATCGGGACACCCTCTCCCGGAGGGAGAGGGCCGGGGTACAGCTGTAGGGCGACCCTGCGGGTCGCCCTGGCTGAGGCACCGCCTCGCCCCTACCCGGCGCTGCGGTTGGCGTCGGCTAGATCAGGCTATCTTCCTTGCGGTGGGTGCGCCAGCAGTTGAGCTGCTCCACGGCGACGGAGAGGACGCAGATTCCCCCGGCGATTGAAACGCTGCTCTCGACAAGCTCCTCGATGATGTCTTGGCCTGAGCCGACCAGGTGCCGGATGGAAACGACAAGCACGACGCCGTGGGCGAGGACCCACAGCCCAACGACGGCGCTCAGAACAAGGGCAAGCACACGCAGGGCGGTCTTCATGGGCGAGCCACCCACAAGGAAATCTGGAGGTCACGGCGCGAGGCTGACGACTTCGAGCGAGACCTTCATACACCCGAACGAAACGCAAGTCAAACGCGTCGGGAAGCGCGGTCGTCCCGGTCCCGCTTTGAGCGCGAGCTGGATGCCCTCCCCCACCGCTTCGCGGTCCCCGCTCTCCCTGCGGGAGAGGGGCCGGGGGTGAGGGTGAAGCCCCGCGCTACTCGATGCGGTGAACTTTGAGCAGGTTGGTGGTTCCGCGCCGCGCGATGGGTGTACCGGCGAGGACGGCGATCAGGTCGCCCGGCGCGACGACGCCGCGCGCGCGCAGCTCGTGTGCGGCGCCCTCCACCATGCGGTCCGTGGACTGAACGTGCGGCAACCCGACCGGAATCACTCCCCAGTAAAGTGCCGACCGGCTGAGGATGTGCGGCACGGGCGAGAAGGCGTAAACCGGAACGCGCGGCCGGAACTTCGAGACCAGGCGCGCGCTCGATCCCGACTGAGTGAAGACGGCGATCACCTTCAGATTCAACTCCGCCGCCAAGTGCGCCACGCTCTCGCCGATTGCCTCGGGTACGGTCAGCGGCTCATCGCCGGCGCGTCGCCGGCGGGCGTACCAGGCGTAGCGCGGGCTGGTCTCCGCGGCGCAGATGATCCGCGCCATCATCCGGACAGCTTCCACGGGATGCTGCCCAGTTGCAGTTTCGCCGGAGAGCATCAGCGCGTCCGCGCCGTCGAAGATGGCGTTGGCCACGTCGGAGGCTTCGGCGCGCGTGGGGCGGGCGTGGAGGGTCATCGACTCAAGCATCTGGGTGGCGACGATGACCGGAACCTTCAGGTCGTTAGCGCGGGCGATGATGCGCTTCTGGACGACGGGGACTAATTCGGGGGAAAGCTCGACGCCCAGGTCCCCGCGCGCCACCATGACGGCGTCGGCGACCGCGAGGATTTCGTCCAGGCGGTCGATGGCCTCGGGCTTCTCGAGCTTGGCCACTACCGGAATTTCCCGGCCGGCCGCGGCCAACAATCGCTTCAGCTCAAGAACGTCCTCGGGATGCCGCACGAAGGAGAGCGCGATGTAGTCCACGCCGTGGCGAATGCAGAACTTCAGGTCGGCGCGGTCTTTGGCGGTGAGCGCGGAGATCTTGAGCGGCAGGCCGGGCAGATTGATGCCCTGGTGCTCGCCCAGGCGGCCTCCCTCGATGACCCGGCAAGTGACGTCGCGGCCTGTGACGCGCTCGACGCGCAGCTCGATCAAGCCGTCGGAAAGCAGGATGCGGTTGCCGCGCTTCACTTCGCGGGGGAGGGCCTGAAACGTGGTCGAGATCAGGCGCGCGTTCCCGGGAACGGGACGCGTGGTGATGGTGACCCGGGCATCGGGGCGGAGCTCGACGGGCTGGCTTTGCTCGAGAGACCCGGTGCGGATCTTGGGGCCCTGGAGGTCTTGCAGGATGGCGAGCGAAATCCCCCGCCCTCGGGCCAGGCGGCGAACGAGCCGCAGCCGTCGCGCGTGCTCGGCCGGACTCCCGTGGGAAAAGTTCAGCCGGGCGACGTTCATCCCCGCGTCGAGCAAATCAGCCAGGCGCTCCGCGGAATCGGTGGCCGGTCCCAGCGTGCAGACAATCTTGGCGCGGCGCAACTCGGCCGGGCCGGTCCTACTGACGGATTCGGAAGCCATGCGGGATGAGTATAGTGTCGGGAAAAGGGGAATTACAAACTTTCCTGAAGCATGCGTGGCGAAGGAGGAAGAGGCTAGAGACTGAGCAAGTAATCGGAAGCGGTCAGGCTGCCGAAGCGAACCATGCTGACCCGCTGTCCCACCACGTTGGCAAAATACTGGAGGATGACGGTAAGACGGACGATGGCCGGAGTTTCGCGCAGCTTCAGGGAGTGCCGGACCACCAGCGAAAAGAAGAGGGCGCGGAAGTAAAGGATCAGGAGGCGCTCCTCCCGCGAGTAGCGTTGGTTGACGTTGGCGGCGTTCTTCAGGAGATAGGTCAGAGCCAGGTAATCACACTTCAGGGTCATGCGTACGCGGGCATAATCCACGGGCGCCTCGAGCTCCTCGGCGGCCTGGCGGACGGCGGGAAACTCCAGGCGATTGGCATTGACGATGGCGCGGAAGTATTCCTGCTCGAACCGCCGGCGGAGGATCTTCTGGCAGGCGACCTGAAAGTAGAAGAAGAAGAGGCCCGTTGAGATGATCAGGATTAGCGAGGCAAGAAACATGCAGTTTCGCTTTCAGGCATTTCGAGGGGCGACGGCTTCCAGAGCCTTCACCCTCTCGTCGCGGGCAGGGACGCTCGAAACTTGCGGCATCCGCGTGACCGCGTAAAACCAGGTCAACAACATTCCAATCGTGCAGAGCGGCCCGAGATAGGCCGCCAGCGAGCGGCTGAATTCCTGGCCGCGCGTCAAATAGGCCAGTGCCAGGCTGGCAGCGGGGCCGGCAAACTGGATCCCCATGCCGGTGACCAGCAATCCCAACTCCTCATCGGCGTTTTGGGTTTGCTGCATGAGGATGTACAACATTGTATTCAGGACCAGACAAGTGAAGTAGAGGTTCTGCTGGAACTCCACGATGAAGTAGCTGAACAGGTTCTCGTAATTGTGAATCAGGGAAGAGGAAGAGATACCCAGAACCAGGATGAGGACGAGAGCCAGGAACAGGCGCAGGAAGCGCCACATCTTCTCTTCGTTACGGCAGGCGCGCCGGAAGAGCGAGCAGACCAGCAGGAATGACGCCAAGGCAAGCAGGACGTCCGTAAGCCAGAAAGTGTAGGCGTACTCGTTCGAGGAAAAGCCGTATTCGTGAAGGACGAAGGACCGCGCGGCGCCGTCAATCAGGAGCAGAGCGGTAACATACAGCAGGACGTCACCCAGCCGCTTCCACAGGCGCCGGTGGAGAATGGTAAAGACCAGCGCCACCTGCAGGAAGGTGCTCGCGACGTACGGGCCATAGGTGACCAGCTTCTGCAACATGAGCGACCCGGAATCGGGGGAGAAACGCTTCACCTCCCCCGGATCGCCCAAGCGGCCGAGAGGAGGTTCACTACCTTGGCATCGGCACAGGAGCTCCGCCAATTCCTACCGCCCGGGGCATGGGAACCGGAGCTCCGCCAATCCCTGCTACTATTCGAGGCATCGGCACAGGTGCGCCGCCGATACCGGCAACGGCGCGGCGCAAACTCGCGCTCGCCAGCACAACCAGCACTGCCAGGAAAATCGCAACGACGAAGTTCTTCATTTACTCTCCTCCAGTTGATGGCATCGGGTCGTCAGACCCAGCGATTAGGAGGAGAGCGTAAAGAACTATTGGCGGGAAGTCAATACTTTCTTTATACTCTTCCCGCCTTCCCATTCTCCCAGATTGAAAACCAAAGTCAAGCCTAATTCTTTATAGAACATAGCGTTGGGGGAAAATCCACATCCCCTTGGGTGTCGCCTCGCGGGCGCCTACAACCCGCAGTATCCGCCGGTTATTCCGGGCTGGCTCTTACCAATTCCCCACCCCCCGCTCCCGCCCCATTTCCCGGGCGCCGGCTGACTTTATTTTCTTCCCGGTTGACCTCAGAGGGGGTGAATGACATCATTACAGATATAGGGATTTGGACTCCGGAGATGAGGACTATGAAAATCCGTTTTTCGCTTCGCTGCGCGGTGCTTTCCCTGGTAGCCGCAACGCTCCTGGCTTTGTCAGTTACCGCCTTTACTCAGCCGCAAGACCAGACGGGCAGTAGCGGGCCAAAACCCGATGTCGGTGATACCGTCCTCGTCCCCAAGAAGACGACGCCCGCGCCCAGCGCCAAGCCCGACGAGAAGAAACTCGAGAGGATCAACCCCAACGAGATCTTTACCCTCTCGACCACGACCACCCTCGTCAACGTGGATGTGCTGGTTCTCGACCCGAACGGCAACCCCATTCCCAGCCTGGGAAAAACCAACTTCCGCCTGTCGGATGACGGCGTGCCGCAGACCATCAGCAATTTCGGGGCGACCGAGGCTCCCATGACGGTCTGCATGTTGATCGAGTTCAGCAACAAGTATTATGGATTTCTTATCCTGGCTCTTCGTGACGCCTACGAGTTTGTCCGAATCGTCGAACCCAAGGACTGGATTGCCGTGGTTTCGTTTGACATGAATCCCACGATCCTTCAAGACTTCACCCAGAACCGCTATGAGGTGACGACGGCCCTGGACCGGCTGCGCATTCCGGGCTTCAGCGAGATCAACCTCTACGACGCCTTGGCCTTCACGATCGACCGGATGAAAGACATCCAGGGGCGGAAGGCGATCCTCGCCATTTGTACGGGCGTCGACACTTTCAGCAAATTGAATTACGACCAGATGCTGAAGATCGCGCGGAGTTCCGACGCCGTGATCTACCCCATCAGCATTCTGGAATTCATGACTGTGCGGCGGGGCGATACGATCGATTCGCTACAGGCGCGCAACGCCTTGAATACGATCGCCAAGTACTCCGGCGGCCAGGCCTACTTCCCGCGCTTCGTGCAAGATATGCCCAGCGTTTACGAACAAATCGCCGGACAGCTCCGCCAGCAGT
>Ga0316628_100001316_pt1 | contig 17447 bp, 15 predicted proteins | sample OWC_Aug_M2_C1_D5_FD_207648 | JGI IMG/M metagenome (GOLD analysis project Ga0316628, IMG submission 207648) | Wetland soil microbial communities from Old Woman Creek delta, Ohio, United States - OWC_Aug_M2_C1_D5_C | ecosystem: Environmental > Terrestrial > Soil > Wetlands | place: USA: Ohio... | reverse complement strand
ACCCTCTCGACGGGATAGGCGAACCGGGCCCTGCGTGAAAAGCCGCGAAGCACCCTTGTAGCATGGGGTGACATTGTTCCGCATGATTGGAGCGGTGTGCATGGAAGTCATTGAATTCAGGGCACGGTGTACTCTTGTCCGCGGACGGGCCGCGAGTCAAAGCCCCATGAACCGCGCGACGACCGCGGGCGTCTAAACAAGTGATGATGGATGCGGGGCCGGCGGCTGCTCCGCTGGCGCACGCGTCATGGCGAGGAGGTGGAGAATGGAACGCTACTGGGTGCGGCCGTGGTTTCAGCGGGGAATATTGTCGATCCTGGTCCTGGGCATGGCTGGGATTGGCTCCGCTGTTCTGGGTCAGGAGCCCGCAACTCCTCCTTCGGATCAGGCCCTTGCGCAGGATCTCCGGCCGCAGCAACTGGATGACCTGGTTGTGCCCATCGCGCTTTATCCGGATCCGCTGCTGGGACAGGTGCTGGTCGCGTGCACTTACCCGGTGGAACTGGTAGAAGCGCAACAGTGGCTGCAAGCCAACAATCAGCTGCAGGGCCAGCAATTGATGGATGCTGCACGGCAACAGAATTGGGATGCCAGCGTGCAAGCGCTGGTGGCCATGCCGGACGTGCTGGCGAAGCTGACCCAGGACATCCGCTGGACCACGGATCTGGGCAACGCTTTCCTGGCACAGCAGGCCGATGTGATGAGCGCCGTACAGCGCATGCGGGCGCGCGCCCAAGCGAACGGCAGACTGCAGTCCACCGCGCAACAGACGGTGACCACGGAGAACCAGGGCGGGCAGACGGCGATCGAAATTCAACCGGCTAGTCCCCAGGTGATCTACGTCCCGACATATGACCCCTACTATGTATGGGGGCCTCCGGTCTGGGGATACTATCCGCCGCTTCTTTATCCGGGCTACGGATACTGGTTCGAACCCGGAATCGATATCGGGCTGTGCTTCGACGGCTGGGGCGGCTGGGGTTATGGTGGCTGGGGTTGGGGCTGGGGCCCGAATTGGTTCGGCCACAGCGTGTTCGTCAACAACTTCTTCTTCAATCGCTATGGATACCACCGCGAGTTCGGTTTCGCCGGCGGATTTCAGGGGAGAGCGGCGTGGGTACACGATCCCGATCATCGGCTTGGAGTAGCCTATCCCAGCAGGCAACTGAGCAGCCGGTTCGGCGCAGCTTCACAGGCTTCGCGTATGGCTGCCGGCCGGTCGGGGGACTGGCACAGGTTCGGCGAGGGTAATATCGGGAACCGAAACACGTTCCGGGGCGCCGCGCCTCAGGTAAGCGCGCCAAACTCCCGCGCCTCGGCAGGCTCGTCGAACTGGCAGCACTTCCAGGGCCGGCAACGCCAGCAGGCTCCGGCGCAGCGGTACCAAGCTCCGGCACAGCGGTATCAGGGCCCCGCGCAACGATACCAGGCTCCGCGGCAGCGGTACCAGGCTCCGGCACAGCGCTATCAGGCTCCGCGGCAGCACTTCCAGTCAGCGCCTCGCATGTTCGCTCCCAACTTCGGTGGAGGTGGCGGAGGCTTCCGCAGCTTCGGCGGTGGCGGAGGCTTCCGCGGTGGCGGTGGCGGAGGCTTCCACGGTGGCGGTGGTGGAGGCTTCCACGGTGGTGGCGGTCACGGTGGCAGAAGGTAGTTGCCTCGCCGCGAAAGCGGCCGACGCGCATCTGCCCGCCGGGAATTGGATAAATACCTGCGGACCGACGGACGTACGCCGGTTCTGGCCAGCCGCAGGAAAGCAATCGCGAAGACCCATCTCAGGCGGTACCGCCCCCACTGTATTTATGCCCCAACGGCCGGTGATGGGCGATGCGTCAGTTAATGATCCCCTTGCGCACCGCGTAAAGGATCAGATCGGGGACCGTGTGCAGACCGAGTTTTTGAAGAATGTGGGCGCGATGAGTTTCCACCGTGTATACACTGAGATTCAACAGGTTCGCCACATCCTTGTTCGACTTCCCTTCGGCCACCAACTGGAGTATCTCGCGCTCGCGCGAGGTCAGCAGGTCATAGCTGTCATCGTCCCCTCGCTCCTTGAGCTGACGAACATAGTCTTCGACCAGCGCCTTGCCCACAGCGGGGCTGAAAAAAGACTTGCCGTCCCGGACGGCGTGGATCGCACGGATCAAATCCGCTTCGGCGGAATCCTTCAAGAGGTAGGCGCGAGCGCCTGCTTTGAGCGACCGCAGGATATAACTCTCGTCTGAGTGCATGCTCAGAATCACGACGGACGTGCGAGGGCTCTTGTCCACGATCTGGCGGGTCGCCTCGATGCCGTTCAGGTTGGGCATGGCGATGTCCATGACCACCACATCGGGCTGCAGTGTCTCCACCAGTTGCACCGTCTGACGGCCATCTTCGGCTTCGCCCACCACGGCGAAATCGGGTTGGCGCTCGAGCAGCACGCGCAAGCCGGCTCTCATCAGGGTGTGATCGTCCGCGAGCAAAACTCGTACTTTGTTCATGTTGTTATCTCCCGCGCCCGCACGCGGGGCGCATCTACCGGCAGATTGACCTTCAGCAGCGTTCCTCGGCCGGGCTGGGATCGAAGGTGAAGAGTCCCGCCGAGGTGTTTCACTCGCTCCTCCATGCCGAGCAAGCCGAGGCCGCGAACCCGTGCCGCGTCGAATCCCTTGCCGTCATCCTCTATCGAGAGGTGGATCTCGTTTGGTTCCTGATGGACCACGATTCGCACATCGCGCGCACCGGCGTGCCGCGAGGCGTTTTGAAGGGCCTCCTGAACAACCCGGTACACGCACGTCCTGTGTTCGTCGGGCAGATCCTCCTGTATGTCATCGGCAACGACGTCCACACGCATGCCCGTGCGTCGGGAGACCTCACGCGCCTGCCAATGCAAAGCCGGCACAAGACCAAAGTCGTCAAGCATGGATGGCCTCAACAACAGCGCCATATTCCGCAGCTTGACAATGCTTTCATCGGCAAGGTTCCTGGCGGTACTCAGAAGCTGCTGAGCTTCCTGGTCGCCCGAAGGAGTGATCGCGGCCAGATTTCCCAGATCCACTCGCAGCGCATTGAGCGATTGGCCCACCTCGTCGTGCAGTTCTCGGGAAATCGTCCGTCGCTCATCTTCCTGAGCTTCTACCAGGCGGGCTGAGAGGCTCTTCAGTTCTTGCTGCGCCGCTTGAAGCTCCTTGTATCGACCTGCCGCTTCCCTTTCCAGCCTGAGACTGTGCAGAATACTCGCGGCCGCCATGATCGCGCCAACGAGGAGCGTCAGTCCGAGAACCGCCATCACGCGCCGCCGAAAACTGCTGAACAGCTCCGCAGCCAGACTGTTACCACTCTTGAGGGCCTCCTCGTTCACGGCATCGACCTTGGCGGCAACCGCCAGCAACAGGATCCGCTGTGGGAGGACTTGCGTTTGGAGGAACCGGTACCCCTGGACGCGCTTCTCCTCGGACTCCCAATGGAAGACCGGCTCAAGGGTGTTCCAGTACTTGTTGACTTCAGCCTCCAAGTTGGAAATGAGACCCCTTTCGCTCTGACGGGCCGGAGCAGGGTAGGCCCGGAGAGCTGAGTTCATGTCATCCCTGAGCTTGCGGAGGTTGCCCAGGGACAGCCTTGCGGCCTCCGGGTTCGACTCCACAAGGTAATCTCGGATAAACGCGCTCGACAGATAGAGGGATGAACGAATCTGCTCAAGGAACTGGTGACGCTTGAGATACTCTTGAGTGATTTGTGCGTTCTGGGCCTCCATCCGATGAAGCGCCCGAACAGAATCGAGCCCAGTGAGCGTCATCAAGCCGAGCACCCCGCCAAAGCCGGCCAGCAGTGCCATCTTCGTTCCGAACTTGACCGGATTGATGGTGCCGTCAGACAAACTCTTGCCGCCTTCTCTAACGTCCATTGTGCCGCAATTCCGCGGCCAAAGAGACAGGCTCGTCCGGCTGGTTTGAAGCCCAGGAATCAAGCCGCTTCGTCCAGCAGGGGAATCGCGCCCTTGGGCTCCGATCCCATCTCCGATTCCGTGGTCTCCTGACAGTCGATACAGTATGCAGCCCAAGGGACGGCGAAGAGACGGGCGCGGCGGATCTCCTTTCCGCAATTCTGGCACAACCCATAGCTGCCATCGGCGATTCTCTCCAGTGCAGCCCTCACGTCTCCTAGAAGGGCCGTGTCGCGCTCCAAGTTGCTGATCGCAAGGTCGCGCTCGGCCGCAAGCTGCCCTGCGTCAATGGCCTCCGGCGCCCTCTCGACCGTGATGCCCTCGTGTTGCCGCAGTCGGCGATCCAGCAGGTCGAGTTCCGCTTCCAACATGCCCTCACATATGCTCAGGTCAGGTCTTGTCATCGATCAATCCCTCAGTATCCAGATACTTCCCGAAAAGAACAGACGAAGCGGCAATGCCGACGGGCATACCGCCACCGGGGTATTTGTGGCCGTTACGGCGCAGGACGCTCTTGACCCTGGCCGTCTGACCGGGCGCCGTAGCCAAGGATTCCGTCGGCTTTTACCGTTTCGCCTGTATATCAATTCATAGGCGAGGGCCATATTCTGGAACTGCGGAGGAAGAGTCCGTGGCTGAGGCGGATGCGCCGGTACGCCCCCGGGTTCAACGGCTAGTAAGTCTCGCATGGGGGCCTTATGCTTTCGCGAGTGGTCTGGCTATCTCGGCCGAGCTCATTCGGTTATCGCTCCGCCCATTGCAGGCCCACGTTTCCTATCTGCTGTTTCTGGCCGCCGTCCTGCTCAGCGCTTTGATCGGCGGCGCCGGCCCCGCTCTGCTTACCTTCGTCCTGACCGGCTTGGCCGAGATCTACCCATCCTCCACCCTCGGTATTGGCGTTGGCGGCATCAGTCCAGCAGAGGCGTCACGGTTGATCGTCTTCTGCGCCCTGGCTCTGATGGTGGTGTGGGTTGCGGTCAAGATCCGCCGGACACGGCAGATACTGACAGCCCTGCTTTCGAGTTTGGGCGACGCTGCTGTAGAGACGGACGCCAGCGGGATGGTCGTGTTTCTAAATCCCGCGGGGGAGGTGTTGAGTGGCTGCACGCGGAAGGACGCGGTCGGAAAGCCCATTTGGGAAGTTTTCCCTCTTACCAACGTAGGCACCGACATACAGATTGAAGACCCCCTGCGAAGCGTCCTTTCGCTCGGAAAGAACGTGGATCTAACGAATGGCGTAATGCTGCGATCGACGGACGGAGCGCTAAGGCGGATTGAGGGCGTCGCAAGGCCCGTGCGGGATCACGCGGGACGCGTGAATGGCATGACTGTCTTCTTCCGCGACATCGCCTCCGAACGAGGCCCCCAGGACGAACGTCGCCAGGCCGAGACAATTGAGGCGTTCGCGCGGCTCGCCAGCGGGGTAGCGCAGGACTTCAGCAATTCCCTCACGGTGATCACCGGCCATGCGGAGTTGTTGCTGAGCAGGGCCGATGTGCAGGCGGATTCGCTGCTGCGCGAGGGTGCGGAGGAGATCCTGAGGGCCTCCGAAAAGGCGGCTGGCATGACCCGCGAGCTCCTCGTCTTCGGCAACACCCATCTGACACAGGCTCCGCCGGCAGAGACAACACATGTAGTTTCATACCCGCCCAAGCGGGAAACGGCGGCGCTCCGAAATGCCGCGACGATTCTGATCGCGGAGCGTGACAAAGGCGTGCGGGCGTTGATCGGCGCAATCCTCAGGAAGAAGGGCTACGTGGTGCTGGAGGCTGGAGGCGGCATAGACGCCGTTGCGATTGTCGCGGAACAACTCAATGAGCTTGACCTGATCATCGCCGATGCGACGATGTCCGTCATGGGAGAGCACGGGCTGATAGAGCGGCTGACCATGCTGCGTCCGGAGCTAAAGATCCTCTACATCCACGGCAGTAGTGACACCTTGAGCTGGACGAGCGAGCACGCCAACGGCAGAATGCGATTCCTGTCGAAGCCTTTCTCAGCCATGGATTTGCTTGAGCGAGTGGAATCACTGCTTAGCGAGTGACATCGACCACTATGTGCGGGGCTTGAGATGAATACCTTATCGACGGTATCCCTGATAGCCCGAGCCGCAGCGTCTCTAACATTGGGAGAGAAAGGAGAATGAGTATGTCGTTGATGTGGAAAGTAGCACCGCTGGTGATGGCGGTTGCGACGATTGCGCCGATGGGTTGGACACAGAGTCAGCCGGCCCGTCCGGCAGCGGCTCCGAAAGTCGCGGCGGCCAGCCCCCAGACCGGGACCCGGCCGATGAATTGGCGAGAGCAGAGGATGGCGGAGCGCAAGAAGATGATGGCCGACATGAAGGCAATGGACGCGCAGCTCCAGGCAAAGGTGGACGCCATGAACCGAGCGACGGGCGCTGCTAGAGAATCCGCCATGGCAGCGGTTTTGAACGAGATGGCCCAACAGCGCCACGAGATGATGTCGAAGATGGAGGCAATGGGCGCAAACATGATGGCCATGCGCGGCGGAGTCATGAATTCCGCGATGGGGCCAAGCGCCGCATGTCCTTGTATGCAGGGCACACAAGGGGCGAAGGCCGCGAAGACGGCCACGCAGAGCAAGTCAGGCAAGCCCAACTCGTAACTGGACGGCTGGGCTCTGACGGCTAGGTGGAAGTACACCGCTCGGATGGTGTGGACCTGGGAATTCAGTGTCGACCTTGACGGCTCTCCGCTGGCAGAACGCGACAGACTTTCTGGTCCTCACCATCGCTTTCTATGGACTGCTCCGCTGGGCCAGAGAAGCCAGGGCTCTGCGGATCGCCTTCGGCATTGCGGGGTTGCACGCCGCAGCTCTCCTCGCGCTCCACTTCGGTCTTGTAGTTACCAGTTGGGTACTGAACGGCCTTGCTCTGACCGGTGTGGTCTTGCTTATCGTTGTCTTTCAACCGGAGGTTCGCCGGACTCTCATGCACTTGGACAGCAGGCTGAGGCTCTGGACGCAATCCGGCCCCAGCCGGTCCTCCGCCCGCACCTCCATCGGCGAAGCGGTCTTTTCCCTGGCGAGGTCGCGTCTCGGGAGCCTGATTGTCCTCGTGCGCCGGGATTCGGTCACCGAGCTGACCGACGACGGGATAGCCCTCGATGCACGCATCTCCCGAGAACTCATCGAATCCGTATTTCAGAAATCCTCGCCCCTGCACGACGGCGCGCTGATCATTCACGGCGACCGCATCATCAAGGCCAATGTGGTTTTGCCGCTAACGCAGCGGCGCGATGTGCCCACTATGTTCGGGACCCGCCACCGGGCGGCCATGGGCCTTGCCGAGCGGTCGGATGCGATCGTACTGGTGGTGTCCGAACAGCGCGGTGAGGTACGGGTGATGCGTGGGCGGGAGAATTGGCGGGTCGGCGACACCGTTGGACTATTGGGAGTCCTTTCTTCCCTCGAAACACCCACTAGGACGAGCCTAACCAGGCGAGCGCTCCGGCTTCTGACATCGGACGTACGCGTCAAGCTTGCGGCTGCTGGGCTGGCGGCCATGGTCTGGAGCCTCTGGTTCCTTGCCGCCGCGACCACATTCCGAACCGTGAGTGTGCCGATAGAGTTCAGCAATGTCCCGCAGGGAATGGATGTGTCTGGACAATCCGCCACAAGACTGGAGATCGAGCTCCGAGGCAGCCCATGGGTAATGGATACCTCAAGCCTGACGGAACTGATCGCACGCTTTGACTTGAGTCATGCGAAGGAAGGTCTTCAAACCCTTCAGGTTCAACCCGACACAGTGGAGCTGCCGCCGGGCACCGTAATAGACCGAGTATCCCCTAAGACCGTCAATGTTCGCGTCGGGCCCCGGCACTGACTCAGTTCTCTACGCCGCAAGTGATTGTGATCCGGTCACAACCGATAGGCGAAATGGAGAACATAGCAGCTTCCGGCCGGCGATGCGGGCGCCGGAGACCACCTGGCGCTAAACCGTCTGCGGCAGCGCCTGCGGATGCGGGGGCCTACCATCGTGATCTGACTCAGGGGCATCCTCGGCTACATTGCCTGGGCGCACTGATTCCGCCGTCTACTGCATTCTTGGGGGCCTGAGTCCCGCCGCGGCACTAGCTGCTCTTCAGCCCCACCTCTCGTCTGAAAAGGTAGGGAGGTTCACCATGTTTGAGCAAAGTCTGATTCCAAGGAACCGCACTCGCCGTCTCTGGGGCTTTGTCCTCGCGCTACTGTTTCAGTCCGGGCTTATCGGCTTGGCTGTCCTGATTCCAATGCTGATCGTGGACCCGCTCCCGCTGCAGAGTCTTACGTCGGTTCTGCTGGCCCCGCCGCCACCCCCTCCTCCCGCACCTCCCCCGCCGCACGCGATCCAGAGAGTGGCGAAGGTCGTTCCGCGCCAGTTCGTGGCTGGCAAGCTGTTCGAACCGGCCTCCATTCCCGAACACGCCACAGCTCTGAAGGAGATGTTGCTTCCCCCGCCGCCTTCCACAATCGGCGTAGAGGGCGGAGTGGTGGAGGGTGTTCCGGGCGGCGTACCGGGAGGACAGATCGGCACCCTGCTGGCCGGGATTCTGAAGCCGGTTCAGCCGCTGTTGCCGCCCCCGCCAGTCAAGTCTCCTTCGCCGCCGGAGGCGCCCAAACGAGTGCGAGTCGGCGGAGAGGTGGAGCAGGCCCGCTTGGCGCACGAAGTGCTGCCCAAGTACCCCCCCATGGCCCGGATCGCCCGGGTGCAGGGCGCGGTGCAGTTTGACGCCCTGATCGGGACGGACGGAAAGGTGGAGCACCTGCAAGTCGTGGGCGGCCCGCCGCTCCTGATTCCAGCCGCCATGGCGGCGGTCAAGCAATGGGTCTACAGGCCGACCTTGCTCAACGGCAATCCGGTGGAAGTAGAGACCCGGATCACGGTCAACTTCGCGCTGGGCTGACGCCCGGGGCTACGTTTGCTCCTCGCACGGCTTTGGCCCGTTCAAAACCGTACGCGTCCTGCCGAACCAGTGATTCCGTCCTAACTAGTCCCCAGGCCGCGTCATACCCAGTCGTAGTGATGACTCGAAAGTCCTGCTGGCGGATCTATAGAAGTGAAGACCGAAAGAGGAGGCAACATGAGAGAATTAAGTTTCTGGAAGCGCAAGAAGGCTCTGGCAATTGCCTTGGGGCTCGTACTGACCATAGGAGGGCTCGGAGCCGTTCGCGCGGGCATGACGGCCGCGAACACAACGCCGCCGGCCACATTCAAGTTCGCGGATTCGAACGAGGGGCCGAGTAGGGACGGCTTTGCCCCGGTGGTCAAGAAGGCGTTACCGGCCGTAGTTAAGATTTCTTCCACAAGAGTTACCAAGACCCCGGCCGGATTTGACTGGCAGGGCCAGATGGACCCGTTCTTCCGCCAGTTTTTCGGGGACGAAAACGGCGGCCGCTTCAACATCCCGCAACAGCAGCGTGAAGAGGGGGTGGGCTCCGGCGTGATCCTGAGTCCGGAAGGATATATTCTCACGAACAATCACGTCGTTGATGGAGCGACCGATGTCGAAGTGACTCTGGCAGACAAGCGCGAATTCAAAGCACGAATCGTCGGCAGGGATCCCAGGACCGACATTGCGGTGCTCAAGATCGACGGCGAGAATCTGCCGTCCATCACTATTGGAGACTCTTCGAAACTCCAGGTCGGTGATTATGTGCTGGCCATCGGCAACCCCTTCGGGGTCGGACAGACTGTCACGATGGGTATCGTCAGCGCCACCGGCCGCGGCGGACTCGGTATCGAGGACTATGAAGACTTCATCCAGACTGACGCGTCGATCAACCCGGGCAACTCCGGCGGCGCCTTGGTCAATGACCGCGGCGAGCTGATCGGCATCAACACGGCCATCATCTCCCACGGATCGGGGGGGAACCAGGGTATCGGATTCGCCGTGCCGGTCAACCTCGCACGCCAGGTCACGGATCAGATTCTGAAGAACGGAAAGGTTACCCGGGCTTACCTGGGGATCGTTCCGCAAGATGTAACCCCGGTGATGGCCAAGGCCTTCGATGCCAAGGGGCAGCAAGGTGCTCTGGTGGGCGACGTGAGCCCCAACAGTCCTGCCGAGAGGGCGGGTGTGGAGAGGGGCGACATCATCCTGGACGTCAACGGCAAACCGGTGACTGACAGCAACCAACTGCGAATGAGCATCTCGATGATGCAACCCGATTCAACGGTCACTCTGAAAGTGTTGCGGAATGGCAGCACCCGTGAGATGACGGCCAAGCTCGGTGAACTGCAATCGACTGGGGAAGAACGGGCCAAGACCGGGGGGCCGAACTCCGGCAACGTTCTGGACGGAGTGACGGTGCAAAACATGACACCCCAGACTGCGCGAGAACTCAGTCTGCCGGCAAGCACTCCCGGCGTGGTCGTAACCGACATTAGTCCTTCGAGCTCGGTGGCGTCATCGGGTCTGCAGGAAGGCGATGTAATCCAGGAAGTGAACCGCAAGCCGGTCAAGAACGTGACGGACTTCGAGCAGGCCATTCAGCACGCGGGGAAGGACCCCCTGCTTCTGGTGAATCGTCACGGGAACACGCTGTTCGTGGTTGCCTAACGACTCGCTAGCCCTAGTGCTTCTTGCTTTCGAGCAAAAGCACGCTGACCCCAGCCGCCTTCCCGCGCTGGGGCCAGCATCTTTTCTTGCGAGAGACTTAGGAGGATTGGACGTCCGGAAACTCCGCGATGAGCACTGTCCCCAGCCGTGAAGCGTTTCACTTTGCCGGATACGCTGGCAGGTCGGGAGGCCGCAACGGGAGTTTCTCCGGGTGCTGCTGGATTTGGCTCATCACCAACTCGACGGCTTTCTCCAATTGTGGATCCTGACCTTTCATCACCAGATCGGGCCGGTTGTCGACAGGTACGTCGGGCTCCACGCCTGCATTTTCGATCAGCCATTTGCCCTGTAATCCGTAAAGCGCAAACTCCGGCCGCGTCACATAACCGCCGTCGATCAGCGGTATGTAGCCACGAATTCCCCGCACTCCTCCCCACGTTCGTTCGCCGACCAGGGGCCCGAGTTTGTACTGCTTGAAGAACTGCGCGAAGAAATCCCCGTCCGAGGCCGTGTAGTGATTGGCAATGCAGGCCATGTACCCGTTGAATGTGGTATCCGGGATGGTTGTGCTCCGCCAGTTCCGAGCCGATTGCATCCCCACCAGGATACGGCGCAGTCGTTCAAAGATCAGTTGGTCCACGAATCCTCCCCCGTTGTAGCGGATGTCGATGATCAGGCCTTCCTTGCGAACCTGCGGGAAATACTGCTCTACGAACTGGTTCAAACCCGCCGGCTCCATGTCCCGCAGATAGACGTAACCAACGCGTCCTCCGGTCATGGCCTCGACCTTCTTCCGGTTCGTCTCGATGAAGTCAAGCTCACGGACCCCCAACTCGCTTCCGATGGGCTTGACGACGACGTTTCGCGCGCCTTGCGTGTCAGGCTTGGGGTTGACCGTCAGGTTCAGATCCTGATCGGCGGTGTTGACAAAAACTTCGTACGGATTCTGCGGCATGCGGACCGGGCGCCCGTTCACAGCCAGCAAGTACTCGCCCGCATTCACATGGATACCCGGCTCGGTCAGCGGCGACCGGAGATCGGAACGCCAGTTCTCGCCGGGGTAGATCTTCTTGATGCGGTACAGTCCATGCGCGGGATCGGGTTCCAGGTCAATGCCGAGCAGACCCGCATTGAGCGGCTTCAGATCGGGATAATCCCCGCCACCTACGTAGGTGTGCGAACTCCCCAGTTCCCCGATCATGTCGCTCAGTATGCCGGTAAGGTCATAGCGGCTGGCTGCATGGTCCACCAATGGAGCATATTTCTCCCGTTGCGCCTCCCAGTTGACGCCGGCCATGGCACTCTCGAAGAAATAGTCGCGTTCCTGCCGCCAGACTTCGTTGAAAATTTGATGCCACTCCGCGCGGGGATCGAGTTCGGCCTGCATCCCGGACAAATTCAGAACACCTTCCCCCACGTTGTGCGGCTGCTTGGGAAACTCCGTGTCCAGGATGCCGTACGTTCGATCTACCGGACCAGTCTCCTCTTCCCCTTCTGCTCCAGGCTTCTTGGGCGCCCCGTAGAGGATCTTCTTGCCATCAAACGACAGGGCGAAGCGGTCGGCGCCCGTCACCAGGACGGCGTCCTTCCGTTCCTTCAGATCGTAGATGTGGATGGCCGGCGCCTCGCCCGGAAGTGGACCTGAAAGTCCTTGCACCGGTGCCGTCCCGTAGAAGATCGCGTCCCTGCCGGCGAGCAAGCCGTTGAGGTTTTCGGGAGGGGATGGAAGCACCGCCACGCGATCCGTAATCCCGGCCAGGTCGATGCGAAAATCTGCCGGCGCGGCAGCCGGATCCTTCTTTTCTCCTTCTTTGGTTAGCGCCGCGAACGGTGAGGACAGGTCCGCACGGAGTGTGAGCGCGTAAACCCGCACGGCTTTCGGGTTGGCGAACTCCATGTCATACGGGCCCAGCACTTCGTTGTAGGTGCGCGCGGAAAGGAAATAGAGCCACCTCCCACCAGGGTCGAACACGGGGTTCCAACTGTTGTAGAAGTCGGTCGTCGCCGGCGTGATCTTCCGGTCCGTAAGCGAATAGAGGTAGATCGCGGCATTGTGATTCTCGGATGTCTTCCCGTATGCCACCCATGCGCTATCCGGCGACCACGCGTAGCCCTGTAGTTCGTCGTACTTGCCCTGATCTATCAGGACGGGTTGCTTGTCCTGGATGTCCACGTACCGAAGGCGCACGTCCTTGTCGGGGAACAGCAGTTTCCGGCTGTCGGGTGACCACACCGGCGCCAGTCGGAACACCTTGCCATCGGAGGTGACGCGAACCTCCGGGCCCGTGCCGTCGGCGGGGACCGTGTAGAGCTCATCCTCGCCAGTGCGGTCCGACACGTAAGCAATCCACTTCCCGTCCGGCGACCAGGCGGCGTATTTCTCCCGAACGCCGGGCGTGAGGGTGAGATTGCGGGTACGGCCCTCTTTGCTGGGCACCGTGTAGACGTCCCCGCGCGCCGTGAACACGGCCTGTGTTCCGTCCGGGTCAATATCGAAATCCGTAATCATCTTGCTGACCGGCGCCCAGTGTTTTCGCACCTGGTCGCGGTCTCCGTCCAGGTACACCGTGAGCTTGCGTTCCCGCTCCGTCTTCAAATCGAAGATGTACAGGTAGCCGCCGTTTTCGAAGATGATCGAGTCTCCGTCCAGACTGGGCCAGGCGATGTCGAACTCCTTGAAGTTGGTCAGTTGCCTGGTGGTGTGTGCCCGCAGGTCTTGACGGTAGAGGTTCAGACGTTGCTCCGCTCCCCGGTCCGACGCAAAGTACAACGTATCGCCGCGCCACATTGGGAACGTATCCGTTCCAGGATAGTTGGTGACCTGCTCGATCTGGTTGGCCTTGAAATCGTAGATCCAGATATCTTGCGCCATTCCGCCCTTATACCGTTTCCGGGCCCGGAAATTGCGGAAGATCCGGTTGTAGGCCATCTTCGTGCCATCGGCCGAGAATGACAGCAGGCCACCTTTGTCGATCGGCAGTTGCTCAGGTAGACCACCTTCCACGGTCACCGTGAAGAGGCGTCCGAACCAGGTATTCATCGTGTTGCGCCGCGAAAGGAACACGATCCGTTTACTGTCGGGGGTCCACGTGATCACTTCGTTGTTGGGGCCCATACGTTCCGGGACTGGAGCAACATCCGGGAGGAATGTTAGTTGTTTCGGCTGGCCCCCTTCACTTGGGATCACGTAAACATTGAAATTTCCGTCATATTGTCCGGTGAAAGCGATCCACTTCCCATCGGGGGAAAACTTCGGAAACAGTTCCAGCCCGGGATTAGTGGTAATTCGACGAGCCGTGCCGCCGGAACTCGACACCAGCCACAGATCGCCGCCATAGCTGAAGGCGACTTTGTCCTTGTAGATATCCGGGAAGCGCATCAGCCGTCCCTCGGGTGTCGTCTGCGCCTGCGTCAAGCAGCCACCTCCGGTCGCACATACCGCCACGAACCACCACACCCAGGACAATGTCCTCTTGAACCCGCCGCGCTTCACCCTTTCCATTTGCGTGACTCCTTAACTGCCGAATTTGAACGAATTCAGCGGACAACCCTCGGCATTGCCACGGCGAAATCGGAACGCTTCGCCTCGACCGGATCTGGTCCCCGTCCCGAAGGCAGATAACCGCATCTGAAGTGTCGCTCTGACCAGCACTGGCGAATTTTGCGACAGGCGCTTATCCGCCGGACCGCGGGATTACAGGTTCGCCACCGCCTGCTGAATCACCCTTTTGCAATTCTTGGGCCACAGCTTGCGGACCGCCTGGATTCGCCGTGCCGGTCAACCTCGCAGGGCAGGTCATGGACCAGATCCTGAAGAACGGCAAGGTTACTCGGCCTTACCTGGGGATCATCCCGCGGGATGTCACTCCCGCCATGGCCAAGGTGTTCGGCGTCAAGGAGCACGCTGGCACGCTGGTCGGGGACGTGAACTCGAACAGCCCGGCTCAGTTGTGGCGCGTGCAGGGCAGCCCCCCAAGCCTCCTCTTCATTGCTCAAGACGCGCGGCGATTCCCATTCCCCCGGCGCGTGCATCACCACGAAGGGCAGACTGAATCATGAGAAACTCGCCTACGTTGTCCATGGTCAGAACACCCACAAGGTCGCCGCTCCGCAGTACCGGCAAAGTGCGACAATGGCAGCTCTGCAGTCGAGCCAACGAGAGTTCGAGCATCTCGGATGGATCAGCGGTTTCGAACCGCTCATTCATCGCCTCCGCGACATGAGCCTGTCGGCCTTTTTGCGCGAGATTCTTCAGCAGATCGCCCCTGGTCAGAACCCCCACAAGACGGCCCTGCTCAAGAACCGGGAAGTCAAGCTGAAAGCCGGCGAGGACGTGTTCGATCGCCTGCTCCAGTGAGTCGGTAGGCCTCAAGCTGCGAAAGTCGGCAATCATGGCCTTGCTGACAGGTATCCCTCCGAGGGCGGATTTGATTTGTACCATGCTGGCCTCCGATGCGGCTCCCATCCAAACAAACAACGCGATGAACACGAGGAACGGGTTGTAGAAGAGGCCGATGAAACCGAACACAATTGCCAGCGCCTGCCCAACGCTGGCGGCAACCTGCGTGGCGCGCACGTATTCCATTCTCATAGCGAGCAAGGCACGCAGCACTCGGCCGCCGTCCATCGGAAATGCTGGAATCAGGTTGAAAACGGCCAGCCCGACATTGATCCACATCAGCTTGGACAGGAAATGTCCCCCCACGAGGCGGAATTCGGGAACTGCCGTGAGCGCGGCTGTGGGCAACATCACGAGCAGAAGAATCCCAGCCAGGACGACATTCACCGCGGGCCCCGCCAGGGCCACCAGGAATTCCTGTTTCGGGTCCTCCGGCATCCGTTCCAGCCGGGCGACACCCCCGATGGGAAGCAGTGTAATATCCCGCGTGCGGATTCCGAATCGTCTTGCGGTCAACGCGTGTCCGAACTCGTGAAGAAGGACGACCGCGAACAACGCAAGAATAAAGGCCAACCCACTGACAACATCCGCCATGCTCTGCCGTGGCAGGTAGTAGCTGATCGCCACCCACGAAAGCAGCATCAGGAACGTGACGTGCATGTAGACATCAATCCCGGCAAACCGGCCGAGCCGCCAAGACCACTTCATCGCGTCCTCCTTTTCGAACCGCTGCCGCCTCGGACCACCGTACAACCATCATCATATCGGTTGCTGGGCAGTGTGCTTGAGAGCGGCGCCGCATGGCAGCACGCGTTCAGGCCGATGCATTCGACCGAGCGCGTCCGGATGGCAGGTCTTGGTTAGACCGCTTGGGTTGGAGGGACACGTGAAGGAAGCTCACTTTGCCGTCGCATTTGTGGCTGCGGCTCTGCTTCTCGCTGGAATCGACTGCGGCAAGAAGGCCGAGGTGTCACGGACCATTGACCCCGTCAAGCTCCAGGTGTTCGCCCCGCTGCCCAAGGAAGTACCTCCGCCTTCAGGTTCGCCGACGGAGCCAGCGGCCGGCGCGACGCAAGCGGGGTCTGTGCGGTTGTCGTAATCGGATCCCAAGGCCAGAATCCGAGCGGTGCTGTACTGCCCGATGTCGGCGGGAGGCAACGAGAAAGTCCTTGTGCCGGCATTACCTCTATCAGTGGAAAGTAGAGAAACGCAGTTACGCCAACGAGAAAGCGGCTTTAGCTGTGACAGAGTGTGCCCCATCCAGAGCCGGATCCGAAGAGCACTTTTCACGCGACGTGGTAGCTCGCTTCGACGGCGGCAGGATGACCTCCGACGCTGCCGCCCTGCCGCTGCGGGAAACCAACCGGCGGCTCAATCTCCGCGGGCGCCTGGCCGCTCGCTTTGAGGACCGGCGCCAGCCGGGGTTGATTTCCTCTACCGTCGAGGAGATGGTGTCTCGGCGCGTCTACGGGCTGGCGCTGGGCTGCGAGGATCTCAACGACCACGACCAACTGCGGGAAGATCCTCCGTTGGGCGTGCTCAGCGGCACGCGCCTGGTGAGCCAAGCCCCGCTGGCCGGCAAGAGCACCCTGAACCGTCCGGAGGTGGGCGGCGAGCAGCCGAGCCGCTGCAAGAAGATTCACTGCCGCGAGCAAGCCATCGACGAACTGTTGACGAAGATCTTTCTGGAGGCTCACGCCGCGCCACCCGAACGGGTGGTGCTGGACCTGGACACCACATCATCGTACGGGCCGGTTCGGGCTTCTGTCGGGAAGAGCTGCTGCAGTGGTGCGAGGACAACCGCGTAGGCTACGCGCTGGCTTAGCGCGCAACGACAAGCTGCGGCGGATGATCGAGCCGAAGATGGCCGAGGCCGCGCGCTGGCAGCAACAGACGGGCAAGCCGGCGCGGGTGTTCGCCGAGTTTCCCTGCAAAACCGCGACGGGTTCCTGGAGCTTGGCGCGGCGCGTGGTAGCTAAAGACGAGCAACTGGAAGGCAAGGAGAATCCACGTTTCGTGGTAACCAACCTCGACGCGCAGGGCTGGCCGACGCAGCCGTTGTACGAGCAGTTGTACTGCGAGCGGGGCGAGATGGCAAACCGGATCAAGGAGCAACTGTCGCTGTTCGAGGGCCGGGTGAGCGCCGAGACGATGCCTGCCAATCAACTGCACTGGTACGTCGCGGCGGGGCCTACGTGCGGATGCACGGGTTGCGCCGACTGGGGCGGAAAGGGACGCAACTGGTGCGGGCGCAGGCCACCACCATCGGGCTGCGGCCGCTGAAGATCGGGGCGCAGATCCGGATCACCGCGCGCCAGGTGTGGCTAGGACGCCGCGCGGAGGCCCCGATGGGGCGCGCCGTGACGCTTGGGCGGCCGGACTGCTGTCCGACATATGCAGCCCTTGCTCAGGCCGAATTCCACCGAACTGGTTGATTTAGGCCACCAGAAACGGAGGTCATCAGCATAAGTGATCTATAAACAATCAAATAGAGAATGGCATTTGAATTGCCCCGTACTGCAATAGGAACGGTGATTGCGATGACAGCAAAACAGTTCGCCAA
>Ga0316628_100001315_pt1 | contig 17449 bp, 12 predicted proteins | sample OWC_Aug_M2_C1_D5_FD_207648 | JGI IMG/M metagenome (GOLD analysis project Ga0316628, IMG submission 207648) | Wetland soil microbial communities from Old Woman Creek delta, Ohio, United States - OWC_Aug_M2_C1_D5_C | ecosystem: Environmental > Terrestrial > Soil > Wetlands | place: USA: Ohio... | reverse complement strand
GACAACTATCGCAAGATCCTCAGGGCCGCCCTTTGACCTGGATTCCGAAATTGGAGGAAATTTCACCAGCGGATATGGCATAAAAACACTGGACCACTATGATCACAAAGAACCTGAGCTCCGGCAATTTTACGAGTCTCTGCGGTCTTCGTGATCTTTGTGGCTCGTCTAAGCACCGTGAGATAGGCAGCGGCGGACTGCCGGGTTTTTGCCGACGGGAAATTCAACCGTAAGCCGGACCGGCAACGGTAAGCAGACACTTGGGATTGAAAAGGGGGCAGGGTGTATGAATAAAGTCCGATGGACCAAGCAGAATGTGTTGCACCTGGAGAAACTGATCAATGCTTCGGCGGAGCGCTGCATGGCGTGCTTCCGCAGCAGGCGGGCGCTCGCGGCCTGGTACGATCCGACGGCCAGCCTGACCGCCTTCAAACCGGGAGGAACGGTAACTGCCAGCTATTTCCCCAGTTATCAGATCGTCACCGTCATCAAAAATCAGCTGGTTGCGCAACAATATGTCCGCGTCGTCGATGGCGTGGGCATGTTCAGCTTCGTAGCGTCGGGGAAGAAAACACGCGTGATTTTCGACCACATTGCCGAAGGGAACAAAGGAGTCGAAATCCCGGCTCGCACATTCCATTGGCAGGGATTGCTCGAGAACCTCGCAGCCCTGTGCGAACGGCGCCCGATACCCTTCGTCGGCGGCCGCTTCCCTGGCAGGTTCCCCAAAGGGATCCGTCATGCGACGGTCGAAGAATTTGTCCGTGCGTGGCCCCGCAAAAAGTCCGCCTGAAATTCCGGCTACGCCGGGCAACGCGCACTCAGGCCAGATCCGATTGAGATCCGGGTCAGGGCCTCATCTTGCCTGGTTCTACAAGTCCACGGGTTAGTGCTCGAGCAGTCGCCCGTTCGGAGACCGAAGCAGGGATTTGCACGCAAGGATTTCTGACTGACCCTCCAGGGCGCCATTCGCTCGAATGGCGCCGACTCCTCCAATACATGATTCTGCCGAGGCCGTTTTCAGAACTTCTACTCATTGCATTCCAATATCGATGAAATTATTTTTCAGCCACCCCCTTCATGAAGCACGCGTTCGCCGCGTGCCGGCGCAAGATGGCCGCCATGCCGAGTGCCCCTCGGCATGGGATCTCATGAAATAAACCAGTCATCACCTTATTGTTCGGCGGCGGTTTATCTGTTGAATCGATCTTTGTTGCGTCTCTCTGAGCTTTAAATCTTTGCTGCCCGTCTGCGGGCGCAATAAAAGGAGAATGAGTAAAGATGCTTTTCAAAAAACCAACTTTGATGGTTATTTCGCTTTTTGTTTTGACTGGAGCTGTAATGTTTGTTTCCCCGTCCCTTGCCGGGCAGAGTCCGCAGGTTCCGCTGGCCGGCAAAGCCATCCCTCAGTTTGTGCAGCCTCTGCCCGTATTGAGTGTGCAGCCGGGCGGAGCAATGACGACCACTGTCGGCAACAGGTCTCTGACGCTGCGTATGTGCGAGTTCAAGGCAAGTGTTCTCCCGGCGGGCGCCGTGGCGGGTTATGCAGGCACTTGGGTCTGGGGCTATCTCCTGGACAACGCCGGGACCTCGACGTGTGCCCAGTTGATCACCCAATACAGTAATCCCAGCACCGGCCTGGTCGACACCTACATTGGCCCTGTGATCGTCAACGATCGAGGCAGGCCCACTGATGTGACCTTTGTCAACGACCTCGGCAGCGCCGCGACAACAAACGTCCTGGCCTATAGGTACTCCACCGACCAGACGGTGCACTGGGCTGATCCGCTGGCCGACCAAGTGATGTCCAACCAGTGCATGATGAAGGCGGCGATGATGGGATTCAAAGACGCTAATGGGAATCCCGTTGCCTATCCACCTCCCGGCGACCCATGCGCTCAGAACTACTCAGGCTCCGTGGCCGCAGTGCCTCATCTGCACGGCGGAGAAGTTCCCCCGGAAATCGACGGATCTCCCGACTCCTGGTTCACGAGCGACGGAGCTCATCGGGGACACAAGTACTATTCCTTTCCCGGCGCTGCCGCCAACGCGGTTCGTTTCAAGTATCCCAACCTTCAGGAGGCCTCACCCATCTGGTTCCACGATCACACGTTGGGCACCACTCGACTCAACGTTTACGCTGGTCTGGCCGGGGGATACTATATCGAAGATCCTTCGATGATTCCTGTGGGGAGCGCAACCACGCAGGGCACACCGGGCACTTGCGCCACAGGCTGCCTGCCATCCAACCTGCAGCCGCTGGCCGAGGTCATCCCCGTCGTGCTTCAGGACCGGATGTTCGACACCACTGGACAGCTCTTTATGCCGGCTGACAGTGCCGGCGGCGTGCTGTCGGCCCTCAATCCCGAACACCCCTATTGGGTGCCGGAGTTTGTGGGTGACACGATCGTTGTCAACGGCAAAGCCTGGCCTTTTCTGAATCTTCAGGCAAAGCGATATCGGTTCCTGTTCCTCAATGGCTCTAACGCCCGCACCTACGAGATGAGCCTTATCAATCAGGCAACCGGTGCACTGGGGCCGGCCATTTACGTGATCGGCACCGATGGGGGCTATCTCAACAATCCGGTAAAACTCGATCCGGCTCTCGGTCAGATGCTGATCCTGCAGCCGGGCGAGCGTTACGAGGTAATCATCGACTTTTCGGGATTTGCAAACACCAATCTGATCGTCCGCAATACCGGCAGAACCCCCTATCCGAAGGGTGCTCCGCCTCAGGGCTCTACGCTCGGCCGCATACTGCAGTTCCGGGTTGGCGCGGCTCCCGCTGTCGCCGATTCCAGCTACAATCCGGGAGCCATCCCGGTCGTGCCGCTTCGCAGCGGATCCAAGGCGATCGTACCGCTGGCGAATGCCGCAACCGGAACGCTCGCCGTGGGCGCGGCAAAAACCCGGCAGTTGACCCTCAACGAAGTGATGGGAATGCCGATCACCGCCATCGATCCGGTAACCGGCGTGCTCACCGCCTATCCCGGCGGTCCTCTTGAGATCCTTGTCAACAACACCAAGTATTCGGGACTCGATCCTACAATGATGGCGTCGCGGTCCGACTTTACACCACTTTCGGTCAACGGGATCACCACCTACGTTTCCGAGAGGCCGCAGGAGGGCGACACCGAGGTCTGGGAAATCGTTAATCTGACTGCTGACGCCCATCCCATCCATCTTCACCTCGTGCAGTTTCAGCTCGTCAACCGGCAGAATTTCAGCGCAAGCAACTATGCCAATGCCTATGCCGCCGCGTTTCCTCCATTCGCCGGGGATCCGATGTGCACCGGCGCAGTGTTCTGTCCGGGCTTTGGCCCTCCGCTCAACTACGCCACAGGCAATCCGCGTGCTTTGGGCGGAAATCCCGACGTCACTCCGTATCTTCAGGGGAAGATACAGCCTCCGGCCGCTTATGAGGCGGGATGGAAAGATACGGTAATCATGTATCCGGGACAAGTGACCCGAATCGCAGTTCGCTGGGCGCCCACCGACCTGTCGACAGCTACGGTGCCGGCAAGTCTCTACTATCCCTTTGATCCGAATGCAGGCGATCAGTTTACCTACGTCTGGCACTGTCACATCATCGATCACGAAGACAATGAGATGATGAGACCCACGTCGGTTCTGCTGAATCCCGCCGCCGCTGGAGCCAGCCGCCTGGTAAGAGGGATTGACTACTGAGCACCGATGCCGGAAGGTCGCGCTCGGGCGACCTTCCGGCAACCTCAGCACATCAGGATGCACACTCTACAGGCTGCCCAAAAAGGCAAACCATAAAGATCACGAGGACCGCAAAAACCTGACACGCGAAATTGCTGGAGTCCAACCGCCTCGAGGTCTTTGCGGTTCAGTGTCTTCAGCCATGCCACGGTCTTTCTTGCCGGTCGCCGCACTTCATGGCCGAGTGGCAGCAGCGCGGTGGGCAAGGACCCGATCGAAGTAATCGCCGGATGCGGCGATCACCTTGAGCCAACTGTGCCAAAGCAGAAAGTCGTGGATGTCGTCGGGGATTACGAGTTCCTCGACCGGCACGCCTTTTTCGACCAGGCGCCGCTTCAGATCGACGGTCTGATGGAACTCGACATTGCGATCGTCGTCCGCGTGGATCAGGAGGACGGGCGACTTCCAGGTCGGCACGGCTGAAATCGGAGACGATTCGTACCTCACCCGCGCCGCTTCCTTCAGGTCTTGCTCGGAGATACCGTCGCCCGCAAGGGCTGACCTGAGATCCGGCGCCGGGGCTCCCTGCCGATCCCAATTGTGGACCCCGTGTATGTCCACGCCGGCTGCGAAGATGTCCGAGTTGCGTCCCAGCGCAAGCGCGGTCAGGTAGCCGCCGTAGGAACCGCCCCAGATGCCGATCCGCTTCGAGTCTACGTCGTCGCGTCCCTGCAGGTACTTTCCCGCGGCGACAACATCCTGATAGTCGGCGGCGCCTCGCGCGCCGCCGCGCTCGGGATTCTGGAATGCAAACCCGTATCCGATTCCCAGCCGGTAATTCACCGACAGGACAATGTAGCCGCGGTCGGCAAGCAGCTGGTTTGCCGCGTAGTCGTTTGCATAGTAGTACATGTAATGCCAGCCGAGGAGCATCTGACGCGGCGGCCCGCCGTGTACGTATACCAGCGCCGGACGCCGGGCCTCTCCTTCCCGCGACTTGAACAGCTGCCCATGCACCTCCAGTCCATCCCCTGACCTCAGGACGACCGGCTCCGGCGTGAACAGGGCCGACGATGGATATCCGGACGGAAGGCGATCGGAGGCCAGGATAACCGGCGGCCCGCCTCCAATCGGGACAACCGCAGGGAGCCCAGGCCGCTGCGCGTCGGAAGAGAAATGCGCCACGTATTTGCCGTCGGCCGTCACGAGCGGACTCCACTCGATGCCGCGACCCGACGTCAGCGCTGCCGGTTCCGCCGAGGCGACCGGCACCCTGTAAAGATGGCGTCGATCGACGTCGCTCTTGTCGGCTCCCGTGTTGGCGTTGAAGACGATGAAGCGGAGATCGGGGGACATTCCCACATACTCGATCATGAAATTGCCGGGCGTCAGCAGCATTGCCGCCCCACCGCCAGCGGCAACCGAATAGAGGTGCGGCCAGCCGTCCTGATAGGAAAGGAACACGAGACGGTTGCCCGCCGCCCAGTTCAGATTTGCTCCGCCGTGCACGCGTGGAAACGAGTCCGCCATGGCCTCACCACTCTTCCAGACCTCACGCGCGGAGCCCGTTGCGGGATCTCCAACCCAGATAGCCCAGGGAGCCGGCCGGCGCGAAAGATACGAACGGGGCACTCCGCCACGTCCCGGCTCTCGTACGAATGCTATGGACGAGCCGTCGGGGGACCAGGTCGGCGTCGAATCCAGTGAAGTCGTCGGCGCGAGGTAGCGGATCGGGCGATCGGCTCCCTCGAAGATGCCAATGAAACTGTGATCGTCCCGGTCCGAAACAAAGGCAAGTTCCTTCCCGTCCGGAGACCAGGCAGGCGACTCGCAGGTTCCTTTGGCAAAGAATGCCTGCTCGGCGGATTTCGATCCGTCGAGAGGTGCGATCCAGATCCGGCGATCCCGCAGAAAGGCCACGCGTCTCGTGCGCGGTGCCACCACCGGCTCGTCGCCCTCTCCCAGCAGCACCGGCGTGCCGCCTGTGACCGGTACGCTCCAGACCTGCATCCTGGGTTGAAACGGGCTGCTCGTCGGATTCGGCATCAGGTTGCCTTCCGCCGGCCAGTTCGATCCGTGATCGCCGCCTCGCACGTAGACGATCGTCTTCCCATCGTCCGAAAAGGACAGGTTGGTGAGTTCCTGTCCGTCGTCGCTTGTATAAGACGTTACACGGCGCGCTTTGAATCCGGGCCCGTCAGCCACGTAGATATTGCGCACACCGCGCTCGTTGAACGTCCACGCGACGGTCGAACCCACAGGCGAAACCACGAGTTCATCGGGGAACGGAAAACTCAACAGGGACTCGAGAGCAAGATTCGCGTTCTGAGCGCGGAGAGAATATTCGATTCCGGCGCCGACAGAAACAGCTGCGCACACCAGCAAGACTACTGTGGAACGACCTATCATCTGGGGCTCCCTTCATGGCACGCGCCCCTGGCGAAAGGGAAAAGGACACGAGAAAGGTAGACGATATTCCCCCCGCCGGGGAAACTCAGCAGCTGCCGTCGCGGCCACAGGCTATTCTTTCTTGCGGTTGTAGGTTACGAGATAAAGCCGGGTGCCTGCGATGCTCTTGAACTCCGTGGGACGTTTCGCACCGGAAAGATCGTAGCAGATGCGGAGCGTATCACCTTCGAGTTCGTAGATCGCGGGGAAAGTCCTGCCGCTGTTCGGCCCCTTCGTGCCGGTAATGGTCATGCTCCTGGGCGTGGTGGTGGCATCAATCGTGTAAATGCCCCTGTCGGGTGCGCTTCCGACAAAAACCTCATACTTGCCGTTGTCGAGTTTGAGGCTGATGCTCTTCAGAACAGCGTCGGGCATAGGCTGTCCGCCCAACTCGGCCTTGGCAGGCGTCCAATCTCCCTGGACTGCATCGGCGTCGTCGGGACAGATGGCAGCGAACGCGCTCAGTGACGCGGCAAGCGCGAAGCCAAAACCGAAGATCAGTTTTACGTCGCGCGGAGTCTTTTGAGATGACATGACGAGAATATTACCGTAACAGGCATTCGACCGCCAGCGACTGTCCCGGGGCACGGCACGCATTCACTTCTTCGGGAGCGTGAAGGCGAATGTCGCCCCTTTGCGTATGTAGACAGGGAACTTCGACAACGGTACGGTCTCTCGTACGGTGAGCAGCAACTTCCCCCGCGTCGCCGCGTCTTCATTGCAGCGGGCACAGCCAGCGCAATCGTCATTCGCGGATGGTCGGCGTGATGGCGTAATCGACCTGGGCGTCGAAGAAGGCCCGCTGGGCCTCGTAGACGCTGCGGGCGATGATGGCGTCGCGGTCGAGTGCGCGGTCGATGGCGAGGATGCCGTCGAGATGGTCGGCCTCGTGCTGCACGAGCTCGGAGACCGCCTGCTCGACGGAACTCCAGGCATGAGGCCGGCCCTTCTCGTCGAGATATTTCAGGTTCAGGTGAAGGTGGCGTTCGACCCGCACCATGAGCCAGGGAAAGCTCATACAGTCGTCCCACATGGTAAAGCGGCGCTCGGTCAGCCCGGACAGTTCCGGATTCACAACCAGGAACGGGCCGTTTCCGAGATTCATCGCGATCATCCGCAGCGTATGGCCGATCTGTGGCGCCGAGATTGCCCTTCCGAAGCCATGAACGGCACGAAAGCGCTCGAGAGTGCCGATCAGTTCTCGCGCGGCCTCGCGGAATTCGTGAGATTCGAAATCCGAGACCGGCTCGGAGACACGGCGCAGGCGCTGATCTCCGAGCAGAAGAATCTCCCGTGAGGCGTCTGCAGACGGTTCCGGCATGATCAGTCTCCAGTTGGACTCTGGGGGGAGCGGTGATCTTTCCCCCGCTCCCATAGTATGCCCGGGCACTCGCGCCTGTCAAAACCAGGGCGAGCGGAATAGAATGAACCGACCAACTCGTGAGATCGTGGCCATAATTTCTTCCGGGTAAACCGCCAGCTTTGCTGGGGGACTCTCACAGTCTGACGTTTCCGGGAGGCAAACAATGGCCCACGGATGAACACGGACGCACACGGTGCGGAAACAAGAGCTCGCCCGATCCGTGTTGATCCGTGTTCATCCGTGGGCCGTTGGACTTAAATGTTCCACCAGAAATCGGATCCGAAGTGCGAGCCCCTTTGACGGGCTCACAAAACCAAGTCTCCGGCATTGCCGGAAGTTCTGAGGAATACGGGAGGAGAGTGTCGATGAACAAAGAAGGAATGCAGGCAGGGCTGTCACAGATGAAGGTGTACTTCGATCGTTCGACAAAAGTGCTTGACGAGGCAGATTCCAAATTCTCACCCAAGCCGGGAATGTTCACTACAGCGCAGCTGGTCGCCCATGTCGCGCAGACAGTCGACTGGTTTATCGAGGGAGTGTTTGCCCCGGGCGGGTTCGACCTGGACTTCGAAGGATTGGACAAGAAGGTGCGGGCCGTGACCTCCCTGAAGGCCGCCCGGGAGTGGCTCGAACGGGCTTGCGCCGCTGCAGAGAAGGCCGTTGATGCGCATACCGAGGCGGATTGGGCACAAGTGCTGCCCGAGGGCCCCATCATGGGCGCTGCTCCGAGGTTCGTGATCTTCCCGGCCCTGACCGATCATACGGCCCATCATCGCGGCGCGCTCACGGTCTATGCGAGGCTTCTGGGCAAGGTACCGCCGATGCCTTACATGGACGCATAAAAAAACCTCGCAGCCGAGAGACAGAGCGGGCGGAGGGAAGCACTCTGCCCGTCTCCTCCGCGCTGCGGCCTTGAATAATATATCGTGATACGATATATTTACGGGCGTGGCGAATGAAAGGCTTTCACGCACGGATTATCGCTCCCTGGCGGAGTTCCGTTTCCAGATCCGCCGTTTCCAGCACTTCAGCGAAAAGGCCGCGCGCAAATCGGGGATCAACCCTGCACAGCACCAGCTGCTGCTCGCCCTGAAAGGCATTCCGGCGGAGACGGTTCCGAGCATCGGGCATCTCGCAGAGCGTCTTTTTCTACGCCACCACAGTACAGTCGAGCTCGTCGACCGCCTGGAACGGCGCGGCCTTGTCCGGCGCGAACCGGGCGTCACGGACCGGCGCCAGGTCCTGGTCAGGATCACGTCGCGGGGCGATCGGCTTCTCGAGCAGCTCTCCCTCATCCACAGGGCCGAACTTCGTTCGGGAGGCGTATCCCTCCTCAGGTCACTGCAGATGCTGGTCGTGCCGACGAGCGCGCGACTCAAACGCCAGGGGCCGTGACCCCCGTTTCCAACCCATGAACAGGACGGACAGTACATTGGAACCAGTCTCGCATACCCACGTTCCGCGTGCGGAACTGGGCGACTTCACAGCCGGAGCGCGCATCCTGACCATCGCGGGCCTGGCTGTCGGAATCGGTCTGCTGAGCGCCTTCATCGCCTACGGACTGCTCAAGCTGATCGGCTTGTTCACGAATCTCTTCTTTTACCATCGCCTCGGGACCGCCATGGTCTCAGCAGCGAACCACACATTGGGCCCGTGGGTGATCGCCGTCCCGGTCGCCGGTTCGCTGATCGTCGGCCTGATGGCGCGCTACGGCTCGGAGCGCATCCGGGGACACGGAATTCCCGAAGCGATCGAAGCGATCCTACTGCGCGGCAGCCGGGTTGAGCCCCGGGTGGCAATACTGAAACCGCTCTCGTCGGCTCTCTCGATAGGCTCTGGGGGGCCTTTTGGCGCCGAGGGGCCGATCATCATGACCGGAGGGGCATTTGGATCCATGGTGGCCCAGTTTTGTCACCTGACCGGCGCGGAACGCAAGACGCTGCTCGTGGCGGGAGCGGCAGGCGGGATGTCGGCGACATTTGCCACGCCGGTGGCCGCAGTCATCCTGGCCTTCGAACTCCTTCTCTTCGAATGGAAGCCCCGCAGCCTGATTCCGGTTGCGCTTTCGAGCATCACGGCGGACATTGTCCGGCGTTACCTGCTTGGCACCGGGCCGCTCTTCCCGACTCCGCAGCACCCCGCTTTCGTCGGCCCCGGAGTGCTTCTGCTGTGCGCGCTGGTCGGCGTTCTTGGAGGCGTTCTCTCCTCGCTGCTCACCGCCTCGGTCTACTGGGCCGAAGACACTTTCCAGCTTCTGCCCATTCACTGGATGTGGTGGCCGGCCATCGGCGGGCTGGTGGTCGGAATCGGCGGGTGGATATTCCCCCAGGCGCTGGGCGTAGGGTATGAGACCATCGGGGCGCTCCTTCAAGGCGACGTGCCCCGGAAGATCATCCTCGGTGTTCTGATCGTGAAATGGTGGATCTGGGCGATCTCGCTGGGATCGGGGACTTCCGGCGGTGTGCTGGCACCGCTCCTGATGATCGGGAGCGCGCTGGGCGGCCTCGAGTCGATGTTCCTTCCCGGTCAGGGAACGGGATTCTGGCCCCTGGTAAGCATGGCGGCGACCCTCGGCGGGACGATGCGCTCGCCGTTCACCGGGGTGATCTTCGCCCTCGAGCTGACGCACGATTTCCATATGCTGCTGCCGCTGTTCGTGGCGGTGATCGTTTCGTACGCATTCACAGTGCTTGCCATGAAACGCTCGATCCTCACGGAGAAGGTTGCGCGCCGTGGCTTTCACCTGAGCAGAGAATACTCCGTGGACCCGCTCGAGATTATTTTCGTGCGCGAGGTCATGCGGACCAATATCACCGTCCTTCCTGTGAACCTGTCAGCCGAGGAATCCGCGCGCATCGTGAGTGAAGGGCCCCATCTCTCCCAGCAGCTCTTCCCGGTCATCGACGACTCGGAGCGATTGGTCGGCGTGGTCACTCAGAAAGATCTTTTGAGATACCTTCGCAATCTGGCGCACGAGGCCGATCCGGAGGGATTCGCCTCGCTTGTCCAACAGAATCCGGCGACGGCGCTCCCCGACGAAATCCTGCGCGTGGTAGTGAACCGAATGGCCCTGACGGGCCACACCCGGCTCCCGGTGGTCGATCCAAACGATTCGCACAAACTGGTCGGGATGATCTCGCTCAGGGATCTCTTGAGCGCGCGCGTGAGGAACATCGAGGAAGAGAGGCACAGGCAGAGGGTCTTGAAGCTGCGCTACCTGTTCCGTCCGGAACCCGTCCGGTCAGGCACGGGCAGGCCCGAGCCAGTGCCGTCACGTCTCAGGTAAAGTGGCGCCCCAAAGAAGAAGTGGGCTATCGCTCTCGGGAAGTTATAGCGATAGCCCACTTTTGTCGCCACCGGACGACAACTCAATTACTTCAAAGACATTGGATTGACTCATTTCGTGGGAGAGAGATGTGATCTTCGTGCCCACGCTGATCTTGTCTGTTGCAACCTGCGTGCCAGACCTTGGGTCTGGTGCAACAAATGTTGGCTCAATAATTTAAGCGCTTTCTGGACTCGCGATCCCTGCCGGGCGGACCGGAAAACGGGGAATTTATTCCTGCCCGGCAGTCAGTTCAATTCTCTTGCTGCACATGAGACGCGATGATTTCTTCCGGGTAAACCCCCAGCTTTGCGGGTGGACTTTCACAGTTTGACCTTTCCGGGAGACAAACAATGGCCCACGGATTAACACGGACGCACACGGATTTTACGTTGTGAAGGCGAGCTCTTGTTTCCACACCATGCGCGGAGCGCTGACGCGCATGGTGTGGAAACAAGAACTCTCCGAAGTGTTCACACGGGATGGGATTGAAATATGTGAATTTCCTCAAATGAAAGCCGAAAATCATCGCTTCACTGGGTATTTTCAACTACCGCGAATCTGTCCGACCCGGGAAGTTTTACCCTTTCTGCCGGTCCGTTGAGCCCGTCGGGTCTGCAGGGACACCCCCCCAAGTCACTTATTCCGATCCGTTTATCAGCTCGATTTCTGGTGGCACACTCTTTGCCAGAAGAATTGAGAGAGCGCTCGACCCCGAACCACCCGCATATCGGGGCAATGAACAATGCAGCATTATCCCGGCAGTCTGCGGAGAATCGCTGGCCCGGCGTCCTTGTGCCCTGGCGGAATACCCTTATATGGCTCGACACATGCCGACGATCCTGGTCGCGGATGACGATGCCGCGATGCGGGAAGTGCTTGAAATGCGTCTCAGAGAGTGGGGATTCGGCGTCCTTCTCGCTCAAGACGGTGCTGAGGCAGCGGAAATCGCCGATTCGCAGAATCCCGATCTGGTGCTCTCCGACCTGGTAATGCCGCGCGTTTCGGGCCTGGACCTGCTGCGCCATCTGAAAGCCGGTCAAAAGAACTGCATCGTGATCCTGATTACCGCCGAAGGCAGCATCGATGCGGCGGTTGAAGCCATGAAGCAGGGCGCACAGGACTTCGTCACAAAGCCGATCGACTACCCCAAGCTCCGTTTTATTCTCGAAGCGGCCCGGAACGAACTCCAGAGGCGGAGCGCCTCCGAGCGCCTCAATAACCTGCTCGAGCACGGGGCAGGCTTTGCCGAGTTCGTCGGCACGAGCAAGCCCATGCGTGAGGTCTACGGCCTGATCGGAAACCTGGGCTCGAGCGACACTCCCGTGATCATCACGGGCGAGAGCGGCACGGGCAAGGAGCTGGCGGCGCGCACGATCCATCAGCTGAGCGCCCGCGCAGGAGGCTCATTCATCGCGATCAACGCGGCCGCTATTCCGGAAACCCTCATTGAAAGCGAGATGTTCGGGCACGAGAAGGGATCATTCACGGGCGCGGTGAGCACCAGGGCGGGCTGTTTCGAGATGGCCAACCAGGGAACCCTGTTTCTCGACGAGATCTCGGAAATGCCGTTGGGTCTGCAGCCCAAGCTCTTGCGCGTCCTCGAGGACCAGCGCTTCCGGCGTGTCGGAGGAAGCCAGGAAATCCCGGTGAATGTTCGCGTCATCGCGGCTACCAACAAGGAACCCAGACGCGCGGTGCAGGAAGGGAAATTGAGGGAGGACCTGTACTACCGGCTGAACGTCTTCACGATCGCGCTTCCTCCGCTGCGCGAACGAACGGGCGATGTGATTGTCCTGACGCAGCACTTCATCCGCGAGTTCAATCGCAAACACAACATGATCGTCGAAGGGGTGCGCGAGGACACTATCCAGATTCTCAAGTCCTATTCCTGGCCGGGAAATGTGCGTGAGCTGCGCAATATCATCGAGAGAGCGGTCATCCTGGCGAAGGAAGGGTGGATCGATCCCGCACACCTGCCACCATACGTCTCGTCGCAGCAGGACGGCCCGGGCTCGAAAATCGTGCTCCATTCCGGCTCTACACTCGCCGAAATGGAGAAATCGATCCTGGTGCGGACTTTGAAGGACGCCGGCTACAACAAGGCCGAGGCGGCTCGCCGCCTCGGGGTCGATGTAAAGACAATTCGGAACCGCCTTAAGGCCTACGGCCTGGACGATCTCTAACAGGATGCGGACCGTCCCGGCGTCTTTGCGCATTCCGGCAGGAATCAACGCGAAGACGCCAGGACCCAAGGCGCGGGTGCACGGTTGATCGAGTGCTAAAAGCCGCTGTCACCCCTGTTGTCCAGAGGTGCGAGGACCGCGACTCCCCCGGCAGGGATCACGATGTTCTTGAAGCTGCTGCCGGTCTGGTTGTTCAGGGTGGTGCTCAAGGGATTGCCGTCGGTCCCGAACAGATCGACGCGAACGCTCACCGGGGTCGAGCCCAGATTCGCCATGACGATTTCCGAAGCCCAGCCTCCTCCAGCGGCGAAGTGCGCCAGGATCACCGCACCAGGCCCCCCGACTCCGAAGGTCATCACTGGCAGTCCCGAGGTCGGACCCAGAATAGTGGCCGGCTCGGTGCTGAAGTTCAAACCGCGGAACCTGAGTCCGACAACCGCGACCGGGATATCGGAATCGACGAGGAGTGTCCCGACGAGGTCCAGGGGTACTGCGGACACACTGGCGAACAGCTGGGTGACGAATCTCGCCGTTTGATGGTGCGATGCCAGGGCAAAGGTGGTTGTAGCGATGTTTTTGCCGGTGCCATCACGCAGGGTCAAGGTGATGTTCGCCGGAGTTGCCTGCGGGTTGGCTATGGCGACGCCTAGGTCCCTTGAAAGTCGTCCGTTCGCCGCCACAAACAGCGCGCAGTTGGTGGTCAGATTTGAGGTAAGTACTCCTGCCTGCTCGGTATCCAGTCCCCTGCGTTCGCCGAATGTCTCGAAGGCGACCAGGCCCGTTGCTCCCACTTGACCGGGGGTGATGACGACGTACCCCTGTTGAATTGTGATCGGATCAGTAGGTTTTGCCTGTGGAGCTTGCGGTGCCATCGGCCATGCTGAAAGCAGTCCCAGCCCGAGAATCCAGGACAGCACCAGCACACGCCGTTCTGAGTTGGTGACGTGTTTCATAGATGCCCCCTTTCCATTTCCGTTTGATTGAAGGTTTGCTTAGGAATTACGCAAACGGAGTGCCAGTTTCCGACCGACAATCACGTCAGCGCGATCTCGCACTGCAACCCTTTGGGACAAAAAGGGCTGACGAAACGCTCCAGACGCAGAAGTCGGGGGAAGGCCGGGGCAGGCAGTGCCGGAACATGCCACCGAATAAGGGAAAATCTCCCTTCTTTCTGTTCTCGATCCCTTGGATTTCACGCGGCACGGGGCAAGGAGGGATCACGCCATTCTCACTGACCTTGGAGAGGCCGGTGATTCGAAGACTCGAGGTCCCCAATTGCGACGCGGAGAAGCGCTTCGAGAAGCGCGGCGCGCGGGAAGCGATTGTGATCCATGGCGAGGCGGAGGGCGGAGTCGGGGGATTTGTCGAAAGGCAGGGCGACGGCGAGGTGGTCCGCGCGCACGGCGCCTACATACCTCGATCCCGGGACGAGCGCGTCCTGCTTGGAAAGCTGCCCGTCGAGTCCTTTGTCGAAAGCCGAGAGCATTCTCCACGACTCGATCAGCGCCTTCGAGGTGTTTGATTCGTCGGAGACCGCGGCCAGCGAATAAGTGGGAACGGGCGGAATCGGATAGCTCGCAAGAAAGGCACGCCGAACCTCGCGGCGCATGCTCCTGGATCCCGCATTGATGTCGCCCTGGCACTTATCCATCTTGAACAGACGGATCCAGCCTTCCGCCAGGGACGGCAGCGCATCGGCGATGGGGGTGCCGCCGGACGCACCGGCGACCGACACGAAGGCGGCGACCGCGGCGGCTGCTCCTGTGTCTTTTGCAAGCGCCTCCTGGATGTCGGGCGTGCCCTTGCCGTATCCCACCACGATGTATTTGCGGGCATCCTTCCCCAGGTGCTCGCGCAGATAACGGGCGATGATTCTGCCGTTGGATTCGCTGCCGTCGTTGGGCACGGGGAGCAGTTCCACGGTCATGCCTCGTTTGTCGCGAAGGGTGTTTTGCCCTTCGAGGAACGCGGGCGAGTCGGAGAAACACGAGCCGAGGAAGTCCGGAACGATCAGGACACGATACCGGTCCGGGAGAGGTTCGAGCCTCAGATCATCCTTCCCCGGATTGTCCAGGTATTCCGAACACGGACCCCAGTCGCCGCCGTCGGGATTCTCCTGCTTGAGGATCGAGCAGAAGTTGTCGGCGAACGCTGCACCCAGGCCTGCCGGCTCGGGCTGCAGGTAGACGACCAGTGTACGGCCGTCGGAGGTGAATCCGCCGCCGGTAGCGGTCTTCGCTTCTTTCACGGGATTGCTGGGCGTCATGTAATCGATCCTGGCAACCAGTCCCGTCTGGTTGAGGCTCCGGCCGATGTAATCGCGCTCCTGGTCGACCTGCGGGTCGATCTTGTGTGTCAGCCCCCCGTTGCGCTGGTCGCGTTCGATGCCGATGTCGTGGGTGCCGGCGCCGATCCAGACGATGCGTCCGCTCAGTGTGAATGGGGCCTTCCAAAGGCGGAAGTGGTGGCGCGAGGTGACGACGCGGACAGGGTCCGCCTGTGCGAATCCGTAATCCTGAATGCGGCCGAAGAGCATCAGCTGGCTCATGGGCATCGTCACGTACGCTTCTCTGGAAAAGGTCCCCAGGGCTCCGCGCAGGATGGCGTCCTTGACGGAGTTGTCGACTTTGACCCAGCCCGCAGAATCCAGCGCGCTTCGCACCAGCTCTTCGGAACCGACGATGACGAAGTTCGTCCGATCCCCGACGTTGCCCTCGGCGTCGGCTACCCGCAAGGGGATCCTGTCGAGCAGGTCCTGCGTCAGCTTCGGCATTCGCTCGATGGCTGCTGCATCCGTCTTGACCTCGACGGCGGCCGTTCTATCGACGTGGACCGAATAGGCACCCTCAGGCTTGTCGCCCTCCTGCTGATTGATGCCGAGGAAAAGCCTGCCCGGGACCGCGACCCTGCTTTCCCGGCGCGGGCCGATCAGGAACGGCCGCGCCGCGCTGTCATCTCCGATGCGCCCGATCAGCGCACCGCGCCCGGCATCGTTCAGGGGCAGAATCCGGACGAGGTCCATCCAGCCGCGCTTGAGCCCCTCGGGCCCGCATGGGGAAGCTTTGGAATATTGCAGCGAGCCTTTTGCCTCGATACGGAGAGTCTCGCCCGCCTTAAGGTCTATCCCCGTGTCTATCCACGGGCGGTCACCCGATACTTGGATGTCGACGCCCTGCCCGGAGAGGAATGCGGCAATTGCAGGAATGATCAATTGGCGAACTATCGGCATAGCCCGTAAATCATACCAAAACATTACCGCAGAGACGCAGTGGACGCAGAAACACTGTCGGCGTTCTCCTCCGCTTCTTTGTGACAAGAGATTCCTGGTCCGGTGCTGCTACTTGGGTTAAAATCGCCCGCCTGCGATCTGTGGTCTTTGAGGGGCGGTAGTCGGATGGGGAACATCGTTCAATTCGACGAGGCGCGCGGCAAGCTGGGATTCGAGCGCATCAAGTCGACTTACAGCATACGGGAGATCGGGCGGCAGTTCGGGCTTAGTGAGCGGCACATCCGGCGTTGGGCCCAGGAGGGCCGGATTCCGGTCGCTTCGGACTGCCAGAACGGCGAGATCCGGTTCGACCTCCGCGCGCTCACGCTATTCCGCCGCATCCGGGACCAGCGTAATGAGGGGAGAAGCATGCGCCAGATCGAGGCCGAGCTGGGCGGCCAGCTCAGCCTGTTCCCGGAACCGCAGGGCCGGCTGATCGAGCTGCCCAGGAAAATCGGCGCCTTCGAGGAGGCGCTGCTGCTTCACGAGCGTGGGGACCCGAGGGCGGGCGAGCAGTATCTGAAGGCGGCGCTCGAAGACGACCATGCGCCGGATGCGTTCTGCAATCTCGGCATTCTCGAATTCGAAGCCGGAAAGACCATCAGCGCTTTCGACCGCTTCACCCAGGCGCTGCGCCTCGACCCGCGCCACTTCGAAGCCCATTTCAACCTCGCGCACCTCTACTTCGAATCGGGCGAACTGCGGCTCGCGAAGCTGCATTACGAGATCGCCGCCGAGCTCGAGCCCGGCTTCGCCGATCTGTACTTCAACCTCGGGCTGGTTCACGCCGTAACGGGTGAGCTCCAATCCGCGGTGCAGGCCCTGCATCAGGCAAAGGAGCTCGTGTCGGAGGACGAGGGGAAAAAAGTAGACGATCTTCTCTGCACGGTAGAAGGAGCCTTGCGCTCGACCCCCCAACCCCCGGAGGAGTAGGTTCTACCATCGGGATCGGCATCGCGATCGGTAAGATCGATCCCAATCCCGATAGTCAGAACCGGCAAAGCCGCAGGCCGCGCATGGTGTGGAAACAAGAGCTCGCCTTCACAACGTAAAATCCGTGTGCGTCCGCGTTCGTCCGTGGGCCATTGTTTGCCTCCCGGAAACGTCAAACTGTGAGCGTCCCGGCAAAGCTGGGGTTTACCCGGAAGGAATCATCGGCTGGTCATACTTTCGAATTCCGGCCTCGACTGCGA
>Ga0316628_100001314_pt1 | contig 17452 bp, 13 predicted proteins | sample OWC_Aug_M2_C1_D5_FD_207648 | JGI IMG/M metagenome (GOLD analysis project Ga0316628, IMG submission 207648) | Wetland soil microbial communities from Old Woman Creek delta, Ohio, United States - OWC_Aug_M2_C1_D5_C | ecosystem: Environmental > Terrestrial > Soil > Wetlands | place: USA: Ohio... | reverse complement strand
CGGCGCGCCCGTCGCGCAGCCCGGCCAGCACCGGCGCCACCACGTCGTCCCAGCGCTCGTCGGGGCCGAGCGCCCGATGGATCCCTTCGTCCGCCAACACCACCGCGCGTCGTTCGAAGAGCGCCACGAAGAGCAGGATACCGCTCCGTCCGGCGGTGCGCGCGAGGCCCCGCTCGGCGAAGGCCCGCCGCGCGCGCTCGGCGACCCGGTGCTCGAGCAGCGCCTCCGAGACGAAGAGCCGGCGCACGGCGTCGACGCGCGCGAGCGCGTGGCCGAAGAGGAGCGCCACCAGCTCGGCGCAGAAGAGGGCGGGGATCAGGTGCCCCTCCAGCCAGGGCAGGGGCCAGCGCGCGTGCAGCTCGGCCAGCCCGAGGAAGGCCAGCGCCGCGAGCAGCACGGCGAGGCGCCAGCCAGCGCTCCCGTACTCGTCGCAGGCGCGCACCACGTTCACCACGATCTCGCCGGAGGTGGAGCGCTCGGCCTCGATCACCGCCGCCTCGAGCCGCAGCCGCGCCGCCGGGTCGATGACACGGGTCGGAGTCACGTCACCAGCTCCCCGAGGCGCCGCCGCCCCCGAAGCCGCCCCCGCCTCCCGAGAAGCCGCCGCCGAAGCCCCCGCCCCCGCCACCGCCCCAGCCACCCCAGGGCCCGCCGTAGCCGCGCCGCCCGCCGCCCATGCCGGCCGCCGGCCCGAGGAAGCCGAGGACGCCGCCGAGGAGGCCGGCCAGCGGGGCCCAGGGCCAGAGGCCGAGCAGGAGCCACGTGATGCCGGCGGCGACGCTCGCGCCGACCAGGCTCCCGAGGGCGCGCCAGGGACCGCTGCGGAAGGGTGCACCGAAGAAGAGCGAGGCCACGCCGGCGAAGATGACCACGGAGAGGGGGTCGCCGCCGCCGCCGCGCCCGCCGGACGGGCGGCGCTCGGCCGGGATCTGCTCGCCGCGCGCCGCCGCCATCACGGCGTCGAGGCCGGCCTCGATGCCGTCCGCCATCCGGTCCTCGGCGAAGAGCGGCGTCATGCGCTCGCGGATGATGCGCGAGGCGATGGCGTCCGGGATCACGCCCTCGAGCCCGTAGCCCACCTCGATGCGCACCTTGTGCTCGCGCGGTGCCACCGTCACCAAAACGCCGTTGTCGAGCCCGCTGTGGCCGAGCTTCCAGGCCTCCACCACGCGTATCGAGAAGTCCTCGATGGGCTCGCCGTCGAGGGACGGGACCGTGAGGAGCACGACCTGATGCGAGGTCTCGCTCTCGAAGCGCGCGAGCTTCTGCTCGAGGGCGGCGGCCCGCGCGGGCGGAAGGAGGCGGGCCAGATCGTTCACCCGGCCCGCGAGCGGCGGCACGGGGACCTCGGCCCGCGCCGCGAGCGCCGTCCCGACGACGGCGGCGAGCGCGAGCCCGAGGAGCGTCCGTCGGCGCGACCGCCCGCAGCGCGGCCCGCGGCTCCGCGTCAGAACTTCACCTCCGGCGGCCGCTCCGTCCCTTCGCGCGCCTCGAAGGTGGGGCGGACCTGCGCGCCGAGCAGGAAGCGCGCCGTCAGGTTGGTGGGGAAGGAGCGCACCAACGAGTTGTACGCCACGACCGCGTCGATGTAGCGCTTGCGCGCCACCGCGATCCGGTTCTCCGTGCCCTCGAGCTGCGCCTGCAGGTCGCGGTAGTTCTGGTTCGCCTTCAGATCGGGGTAGCGCTCCACCGTGACCAGGAGCCGCGAGAGCGCGCTCGAGAGCTCGCCCTGCGCCGCCTCGAACTTCTTGAAGGCCTCGGGATCGTTCACGAGCTCGGGGGTCGCCTGGATGCTCGTGGCCTTGGCGCGCGCTGCGATCACCGCCTCCAGCGTGCTCTTCTCGAAGTCCGCCGCGCCCTTCACCGTGGCGACCAGGTTCGGCACCAGGTCGGCCCGGCGCTGGTACTGGTTGCCCACCTCCGCCCAGGCCGCCTTCACCTGCTCGTCCGCCACCTGGATCCGGTTGTAGCCGCAGCCGCCGCTCGCGAGCGCGAGCGCCACCAGCAGCACGCCGGCCCGCCGGCGCCAGAGGTCCCGTCCCATGCTCCCCTCCTTCCCCGGCGTCCCGACGCGCCGTGCGCGCAGGGTACCAGCCCGGCCGGGGAGTCGAGCGGCGCCGTGCCGGACCTCGCCCGAGCCGGGATGGGCTCAAGCGCGGCCCGCCGCGCTCCGATTCCGAGACACATGCCGCCGCGCGAGCCCTCCTGCCCGCTCTGCGACGCCGACCTGGTCCTCGCGGGGGACGAGCGCTCCGGCGACCGCGTGTTCTGCAGCTACTGCGGCGTGCCGGTCGTGCTCACCGCCCGCCCGGACGACGAGGAGGGCGGCTGGGACGCGGAGGAGGACCCCTGAGAGGGAGGCCCTAGGGCCTTCGATCCTCCCTTGCCGACAGGCCCCCTCCGCGTGGATCATGCGCTCGTCCTGGTCTTCCCCCCCGAGACGAGGTGAATCGCGAGCCGCGAGGCGGCGTCGAGGCGGCCGATGGCCGGCGTCGGCGCCCGCCTGGAGGTCACGGTGCGAGGCCACGCCAGAGACGAGCAGCGGCTGGACGCGCGCTCCTTCCAGGACGCGATCCAGAGCCACGTCCGCTACTCGCTCGGCAAGCGCTGGCACGAGCTCACCCGCCACGAGCTCTTCATGGCGGTGGCGCTCGCGGTACGCGACCGCCTGGTCGACCGCATGCTCGCCACCGAAGAGCGTTACGAGCAGCGCGGCGCGAAGCGGCTCTACTACCTCTCGATGGAATTCCTGATCGGGACCTCCCTCGGCAACAATCTGCGCAACCTCGGCCTCTACGAGGCCTGCAACGCGGCGGTGGCTCAGCTCGGCACGAGCCTGCAGGAGCTGGAGGACGCCGAGGCGGACGCGGCCCTCGGCAACGGCGGCCTGGGGCGCCTCGCCGCCTGCTTCCTCGACTCGCTGGCGACCCTCGGGATGCCGGGCTTCGGCTACGGGATCAACTACGAGTACGGCCTCTTCAAGCAGGTGATCGACCGCGACGGTCAGCACGAGCAGCCCGACGCCTGGCGCAGCCTCGGGACGCCGTGGCTGATCGAGCGCCCGGACCTCGCGGTGACGGTGCCGGTGTACGGCCGGCTGGTGCGCGAGCCCGGGCCGGACGGAGCGCCGCGCTCTCGCTGGGTGGAGGCGCGACACCTGGTGGGGGTGCCCCACGACATGCCGATCGTGGGCTACGCCGGCCAGACGGTGAACCACCTGCGCCTCTACTCCGCCCGCGCCTCGGACGAGTTCGACATCCAGACCTTCAACCGCGGCGACTACGTGAAGGCGGTGGAGCAGAAGATCGCGACCGAGACCATCTCGAAGGTGCTCTATCCGCCGGCCCACTCCGACGCGGGGAAGGAGCTGCGGCTGCTGCAGGAGTACTTCTTCGTGGCCTGCGCGCTGCGGGACATCGTGGGCCGGCATCTGCGCGAGCATCGCGACTTCGACGCCTTCCCGTCGAGGGTGGCGATCCAGCTGAACGACACCCATCCCGCGCTGGCGGTGGCCGAGCTGGTGCGCGCCCTGGTGGACGACCACGGCCTCCCGTTCCAGCGGGCCTTCGAGCTGACGCGCAACACGCTGGCCTACACCAACCACACCCTGCTGCCCGAGGCCCTCGAGAAGTGGTCGCTGCCGCTCCTCGCGCGGGTGCTGCCTCGCCACCTGGAGCTGATCGAGGAGATCAACCACCGCTTCCTGGAGCAGGTGGCGGCCCGCTGGCCGGGCGACGTGGAGCGGCTGCGCCGCGTCTCGATCATCGAGGAGGGCTGGCCCAAGCAGGTGCGGATGGCCCACCTCGCCATCGTGGGGAGCCACTCCGTGAACGGCGTGGCGAAGCTCCACTCCGAGCTGGTGAAGCGCGTGCTGGTGCCGGACTTCCACGAGCTCTGGCCCGAGCGCTTCAGCAACAAGACCAACGGCATCACGCCCCGGCGCTGGCTTCTGCACGCGAATCCGGGGCTGGCGCGCCTGGTGACCTCGCGCATCGGCGACGGCTGGATCCTGGACCTGGACCGGCTGCGCGACCTCGAGCCCCAGCTGGACGACCCCGAGCTGCGCGCCTCCTTCCGCGCGGTCAAGCGGTCCAACAAGGAGGCGCTGGCGCGCGTGGTGCGCGAGGCGACCGGCGTGACGGTGGACCCGGGCTCGCTCTACGACGTGCACGTGAAGCGGCTCCACGAGTACAAGCGGCAGCTCCTGGCGGCGATGCACGTGATCCACCGCTACCTCTCGATCGTCGAGGACGGCAGGCTGCCGGACACTCCGCGCACCTTCGTCTTCGCCGGCAAGGCCGCGCCCGACTACGCGATGGCGAAGCTGATCCTGCGCCTGATCCACGGCGTCGCGGCGACGGTCAACGCCGACCCGGCGGTGGAGGGGCTGCTGCGGGTGGCGTTCGTGCCGGACTACCGGGTTGCGCTGGCCGAGCGGATCATCCCGGCGGCAGATCTGTCGGAGCAGATCTCCACCGCGGGGATGGAGGCCTCGGGGACGAGCAACATGAAGTTCGCCCTGAACGGCGCCCTCACCATCGGCACGCTCGACGGAGCGAACATCGAGATCCTCGAGGCGGTGGGGGAGGAGAACCTCTACATCTTCGGCCTGCGCGCCGAGGAGGTCCGCGCACTGCGCGAGGAGCGCTCCTACCATCCGCGGGCGATCTACGAGGCCGATCCGCTGGTGCGCCGCGTGATGGATGCGATCGGCTGCGGCCGCTTCTCGCCGGAGGAGCCCGACCGCTTCCGCCCGATCTTCGAGAGCGTGGTGGAGAACGGCGATCCCTACTTCCACCTGGCCGACCTCGGCTCCTATCTGGAGACGCAGGATCGCGCCGGTCGCGACTTCCGCGAGTTCGACCGCTGGTCCCGCAGGGCGCTCTCGAACGTGGCGCGCATCGGCGGCTTCTCGAGCGACCGCACCATCCGCGAGTACGCCGAAGGGATCTGGAGCCTGAAGCGCGTGGGCTGAGGCGCGGCGGCCTCACGGCGCGGCGTGGAGCAGGGAGAGGATCCCGCGCAGCGGGATGCGGAGCTGCTCCGGCCGACCTTCGAGCGCGTCGCCGACCTCGTGGAGGCACTCCTCCAGCAGCAGCACCCGCAGGAGCAGCGCCAGATCGTCGCGGCGCGGCGGGAGCAGCGGGTTGTCGCCGAGCTGCGCGAGGTAGGAGCGCAGGAAGGCGGAGCTCACCCACTCGCGCCAGAAGCGCGCCCAGGGCTCGAGCCGTGCCACGTCCTCCGGTCGCACCAGCCGGCCGTCGGGATCCCCGAAGAGGGCCCCGCTCACGGCGCCGTCGAAGGATCGCAGCATCCCGGCCACGTCGTGGAGCGGAGAGCGCTTGAGCCTCCGCTCCGCCGGGGAGCGCCGGGGCTCGCCCGCGAAGTCGCCGATCAGGAAGTCGGAGCCCGTGTGGAGGAGCCGTTGCAGGCGGAAGTCGCCGTGGCAGCGGATGCGCTTGCCGCCGAGGGAGCGCCCGACGATGCCGTGGCAGACGCGGAGGAGATCGCCCTCCAGGGCGAGCACCGACTGCGCCTCGCCGCGCGCATCCTCCGGCAGCGAGGGGAGGCGCTCGCGCAGGCTCGGAAGGACGCGCCCGGCCAGGTTCCGTAGCGACTGGTAGAGCGAGCGCTGGTAGAGCGAGCCGAAGGGCTCCGGCGCGAAGGCGGGGTCCTCGGGATCGGAGGCCAGGGCCTGGTGCAGCTCCGCGGTGCGATGCCCGAGCAGGCGCAGCGTCTCGATGGTGCCGCCGAGCAGCTCCAGGAGGAGCGCGGGCGGCTCGGCGTCGATCCGCTCGAGCAGCGGCTGCGTGGGGACCGGGACCTCGGTCGTCTTCTCGTGCCGCACCAGCGCGCGCTCGAAGTACTGGTGGATCCGGTCGAGCACGTAGCTCCAGGCATCGCCCTCGCTCGGCACGTGCTGCCACAGCACGCCGAGGGTCACCGGCTCGCGGCGGGGAGCCACGAGCTCGATCGAGCCGCCGAGCGCCGGGACGAACGCGAAGCGCGCGCGTTCGGTCAGGAAGCGGCCGAGCTCGAGGTCGGGCGATGTGCCCTCCAGGAGCCGGCGATGGAGCTTCAGCACCAGCCGATCCCCATACACCACCGAGCTGTGGCGCGGGTCGGCCCGCACCACGCTCGGCCGGAGCGACTCTCCGGGCGTGCCGCGCAGGCGTCGGAGGGCGCCGGTCGGCCGTGCCACCAGCTCGCCGGTCTCGGTCGGGATTCGGCGACGACGCTCGATCAGCTCGAGGAGCGCGCCCAGGAAGCCGGGATCCTCCAGCGCGTCGTAGAGGATCCCGCTGGTCGCTCCCTCGCCTCCCGGGCGCTCGAGCTCGAGCAGCACCGCATGGGGGCGCTCGCGCCGGATCTCCGTCGCGCGCGGCTCGGCGGCGAAGCACACCGGCAGCGCACGGCCCTCCGACGGCCCGCGCTCGCAATCCACGCGGAGCACGAGCAGGCGCGCCGGCGCGTCGCCGCTCCCGACGGCGACGACGTCGTCCAGGTGGGCGGCGCGGAGGGCGTCCGATCCCATGGCGGACCCGCCCTGCCGGGCCAGCATCCGGGGCAGCACCGCCTCGAGCACGCCGCGCTCGGAGCGCCGGAGCAGGCGCTCCCAGTCGCCCCCGAAGCGCAGGCGCGGGGCCCGCCCGTCCTCCTCCGCCCGCCCCTCGCCGCCCGCTCCTCGCGCCTCCAGGGAGAACCAGTAGAACGAGTGTGGCCCGAGCGTCAGCAGGTAGGGCAGGTCGCCGATCGGCGGAAAGGGCTTCCGCCCGAAGAGCTCGACCGCCACCATCCCACGATACGCGCCGAGGTCGAGCTCGACGTACTCGACGAAGCGCGAGAGGTTCGCCACCACCAGGATGCGCTCGTCGCCGGCGGCGCGTACGAAGGCCAGCACCTTGCGGTTGCTCGGCGAGAGGAACTCGATCGAGCCGTGGCCGAAGGAGCGGTGTCGCTTGCGCAGCGCGATCAGCCGCTTCATCCACAGCAGGAGCGAATGGGGATTGTCCTGCTGGGTCTCGACGTTCACGCTCTCGTAGTGATAGGTGGGGTCGATGATCACCGGGAGGTAGAGGCGCTGGGGGTTGGCGCGCGAGAAGCCGGCGTTGCGGTCGGGGCTCCACTGCATCGGCGTGCGCACGCCGTCGCGGTCGCCGAGGTAGAAGTTGTCGCCCATGCCGATCTCGTCGCCGTAGTAGATCACCGGGGTCCCGGGCAGCGAGAACAGGAGCGCGTTCATCAGCTCGATGCGGCGGCGGTCGTTGCCGAGAAGCGGGGCCAGACGGCGCCGGATACCGAGATTGACGCGGGCCTCCCGGTCGTGGGCGTAGACCCGGTACATGTAGTCCCGCTCCTCGTCCGTCACCATCTCGAGCGTGAGCTCGTCGTGGTTGCGCAGGAAGAGCGCCCACTGGCAGCTCTCGGGAATCGCCGGCGTCTGGTGCAGGATGTCGATGATCGGGAAGCGGTCCTCCATGTGCATGGCCATGAAGAGCCGGGGCATGAGCGGAAAGTGGAAGGCCATGTGGCACTCGTCGCCCTGGCCGAGGTAGGCGACGGCGTCCTCCGGCCACTGGTTGGCCTCCGCCAGCAGCATGCGGCCCGAGAACCTGCGGTCGACGTGGCGGCGGAGCTCGCGCAGGAACTGGTGCGTCTCGGGCAGGTTCTCGCAGCTCGTCCCCTCGCGCTCGATCAGGTAGGGGATCGCGTCCAGGCGCAGGCCGTCGACCCCGAGGCCGAGCCAGAAGTCGAGGACTCGGAGCACTTCGCGTCGCACGTCCGGCGAATCGAAGTTCAGGTCCGGCTGGTGGGAGTAGAAGCGGTGCCAGAAGTAGGCGCCCGCGATCGGATCCCAGGTCCAGTTCGAGGGCTCGAAGTCCTTGAAGATGATGCGCGCCTCGGGATAGCGGGAGGGCGCGTCGCTCCAGACGTAGTAGTCGCGCCAGCGGGTTCCGGGCGGCGAGCGACGCGCGCGCTGGAACCACGGATGCTGGTCGGAGGTGTGGTTGATCACCAGCTCCGTCACCACCCGGAGCCCCCGGCGATGGGCCTCGCGCAGGAAGAGCTTGAAGTCCTCGAGGCTGCCGCTCTCCGGGTGGACGCCGGTGTAGTCGGAGATGTCGTAGCCGTCGTCGCGCAGCGGCGAGGGGTAGAAGGGCAGCAGCCAGAGGGTGGTGACGCCGAGGTCGCGCAGGTAGTCGAGGCGCTGGACGATGCCGCCGAAGTCGCCGACGCCGTCGTCGTCGCTGTCCTGGAAGGCACCGACCCGCAGCTCGTAGAAGATCGCGTCCTTGTACCAGAGGGGATCGCTCTCGAGCGGCGCCCGCCGGCGCGAGCCCGCGCGCGCGCTCGGGCGGAGGGTCTTCTGCGCGACCACGGCCCGACGCTAGCGGTGGCGGGCGCGGGCGCAACGGTGTCGCGCCCGCGTGCGGCGCTCGGCTAGCGGCCAGCGGGCGTGGCGCTGCGGGGCGGAGCTGCGGCGCTGGCGGCCGCGCGCAGGCGCTCGGCCAAGGCGCGCACGCCTTCGCGCCAGGGCGGGAGGCGGAGCGGCGGAGTCTGCAGCGAGGTGAGCACCGCGTAGCGCGGCCGCGGCGCGTCCCGCGGAAAGTCCGCCGTCGCGATCGGGTGCACGGGCGTCTCGATCCCGAGCTCCTGGTAGAGCGCCCGGGTGAGCTCGTACCAGCTCGTGCCCCCGCTTCCGGCGAGATGCCACGTGCCGAAGCTCCGGGTCTCGAGCAGCCTCGCCATCGCCTGCGCCAGATGCGGGGCGTAGGTCGGCGATCCGTACTGGTCCGAGACCACCCGCACCTCGGGCCGCGCGGCGAGCTCGCGCATCGTGAGCGCGAAGTTCTTGCCCCAGGGCGCGTAGAGCCAGGCCGTGCGCACGACGTAGTGCAGGGGGTTCAGACTGCGCACCGCCTCCTCGCCCGCGAGCTTGCTGCGGCCGTAGACCGAGCGCGGGTTCGGCGCGTCGAACTCGTGATAGGGTCGCGCCGACTCCCCGTCGAAGACGTAGTCCGTGGAGACGTGCAGCAGCGGGATCCCGGCCTCCGCAGTGGCGAGCGCGAGGTTGCGCGGGCCGAGGGCGTTCACGCGGAACGCCCCGTCCGTGTCGCGTTCGGCGGCATCCACCGCGGTGTAGGCCGAGGCGTTCAGCAGCAGCTCGGGGCGGCTGCGCGCCACCGTGTCGCGGGTCTGCGCCAGGTCCGTCACGTCGAACTCCGGCAGGTCGACGCCCTGCACCTCGTGCTGCGCCAGCGCCTCGAGGAGCGCGCGAGCGAGCTGCCCGCCCGAGCCGACCAGCAGGATCTTCACGGCCGGTCCTCGTAGCGCGGCAGGCGCTCCATCACCTCGCGCAGCCGCGGCGCCCGCCGGTCCTTCTCCGAGATCACCGGCTCCCGCACGGGCCAGGGGATCGCGAGGTCGGGGTCGTTCCAGACCACCCCGAGCTCGTCCGCCGGCGCGTAGAAGGCGGTGCACTTGTACTCCACCTGCGCGCAGTCCGAGAGCACGCAGAAGCCGTGCAGGAAGCCGGGCGGCACCCAGAGCTGGCGGAAGTTGTCCGCGGAGAGCGTCACGGCCACGTGTCGGCCGAAGCTCGGAGAGCCGCGCCGCACGTCCACGGCCACGTCCCAGACCTCGCCCTCGATCGCGCGCACGAGCTTTCCCTGGGCGTGCGGCGCCTGCTGCGAGTGGAGCCCGCGCAGGGTCCCGCGCGCGGAGCGAGAGTGGTTGTCCTGAACGAAGCCGGTGGGGAGGCCGCCCTCGGCCCACTTGCGCTGGTGCCAGGTCTCCACGAAGAAGCCTCGGTCGTCCCGGAAGACCTGGGGCTCGACCAGGATCACCGCCGGGATCTCCGTCGGCAGGAACTTCAAGGCGCCTCCTCCTTGGCGAGGCGCCCCAGGTAGCTCCCGTACTCGTTGTTGCGCAGCTCCTGGGCCAGGCGCAGCAGGTCCTCGCGCTGGATCCAGCCCTTGCGGAAGGCGATCTCCTCCAGGCAGGCCACCTTGAGGCCCTGCCGGTCCTGGATCGCCTGGATGAAGTTCGCGGCCTGGTGCAGCGACTCGTGGGTGCCGGTGTCGAGCCAGGCGATGCCGCGGCCGAGGAGCTCGACCCGCAGCTCGCCCGATCCGAGGTAGGCGAGGTTCACGTCCGTGATCTCCAGCTCCCCGCGCGCCGACGGGCGCAGGCCGGCGGCCACCTCCAGCACCCGGTTGTCGTAGAAGTAGAGCCCGGTCACCGCGTAGTGCGAGCGCGGCACCTTCGGCTTCTCCTCCAGCCCGACGGCGCGGCCCGCGGGATCGAACTCGACCACGCCGTAGCGCTCGGGGTCCTTCACCCAGTAGCCGAACACCGTGGCGCCGCTCGGGCGCGTCGCCGCGCGCTCCAGGAGCTCGGGGAAGCCGTGGCCGTAGAAGACGTTGTCGCCGAGCGCCAGGGCCACGCGCTCCCGCCCCACGAACTCACGCCCGATCAGGAACGCCTGGGCCAGGCCCTCGGGTCGCGGCTGGGCGGCGTAGCGCAGCGAGAGCCCGAAGGCGCTCCCGTCGCCGAGCAGCCGCTCGAAGGCCGGCAGGTCCTGCGGCGTCGAGATCAGCAGGATCTCGCGGATGCCGGCCAGCATCAGGCTCGAGATCGGGTAGTAGACCATCGGCTTGTCGTAGATCGGCAGGAGCTGCTTGCTGACACCGCGCGTGATCGGGTGCAGCCGCGTGCCCGAGCCGCCGGCCAGCACGATCCCCTTCATCGGGCGTCCCGGACGGCGCCCGTGAGGCCGAGCCGCTCGCGGCCGTAGCGGCCGGCCTGCACCGCCTGACACCAGTCCCGGTGCTCCAGGTACCAGCGTACGGTGCGCTCCAGCCCCTGCTCGAAGTCGTGCCGCGGCCGCCAGCCGAGCTCGCGCTCGATCTTGCCCGAGTCGATGGCGTAGCGACGGTCGTGACCCGGCCGGTCCGCGACGAAGCGCTTCAGCTCGGCGTAGGCGCCGATCCGCTGCGACGCGAGCGCGGGGTTCTCGAGCGCCGGCACGATCCGCTCCAGGATCTCGCACAGGCGGTCCACGATCTGGAGGTTGGTGCGCTCGGCCCCGCCCCCGAGGTTGTACCGGCTCCCCGGCTCCCCGCGCTCCAGCACCCCCAGGATCCCCTCGCAGTGGTCCTCCACGTAGAGCCAGTCGCGCACGTTCCCGCCGTCGCCGTAGATCGGGAGCGGCCGGCCCTCGATCGCGTTCAGGATCATCAGCGGGATCAGCTTCTCCGGGAACTGGTAGGGCCCGTAGTTGTTGGAGCAGTTGGTGAGCAGCGTGGGCAGGCCGAAGGTCTCGTGGTAGGCGCGCACCAGGTGGTCGGCCCCGGCCTTGGAGGCGGCGTAGGGCGAGTTCGGGGCGTAGGGCGTGTCCTCGCGGAAGCGGCCGCTCGGACCGAGCGAGCCGTAGACCTCGTCCGTGGAGACGTGGAGGAAGCGGAAGGCCGCGCGCTCGTCCTCGGCGAGCTCGGCCCAGTGGCGGCGCGCGGCATCGAGGAGCTCGAAGGCGCCCACCAGGTTGGTCTCGACGAAGGCGTGCGGGCCGTCGATCGAGCGGTCCACGTGGGTCTCGGCCGCGAAGTTCAGGACCGCCGCCGGGCGATGCTCGCGCAGGAGCTGCGCCATGGCCCTCGTATCGCCGATGTCGGCCTTCACGAAGACGAGGCGCGGATCGTCGAGCAGCCCCTCGAGGTTCAGCAGGCTTCCGGCGTAGGTGAGCTTGTCCACCACCACGACCGGGGCGTCGGTTCGGGCGAGAGCCACCCGTACGAAGTTGGAGCCGATGAAGCCGGCCCCTCCCGTCACCAGGAGGGCTCCCGGGCCAAGCTCCGGCATGCGTCGCTCCTTCCGGCCGGTGCGCCGCCCGGCCCTCGAATCTTCTGCCCTCGGGTGAGTGCCCGCCTCGGCCTCCGGGTGGCGCCCTTCTCTAGCATCGGCGCCCCGCCGGGGCGATCGAAGGGTGGCAGCTCCCGGGCCTAGGCGCCCGCCCGCACGGGCGCCGGGCGGTAGGGGAAGTAGCGGGTGAGACGCAGGAAGGGAGCCTCGATCAGGCGCCAGCTCGCGGCGGCGAGGAGGTAGGAGATCAGGAAGGAGAGCAGCCAGAAGGTCCCCTGGGCCACCAGGAAGGGTCCGCGGTAGCGGGCGGGATCGAAGGAGTTGCGGGCGATCTCCGCGCCGAGGACGTGCAAGAGGTAGAGGGCGTAGGAGTAGCGGCCCACCCGCACCACCGGGCCCCATTGGAGCAGGCGCACCCAGAGGCCGTCGGCGCGGGCGGCGAGGGTGCGCACCAGGAGCGCGGCGAAGCCGAAGGCCAGGAGCGAGTAGCCGACGGTCTGGAGCAGCGGGCTCACGGTGAAGGCGAGGGCCGGCGCCATCCCGAGCTGTGCCGGCCCTGCGCCGCGCAGCACCAGCGCGAGGCGGAGCCCGACGAGGAGCGCCAGATAGCCGAGGCCGGCCACCGGCAGCAGCACCCGCGCGGCACGCTCCAGCCAGGCGACGCCCCCCTCCTCCTGCACCAGCGCCGCCACCAGCGCGCCCGCCGCGAGCGTGTCGATCCGCGTCAGCGTGAAGTTGTAGAGGAAGAGCGGCGGCACGTCGGTCAGGGCCAGCAGGGCGACCCGCAGCAGGAAGGCACCGGCCAGGATGCCGCCGCAGACACGGATCAGTGTCCGGCGGGAGCAGCTCCAGACCAGGAGCGGCCAGCAGAGGTAGAACTGCTCCTCGATGGCGAGGGTCCACGTGATCTCGAGGAAGTGGTGGTGGTAGCGCCCGGTGAAGGCCGCCTGGAGATTCGAGAGGTAGGTCCAGTACCAGAAGGTCTGGTGGCTCGCCCCCTCCATCCAGAAGCGCTCGGCCTGCGGGGTCAGACGCGGCAGCACCACCAGGAAGAGCAGCAGCACGGCGTAGTAGAGCGGGAAGATCCGGAGGAAGCGCCGGGCGTAGAAGGTGCGGGCGCGATGCGGCGCCTCGCGCTGCCGCAGCAGGATGCCGGTGATCAGGAAGCCCGAGAGCACGAAGAAGAGGTCGACGCCCGCCCAGCCCGAAGCCACGAAGGTGAGGACGGCCTCGGCGCCGGCGCCGTGGGGCTGGTCGTAGCGGCCCAGGTGGTAGAGGAAGACCGCCGTGATGGCGAGGGCGCGCAGCCCGTCGAGCCGCGCGGCCCGGCCCTGTCCGACCTCGCGCCAGGCGTCGCGCGCTCCCTCGCCCGCGCGCGGCCCGCTCACGGCAAGAAGTGCTCGGGATGCTCGAGCTTGCGGGGCAGATACTCCTCGATCACGTAGTTCAGGCCCCACTTCGCCAGGGCCTGCTGCTCCGCGCGCACCCCCATGCGCATCAGCTGGTCGATCGCCTTCTGCCAGTCCTTGTGGGCCTGGAAGAAGGGGTCGTTCTTGAGCGCGTCCTTCGCGCGCTTCACGTCCACGTCCTGCAGCGGATGCGTGGGCAGCCGGTAGTCCACGATGTCCTGCGGCGTCACGCCGAGGTAGCGCGCGTGGGGCACGCAGAAGAACTGCGAGAGGTGCGCGGCGTTGCCCGAGCCGACCTTGAGCGTGCGGTAGATGTTCGAGATCCCGTAGGGGTCGCAGTCCACGAAGGCATAGACCGGAAGCTTGCACTCGTCCGAGAGCTTGCGGATGAAGCGCCGCGTGGCGCGCGTGGGTACGCCCGCCATCGAGATGAGGATGCAGTTCGCCGTCTGCCAGAACTTGTGGCTCTGCAGGCGCTGGAACACGCCGCCCGTCTCGATGGCGAGGATGAACTTCGCGTCGGTCTCGAAGGAGAGGTGCTCCACCGTGGAGGGAATCGAGTAGGCGCCCGAGCCGAAGCGGGTGCAGTCGATGCGCTCCACGCGCCCGGTCTCGCGGTCGGGATCGAGCACCACCAGGTTGCCCGCCACCGCGCCGCCGTGCTCGTCGGGGACGAAGCGGAGCTGCTCGCGCGACACGCCGCGCACCGAGAACAGCGCCTCGATGTCGTCCATCACGGTGTCGGACTCGGCCTGCTCGTCGAAGCGAGCCTCCTCCCAGTTCTTGCTCTGGTAGTAGGCGTCCCGCTTGGTGGCGAAGTCGTTGTTCTCCACCAGCTCCTTGGAGAGCCCCATCATGCGCAGGGTCTGGGCGAAGCTCTTCACCGTGTTGACGGTGAGGGTGCGCACCTTCTTCTGGCGGCCGATCTCGAAGTAGCCCTTCCGGGCGGAGTAGCTCACGTTTCCGAGCGCGCGCACCGGGAAGGCCAGGTCGGGCTTGTGCCGGCGGCGGATCTCGCCGTGCACCTCCTGCGCGGCGCTCCGGATCAGCTCCACGGTGGTGCGATCCAGCGCCTTGTTGCGGGCGGCGACGGCGCTCTCCGGCTCCGCGGCCGGCTTCGCGGTCTTCTTCGGCTTCGCACCCTTCCTGGCCGCCATCAGAGCCTCCGGCTGCGTTCGAGCACGTCCTTCAGCGTCTCCACCACCCGTCCGCGCTCCGCGTCGTCGAAGCCCAGGATCTGCTGCAGGCCGATCGCGAGCTGCGGGATGTACTTGTCGATGTAGGCCCGCTTCTTGGCCTCGTCGGCCTCGCGCCGCCGGCGGCTGATGAAGTGGGAGACCTTGCGACCGCACTCCTGCAGCCCGAGGCGGATCTCCTTCACGATCTCCGGGTAGTGGGCGATCGCCTCCTTGCTCTCGGAGGTGAAGGGCACCCAGACGCTGGCGATGTGGACCATCAGCAGCATGGGGCCGATCGGGAGCGCGCCCTTCGGCTGCTGCAGGTGGTAGGCCTTCCAATCGGTGCCGGTCACCGCCCGGGTGATGGCGCAGCCGCCCTGCTGATACTGGAGCGGCACCCGATTGGCGAAGCGGTAGAGCGTGATCGGCTCCTCCGCCGGGAGGTCGCCGCCGTAGGCCAGGGCCACCTCGATCAGGAAGGGATTGCCGCGGTACACCGTCGGGCGTCGCGTCACCGCGACCACGAAGTCGCTCTTCGCGTCGGCCGCCAGCGCGCGCTCGAGGAGCGTCTCGCCGATCGGCGCGATGCAGTCGGTGGGCGGGGCCAGGATGCGCGTGGCCTGGATCGCGGCGTGGACGCGCTCGGCCTCCTCGCGCGTGATCTCGCCCGGCCGGCGCGTCACCGCCACCTTGGCGCGCTGGCAGATCTCCTCGGCCACGCGCGGCGAGACGCGCGAGAAGTCCTCGCACAGGCAGCCGCGCAGGTTGCGCGCGTGGGTGTCGCGGAACATCTGCATCAGCACGCCGAGCTCGACCCCATAAGGGTGCGGCTTGATCTCCGCGGTGGCGGGCGGGAGCTCCGAGGCGACCCGCGCGAAGCGCTGCTCGCCGCCGCCCTCTCCCGTCTTCGGCGCCTTGTACTCGATCTCGGCGTGGGGATTCGCGAGCGAGACCTGGCGCAGGTAGGCGTCCACCGACTGACGGCCGCCCCGATAGGCCGCCTCGAGCTCGATCTCCACCCGGGTTCCGTGGGGGCGGCCCCAGTCCACCTCCGCGTCGCGGATCACCTTGGGCTCGTTGCGCTGGGTGTCGATCACGAGCTCCAGGTGATGGGCCTTGCGGCGCGCGTCGGTGCGCGTGGTGATCACCACCGGCTTGCCCGTGGTGAGCAGCCCGTACATGCCGGCGGCGCTGATGCCGATGCCCTGCTGGCCGCGGCTCTGCCGCAAGCGGTGGAACTTGGAGCCGTAGAGCAGGCGGCCGAACACCTTCGGCGCCTGTGCGCGCACGATGCCGGGCCCGTTGTCCTCCACCGCCACCCGGAAGCGCGTCTCGGCGAGCTGCTCGATCTCGACCCGCAGGTCCGGGAGGATTCCCGCCTCCTCGCAGGCATCGAGGGCGTTGTCCACCGCCTCCTTCACCGTGGTGAGGAGCGCCTTCGAGGGGTTGTCGAAGCCGAGGAGGTGGCGGTTCTTGGCGAAGAACTCGGAGACCGAGATCTCGCGCTGCTTCTTCGCCAGGTCGGCGGCGGTGGCGCGGGCCGGTGCGCGACGGCGCCCGCTGCGGGGCGCCGCCTCGTCGGCCGGGTCGGCGGCGGCCGGCTCCTCCGCACGCGGCTTCGAGGCGCGCGGCTTCACCGCGCGAGGCTTCGCCGCCGGCGCCGCCTCGCGCGCCGCGCGCGCGCTGGCCATGTGCATCCCGTTCGGATCGAAGAGAGACGGCTGCTCCCCGGCCACCGACGTCCACCCCCCGCGGACCCCGCGGAGTGTCCACGCGAGGCTGGACGGGTCAAGCAGCCGCGGGAGCGCCCGAGGCGCTCGGCCCGGGAGCTAGGCGGCGTCGAGGCGAGAGTTGCGGAAGCTGCCGCACAGGCGGACGCGACCGCTCTGCAGCAGGTGCACCACCGTGGCGACGATCTCCGCGTCGTCCTCGGTCAGATCCGCGAGCGTATCCACCAGCTCGAGGAGCGTCAGGCTCATCTCACCCTCCGAGTCGTGCAAGCAGATGCGAATGGCACCCATGGCCTTCCCCTCGCCGGGTCGGAGAGCAGGAAGCGTGCCAGCCGATGCCCTTCGCCCGCGTCGGAAGAAGCCTTTGGATTCCAGGGGGTTCTCGGAGGAGGGGGGCGCGCGGAATGCCGCCTGTGGCGGCAGGGTGACGGTTTTCGGTCGCCGGGTGTCGACTTTCGGTGGCACGGGGCGCGACCGGGTTGCCCCCCGGGCGGTTCGTCGGGCCACCCCGCGAAGCTGCTGCGCTAGGGTGGCGGCCATTCGCAATCCGTCGCCGTCCGCCTCCGAGTCCGTGATCGAGTTCCGTGGGGTGAGCAAGCGCTTCGGCGAGCGCCTCGCGGTGCAGGATCTCGACCTCCAGGTTCCCCGCGGCCAATGCTTCGGCCTCCTCGGACCGAACGGCGCCGGGAAGACGACGTCGCTGCGGATGGTCTATGGCGTCGCTCGTCCGACGAGCGGCCGCGTCTCGGTATTCGGGATCGACGTCTCCCTCGATCCGCGCGCGGTCCGGGCGCGTCTCGGCGTCACCCTGCAGGAGAACGCGCTGGTGGAGGCGCTGACACCCGCCGAGAACCTGCGCGTCTTCGGGCGCTACCACCTGATGCGCGAGCCCGAGCTCTCGCGCCGCGCGGAGGAGCTGGTGGAGCTCTTCGAGCTCGGCGACCACGCGCGCACGCCGGCGCGCTTCCTCTCCGGCGGCCTGCAGCGGCGCCTCGCCATCGCGCTCTCGTTGATGAACCGGCCCGAGCTCCTGGTCCTCGACGAGCCGACCACGGGCCTCGATCCGCAGGCACGGCTCTCGCTCTGGTCGAGGGTGCGGGAGCTGCGCGCGGCGGGAACCACGATCCTGCTCACCACGCACTACATGGAGGAGGCGGAGCGGCTCTGCGACCGGCTCGCCATCATGGCCCACGGCCGCGTGCGCGCCGAGGGAAGCCCGTCTGAGCTGGTGCGCCGGCACCTCGCGCGAGAGGCCCTCGAGACCGAGCTCGAC
>Ga0316628_100001313_pt1 | contig 17456 bp, 15 predicted proteins | sample OWC_Aug_M2_C1_D5_FD_207648 | JGI IMG/M metagenome (GOLD analysis project Ga0316628, IMG submission 207648) | Wetland soil microbial communities from Old Woman Creek delta, Ohio, United States - OWC_Aug_M2_C1_D5_C | ecosystem: Environmental > Terrestrial > Soil > Wetlands | place: USA: Ohio... | reverse complement strand
CCGAAGTTGTTCCGCTCCGCGACCGACAGGCACCCCGTCTTCTGCCCCATCGAGAGCAGCTGCAGCACGTCGGGGAGGCTCGCCTCCTTGAGACTGCCCTTGATCGCCATCAGCGCAGGTCCTCGATCAGCCGGTCGCCGATGTCGGGCCACTCCCAGACGACCTTCTCACGGCTGCGCAGCAGCGGATCGATGTCCCTGGGGACCGCCGACGCCGCCGCCAGGACGGCGCTCACGCGGCCGACCTCGCCCTCCAGCACTATCCTGGCCATCAGCGCGGTGAGCGTCTCGCGCGTCGGGTCGATGCTGGCGACGACGCGGTTCACCATCCCCGTCACCGCGCGAGCGCCGTCGGCCGGCCGCGACGCCAGGTAGTCCACCACGCCCTGGTCGGCCGCCACCTGCTGGGCGGCCAGGATGCGGCGCACCATCCCGGCCCGCATCTCGCGGTCCGGCGGCGCCACCTCGACGACCAGTCCCTCCGAGAACCGCGACACGAGCCGAGGCGCCACACCCTCGAGCTGCGCGGGCAGCCTCTCGGACGAGAACACCAGCTGCTTGCGCGCGTCCTGGAAGGCGTTGAAGAGATTGAACAGCTCCTCCTGCGTGCGCTCCTTGCCGGCCAGCAGCTGCACGTCGTCCAGCAGCAGCGCGTCCGCGCCCCGGTAGCGGCGGCGCCACCAGTCGATCCGGTCGCCGTGGATCGCGGACACCAACTCCTCGAAGAACGTCTGCGCGGAGACGCACGCCACGACCGAGCCGGGCCGCGCCGCCGCCAGGCCGTTGCCGACGGCGTGCAGCAGGTGCGTCTTCCCGACGCCGACCGGCCCGACGATGACCAGCGGGTTGTAGCGCCGGCCGGGCTCCTCGACCACGGCCCGGGCGGCCCGCACCGCGGCGTCGTTGGCGGCTCCGACGATCAGGTCCGCGAAGGTGAGGGCGCCCGCGGGAGCGGGCGGCGGGGACGTCCCCTCGCGAACCCGGTCCACCCAGGCGCACGCTTCCTCGACGCGGTCCGGGTCCTTGAAGCGGGCGCTGCCGGCGGCCGCGGGGTCGAAGTGCGAAACGGTCTCCGCCAAACCGCGCAGCTGGGCCACGTCGGCTTCGAACGCCGCGAGCACGGCATCGGCATCCGGGATCGCGTCCTGCTCGAGCAGCTCCTCGAGCCGCCGCGTCTTGTAGCCCTGGCCCTGCCAGCGGATCACGGCCTCGCCGACGCGGCCCCGCCACGCGTCTATCTGCCGCGCCAGGGACTGTGACACGACCGTGAGGAACGAGGAGAAGTCGTCGGAAGGCTTGGGTGCGGGCGCTGCGTCCGGCGCGGCGCCGGCTACGGGGACCGCGGCCGCGGCCCTCGGGACGGCGGGGGCCTCCGCGATCCGGGCCGCGGCGGGCTCGCCCGAGGGAGCGGCCCCGGCGGGCGGCGCGGCAGCCGGAATCTCTCCCATCAGGAGAGCGCGCCCCGCCTCCGGCGTGAGCGGCGCGTCGCACACCGCCTGGAACGCGATCAGGCGGTTCACGAGTCCGATCAGCTCGCGCACGTTGGACACGCCGATCTGGGCCACCGCCTCGAGCACTCCCGCGGCCATCGTGATGCCGCGCTCCTCCGTCTTGAGGCGCAGGATGGCGAGGCGCGTCTCCTCGTCGGGAGCGGCGACGTCCACGAGCAGCCCGCCGGAGAAGCGGGTGACCAGCCGCTCGTCGAGGTCGCGGATCTCCGCTGGCGGCCGGTCCGACGTGACCACCAGCTGGCGGGCCCCCGCCTGGAGCGCCTCCGAGAGCCGCAGCAGCTCCGCCTGCATCTCGCGCCGCTCGGCCAGGAACTGCACGTCGTCGAGGAGGAAGATGTCGACCTCCTGCGCGCTGCGACGGAAGCCCTCGCTCTGGCCCGCCGCCACGGCCGCGCTGTACTCCTCGACGAACTCCTCGAGCGTGACGTACCGAACCCGCAGGTCCGGCTGCCGCGCCTTGGCCTCGTGGCCGATGGCTTGGAGGAGGTGGGTCTTCCCGAGTCCCGACCTCGCGTAGATGAAGAGCGGGTTGTAGACCGTTCCCGGCGACTCCGCCACGGCGCGCGCCGCGGTGGCGGCAAGCCGGTTCCCGGCGCCCACCACGAACGAGTCGAACCGGAACCGCGGGTTCAGCTCCACTTCAGTCCCGGCCTCCGCTGGAGGTCTGGCTGAGCCGCCTCAGCACCTCGGCGCTGATGGCCTTTAGCGTTTCGAACACGCCGGAGCCGTGCAGCGCGTCGGCCGGAAACGCGGGCAGCGTCCGGAAGTTGAGCGCGTCGTCCAGCTCCTGGGGCGAGAGGATGAGGTCCCGGGGCAGATCCTGCTTGTTCCACTGGAGAACCATGGGGAGCGTGCGCACGTCCACGCCGTGCTCGAGGATGTTCAAGTGCAGGTTCTGGAGGCTCTCGATGTTCTCGTCGAGCTGCCGCGCCTGACTGTCCGCCACGAACACGACGCCGTCGGCTCCCTGGAGAACCAGCTTGCGGGTCGCGTTGTAGTACACCTGCCCGGGCACGGTGTACAGCTGGAACTTGGTGGTGAACCCGGAGATCGAGCCGAGGTCGAGGGGCAGGAAGTCGAAGAACAGCGTGCGGTCGGTCTGCGTCGCCAGCGAGACCATCCGACCCTTCCTGTCGTCCGGCACCTGACTGTAGATGTACTGCAGGTTCGTCGTCTTCCCCGAGCGCCCCGGCCCGTAGTAGACGATCTTGCACGTTATCTCGCGCGTCGTGAAGTTCACGAGCGACATAGGCTCACCTGCCGAACAGCGCAGCCAGGCTGCTGCCCAGCTCCGCCTCGAAGTTCTCGGCGAGTACCGGCCCCCGAGCCTGCTCGGCGGGGGCTGCGGCGTGGAGCGCCGCGGCGAACTCGTCGAAGAAGAACTCCACCAGCCCGATCGACGTCTCCCGACCGAACACCGTAAGCACCACCAGCGGCCCGCGCGGAGTGCGGCACGGCGCCAGGTGGATGCCGTGCCGCACGCCCGCGTGGAACAGCGCGCCGAACGTCGCCTCGCCGACCAGGTCCGCCAGCGCGCCGGACGAGGCCATGATCGCCGCGCCGAGCGCCGCGATGCCCATGAGGTCCACCGCCTTGGCGAAGCCGTGCTGGGCCAGCACCTGCCCCGCCGGAGTCATGATCACCACCAGCCGCGCGCTGGCCTGCCCTACGTAGCGCACCAGCGGCTCCTCAGTCCAGAGCTCGACGACTGTGGTGGTCACCGCACCGCCTCGGCGGCCCGCATCATCTCGAGCCGGCACAGCCCGACGTTCACCTGCGGCTCGGCCAGCGCCACGACGAGGAGGTCGCCCGCGGCCGGCGCCAGCAGCAGCGTGCCGGCCGTGGCCTCCACCTGGACGAACGACAGCTGGCCCGCGCCGGTGGCCGCAGCCGCGCCCCCGACCTTGCGGGCCAGCGAAGCCGCGAGCGCCGCCACCGCCTTGCCGTTGACTCCCTCCATCAGCAGCTGGCCCACCACGAGGCCGTCGTCCGCAGCCACGAACATCGAGCCGCGCACGCCGCGCACCCGCGAGAGGCGGTCCAGCGACCGCTCCAGCGCCTCGCTCACGCGCCCTGCCTCTCGAGCCACAGGGACGCGGCTCCGCGGGCGCGCTCGGCCACCCGGAGCGTGAGTCCGACCGGCATGCTCCGATCGCGCCGCACCAGCAGCATCGCGCCCGCGCCGACCGGCGCGAGCACCAGGTTCGCGTCCGCGGCCTCGGCGACGATGGTCCTCCACTCGCCGAGAGCGAGGTACCGGGCGGTGCGCCCCGCCTCGCCCGACACCCCCGCCAGCGCGGCGGCGGCGAGCTCGGAAACGTCGCGTCCGTCGCCGCCCCTCAGGCCGCCGGCCACCACCAGGCCGCGGTCGTCGAGCAGGAGGATGTCCGCGGTCGCTCCCTCGAAGCCCTCGAACACCGGCGGGAGCGCGGCGACGGTCTCCGGCGATCCGGCTCCGGTCGGACCGGCCTCCGAGTCGGGTGATGCGGCGGCCGGGGCCGGCTCCGCCGCGCCGGTTCCGCCCCGGTGCGGCGCCTCCCGCTGCTCCGGCTGGTACGCGGATTCGGCCGGGGACGGCGACGACGGCGGCGACGGGGCCGCCCGGGCGGGGACCGGCGCCTCCCGCACATCGGCCGAGGGGGCTGGCGGCAACGGTGCGGCGTCGAACGCGCGCCGCACGGTCTCGAGGGCGCGGCGCGCTGCCTCGTCGCGAGGGCTCACCGCGACGGCGCGCGCGAGCATCTCCTCCGCACCCCTCGCATCGCCCCTCCGATACAGCGCGAAGCCCATCCCCTTGAGCGCGCCGACGTGCTCCGGGGCCAACGCGAGGGCGCGCCCCCATGCTTCGGCGGCCCGGGCCAGATCGCCCAGGTCCGAGTATACGCGTCCCAGGCAGTCCAGGCCGTCGGCGTGCTCGGGATGGCGCGCCACGCCGTGCTTCGCGACCCGCAGCGCCTGCTCCAGGTCGCCGCGGCGCCGCAGCGCCTCGGCAAGGTCTGCGTAGACCAGGCTGGCCGGGTTCCCCGCCAGCGCGGCCGACAGCGCGCGGATGTCCTCAGCCACGCATGCGCTCCAGATGACGCTCGAGGACCGACGCGGCCTTCTTCGCTTCCGCCACCGCCTTCCGCTCCGCGGCGCTCGCGCCCTCCGCGAGGCCTTCCCAGACCTCCCACGACTCGCACGCCTCGCGGAACCTGCCCGTGGCCGCGAGCGCGTATCCGAACCAGCGCTGCCCGTCGGCGATCTGCGGATCCAGGCGGAGCGCGCGCCGGCACTCGTCGACGGCCTCCGCCGAGTGTCCCTGGACCAGGTGCACGCGTCCCAGCAGCAGGTGCGCCCGGGCCTCGTGCGGCCGCAGCCCGATGGCCGTCTGCGCGGCGGACTTGGCCGGCTCCAGCTCGCCGGCCTCCAGGCGCACCTCCGCCGCCGCGAGAAGCGCGGCGACATCGTCGCCCGACGAGGAGGCCCGCGCTCGCGCCGGGGCAGCATCCGTCAGCACGATCACGCCGGTGGTCACCAGGCCGAACAGAGTCTTCGCCACCTCGAACTCCGACCGCGCCAGCGACACGGCGATCCCGCGCACGTCGCTGTGCCCGTCCACGTGGGCCAGCACCTCCCACTCCTCGGGCAGCAGGTGCAGATGCGACAGCGCATCGCCACCACCCACATCCGCCAGGGACGCCACCACGCCCAGGTGCGGCACGTGCGCCTCGATGCGCGACCACTCGTCGATCCGGCGCGCGCCCTCCATCAGCAGCTTCTCGACGGGAATGCGGACCGACACGTCGGACGGCAGGCCCTCCAGCGAGCCCTCTGCGAACGAGAAGAAGCCCTCGCGCCAGGACATCAGCTCGAACACCGTTTCCTCGATGTGGAACTCCACCTGGCGCAACAGCTCGCGCTCGGTGATGGCTCCCATCTCCACGAAGATACCACCCAACCTGCGGCGGTGGTCCTCCTTTTCCTGCTGGGCCCGCGCCCGCTCGATGTCGGCCTCGGAGATCTTCCCGGCCCGCAGCAGGACCTCGCCCAGGCGGTGCGGGTTGCTGCGGATCTCGGCGTACACGATCGCGCCCCGGTCGAAGTACACGGTGCCGTCGTTGCCGCGCAGCTGGCTCGAGATGCGCAGCACCCCCGTCTTCCGGCTGAGGTCCAGCAGCTGGAAGACGTCGTGCAGACCGAGCTCGCGGAGCGGTCCTTCGATGGCCATCGCTAGGCCGCTTCGCCGGCGAAGATGTGCACCAGATCCAGCGCCGTGCGAGTGTGGGTCCGGGCAGCGTGCGCGAGGGGGCCCCCGGGCTCCAGCGCGACGACGCGCTCCCACTGCGCCACCGCCTCGCGGTAGCGGCGCTCCCGGGCGAGGGCGAGGCCGAGGTGGAACCGCGCCGCGACGTGATCGGGCTCGAACCGGACGATGCGCTCGCATGCGGCTCTCGCGTCCGCGGCGCGGCCGTCGTCGATGAGCACCTGCGCCAGCAGCAGCAGCGCGTCGAAGTCCAGCGCGTCCCGCTCCAGCACGCCCACCAGCACCTCCAGCGCCCCGGCGCCGGCGGACCGGGCGCGGAGCAGCGCCGCGAGGGCGAGGGAGGCGACGGAGTAGGTCGGCAGGTGCTCGAGCGCCGTGCGGTACGCCTCCTCGGCCTCGTCGAGCGAGCCGCGCGCCTCGGCCAGCCGGCCCACGTCGACCCACACCTGCACGAAGCCGGGATCGAGCTCGAGCGCCCCCCGATACGCGGCGTACGCGGCATCGGCGTCGCCGACCGAGCGCGCCACGTCGCCCAGCAGCCTGCGCACGTCGGCGCGCTCCGGCGCCCGCGCCTGGGCGTGGCGCAGCGCCTCCAGGGCGGCGGCGGGGTCGCCGCTGCGGCTCCGCGCCTCGGCCACGAGCAGCGCGACGTCAACGTCGTCCGGCGTGGCGCTGAACAGCGCCTCGGCGAGCGGGCGCGCCTCCCCGACGCGACCCAGGGCAAGCAGGGCCCGCGTCTCGCCGAGCCGCGCCGCCAGATGCTCGGGCCGCGCCTCCCGCGCCTCGCGGAAGCGCTCCAGCGCCTCCCCGTGCGCGCCGCGGCGCGCGAACAGCTCGCCCAGGATGATCGATCCCTCGGCCCGGTCCGCGCCGCGCCCGATCGCTCTGGTGACCTCGCCGGCGGCCTGCTCGAACAGGCCCTTCGAGACGTAGTCGCGCGCCAGGGAGAACGGCTCGTCCGCGGTCCGGGCCGGCGCGCGGGCCTTGCGCTCAGCGGGTCGCAGCGACGTGAAGATCTCGTCCAGGAGCCGCGTGTCGAACGCGAACGGCTCGCCCGAGGGCTCGAACGGCCGGTCGCCGCCCAGCTCCGGCACGACGGCGAGCGAGGGATCCTCGAACTGCAGCTCGATGGCGAGCAGCAGCTTCTGCGGCACGTAGTACGGGTCCAACTCCAGCGCGCGCCGCACCTCCCGAAGAGCGCCCTCGAAATCGCCCAGGTTCGAGAGAGTGAAGCTGAGGTTGTAGTGCGCCGCGGCCCCGTCCGGATCCGCCTCGACCGCCCGTGCAAACGCGTTCTTGGCGTCGGTGAACCGCTTGAACTCGACCAGCACCAGTCCGATGCCGTTCCACGCCACCGCCGACTTCGGCTCCAGCTCGAGCACCTGCCGGAACGCCTCCAGGGCGAGCTGGTGGCGCCCCAGCTGGCCCAGCAGCAGCGCGAGGTTCAGCCGGGACGTGACGAAGTCACCGCGATGGCGCAGCGCGTCGCGGAACGCCTCGACCGCGTCCTCGAGCGCGCCCTGGGCGGCGAGCACCACGCCGAGGTTGTTGTGCGCCAGCGCGTAGGACTGGTCCGCCACCACGGCACGGCGGTACGACGCCAGCGCCTCGACCGTGCGGCCGCTCTGGTGCAGGCACACCCCCCGCTCGTTCCACAGCTTGGCCGAGTCCGGACGTTCTCCGACCAGCTCCTCGTAGAGCTCCAGGGCCGCGCCCAGGTCGCGGCGCGCCAAGTGCACCTCGGCCATCGCCTGCCGCACCAGGCGCCGGTCCTCGCCGCGCTCCAGCGCGAGGCGGTACTCCCGCAGCGCCTCGACGTAGTACCCCTTCTGGCGGAAGGCCCGGCCCAGCGTGTAGTGGGCGAGCTGCCCCGACTCGGCCTGAGGCGCGGCGGGCTGCGGCGACGCCTCGGCGGCCGCGCCGGGGCGCCGCCCCGAGGTCCCGTTCTCCAGCGCCAGGTTGGGGTGTGCGCGGCCCAGAGCCGGGTTGAGCTGCACGGCCTTGCGCGACGCCGCGCGGGCATCGGCGTGGCGGCCGATGTCGCCCAGCACGAAGGCGAGAAGATGATGCGCGTCGGCGTTATCGGGACCGAGCTCGACGGCGCGCTGCAGCGCTTCGAGGGCCTCCTCGTTCAACCCCAGCTGGTAGAGGACCTCCCCGTGATGGAACGCCAGCACCGACGAGCCCGGCTCCAGCTCCCGCGCCCGCGCCAGCCACTCCGAGGCCGCGTCGGGCCGGCCGCGCCGCTGCTCCGCAAGGCCCAGCTGGAGCATCGCGCCGGCATCCCGCGGGCGTTCCGCCAGCACGGCCGCCAGCTCAGCCACGGCCTCGTCCCACTGCCCCGCCGACGCGTATGCGCCCGCCAGCTCGCCCCGGGCGTCGATGTCACCGGGCCGCCGCCGCAGCCGCTCCCGCAGCTCGCCGATGCGCTGGTCGTACACCCCCGACTTCGCGTACACGACCTCGAGGTTGCGCTGGGCGACCACCATGCGCGGGTCCAGCGCCAGCGCGCGCGAGAATTCCTGGGCGGACTCCTGGTACAACCCCCTGCGGAAGTACAGCACGCCCAGGTTGTTGTGCGCTCCAGCGTCGGACGGGTCGATCCGACCGGCAAACGACCTCAGGATGGCGAGGTCGCGCTCCGAGGCCATGGGCGCCGTCATCGGGGAAGTCGCGCTAGGTGAGCCGCACCGCCTGCAGGATCGCGCGCAGCGAGGCCATGTCGGGCATCAGCAGGAAGTAGCCGGCCAGAAGCTCGCTCTCGGCGCGGAACTGGAACTGGGTCTCGACGCAGAACACGTAGTCCCGGTCGTGGCCGAAGTTGAGGTACGTCGACGTGAGCACCGCCGCGGACAGGTCGATGACCAGGCTCGGGACCGACGGCAGCAGCATCATCCCCATGAACGACGACAGCGCGTTCATGTAGGCCCCGCACAGGATGTTGCCCGCCTCCTTGAGGCTCGACTGCTCCAGCATGCCGAACTCGGTCGTCTTGCCGATCGATCGGCCCAGGAGGAGGTCGCACATGCGCCGCGCGGCGTTCTCGGGGAACACCAGGAGCGTGCGCCCCGTGAGGTCGCCGAGCATGTGCAGCAGGATCGCCGCAACTACCTCGTCCGGCTTGCCGAGAATCTCGGCCACGTCCTCCAGCCGGCTCACCGAGATCTTCGGCACGGTGATCATGATGCGGCGGTTGGTCATCTGCGACAGGGCCGTGGCGGCGTGCCCCGCGCCGATGTTCTCGACCTCGCGCAGCGCGTCGAGCTGCAGCTCCTTCAGGTCCCGGATGTCGTCCATCGCGCCCTCACCCTACACGAGGCCGCCGGCGTCGAGTATCAACGCCGGCACACCGTCGCCGAGAATAGTCGCGCCGCTGAACACGGGGAGCGCCCCGCGCGGCGAATCGAAGCTCTTCACCACGATCTCCTGCTGCCCGACCAGCGCGTCCACCACGACTCCCGTGCGCCGGTCGCCCAGCTCCAGCACGATCACGGGCTCGGAGCGGTAGGGCACGGACGGCGCCGCGGCCCCGAGCAAGGTGCGCAGCCGGACCAGCGGCACGAGCTGGCCGCGCAGCAGCACCGCCTCCTTGCCCTGTATTCGCTGCGCGTCGCCCGGCTTCGCCCGGAACGTCTCGGCCACGTGCGTCAGCGGCATCGCATACAGCTCGTCGCCGACACGCACCATCAGCGCCCGCACGATCGCCAGCGTGGCCGGGAGGCGGAGCGTGAACGTCGTCCCCTTGCCGTCCTCGGACCGCACGTCCATCGAGCCACCCAGCGAGCGCATGGCGTTGGTCACGACGTCGATTCCGACGCCGCGGCCCGACACGTCGGTGACCTTCTCGGCGGTGCTGAAGCCGGCGCGCGAGATGATCCGGAACAGATCCTCGTCGGACAGCGCCGCGACGTCCGCCTCCACCAGCCCCATCTGCCGCGCGCGTCCCAGCACTTTGTCGCGGCTGATGCCGCGCCCGTCGTCGCTGAGCCGGATCGCCACCGTGGAACGCTCGCGCACCGCCGCCAGCACCACCTGACCGACCGCCGGCTTCCCCCGCGCCACCCGCTCCTCGGTCGGCTCGATGCCGTGGTCCACCGCGTTGCGCAGCATGTGCATCAGCGGGTCGGCGATCTCGTCGAGGATCGCGCGGTCCAGCTCGATCTCCTTGCCCTCCACGCGGAACGCGATCTGCTTTCCCATCTGATGCGCCAAGTCGCGCACCATGCGCGGGAACCGGTCGAACACCTGCCACACCGGCACCATGCGGGCCGCCACGATCTCGGTCTGCAGCGCCCCGGCCAGGCTCGCGATCCGGGCGCTCACGTCGTGCAGGTCCGGCTCGGCGAACCGCGCGGCGATGGCTGCCAGCCGCCCCCGGGCCACCACGAGCTCGCCGATCTGGTTCATCAGCTGATCGAGGCGCCGCAGGTCCACCCGGATGTGGCGTGAGCGCAGCGCCTCGACGCCCGCAGCCGCCTTGTCCTTCTCGGCGACCTCCTGAACCACCTCCACCCGGTCCACGTCTCCCACGGACGTGAGGGCCGCCACGACTGCGGCGTCGGAGGCCCCGGCGTCCAGCCGGAAGCTGAAGCTGCCGTCGAAGGAATCGCTCTCGAACGCCACCGGCGCCGGCGCCACAGCGCTCACGGCGCCGAGCTGCTCGGCGCGCCTCAGCACCAGCACCGCCCGGGCGCCCTTCAGCACCGCGTCCGCCTTCAGCACCACGACCACGCCGCGGCCCTTGCCGGGACCCGTGCCCGGCAGGATGACGGGCTCCGAGGGGCGCTGCGACCGCGGCGGCCCCGCCGTCCCCCCTCCACCGGCCGCCTCGCGATCCAGCTCGGCGAGGAGCGCCGCGACCCCGGGCGCCGGATCGCCGCCGGCCACCGACTCGGAGATCGCCCGCTCCAGCGCGTCGGCGGCCCGGAACAGCAGGTCGAGCATCGCCGCGTTGGCCGCACGCTCGTTGCGCCGCACCCCGTCGAGCAGGTTCTCCACGCGGTGCGCCAGGTCCGCGACCGGAGCGTAGCCCATCGTCGCGGCCATCCCCTTGATCGTGTGGACCGCGCGGAATATCCCGCCCACGGAAGTCGTGGCAGCGGGATCGCGTTCCCACTCGAGCAGGAGCTGGTTGAACGCGGTGAGATGCTCGCGGCTCTCGGTCAGGAAGAGGTCCGCGTACTGCCGGACATCCATGGCCTAACCAAGCACGCGCTGCACCGCCTCGAGCACGCGCGAGGGCTGGAACGGCTTGACGACGAAGTCCTTCGCCCCGGCCTGGATGGCCTCGACGACGAGGGCCTGCTGGCCCATGGCGCTGCACATGAGGATCTTCGCGTCCGCGTCGACCTTGATGATCTCGCGGACCGCCTCTATGCCGCCCATGTCGGGCATCACGATGTCCATCGTGACCAGATCCGGGCGCAGGTCCTTGTACCGCTCGATCGCCTGCACGCCGGTCTCCGCCTCGCCGACCACGTCGTAGCCGGCACCGGAGAGGATGTCGCTGATCATCGTCCGCATGAAGATCGCGTCGTCGCAGACGAGCACTCGATGGCCCACACGTCCTCCTACGGCAGCAAGGGCTCCAACAGCGCGCTGGTATCGAGCTGCACGAACGGCCGGTCGGCGGCGCTTCCGACCGCGCGCACGACGTCGGGACGCACGCCCGGCAACGCCGCCTGGTCGTCGAGAGACGCCTCCTCCACCGCCACGAGGTCCAGCACCTCGTCGACGACCAGCCCCACGCGCCGGGACCCGTGCTCCAGCAGCAGCACGGCCTCGGCTGCAGCCGACGGCCGCTCGGCCAGACCGAGGGCCACGGCGGCATCGATCAGCGTCACCAGCAGACCCCGCACGTTCGCGAGGCCGCGAACCGCCGGCACGGCGCCGGGGATGCGAGTCGCCGGCAGCAGGGACAGGATCTCCCGAGCCTTGTCGGCGTCGATCCCGAAGACCATCCCGGAGGACCGGAAAAGCAGCAATCTGCGTGCGCTCACTGGTTGCACCGGGCCGGAAGAACGCCAAGATACTCCAGCGGCCGGGGATGGGCAAGCAAGTTGGTGTCGCGCAATGCGATGGCCAACGCCGGCCTGAGGTCGGCCGGCCACTCCGCACGGACCTCCAGCCGCTCCCCGGTCCGGGGGTGCGGAAGCACCAGGCGCGCGGCGTGCAACGCCTGCCGCGGAACGCAACGCTCCAGCTCCTCCGCCTCGCGCCGGGTGGCGTCGGAGCGGCACCAACCGGCGCCGCCGTAGACCCGATCGCCCACGACCGGGTGGCCGATCGACTGGAGGTGCACGCGGATCTGGTGCGTCCGGCCCGTCTCGAGCGTCACGGCGCACAGGTCCGCCACGCCGCCGCGCGCCACCGCGCGCACTCGTGTCGCCGCCGGCCGGCCTCCCGGGACGACGGCCATGCGCTTGCGGTCGCCGGGATGGCGCGCCAGCGGGGCCTCCACGCGCCGCTCCTCCGACCCGAGGTGCCCCCACGCGAGCGCCGCATAGAGCCGCTCGATCCGTCGCGCCGCCAGCGCTGCGCCGAGCCGTTCGTGCGCGCGGTCGGTCTTGGCCACCACCAGCAGCCCCGACGTGTCCTTGTCGAGCCGGTGGACGATGCCGGTCCGGCCGGCGGCCCCACCACCCAGCCGCAGCCCGCGCGCCGCCAGGGCGTTGACCAGGGTGCCCTCCCAGTGACCCGGAGCCGGATGGACCACGAGTCCCGCGGGCTTGTCCACCACCGCCAGATCGTCGTCTTCGTAGACCACGGCCAGGGGGATGTCCGAGGGTGTGACCGGGCGCACCGCGCGCGCCGGGAACGCCACCTCGACCACCGCGCCGCGCTCCGCCTCGAGCGAAGCGCGCGCCTTCACGCCGTCGACGAGCACCGCCCCCTCGGCGATGAGGCGAGCGGCGGCGGTGCGGGACAGCTGGAGCTGGTCGGCGAGAAAACGGTCGAGGCGCTCGACCCTCGGCACGGCGACCGAGAAGCTGAGGTGCGGCGGCGCCGTCACCGCGCTGCTAGCCTCCCCCCCCGTCGGTCGGGGGGGCCTCCGGCGCGCCCGCCGGCCGGCGCCGCTCCTCGCCCCAGAGCGAGAGAGCCAGGGCGACGGCGCCACAGCTGACCGACATGTCGGCCACGTTGAAGTTGGGCCAGTGAAACGGCCCGACGCTGAACAGCAGGTAGTCCACGACGCCGCGCGCCGACCGGATGCGGTCGATCAGGTTGCCGCAGGCGCCGGCCATGACGGCGGCGATGGAGTAGAAGCGGAGCAGATCCCCCGGCCTGGTGCGGCGGGACATCGCCCCCAACACGACCAGCGCGATGATCGTGAGCGCCATGAACACCCAGCGCGAGTACTCGCCCACGTGCAGGCCGAACGCGGCGCCCGGGTTGTACACGAGCTGCAACTGGAAGAAATCGCCGAGGACCTGGACGGCGTGGTAGCGCGGGAGCCGGGCCTCGGCGACGTACTTCGTGATCTGATCGAGGACGAGCACCGTCACAACCACGCCGGCGAACCGGCGCTGCTCAACGGTGCTTGCCATTCTCCTCTTTTTCCTTGCAGTTGATGCACAGCCGCGCGTGGGGGAGCGCGTCCAGTCGCTCCAGGGAGATCTCCTCACCGCACTGCTCGCACCTGCCGAACTTGTCGGGCGCACCGTAGAGACGGCGCAGCGCCTGGTTGATGTGCCAGAGGAACCTGCCCTCCTTGGACGCCATCAGGAACGCCTTCTCGCGCTCCATCGCGTCCGTCCCCTGGTCGGCCATGTGGAACGAGTACGACGACAGGTCACCGTCGGCGGCCTGCAGCGTGGCATTGAAGCTCTCGCCGTAGTGGCCCAGCTCCTTGAGCGCACGCGTGCGTTCCTCGACGAGCCGCTTCTCGAGATGCGCGAGCTGTCTCTTGTTCATGGCTGCCTTCCCGGTCCGCTCTCGTGTCGACCGGCCACGCGCCGCACCGCCAGGCACGCCGTGAGGCCGTCCAGTTCCAGCGACAGAACTTGCGCGCCGGCAGGGGCGTCCGCTCCGACCTGCACCCAGCGGGCGAGCGTCTCGCCGGCGAGGTACGAGGAGTGCTGCCGCGCCGCCGCCAGGACGGCCGCGTCGCCGCCGACCCACAGGTCGATGCGGTCCGCGACATTGAATGCGGCGTCGCGCCGCATCCTCTGCACCCGACTCACGATCTCCCGCGCCAAGCCCTCCTGGCGCAGCTCCTCGGTGAGCACCGGATCGAGCGCCGCGACCACCACGCCGTCGGCACGGACCACGACGTCGCCCCGCGCCTGGCGATGGACCGCGAGGTCGTCCGGCTCGAGACGGAACGGCCGGCCGTCCACGACGATGTCCACCGGCTCGCCCGCCTCGAACCGCGCCACCGCGCCGGAGTCGAGCCGGCGGATCGCGTCCGCCGCGGCCGGAGTCGCCTTGCCGAACCGCTTGCCGAGGGCACGAAAGCTAGGGCGCGCTTCCAGCGTGACAAGGTCCGTGCCGGCGCGCACCAGCTCCACCCGCTTGACATTCACCTCCGCCGCGAGTAGCGGGACCAGCGCGTCGAACAGCCCCGGATCGACGCCGGCGGGGATGGCCGCCAGCAGCCGCGCCAGGGGCTGGCGCACCCGGATGCCGACGTCCTCGCGCGCGCTGCGCGCCAGCGACGCGAGACGCCGCACCACGTCCATCGCCCGGTCCAGCGCGTCGTCCTCGTGCGCCGGCGCCGGGTGCGGGAACGGGGCGAGGTGGGCCGACGCCCCGGTGAGCGCGCGGTGGATCGAGTCCGACAGGAACGGCGCCGCGGGCGCGAGCAGGCGGGCCGTCACGGCGAGCACGTCGTGCAGGGTGGCCAGCGCCGCGGGGTCGGCGCTGCCGCCCGGCACCCAGAAGCGCGCCCGGTTGAGCCGCACCCACCAGTTGGACAGGTCGTCCACCACGAACCCCACGATGGCCCGCGTGCCGGCGGTGACGTCGTAGCCCTCCCACGCCTCGCGCACCGCGCGGATGGTGCACGACAGCCGGCCGTGCAGCCACTGGTCGCCCAGCGGCCGCGCGGCGAGCGGCGGGGCGCCGTCCGCCCCGACCGCGCGGCGCCACTCCTCCGCGTACAGCTGGAACAGGTTGTAGGTGTGCCGCAGTTTCTCGAGCACGCTCCCCGCGACGTCGGGGATGGCGCGCTCGTCGAACTTCTTGGGCAGCCACACCTGGCTCGACGCCAGGAGGTAGAGCCGCACGGCGTCGGCGCCGTGCTTCTCGAGCACCGCGAACGGGTCCACCACGTTGCCGCGGCTCTTCGACATCTTCTGGCCCGCCGCGTCGAGCACCAGCTCGTTGACGATCACGTGGCGGTACGCCGGCTGGTCGAAGACCGTGGCCGCGATGGCCAGCAGCGAGTAGAACCAGCCGCGGGTCTGCTCCACCCCCTCGGCGATGAAGTCCGCCGGGAAGTGGTCGCGGAACTCCTGCTGGTTCTCGAACGGGTAGTGCCACTGCGCCACCGGCATGGCGCCCGAGTCGAACCAGGCGTCGATGACCTCGGGCACGCGGCGCATGGTGCCGCCGCAGCGCCGGCAACCCCACGTGTACGAGTCGACGTGCGGCTTGTGCGGGTCGAAGTCCGGGGGCAGCGGATTCCCCCAGCGCTGCGCCAGCTCGCGGTAGCCGCCGATGACCTCCAGGTGGTCCGCGTCGCCGTCGCACACCCACACCGGCAGCGGCGTGCCCCAGAAGCGGTCGCGCGACAGCGCCCAGTCCACGTTGTTCGCGAGCCATTCGCCGAACCGGCCCGTTCCCATCTCCGCGGGGTGCCAGCCGATGCCCGCGTTCAGCTCCAGCAGCCGCTCGCGCACCGCGGTGGTGCGGATGAACCAGGAAGCGCGCGGGTAGTAGAGCAGCGGCGTGTCGCAGCGCCAGCAGAACGGGTACGTGTGCTCGACCGTCTCGCGGCGGAACAGGAACCCCTGCTCCTTGAGGCGCTGCATGATCGCGGCGTCCGCCTCCTTGACGAACACGCCCTCGATCGCGTCCCAGTTGGTCCCGGCGAACCGGCCGGCGAGATCCACCGGCACGTCGAACCCGAGGTTGTGCGCCCGCGCCACGGCGTAGTCGTCGGCGCCGAAGGGCGCCAGGTGCACCAGGCCGGTGCCGTCCTCCGCCGTGACGAACTCCCCCGCCAGCACGACCTGCGTGGCCTCGCCCGCCGGCTCCGCCACGACGTCGAGCGGGCGGCGGTAGCGCAGGCCGACCAGGTCCCTGCCCTGGTACCGCGCCACGACCGGGTACGTGGACAGCGGCTCGGCCTCGCCGCCCGGCGCGACGTGGGCGGCGCGCGACTCGGCGACGATGATGCGGCGACCCTTGCAGTCCACCTCGATGTACCGCAGCTCCGGGTGCACGGCGACCGCGAAGTTGGCGGCCAGCGTCCAGGGAGTGGTGGTCCAGATCAGCAGGTGCCGGCTCGGGTCGTCCGCCAGCGGGTACAGCACGTAGACCGACGGGTCCTTGGCCGTGTCGTAGCCCAGCGCCAGCTCGTGGCTGGAGAGCGCCGTGCCGCAGCGCGGGCAGTACGGGAGCACCTTGTGGCCCCGCTCCAGCAGACCCTTGTCGTGCAGCTGCCGCAGCAGCCACCACACCGACTCGACGTAGCCGTTGGTGTAGGTGACGTACGGCTTGTCGTAGTCGAGCCAGTAGCCCATGCGGTCCGAGAAGGACTCCCACTCCGCCTTGTACTTCCACACGCTCTCGCGGCACAGGCGGTTGAACTCCGCCACCGAGACTTTGGCGCCCGGGTGGTCGCCGATCTCCGTCTTGCCGCTGATGCCGAGCTGCTTCTCGACCTCGATCTCGACCGGCAGGCCGTGCGTGTCCCAGCCGGCTATTCGCGTCACCTGCCGCCCGTTCATCACCCGGTAGCGGCACACCAGGTCCTTGATGGTGCGGGCGAAGACGTGGTGGATGCCGGGACGCCCGTTGGCGGTGGGCGGTCCCTCGTAGAACACGAACGGCTCGCCGCCGGCGGTCTGCCGCTGGGAGGCGTGGAACAGGTCGTCGGCCTTCCAGCGCTCCAGCAGCTCGCGCTCCTGGGCGTCGGGGTTGGCGTCGGTGGCGAGGACCGGATAGCGCGACGGCTTCAAGCGGCAAGCCTTCCCAGGACTCCGCGGATGATGGCGGTGAGGCGCGGCTCGGCGGCCGCGGCGGTGGCGACGATGCGATCGAGCGACGCCGGCTCCAGCGCGTCGGGCAGGCAGGCGTCGGTGATGACGGCGAGGCCGAGCACCCGCATTCCCGAGTGGACCGCGGCGATGACCTCGGGCACCGTGCTCATGCCCACGACGTCGGCTCCGATGCCGCGCAGGAACCGGTACTCGGCGCGCGTCTCCAGGTTGGGCCCCGGCACGGCGACGTACACGCCCTCGCGCAGCACGATGCCCCGCTCCAGCGCCGCCTCCCGGGCCAGCGCGGCGAGACCGCGGTCGTAGGGCTCCGACATGTCGGGGAAGCGCGGGCCCAGCCGGTCGTCGTTGGGGCCCACCAGCGGGTTGTCGCCGAGCAGGTTGATGTGGTCGGCGATCAGCATGATGTCGCCGGGCGCCCACAGCGGGTTCATGCCGCCCACGGCGGTCGAGACCACCAGCACCGGGGCGCCGAGGGCGCGGAGCACGCGGATCGGCAGCGCGATCCGATCCGGCGTGTAGCCCTCGTACATGT
>Ga0316628_100001312_pt1 | contig 17457 bp, 15 predicted proteins | sample OWC_Aug_M2_C1_D5_FD_207648 | JGI IMG/M metagenome (GOLD analysis project Ga0316628, IMG submission 207648) | Wetland soil microbial communities from Old Woman Creek delta, Ohio, United States - OWC_Aug_M2_C1_D5_C | ecosystem: Environmental > Terrestrial > Soil > Wetlands | place: USA: Ohio... | reverse complement strand
AAACACCTGTCAACTTTGTTCAGTGGATTGACCTTGGCAGAAATTGCGCCAGCAAGAATCTCTGAATACAAATCTCTCAGGAGAACCGATGGTGCAAAACCTGCAACATTGTCAAGAGAACTTGAAGTTCTCAGGCATGCTCTTAATCTTGCTGTACGGGAGTGGGAATGGTCAGACCGTAGCCCATTTGAGAAGGTGAAGATAGAGAGGGTTAACAACAAAATTGAGCGATGGTTGACAAGTAAGGAAGAAGAAAGATTGCTTCAAGCATCTATCCTTTGGCTACGGGAAATCATCGTCTTTGCACTCAACACAGGTATGAGACAGGATGAGATTCTTTCTCTCAAGTGGTCTGAAATTGACCTTGCCAGACGCACTGCAATGCTCTTGATTACCAAGAACAAAGAGAAAAGAACGATTCCCCTCAACCAGACAGTAATGGGACTCTTGGGAACAAAGGGAAAGGTAAGGGGTATCAGTGGATATGTCTTTACCTCACAGGCAGAGACAAAGATTGATGCCAGAAACCTCCTCAGGGCTTTCTATGTAGCAAGGACAAAAGCAAAACTTGAGGATGTCCGTTTCCATGACCTGAGACATACATTTGCAACAAGGTTAGTGCAGAGCGGTGTTGACCTCTATGTTGTCAAGGAACTATTGGGGCATAAGACAATAACCATGACGATGAGATATGCTCATCATTATCCTGAATCGCTGAGGCACGGTGTCGAGGTACTCGATAATTTTGGACACAAAATGGACACACCTGCTCCAAAAAGTGAAGCTAACAACTATGTAATCCCCAAGTCAGTAAAACCTTTTCCGGCAGCAGCCAATGCATAATGGCTTGCCATCAAGAAAAAAGGGCTTGCATCTCTGCAAACCCATGATTTTATTGGTGGCGGGGAGAGGATTTGAACCTCTGACCTTCGGGTTATGAGCCCGACGAGCTACCAGGCTGCTCCACCCCGCGATAGTGTCTATAACAATAACTTATCCGCGTTTTCTTTGTCAAACTTCTTCTCAAATCAGCGGGTTATAACAACCCCCTTACTCCACCTTTATTAAAGGGGAATTGAGAGGTTTCTGTTGCGCAGCTCATTCAGTTTGTGAGAAAACCATTTTTAATGAGACCATCCAGGCGGCATTTGACTTAACCGGAAGGTAGTCATTATAATTTTAATTTCATGAGGAGAGAATGGAAGAATTAAACGAACTTATAGCCCAGCGTATCAGGAAGCTTGAAGAATTGCATCAGGCAGGCGTTGAGCCGTTCGGCGCCGAATATTACGCTGAAGACCATGCGTCGGAACTCCATGACAAATTCGGCTCCCTGCCAAAGGAAACCCTCGAAGCAGATCCCGTATCATGTTCCCTTGCAGGCAGGATTGTCGCCATGAGAGATTTCGGCAAGGCCGCTTTTGCTCACATACAGGATGCCAGTGGAAAGATACAGGTCTATTTCAAAAAAGACAAACTCGGCGACCAATTTGTGCTCGTTAAAAAACTCGATATAGGAGATATCATCGGATTAAAGGGAAAACTCTTCAGGACGAAGACGAATGAACTCACCGTCGAGGTCGAAGATCTTGTCTTTCTTACCAAGTCCCTGAGGCCTCTGCCCGAGAAATGGCACGGTCTGAGAGATATCGAGACAAGGTACAGGCAGCGATATGTCGATTTAATCGTTAATCCGGAGGTGAGACAGGCATTCATAAAAAAGAGCGGCATCATAAAAGCGATCCGGGATTTCCTCGAGTCAAATGGTTTTATCGAGGTTGAGACTCCAATGATGCACCCGATCCCCGGAGGCGCAACGGCAAGGCCGTTTAAGACACACCATAATGCCCTAGGGGTAGACTTATTCCTGAGGATCGCACCTGAGCTCTATTTAAAACGTCTTCTTGTGGGAGGATTCGAAAGGGTATACGAGCTTAACAGGAATTTCAGGAACGAGGGCATATCGACAAAACACAATCCGGAATTTACGATGCTCGAATTTTATATCGCTTACAGAGATTACAAATTCCTCATGTCCTTTACAGAGGAATTGATTGCGAATGTTTCGGAAAAGACGATCGGTACTCTGAAAATACCCTATGGAGCCGAGGTCATTGATTTAACTCCTCCCTGGCCGAGGATATCAATGATGGATGCGTTAAAGCAGAAAGGGGTGCCGGAAGAGATATTCAACGACGGAGAAAAGGCGAGAGCGTGGGCGAAGGCAAATAACATTGTGATGGAGGGGAACGCCCCTCTCGGGAAAGTCCTTGATGAGATATTTAAGGAGAAGGTGGAACCCGAACTGATCCAGCCCACCTTTGTTATCGACCATCCCATAGAACTCTCGCCCCTCGCAAAGAGGAAGCATGACAGCCCGGAGCTTGCAGAGAGGTTCGAACTCTTTATCGCGTCAAGAGAAATTGCGAATGCCTTTTCAGAACTCAATGACCCCATGGACCAGAGGCAGAGGTTCATGGAACAAGTTACAGCAAAGGCTCAAGGCGATGAGGAAGCGCACAGTATGGATGAGGACTTTGTTAGGGCACTGGAATACGGCATGCCTCCGGCAGCGGGCGAGGGCATCGGTATAGACAGGTTCGTGATGCTGCTGACCAATTCCCATTCGATAAGGGACGTGATATTGTTCCCGCAACTGAAACCGGAACAGTAAATACAAATCATTGCAAAATGAACAATGCAAATTGCAGATTGCCAAATTTCCAGAATCGGTTAATCATGGGACCGTTTTGCATTGCTTATTTTGAATTGTCCTGATGAACCTTCCTTATCAGCTGTTCATAGCCCTCAAATATCTCAAGACCAAGAAAAAACATAAAGGTATTTCGGTAAATACCCTGATATCTGTGGGCGGCGTTGCGGTCGGCGTAATGGCGCTCCTCGTTGTCCTTTCCGTAATGAGCGGATTCCACGAAGACCTTCAGAAAAAGATACTCGGAGTGAATGCCCATGTGGTTATCCTCAATTACAAGGGTGCCATGGAGGGATATAAAGATGTTATCGGGCGGCTGAAAGGTGAGCAGGATGTTGTTTCGGCTGCACCATTTATACTGGGCCAGGTGATGGTATCTCACGGGCAGAGGGCTCACGGAGTTTTTTTAAGAGGTGTTGACCCTGAAACGGAAATTAAGACGACCGACATAGAAAGGTTCATGAAGGAAGGCAGTCTTGAAAGACTTGAAACAAAAGACGAGGTCCCCGGTATTATCGTAGGCAGGGAGCTCGCAGGCAGTATCGGTGCATTTAAGGGAGACTTGATCAACATTTTATCACCTATCGGCAGGATAGGCCCGCTCGGGATGCTCCCAAAGGTCAGACAATTCAGGGTAGTGGGAATCTTTGAGGTGGGAATGTTTGAGTATGACTCGAACCTTGTCCTCACTGACCTGCGAGCCGCGCAGGACTTCTTTGATATGAAGGACGAGGTCACCGGTGTTCAGCTCAGGCTTGCCGATATCTATAAGGCATCCCTTGTTAGGGAAAGGATACAGAACCAGTTAGGATTCCCACTGTATGCGAAGGACTGGATGCAGATGAACAGGAACCTGTTTTCAGCCCTTAAACTGGAAAAGTTTGCAATGTTCATCATATTGATCCTTATAATCCTCGTTGCGTCATTCAATATTGTGAGCACTCTCATCATGAACGTCATAGAGAAAAAAAGGGAGATAGCCATTCTTAAGGCAATGGGTGCGACGGATAAAGGCATTATGACCATCTTCATGCTGCAGGGCCTGGTGATCGGGCTTTTCGGTACGATTATCGGTGTTGCGGGCGGATATCTCTTATGTTATGTTTTAAATACCTTTCAGATTATAAAGCTTCCACCTGACGTCTACTACCTAAGCCATCTGCCCGTAAAGACAAAGCTGACTGATTTCCTGGCCGTATCTCTCTCCGCCGTAGGCATAAGTTTTTTTGCGACGATTTATCCGGCATGGCAGGCGGCAAAACTCAACCCGGTGGAGCCGCTAAGGTATGAGTAAGAAAGAATGTGCAAAAATAATATGTAAAATCTTCCCCCCTTTGGAAAAGGGGGATAAGGGGGATTTGAACCGTTGACAATAAACAGAAGTGGATGTTGTTCAAACTATAAAATCTCCCCTCTCCCCTCTTTGCCAAGGAGGGGGAAAATAGAAAGGATTTATAAGAAATGTTTCAACTCATAAAACGTCTAATCGGGATCATTATCATCGCGGCACTTGTTTTCCTGGCGCTTTCGCTTTGGAAGGGCGGGAAGCCTTTCAGATGGCTCGGCACGAAATCGGAACAGGCGGGAGAGGTTATCAAGAAGCAAAGCGAAGAAGTAGGGGAAGAGGCTGACAAGATAAAAAAGAAGACGGAGGATATTAAGGGTACAACAAAGAAGGTGCGGGAAGGTGTGAAGAAGACGGGGGAAAAGATAAGAGATATAGCCGGGCCGGAGAAGGAAAAATAACTTTGAAGGATCTGATAGAAACACAAGATCTGAAAAAATCGTTTAAGACAGACGCCGGAGAGCTTGAGGTGCTGAAGGGCATCAATCTCTCGGTGGGGGAAGGAGAGATGGTCGGGGTAGTCGGCGCATCTGGTGCAGGGAAAAGCACCCTGCTTCATATCCTCGGGGCATTGGACCGGCCCACTTCCGGCAGTGTGTTTTGTACCGGGACGGATATTTTTTCGCTCAGAGGAGATTCTCTCGCTTCTTTCAGAAACAAAACGATGGGTTTCGTATTTCAGTTCCATCATCTCCTGCCTGAATTCACTGCACTCGAGAACGTCATGATGCCCGGGCTCATTTATATGGGGGCGGGTTTTCAGGGACCCAAAAAGTTCACTTATCATGCGATCGCCGAAAAGGCGGAAAGACTTCTCGGCGAAATGGGTTTGTCAGAAAGAAAAAGACACAGACCGGGAGAACTCTCCGGCGGAGAACAGCAACGTGTTGCGGTTGCAAGGGCACTTATACTAGATCCCAAAGTGGTGCTTGCGGATGAACCAACGGGCAACCTGGATACTGCAACCGGAGAAGAACTTTTCAATATCTTCATCAATCTGAATAAAGGAAAAAAAGTTACTTTTGTGATCGTAACACACAACGACTCGTTATCCAGACGCTGTCACAGGATTCTCAAGATGGCGGACGGCAAGCTGATTAACAATTTCGACCACAAAGTAATCTGAGCGTTTAAGATGATTCAGTATCAGTTGCCGAGAAGGCTTCTCTACCGACTTCATGCATTCTCAAAGCACATGCATTTTCTCGAAAAAAAGCGGCTTCAACAGTATGTAAGTGTTTTCGGTGAGTTCGATCTCTCCATTCGTTATAAACTTGTCCATGAGCCGCGTTACGGTCTCCCTCGATACGGACGCATATGCTGCAATGTCGCTATGGGTGAGCCTGATATTAATGACGGTGCCCCTTGAATCACTTATTCCGTTGTTCGCGCTGATGAGGTTAATGACCGCCCTGACCTTATCTTCGGCATCCGCAAAACTCAAAACCTTAAGCATCAGCCACGCCTCTCTCAGCCTCGAGCACAGGAGAGAAATGATCTGATTGAGAAACCGGGGATCTTTAAGGAAAAATCTGTCAAAATCAGCCTTGGACAGCAGGCCGACATGTGAATCTTCCATTGCCACTACAGTAGCGGGCGAGGTTTTCTTGTCGAGCATGGCCATCTCACCGAAGAAATCTCCTTTTTTATGAAGCGCAAGGATATGTTCTTTCCCGTCAACGCTGATCTGCGTTACTTTTACCTTTCCGGAATAAATGACGTACATATAATTCGGGGTGTCCTGCTCCATTAGAATGACCTCGTTTTTTGAGAAGCGTTTCTCCACGATGATTTTTCCCAAATGAGACAGCTCTTCCGGACTAAGATAAGCAAACAAAGAAATCCTCTTTATGGTGTCGGTTATACCATCTTTTTGAAGATCGGGTGTTTTGGAACTCACTATAGATTCCCCTCACTATTTTTAAATAAAATCAGGAGAAATTCCTACGACACCATCGCGTGAACACAAAAGCCTCAGCTACCTGAATGGATATATGATTACACTTATTCAACATTATTGCAATGAAAGAATATCAATAAATAATTCCGTGCGATATCTTCAAGCCTGTAATTCAATGTATGTTATAGTAACTGATCCCAGGCTAAGAATAGATGTTGTTTTTCAATAGCTCCTGTATGAAAAAAGAAAATTTGAATAAAAAGATCATCACCGGCCTTATATTCTTCTGGCTGTCAGCAAGTTTTACCGGATGTGCTTTTACAAACACAGCCCCTTTTATGCGTGATCTTGCAGAAAATAGAAATATTTATATAGGAGCGGCGGTTACACCTCATGAACTCGAAGAGGCTGAATATGCCCTTACCGTTGCGAGAGAATTCAATATTGTCGTCCCTGAGAATCATTTAAAGTGGGCGTATGTTCATCCTGAAAAAGATGTATACGATTTCAGTGGTGCCGATAAAATAGTGCATTTTGCCGTGAAACACGACATGAAAATCAGAGGGCATACACTGGTGTGGCATAAATCAATCCCTGAATGGATGGCTTCCGATTGCGATGGCGGGGGAGATTGCAAGATTTCTTTCTGCAAGGAAGAGCTCGAAAAGATATTGGAAGAGCATATTAAGACGGTTGTTACGAGATACAAGGGTAAAATAGAGTACTGGGATGTGGTAAATGAAGTATTTGCCGCGAGCCCTCAAAATACGGAGCTGAGGAAAAGCTTCTGGCTTGCCGTATTAGGCAAAGAATATATAGAAAAAGCTTTTATCTGGGCACGTGAGTCAGACGAAAAGGCGCGATTATTCATCAATGATTATAACATCGAAAGAAAAAACCCAAAATCAGACGCTTTGTACGAAATGATAAAGGATCTGAAAAAGAAAGGGATTCCGATAGATGGTGTAGGTTTCCAGTTTCATCTAAATGTCGATGATAAGCCGGACTTTCAAAGCATGGAAACAAATATTCAGAGGTTTATAGATCTCGGGCTTGAAGTGCAATTTACAGAAATTGACGTCGGGATATGGGGAGAAATTACACAGGAGAAACTTGAGCGTCAGGCTGAGATATATCAGGGACTTATAGAGATAGCCATTAAATACCCTGAGATTACTGCATTCGTTACGTGGGGTGTAACTGATAAATACTCGTGGTTGCCGGGGTTTGGCGCCGAGGCATCCGGAAGTAAAATACCCTATGGTTCCGGACTGCTGTTTGATGAGAACTACAGGCAAAAACCCGCTTATTATGCTACCATAAATAAGCTTAAATGATGATCAGGATGTAACACATACCGGCATCATTTAGATTCCCTCTTGCTGAAAGAATGACGAATTTATTCTCATATCAGCCTCGGCACAGAAAATGAACTTGCCCGGCATACTGTGCAGACCGGTCGGTAAAGAAACATCATATATTCAGGTTTCATGAGAATTAATATACGGAATTGACATATGAGAAAGAAATTCTGGGAAGAGCAAAGGCTTTTTATTCATTCCGCACTCAGGAGATACAGGGATGTCGGCATGCTTTTCCCGTGTTCATACAGAACCGCTGAAAAAGCCATATCTCTGCTTCCCATCGAGAAGATGAAAAAGATCATCGAAGTCGGATCGGGCACGGGCAGGCTTACGATAACCATTCAGAAGCGTATGGCTCCGAAAGCTGAATTATTTTGTATCGAAAAAAACCCGGAATTTTGCGGCTATCTTGCAAAAACATTTCGGAATTCTAATGCGGTTGTTATTAACGAAAGTGTAGAAAATATTTTGAGGCTTCACCCGGATGTGGTTTTTCCTTTAGCAGACTGCGTTGTGCTGTCCTTACCCGCCGCAATGGTTTCCGATGATCTGCGGTTATCCTGGCTGGAATTTGCTCAAACGGCACTGAATCAAAACGGATACTGTCTTATCCATCAGTTTCTTCCCGTGCTCCGCAAATATATCAACGACACAGATTGGGTAAAACGAAATCACAAATTGATTATGGGCATGCCACCGTTTTTTTTCGAGGTTTATCAGAAAATAACTCCTTCATGAACAACTAAAGAAGGCTGCATGTGCTCTGTTTTATTTCAGTGTGGATGGAGGCAGTTTGATCCATTGCCTGTCCTTTCCGTATAAGAAATAGTCCGTACCACTTTTCATTACGAGTGCCTCTTTGTTCTCCGAGACGAAATTCGTTTCCGGAATACCGGACAGAAAGTCTTTCGGAGGAAATTGGTCGGTTCCGAAGGGAGACACTTTGAGGAAAGAGGAGAGCAAATATGAGATGGCAAGATAACTGACAGGTTTTGAAATAATCTCATGTTGGGGTGGGGTGAGGGAATATCCGTTCCCGATTAACTTTATACCCACGGGGACCAGTGTTATATTAGGCAATGGTATGTCTCTGAGATCCGCTGCCTGAATACTGCTGCCGCGAAGAGCCGCTCCGTGCTCGGGGACGAATACCACAACAAAATTTCGCCCGGAAGAAGATAACATTCCAAAAAAATTCTCCAGATTTCCGAAGAGGTTTCCAAGAAATTCCTTATAGAGACTGACAGGATTTTTCCCCCACCAGTCCTTGTCATCTACCAAGTGTGCCCCGATATGCAATGTCGTGATATCGAAGTAGAGAGCCGCTTTCTCCGAATTTGAGCTCTGCCTCATTTCCCACCACTTTTTCAGAACGCCTAAGTCGTCATAGATGGGTGAATTATCGAAGTCGTACTGCCGGACAGGAAGACCCTTAAAATCAATCGGAGGATCCAACAGGCCAAAATTTATCATATCAGGTATCCAGTTATAGGTCGGAGGGGCATCATTATCAATTGCAGAATACGTCTCGTAGCCCTGTGAACGGAAGCTTTCCAAAAGAAAGCATTCCCTCGGTGCGTCCTGAAAGACGGCGTCGTGAGACCGCTGTCCGCAGTTTGCCTTAAGAAGACGCACGACCGCAGGTGTGGTGTAAGTCGTGACGGAGTTAAAATTCGTAAAAAGGAAGTCGAATTGCCTGAAAAACGGATGATTCTCCATACCCGCTGTCTGCAGATCATCCCACGAAAGCGAACAGACATGCAGAATTATGATATCGAAATTTGGGCTGGCTGTCTTTAATTTTTCGAAATGAATTATCCTTTCGGACTCAGACTGATAAAATTTGTTCAGATGCGCACTCATATCTTCCTTTTTATCTTTCGCCAGGTCCAGGAGAGGAACGACCAGCATCAAAATGAAAACAGCAGGGGTCAGAAGCCTCAGGCGATTCCGCAGTAAAATAATCAGAACAAGAACTACGGTCAGGATAAGTGCTTCCACGAGACTTACGTTCGTTAAGACATAGCGAATAATGTATCCAAAGGATATCCCCCCTGTCTCCATGAGTTTCCTGATGGAATAAAAGAGCGGCGGCAGCCAGGAGTCATACCAAAAGAGAAGAAAGGCTAAAAAAAGGCTCAGCAAGAATTTCGCAGTTTTCAGGAACCTGTATACAGGGGCGGTTTTCGGCACCGGAAGGATAATGAAAATTGCAAAAAGAGTGTTTAAAATGAAATTGAAACGGATATATCCTCTGAAGTATAAATAAAGTTTACATAAAAAATAAAAACTCCAGATACCCATAAAGCTATTAATCCTTTCAGTGCGCCGAATTATTCAAAGGCTACATGTCGCCTGACAGACTGCGAGGGATGCTTCTTCCCACGATCTTGAAATATTCTCCCGTATATCTAATAGGATTCGGACTATCAACACTAACCGGCTATAAGTGAAGATGCAGTGATTTTATCCCCGCTTGTATTTTTCCTTTCAGTTATTTCTTTTTAAGGTTCCACCAGCCGTACCAGTCTGTGTATATCCACACTTTCTGTTCTTCGTGCCCCGACTCATAGAATCTTTCCCACAGGTATTCAGCGCCGACGCGTATGTGGAACTGCTTGAAACTTAATATTTCCAAAGCAGTACCTATACCAGGGGAAAATTTATTGTTCCAGTCCAACTTCTCGGTGTCCCACTTGTACCGGATGGTACCATAAGTGCTCAGGCTGATATCACCCCATTTTTTCCATGTAATCCCCTGGGCGACCCAGCCCTCCAAAAGGAGGTTCTGTTCACCACCTTTTTTCGGTATTTCCCATGATAATTCTCCCCATGTCGAACCCGGATAGCCTTCAACAGCAAAGGCGCTCTCCGTTACACAAACGCAAAAAAAAGCTAACAGGATACAAAGGATGCAACTTTTTCTCATATTTTCCTCCTTCCGAATATTTTAATGTCTGTCGTTCCCCATGAAACCGGGATCTTGAAATTTTCCATAAGAAAGTAGTTGCTCTGCAGATAATACAGGGCCCTGTCGCGCAAATCTTTTTTACCGTAATATCCGTCAAAGACAATAAAATTAACTTTCTCGTAGAGCGGGCGACCCACGCAGTCCACACTGTCCATCTCTGCAACGGACAGAAACCGGGCATGGGGATAATATGTACCCAAGGAATATGCATATACCGTGACCCCATAGTTGGAGTCAATTGATACGGTCATGTCGTCAAAACCCTTCTCCCTGAAGAAACTGATAACAGGAGACATGTCGGGGTACTGTTTTTCAAGCCATCTGAGTTCCTGAAAGCCAAATACCCATAATACTATGAGTATCGCCGTAATAAAGAATGGCTTAACCCACTGATTAGGGCTTCTCAGGGAAAAGATGTTTGCCAGGTGATCAACCCCGATTGCAGCGGCCGGAGCGAGGAAGATATGGCTGAAGATAACATCCCTGTTGACGGACTGCTCAACCCCTGTAAACAGATGGAGCAGAATTATGGGCGTCGAAAGGACAAAGAGAAGTAAAGCGGTTCTCCCTTTTTTTTCATGAAAGAACCCAAATACGCTGAGCAGATATGACATGGCCATCCAGCGAAAAATCCAGTCGCTAAGCGTACGAAAAGGTATCTGGGTATGATCATAGACAGTAGCAAGGGTCTCTGCAAGTATTTCTTTCACCGGATAGATCGCAAAATAAACATACAGAGAGATAAAAATAACAAGCGGCAGAAAGAAAAACAAAAGGGTCTGGAAACATTTATTCCTGATAAAGGCATAGAGGATAAGCGGAGGAATGAATACGGCTACCACATACTTTGTCATTGCTGACAGAAAAAGGGCGGAGGCCGCCGCAAAAAACAATAAGCCTTTCCGTGAGAATGATTGATTCTTCTCTCCCAGGAGCAGCAACAGCAGCGCAAGTCCCAAAAAAAAAGCAGAAACGATATCGAATGTTGCAAGCTTTGACAGGTAGAGTGATGTCCCTGAAAAAAGAAACAGCATGGCCGAGATAAGGCCGTACCTGCCTTCAAAAAGTTGTCGGGTGATACAGTAAACGATAGCGGTTAGTCCAAGTCCGAAAAAAATGCTCACCACCCGTGCCCCGCGGATTCCCCCGTAATAATCCCCCATTGCAGAGAGTATCGGTTCAATCATGACAGAGCCGGCATACTGCTTGCACGCATAACAGTACTGACCGGTTATGACCTTTTGGCCCATAAGTATATTGTGAGCCTCATCAAGATAGGCCGAGTTATAGTTCAGGGTGAATGCCATGATGATAAATCCGTAGAGGAGGAGAAACCAGAGAAAGCGGTTGTCATAAATTGCTGTGCGCATCATTCAAGTACTAAGCTGCCTATCTTATCGGTGATCTTGAGTATATGGGTCACTTTATTGGACGACACTTCAGCAAACCGCATGCCCGCAAGGAATTCAGGAAAATCTGATACGTCATGGATCAAATCTCTCACAACTGTTCCGTTAAGAAGGACCGTATCATTACCGAGAACGACTTCAACGGTCAAACGACTGCCAGATGAAAGATACACTTGTGTGGCGACCAACAGGCCGGTTTCGGAAATATCCCTGATTACTCCGTAAAAGGGGTTTTCGTTTTCAGCGTGTACGATGACGGGAAGGTATGTAAGTGCCCTGTAGGCTCTTTCATGGAAATGCCGCCTCGTCATGAACCTCCTCTCCAAATATGTCTTATAGCGGGTGGAATATTCTTTCATAAATTTTGTGATTGCCGATTCATGGAGGTAACGGGACATTGTATCCTGTATGTTCTGCGGTACATCCGCGAAAAGGACGCCTATCCGGCAGACCGGATAGTTCTCCACGGTTATGCATTTTTCCTGCACTATTGAACCATTTACAACTAATGTTTCTTTCGGCAGCATTATCTCAAGCCTTAGTTCCTGACCTGCCGCGACATGTCCTATGGCAAGTAATGACAAACCCTTGCTTGTTAAATTATCAGCCACGGCAATACGATGTATGTCCTTGTTCCGGGAAGAGAAACTGTAAAAGACCGGTAATGCATCCGGTATGCGGAAATCTTCCCGCCGCTGGAAGAGTTTTTTGTAGTCATACTGGATGATCGCGAGTCCGAGACCGCTATTGTAAAGTGCCCATAGACAATTTACCGCGACAATAAAGTTGTCACTTCGCATCTGCAGGAAGAGCTGAACCAATGCCCAGCCGATAGCCGTGATACCTGCCAGGAAGACTGTTATCTGTGGAATTATGAGTTTATACGGGACTAAAGAACCTTCACCCTTAGGGGTGACCTTAAACTGACCGGATTTCTTCGGGAGAAAGAACATCAGCAACGACTTCATATAAGTGACGAACTTTCCCATGCTATATTGCTCAAGCATGATGTTGCCGCCGTAACCCCTTGACATTTCATTGAAACCGAAAAGGGAGATAGCGAAATAGGGGATGAAGTGCAAGAGATAGTTTACGTCAAGAGCCCTCATGGGGAGGACGCTGGTGAAGAGAACGATCATGGGGGTAACATAGAATATCAACTTCTGAAAACCCTCAATGGGATAGATCATGCTTGCCAGATAACACAACCGCTGCGGAATACTCAGGCCCCGTATAAACAGAGGGTTTGCCTTGAAAAATACCTGCCAGTTTCCCAGTCCCCAGCGTTGTCTCTGTATGTGAAAAGGGAGAAGTGTCTCCGCGGCAATTCCAAAGGCAAGGTTTTCGTTGTGGTAAACAGACCGCCACCCCTTTGCATGGAGGTGTATGGAAGTCATCATATCTTCGGTGACCGATCCGGTAGCAAAACCACCTATCTCGTCAAGGGATTTTCTCCGCAGCAAGGCACAGCTTCCGACAAAGTAGGCGGCGTTCCAGTGGTCCTTCCCCGGCTGAATCATGGAGAAAAACAGGTATTGTTCTCCCCATATATATTTCTTTTTTCTTTCAATGCGATGCTGGAAGGAATCTATATTGTAGAATTCCTGTGGAGTCTGGACAAAAGAGACCTTCTCATCCTGAAAGTAACCGATGATTTTATCAATGAAATTAGGCAGAGGCGCGTGGTCGGCATCAAAAACTGCTATGAATTCTGCTTCCGACTGTTTAAGTCCGAAATTGAGATTCCCTGCCTTTGCGTTTTCATGGGAAGTCCTCGCGAGGTGAATGCAATTGAGTTCTTCGCATAGTTTCCCGACGTCGGGACGGTCGCCGTCATCAAGCACAAGTGTTCGATGAGGATATTTTATCGCATTGCAGGCAAGGAGGGTCTTTCTCAGAACATGGACAGGCTCGCTCTTGGTTGGAATCAGAACATCTACTGTCCGATCAAGAAGCGGCGGCGGGGAGGTCCGAACAACCGGTTTCCAGACCATAAAATAGAAGAGAAACGTTGTAACTGCTCCGAAGAGTTCAGCCCCGTACAGGGCCCAGGAAAAAAATAACGCACTGGGATTGAAGGTTTCGGTTACCCTCCAGTAGAGATAATAGACAGTGACTGCCACGGCTGCGATGGCAATAAAATGTCTGAAGGTCTCGACTTTACGGTTTTCGTGGTACATTAGCAGACCCCGTTCAAATAAATTTCACTATCTTATCATAAGACTAATTTATTATTCGAAAAATATAATAAATCCACATCTATTATAAATTTTCGGTTCTTTTCAACTGGATAGTCAATCCTACCTGAGTAGGGGGCGTGTTTTAACGGAGGACCGCTGTCACAATGTCATAACGGCGTAATGGGAATGTGCTCGCTGAAACAGTATGCGTTAATACGGCCGCATATTCTTGGCGTGCGGGTTTGCGATTCAGTCTTGCGCTTCTATGGATTCGATGATGCGCTCTATTCTTGATTTTGGCGCCCCGGAGAATATTTTCTTTAATTCTTCATCGGTAAATTTTTCTTTCAAGAATGTAATAATGTCTGTCCTTCCCTTCCAGCAACCGATGATATTTCTGCAGGGTAATCCCTCATTCATCGAAGCGCAATAGGAGAATTCTATCAGCATCCCTAACTGATTACAATAAATATTCATATTAATAGAATAACACAGACAATAAAATGGGTTCTTGATTTATTGGAGGAAAGTAGCCGCAGGCTTCAGCCTGCGTAGGAAGCATGAAAACGATAGATATAAGAGAAAAGAGACATTTTACCCAAAGAATTTTCTCAGGGGGAAAATATTCAGTAAAAGAAGGATGTTTTATATCGGATTACCTAATACACGCAGGCTGAAGCCTGCGGCTACCCATCAATGCAACCAACTTAACAAAATAAGGGGGGAAGAGAATCCCCCCTTATATGAGGTAATCCTATGGCCTCGGGAATTTCTCCAGGGCTTTGATAAGTTTCTGGATCTCATCATTAGGCAACACATAATCTTCAAGTTTTCCGGACAGATAGGCATCGTAGGCAGCGAGGTCTATGATACCGTGTCCGCTCCAGTTCATGAGGATCACTTTTTCCTTGCCTTCTTCCTTGGCCTTTTTCGCCTCCTCTATGACGCAGGCAATGGCATGGTTTGTTTCCGGCGCAGGAATGAAACCTTCTGTCCTTGCAAAGATCACCCCGGCTGCAAACGTTTCGAGCTGACCATACGCCCTTGCTTCTATAAGGTTATCCATGAGTAACCGGGAAACGATGGGAGCCATGCCATGATATCTGAGACCGCCGGCATGTATGGGAGCAGGCACGAAGCTATGGCCAAGGGAATGCATCGCAAAAAGCGGTGTTGTTTCGGCAGTATCTCCAAAGTCATATACATAAGGCCCTTTTGTCATAGTCGGGCAAGAAGAGGGCTCACAGGCTATTACCCGTAATTTTTTCCCGTGAATCTTATCCCTTACAAAAGGGAGGGCAAGGCCTGAAAAGTTACTTCCCCCACCTGCGCATCCGATTACAACATCAGGATACTCTCCGATCATTTCGAGCTGTTTATGTGACTCAAGGCCAATGACTGTTTGGTGTAAAAGCACATGATTCGCAACGCTGCCGATGGAATATTTTGAATCCTTTGAAGTTGCTCCATCTTCTACTGCCTCGCTGATTGCAATACCTAAACTCCCCGGATGTTCCGGATTTTGTTCAAAGAACTTTCTCCCGGAATTGGTATCCGGACTTGGACTCGGAACGCATTTTGCGCCCCAGGTTTCCATGAGGATCCTCCTGTAAGGCTTCTGGTTGAAACTTATCCTCACCATATATACTTTCAATTCCAGCCCGAATTGGCTGCATGCAAAGGCGAGTGCACTACCCCATTGACCTGCACCGGTTTCTGTCGCGAGCCTCTTTATACCGGAAATCTTGTTGAAATAAGCCTGTGCTATGGCTGTATTGGGTTTATGACTGCCCGGAGGGCTCACCCCCTCGTTCTTGAAATAAATGCGTGCCGGTGTCCCGAGAAATTTCTCGAGAAAATATGCTCTGTATAACGGCGTCGGCCTCCATATGAGGTATTTCTCGATCACTTCATCGGGAATGTCAATCCATCTCTCCGTACTGACCTCTTGCTCAATCACATTCTTAGGGAAAATGGCTTCTAACATATCAGGCGTTATAGGTTGCCCTGTTCCTGGGTTAAGTGGTGGTGGTACAGGAGTTGGCATGTCTGCCTGGATGTTGTACCACTGCTTAGGTATATCCTTTACGTTTAAGTCGACGCGTCTGTTCACGGTTACCCCCTTTAAAAATTTTTTTCACGGTTTCATGACAGGTGATATTTTACTCATAAAAGGAAATTTTTTAAAGTGCCCTATCTTGACAATGCATCGGGCATCCATTAAAGTATCACGATGCGAAAACCCTTTATGGCGGCAAACTGGAAAATGAATAAGACTATCCTTGAAACAGGGGAATTCATATCGGCGTTCGTTCCTGCGGTAAAGGATGTTTCAGATGTGAGTATTGTCATCGCACCGCCTTTTACTTCTCTATCGGCGGCTGCGGAAAACCTGAAGAATACTAATGTTATACTCTCTGCGCAGGATGTGTTCTATGAGGAAAAAGGGGCATACACCGGTGAAATCTCTGCTTTGATGCTCGTTGATATCGGCTGCAGGTATGTCATTATCGGCCATTCAGAAAGAAGACAATACTTCTATGAGACGGACGACAGCGTAAACAGAAAAATCAGGGCCGCAAAAAAAGCGGGTCTCGGAGTTATTGTGTGCATAGGAGAGTCTTTGGAGGAGAGGGAAGAGGGAAAGACATTTGCTATCCTCCAGAGAGAGCTTGAAAAGGGGCTTAACGGAACTGATATTCAGGATACGGTCATAGCCTACGAACCTATTTGGGCTATCGGCACCGGCAAGACAGCAACCCCTGAGCAGGCTCAGGAAGTCCATGCCTATATCAGGGGAAAATTAAAAGTTTTATATGGAAATAAGGCAGAAGAATTGTGTATAATTTATGGCGGCAGTGTAACGCCAGAGAATGTAGATTCCCTGATGGCTTGCACAGATGTAGATGGTGCACTTGTGGGCGGTGCGAGCCTGAAGGTCGAGAGTTTTACAAGAATAGTAAAATTCAGGAAGGGACAATGACGATATTTTTAACTATCATCCATGTTATGGTTTCGCTGTTTCTTATTGCCGTGGTTCTGCTTCAAAGCGGTAAGGGGGCGGAAATCGGTGCTGCGTTCGGAGGGTCGAGCCAGACGCTTTTCGGAAGCCGCGGTGCTGCATCGTTTCTCGGCAAGATGACGACGGTCGCTGCGGTCATCTTTATGCTCACATCTCTATCGTTGGCTGTTGTTACTTCCAAAGGCGGCTCTGTTGTGAAAAAGGTTCCCGTAACACAGGAGCAGAAAACAATCCCCGGCACACCGGGTCCGATTCAGGGTGCTGCCCCTCAACCGGTTCAGCCGCAGCAGCAATTGCCCCAGCCGCAGCAGACCCCACAAACACCACAGCAGGCTCCTTCAAAGTAATTGCTGATACTTCAGCAATAATCACAAAGAAGTTTCACCACTCGCTTATCATCGTGTAGGATCATACCACTGATGCAGATTCAGTTAAGATTGCTCCTTATCCTTCAGGATGAGCAGGCCATTTTGCACGTTGCGACCAAATAGCAATTTTGCCATAAAGAAAGCAACAGTACCTATCAAATTAAGGTGAAATTAAAGAAATTTCA
>Ga0316628_100001311_pt1 | contig 17459 bp, 11 predicted proteins | sample OWC_Aug_M2_C1_D5_FD_207648 | JGI IMG/M metagenome (GOLD analysis project Ga0316628, IMG submission 207648) | Wetland soil microbial communities from Old Woman Creek delta, Ohio, United States - OWC_Aug_M2_C1_D5_C | ecosystem: Environmental > Terrestrial > Soil > Wetlands | place: USA: Ohio... | reverse complement strand
TACGTCCTGTTTTCGACTCCTGATCGAGAGGTGCTCGCGCGGCATGAGAAGTGGAACGCGCCAGCCCTTGGGCCACCGCTCAATCCGGCCCACGTTCGCGAATGGACCTCCGACGAGCTTCGCCAGTACCTCGGCTTGCACTTTCGAGTGCTGCAGAGCGGCCACTGCAGCGTGCAGATCGAGTGCCAGTATCATCTCTGTGCCGGGTCATCAGGCTCGGCGGGGGGCGATTGAGCGTTGTCGCAGCGAAGGTCAGTGACCACCGCTCAGGTACAGATGGTGGGGCCGACATGGGTCTGAAGCTGCATCTCGGGTGCTGGCATCGGGTTCTTCCAGGTTTCGTGCATGTCGATCTGTGCGACATGCCGCACATCGACTACCAGACCAGCATCGACAGCCTCCCGATGTTCGCCGATGGCTCCGCGGAGCTCATCTACTCGAGCCACGCTCTCACCTACTTCGACCGCGGCGAGGCGGAGCGAGTGCTGAGGGAATGGCATCGCGTGCTTCAGCATGGCGGTCTGTTGCGCCTGGCCGTTCCGGACTTCGACGCTCTGCTCCAGGTCTACAGGAAGACCGGCGAGCTGCAGCACGTGCTCGGTCCGCTCTACGGCCGCATGGAAATCGAGACCTCCAGCGGCAAACAGACGATCTACATGAAGACCGCCTACAACTTTCCCCACCTCAGGGCCTTGCTGGAGGCCAACGGATTCGCCAACGTGCGCCGCTATGATTGGCGGTCGACCGTCCACCGAGACCATGACGATCACTCCCAAGCCTACTTCCCGCACATGGACAAAACGAACGGTCTGCTCATCAGCCTCAACGTCGAGGCCGACAAGCCCTGAGGGCCGGACTGTCGAGATCAAACGCGGGCGATGACGACCGTCTCCTGGGAAAACTCTGGATCGGGGGTCTTCAACGGGAAGACGCTGACATCCCGGCAGCCCAGCCGATTCAGCACTGCCTCGGTCTCGCGCGGGGAAACCTCATTGTAGAAGCACGTCTCGTTCTCGTTCCAGTGATAGACGTGAGCCGCCAACTCCGGGAACCAGCCCCAGTACGCCGTTGCGAAGATCCAACCGCGGGCGGCGCCGACAAGCGCGGCGAGGAAGGCATTGACGTCGTAGACGTGGTCGATGACCGCGTGGGAGAACACGAGGTCGAACCTCTCCGCGAAGCGGGCTTCGATGATGTCGCCAAGTCCGTATTCGTGGCCGGGGTAGGTCCTGTGGGCGCGGCACCATTCGATCTCCTTGACCGAGATGTCGAACCCGAAGTACCGGCGCTCCTTGAAGAACTCCGCATAGGCGACCGCCCGTCCGCAACCGACCTCGAGAACGGAGCGCGGCCCCTTTCCTTGGGCATCAAGGCGCCGAACCCAATCCAAGAAGGCTTCGTGGACGATGCGCCGAGCGTTGAAGATCTCCTCGTACCAATCCAGTCCCTTCTCGTTGCTCTCCCACCAGGAACCGTAGTTCGCAGGTTTGCTGCGCCGCGCGAAAACCGGGTCCTCGGTCATCGCTCATAGCTCCTGAGAGCGGACCGCCCCCAACGTGTGCACCACCTCCGATGGTGGGGCCAAGAGTCTCCCCAGCGGTCGATCATGGAGGCTGACCGCCGATGAGGAGCCGCTCATAGGCGCGGGCCACCTCATCACCACGACCTTCGAGGGTGATTCGGCCTCCCTCGAGGAGCACTGAGCGCTCGCAGAAGGTACTTATTTGGAATGGGTTGTGACTGACCAGCAGGGCGCTGTGACCGGCCTCACGGAGCTCCCTGAAGCGCGCGCCGCACCGGTCCTTGAACTCGGCATCGCCGACCGCGAAGACCTCGTCCAGCAGCAGCACCTCACGGACCGCAATGAAGGCCACCGAGTAGGCCAACCGGGCGGCCATGCCGCTCGAGAAATGCTTGAGCTCGAGGTTGGCGAAGCGCTCGACGCCGGCGAAGACCAGGATCTCCTCGGTCTTGGCCCTCAGCTCGGCGATGCTCATTCCCATGACCGTGCCGGCGAGGAGGATGTTGTCGACCGCGTCGAGCTCGGGGTTCCAGCCCACCCCGAGCTCGAGGATGGGGGTGATGGGCACGTTGCGCGCCACCTGACCCGAGTCCGGCCGGTAGATCCCGGCGATGATCTTAAGCAGGGTGCTCTTGCCGCAGCCGTTGCGGCCCATGATGCCCAGGCTCTCGCCCTGGCGCAGCTCGAGGTCGACACCGTCGAGGACCGTCAGCACCTCGGTCGGGCGGGGCCGGAACAGGTCGAGGACGTGCTCGCGCACGGTTTCCCGCCGCACCGACGGGATGCGGAAACGCTTGCACACGTGGCGGACCTCGATCAGCGCCGACACTCAGATCTCCTCGATCGCGCGCTGCACGAAGCGGCGGTAGACCACGGCGCCAGCTCCCAGCACGATGACTGCAGCGGCCACCAGCAGGGCGTGGGCACGCAGGCTCGGGACCTGGCCGTGGACCAGGATCGAGCGCGTGTACTGGATCACCGGCGTCGGCAGCCAGACGTAAAGATAAAAGTGGTAGCGCTCGGGGATGATGTCCAAGGGGTAGATGACCGGCGCGATGAAGAAGCCGGCCTGCAGGACCAGGTCCCAGACCTGGTTGAGGTCGCGGAAGCGCAGGAAGAGCGGGCTGGCGGCAAGGGCGAAGCCGATCACGATCAGGGCGAAGAGGAGCACGTAGCCGGCGAGCAGGGCCAGGTGGAGGAGGCCGAGCGGGTGCCTGAAGATCGCCACGTAGATCCACACCACCGCCGAGAACAGGACGACCGTGATCAGCGCGTTGGAGCACGAGGTCAGGATCACGACCCAGGATGGGAACCGTGACCGCGTGACAAGGTAGCCCTTGGCGTGGATGGCGGCCAGACCGCTCTTGGTGCCCTCGGCAAAGAAGTCCCACAGGTAGAGGCCGATGATCAGGTTGAGCGGGTAGTCGGGGTCCATCGAGAAGATCAGCGAGAACACCGCCAGCAGGACCACGAACATGCTCAGCGGCTTGGCCAGGGCCCACAGGTAGCCGCCGAAGGTCCCGTGATAGCGCACCTTGAAGTCGGTCCGAACCAGGGTCCAGACGAGGCCCCAGAGGTTGGCCCCCCTGCCCAGCGCCGCAGCTCGCTCGCCCATGGCCTCAGTACCCCCGCAGCCGGCGCAAGCCGGCTCGCAGCGGCGCGGTCAGCCGCCAGCTCAGCGAGCGGCGAATCCCAGCCAGCTCGAGCCGCAGCGCCGCGACCTCGCCCTCGGCCCGCGCGACGTCGTGATTCCGCGCGTCCAGCTCGGAACGTGCTCCTTCCAGCTCCGAACGTGCTCCTTCGAGCTGCGAGCGCACTCCCGCAAGCTCCGAGCGCATTCCCGCGAGCTCCGAGCGGATCTTCTCCAGCTCCGAGCGCTTCTCCTCCAGCTGCCTGTTGCGGGCATCGAGGTCGGCGTGCAGGCGCTCGACCTCCCGGTGGCGCCCGTCGAGCTCATGGCCGAGCAGGTCGCGCTCCCGGCGCAGCGACTCGTCGGCCAGCTGCCGGGTCTCGGCCGAGGCCTCCAGCTCCTCGCTCAGCCGACTGCGAAGGAGCAGCTCGAGGCGAATCCCACGTGGGTCGAAGCGAGTCAAACCGGCCGGGTCACGGACAAAGCGGTGGCCGTCGCCGATGTCGTCGTACTGCCGGTGCCAGCCACGCTCACGCTCGGCCGCGACCAGTCGAGGCCGGCGCTCCTGGCCCACCTTGCGCTCGCCGTGGGCCTGGCTCCGGATCGGGTAGTGACGGACCAGGAAGCGGAAGGGGAAGACCCGGCGACCGTGGAACACGACCTCGTGGCCGCCCGAGGAGACGAGGTCGACCGCGCCGGGCTGCTTCTTCCAGCACCGGATCTGGACCTTGTTCCACAGCCGGCTGCGCTCGTAGTAGGGAAAGGCCTGCCGCACGTCGTCCCCGGGCGAGAGGCCGTCGCGCACCGGCGGGAAGTCGAGCACCTCGAAGTCGATGGCGTTGTAGCCCTCGCGGTCGACGAGGCCGATGGCCTCGACCAGGGGCAAGTCGGGCCACAGGCTCTCACGGAACTCGTCAGCATCGTGGTGGATGAACCAGTGGGCGTCGAGCTCCCCGGCGAGCTGCTGCTTGCGCCGGAGGATGCACTCCCAGGGGTGTGCAGCGACCTCAGCGGGAGTGAACCCGGAGTCCTCCGGGAAGCGCTCGATGCGGAGCAGCCCGCGCCCCAGAAAGCGCGCCGCCGCCGCGGCCGTGCCATCGCTGGAGCTGTGGTCAAGGAGGTAGACCTCGACCCCCTCCTCGATCAGCGCTCCGACCACCTGACCGATGATGTCGGCCTCGTTGAAGGCTGCGATGAGGGCCAGCACCCTCGGGTTTTCTCGTTCCGGCACAGGCATTTGCTGGGGCTTCCGATCCCTCCCGTGTTTACCACACGAGCACCCGGGCCGCAACTGGCTGCTCCGAGCTGCGACACCGGCGTGACGGTCGCCCACCGCACCACGCCGGGGGTGGTCCGAGTTAGAATGCGCCATGGCTATCGAGAAAGTCGGTCGCTACGAGATCGTCCGCATGCTCGGCAAGGGGGCCATGGGCGTGGTCTACGTGGCCCGTGACCCGATCATCGACCGCGAGGTGGCCCTCAAGACCCTGCGCGTGGACCTCGACCCCTCGATCGCTGGCGAGTTCCGCGAGCGCTTCATCCGCGAAGCCCGCGCCGCTGGCCGCCTCAACCACCGCTCGATCGTCACCGTGCACGACGTGGGCGAGGACCCGCAGTCGGGGTTGGTCTTCATCGCCATGGAGTACATCCGCGGGCAGAACCTCAAAGACATCCTCGCCTCGGGCCACAAGTTCAACCACATCGAGGCCGCGCATATCGTCCACGCGCTGGCCCAGGCCCTCGACTACGCCCACTCCATGGGCGTCGTCCACCGCGACATCAAGCCGGCCAACATCATCCTCACGGCCGACGGCATTCCCAAGATCACCGACTTCGGCGTCGCCCGCCTCGAGTCCTCGAACCTGACCGTGGAGGGGCAGTTCATCGGCACGCCCAACTACATGTCGCCGGAGCAGATCCTGGGGCGGCCCGTCGACGGGCGCTCGGACCTGTTCTCCCTCGGCGTGGTCCTGTTCGAGCTCCTCACCCACATACGTCCCTTTGCCGGCAACACCATGCACGAGGTGACGCACAAGATCGTCGACGAGCCGTGCCCGATCCCGTCCGCCCAGCTCGCCGGCCTGCCCGCGGCCTTCAACCCGATCGTCATGAAGTGCCTGGAGAAGGAGCCCGACAAGCGCTTCCAGAAGGGCGTCGAGCTGGCCACCGTGCTGGCCGCGCTGACCCGAGCCCTGACCCAGCGACCCGCCGCCGGCCGACCCGCGACCGGGCCGATCGCCCGTCCTGCAGCCGCCGCGCCGGTTGCGGCCGACGAGCCGACCGTCGCCGCATCAGCCCGGGCTGCGGCCCGCGCCCCGGCGCGACCGGCCGCGCCGGGCCTCATCGACCGCCTCCCGTTGCCCGAGTTCTTCCGCTGGGAGGTACAGCCGTCCTGGGTGCTGCGGATCGTGGCCGTGTGGGTCCTGCTGTGGATCGCGGGTCTCACCCTGCTCTACACGCGACGTGATGAGGGTCCCTTCCCGGCCCCCTCGTCGGCGAGCATCCGCAACCTGCGCAGCATCGTGGTCAACCTCCAGCGCTGCCGCGCCCTGATCGAGCGGGGCGACGACGACGCCGCGGTCGAGGCCGGCCTGCGCGCGATCGACCAGGCGCCAGGCTCGCCAGCGGCGCGCCGCCTCATCGCCGAGGCTCGGCGCCGGCTGTCCCAGGCGAGCTCAGACGGCGAGACCCAGCTGCGGGTCGAGGAGCTGGTGACCGAGGGCCGCCGGCTGTACGGCCGCGGCAACTACAGCCTGGCGGCCGAGCTCTTCCAGGAGGCCCTGTCCCTCGACCCGTCGAGCGAGCTCGCCCTCAGCTACCTGGAGCTGGCCGAGGAGCGCCTGCTCACCCAACCGCAGGCCACGAACCTCGGCTCCTCGACCTCGCCTCGCCCGCAGACGCGGCGCAGCCAGGCGGCCCTGTCGCTCGACCGCGCCACGCTCGCCGAGCCCGAGACGGGCACCGTCCGCATCACGGTCTTCTTCGAGTCGCCGATCAACGCCGGGTCGCTGGTCGTGACCCTGGACGGCGACACCCTCGGCCACATCCCCTTTGACTTCACCGGGAAGGGCATGCTCGGCATCAAGCGCAAGGGGTCTGGCAAGGTGAAGCGGGTGCTGGTCGCGCCTTCGGGGAAGCACACCATCGGCGTCCAGCTCACCGACGCCGAGCGCGGCCCCATCGGCGTCTCCAGCTTCAACCAGGACATGCCGGCGGGCACTGACTGGACCCTGCGCGTGGACCTCCCCAAGGATGCCGCCGAGGCCGCCTTCTACCTGGTCAAGTCGTCCGGGTAGGGGCCGATGAGCCTGCGCCGCCTGCACCTCGACACCTCTTGGGGGATGCTCGCTGTCGTCGGGGGGTCGCGGGCCGGCGAGGGCACCCTGGTGATCCTGCCCCAGCTCCGCCTCGCCCTCGACGCCGGCCGCCCCCACCGCGCCCTCCCCCCCATGTCCACCGTGTGCATCAGCCACGGCCACAGCGACCACCTGTCCAGCCTCGGCTACTGGGCGAGCCAGCGCATGCTCAACTCGATGGGTCCGGCCACCGCCGTGGTTCCGGAAGTCATCGCCGACGACGTGGCCAGCTTGCTCGACCTCTATGCCCGGCTCGAGGGCGGTGGGCCCTACCGGGTGAGCATCGTGCCGGTGACCGACGGCTCTCGCCACCGCCTCCGTCCGGACATGGACCTGCACTTCTTCCGGGCCGATCACTGGGTGCCGACCTTGGGTGTCGAGCTCCGGTGGCGCAGGCGCCGCCTGCGCGCCGAGCTCGCCGGTCTCTCGCGCCAGGAGATCGCCGACCGCCGCCTGGGCGGGGAGGAGGTCTCGGAGACGAGCTGGGTGTCGCTGGTCGCCTGCTGCGCCGACACCGGGCCGGTTCTCTTTGACCGCCTGCCGGATCTGCTCGCGGCCGAGGTCGTGTTGCTCGAGTGCTCGTTCTTCCGCTCCGAGGACCGGGAGCGCGCGAGCCGCTTCGGACACATGCACATCGAGCAGCTCGAGTCCCTGGCGCCGCACCTCGGCTGTCGCCACCTCGTCCTGCTCCACGCCTCCCGCCGCCATCGCCTGCGCGAGGTGGAGGCGGTGATCAACGATCGCCTCCGTCCCCTGGTCCCCTGCGCCCTCCACCACCTCAACGTCGACTGGGACTGACCACGTTTCCCGCGGCAAGCGCGGCTGAGTACAATGCCATCGTGGACGTCGAGCGCATCGGGCCGTACCGGGTCGAGGGCCAGCTCGGCAGCGGCGGCATGGGCCGGGTCTACCGGGCCTGGGACGATCGCCTGCAGCGCTGGGTGGCGATCAAGTGCATCCACCCCGAGGGTGAGATCTCGGCCGAGCACCGCGAGCGCCTGCGCCGCGAGGCGCGGGCCGTGGCCGGCCTCAACCATCCAGCGGTGGCCCAGGTCTACGACATCCTGACCGAGGGTGACCGCGACTTCGTGGTCATGGAGTGCGTCGAGGGCCGTGCCCTGACCTCGCTGCTCGCCGAGGGGAGCCTGGACACGGCGCGCACGGTGACCATCGCGCGCCAGGTCGCCAGCGGCCTGCAAGCGGCCCACGACCGGGGCGTCGTGCACCGCGACCTCAAGGCCGAGAACATCATGATCACCGCCGACGGCGACGCCAAGATCCTCGACTTCGGCCTCGCCAAACGCTTGGAGCGCGACGCGTCCGAGGAGAGCCTGACCGAGGAAGGCATGGTCATGGGCACCACCCGCGCCATGTCGCCCGAGCAGGCCGAGGGGGACGAGCTCGACCACCGCTCGGACCTCTTCTCGCTCGGCTCCCTGCTCTACGAGATGGTCACCGGCCGCCACCCCTTCCAGGCCTCGTCGCCCCTGGAAACCATGCAGCGAGTCGTGCGCCACCACCCGACCCCGGTCCGCCGGCTCGATCCCCACATTCCGCTCGAGCTCGAGCTGCTCATCGAGCGCCTGCTCGAGAAGGACCGCGAGCAACGCCCGGAGAGTGCGCGCCAGGTCGCCGAAGCCCTGGCCGCGCTCGCCCAGCGCCTGGCCTCGAGCTCGGGCCAGCGCGCGGCGCTGGAGGAGATCACCAGCCAGGCGCGCCGTCGCCGTCGCTGGCACTGGCAGTGGCTGCTGATCGCGGCGCTGGCGCTGCTCGGCCTGGTCATGGCCGCGGTGATCCTGACGTAGGGCATCAAGCGCTCCTCCACTGCCTCACGGAGGCCGGCTCGAGCCCGAGCGCGTTGCCGTTGCCGTTGCCGTTGCCGAAGGCACGAGCCAGCCGAGAGCGACCGTACCCACTGATCAGTTCCGGCAACGGGATCGGGCTCGGGATGGACCTCAGGCTTCGCCGCTCTCCAGTGTCGCCTCGATCTCGTCCATGATCCGGTTCATGCGCGCCATGAGCGCCTGGTAGGGAGCGGCCGTGGCCAGGTCGACGCCGGCGTCGCGCAGCATCTCGTAGGGGTACTCGGCGCCGCCGGAGCCGAGCACGCCCAGGTAGCGCTCACGGGCCGTTGCGTCCCCGCTCAGCACCTGGTCGGCGAAGAGCGAGGCCGCGGCCAGCGACGTGGCGTACTGGTAGACGTAGAAGTCGTAGTAGAAGTGGGGGATGTAGGCCCACTCCACGGCGAAGGCGTCGGCGATCGTCATCACCCCCTGGTCATGACCGTGGTAGCGCCGCAGGAGCTCGCCGTAGAGCTCGGAGAAACGCTCGCCCGAGAGCGCCTCGCCGCCCTCTACCAGGCCGTGGATGGCAAGCTCGAACTCGGCGAACATGGCCTGCCGGAAGAAGGTCCCGCGCAGGCCCTCGAGGGCGGAACCGAGGTAGAAGAGGCGCTCCCGGGGCTCACGGCTCGTGGCCAGCGCGTGCTCCAGGAGCAGGGCCTCGTTGAAGGTCGAGGCCACCTCGGCGAGGAAGATCGGGTAGTGGGCGGTGGGGTAGGGCTGGGCGCGGTTGGCGAGCAGGGAGTGCATGGCGTGGCCCCACTCGTGGGCCAAAGTCGAGACCGACTCGTAGTCGTCGTTGTAGTTCAGGAGCACGAAGGGGTGCACGTCGTAGACCGATCCCGAGGAATAGGCCCCGGAGCGCTTACCGGGCCTCGGAAAGGTGTCCATCCAGCGCTCGGCAAAGCCCTGCTGGACCGTGGCCACGTAGCCCTCGCCCAGCGGCCGGCAGGCCTCGAGCACCAGGCGCTGGCCGTGGTCCACGGGGTACGAGCAGGGGCTCCCGACCAGCGGCGGGTAGGTGTCCCAGTAGGCCAAGTCGTCGACGCCGAGCATGCGCGCGCGCAGGCCGAGGTAGCGGTGGAGGGTGCCGAGGTTGGTCCGGGCCGCGTCGAGCAGAGCGAGGTACACCGCCTCCGGCACCCGATCGTCGTCGAGCGCGGCGGCGAGACAGCTCGGGTAGCGGCGAGCGCGGGCGAAGAACAGGTCCTGCTTGAGCTGGGAGTAGAGGGCGACCCCGCAAGTTCGCTCGAAGGCCTTCCAGCTCCCGAAGAAGGCATCGAACACGAGCCGGCGGTCGTCCCGACCCGGCGCCGAACGGTGGCGGCAGTAGCCGGCTTGGTCGAGGTGGGCCTGGCTGCCGTCGGACAGGGTCACCGTTGGCCGCGGCATGTCGGCGTCGGCCAGGATCGAGTACAGGCCGTGGGCGCTGTCGGCGAGCAGCCCGGACGAGGCGATCACCGACTCGGCCTCGCCGCCGAGGGTGTGGGGCGCGCGACGCAGGATGTCCTCCAGGTGGTGGCGATAGACCGCGAGGGCCGGCTCGGCCGCGAGCAGCTGGCGCACGCGCTCCTCGCCCACGACCAGGATCTCGGGTGCCATGAAGCTGGCCGCCTCGCCCAGCCGGGTGGCGAGCACGGCCGCCCGTTGCCGCATCTCGAGCGGGCCAGGCTGCCGCGTGTCCCCGTCCGAGAGCATGGACGCCCAGGCGTGCACCCGGTGCACCTGCTTGTGGAACTCGAAGTAGAGGTCGAGGCAGGCGAGCAGCGCGGCACTGCTCTCGCCGAGGGTTCCGGCACGGCCGCCGAGCTCCCCCAGGCGCGGCTCGAGCTGGTCCACGGCGCGCCGCCAGGCCTCGGCCGTGGGGTAGATGTCGCCGAGGTTCCAGGTGTGTCGCTCGTTCTCCATCTCATTCACTCCGCGCAGACACCGTAGTGTACAGGCGCCCACATCAGGCTGCCTTGCGGGCTTCGCCCTGCGAGCTCCATCTGCCGGCTGAAAGCCGGCGCTCCAAACGAGCGCCAAGGGCTTCGAGGAGCAGGCGCTCCACCGATCCGTCATTCTCGATCCCCGCGAGCCCGAAGGGCCCGCTGGAATCGAGCTAGAATGCGCCGATGACCAGGCACCAGTTCGACCTCGTGAGCTCCGTCGACCACTTCAGCGAGTGGCGCCACCGCGGCAACGGCCTGTCGCTGCTGACCTTCCCCACCCCGGTGGCGCCGGTGGTCAGCCTCGGCGTCGTCTACAGCGTCGGCTCGCGCAACGAGGGCACCGGCTCAACCGGAGCCACCCACATCCTCGAGCACCTGATGTTCAAGGGCAGCGAGCGCTTCAACCGCGACCGGGGTACCGAGGTGGCACGGGTGCTGCAGCGGGTCGGCGCCGACTTCAACGCTACCACCTGGCTCGACCGCACCAGCTACTTCGAGACTCTGGCCGTGGAGCACCTCGACCTGGCCGTGGCCCTCGAGGCCGACCGCATGCGCGGCGCCCTGGTCCGCGACGAGGACCTGGCGAGCGAGCGCACCGTGGTCCTCAACGAGCTCGAGCGGGGCGAGAACAGCCCCTTCGAGCTGCTGATGAAGGACTCCTTTGCCCACGCCTTCCTCGAGCACCCCTACCATCACCCCACCATCGGCTGGCGGAGCGACGTCGAGACCATCTCGGGCGAGGTGTTGCGTCGCTTCTACGACACCTTCTACCACCCGGACAACGCCACCGTGATCGTGGTCGGCGACCTCGACCAGGGAGCCATGCTGGAGGCGGTGGAGCGGGGCTTCGGCGCCCTCCCCCCGGCACCGGCGCCGGTTCCGGCAGTGCACAGCCGCGAGACCGAGCAGCGGGGCGAGCGCCGCTTCGCCATCCACCGCGCCGCCGAGATCGGTCACATGGTGCTCACCTGGCACGTCCCCGAGGGCCTCCACCCCGACCTCGCCCCGCTCTCGGTAGCGGCCCAGGTCCTGGCCGAGGGCGTCACCTCCCGCCTCTACCAGCAGCTGGTGGAGAGCAACCTCTGCCTCGGGGTCCATGCCCAGGCGCTCGAGCTCCACGATCCCGGGGCGTTCCAGGTCTACGTCACGCTCGCGCCGGGCGTGGCCCATGCCGAGGTCGAAGGCATCGTCCTCGACGAGGTGGCGCGCCTGCACCGGGAGGTGCCGTCGGCCGAGGAGGTGGCGCGAGCCAGGATCCAGGTGCGTACCGACCTGGCCTTCAACCGCGAGTCGCCGACGCAGATCGTGGCCGCCCTGACCGAGGCCGTGGCCATGGGCGACTGGAGGCGCTTTCTCAACGAGCTCGAGCTGGTCTCGGCGGTAACCCCCGAGGACCTGAGCCGGGTCGCCTCCACCTACCTGACGCGGACCAAGCTGACCGCCGGCTGGTTCGTGCCCGAGAGCCCCACCGCCGGCGGGTCTGAGGCCCTACCCCGCGGGCCGCGGCCGTGCCACTTGCACGAAGCCTTCGCCGAGCGGGTCACCCTCCACCCCCTGCCGGGTGGAGCGAGGCTCGCCGTGCTGCCCAACCCGCACGCCCCCACGGTGACCGTGGCCGGCACCATGCGCGCCGGTGTTGCCTGCGCCCGCGACGGTCGCTTCACCGTGCCCAGCGTGACCGCGGCCATGCTCGACCGCGGCACTCGCAGCCACAGTCGCATGGAGATCGCCACCGAGCTCGAGGACCACGGCCTCCAGCTCGCGGTCGAGGCATCGGCCACGGCCCCGGCCACCATCGCTTTCTCGGCCCAGGGCCTGGCCGAGAGCCTGCCGCGCCTGGCCGCCCTGCTGGTGGAGGTCCTGCGCGAGCCCTCGTTCCCGGCCGAGGAGCTGGAGCGGGTGCGCGAGCAGCTGCACGGGTCCCTCGCCAGGGAGCGCCTGGAGACCTTTCCGCGCGCCTTCGCGGCCCTGACCAGGCGGCTCTTCCCGGCCGGCCACCCCCACCATCGCCGGTCCGTCGAGGCCCGCGAGGCCGAGCTCGACGCCCTCACCTGCGACCACCTCGAGACCTTCCACCATGAGGCCTACGGAACCGCGTCACTGGTCATGGCGGTGGTCGGAGACGTCGCCCCCGACGCCGTCGCGGACCTGCTCGCGAGGCCCCTGGAGGGCTGGCAGGGCGGCCTCGACGAGCTGCCGGAGTGGCCCGTAGGGCTCGACGCCGAGCCGGGCGAGGAGCTCATCCACATCCCGGATCGTCCCAACCTCGACGTGTTCCTGGGCCACGCCGGGCGGCTGCTGCTGGTCGACCCCGACTACCCGGCGGCGGTGCTCGCCAACGCTTGCCTCGGGTACTCGACCCTGACCTCGCGCCTGGGTCGGGCCCTGCGCGACGAGGCCGGGCTCACCTACGGCATCCACAGCCGTCACTTCGGCACCCTGCACCTGCCCGGTCCTTGGGCCACCTTCCTGACCGTCTCCGCCGACAACCTGGAGCGAGCCGTTGCCATGTGCCGCGCGGTCATCGCCGACTACGTGGAGCAGGGCCCGAGCAAGGAGGAGCTGGCCGACGAGCGCACCTCCCTGGCCGGCGCGTACCGGGTGGGCCTGGCCACCAACCCTGGCGTCGCCCGTGAGCTGGTCACCAACCTGTCGGCCGGGCTCGGCGTCGAGTGCCTGGACACCTACTCGACCGAGCTCCTGCACACCAATCGCGACCAGGTCGTGGCCGCTATCCGCCGCCACTTCCACCCCGAGCGGCTGGTTCTGACCGCTGCCGGAACTCTGGAGCAGGGGCGCGCGCTGTAGGCGGGCGCGCTGCGCCACCTGCCCCCCCACCCGGATCCTTCGTCGCTTCGCTCCTCAGGATGACAGGGAGGGAACGATCCTGTCATTCTGAGCGGCCCGTGGCCGACGAAGAATCTGGGCGGGTGGGCTCCTCAGGATGACCGACGGGGGGACTGCTGCCCGCCCCCGTTCGCGCCCCGCCTGTGGAGCGCGCCCCCGGTGCCTGGGCTCACCGTTGCGCGGGCTGGGGTGAGGGCTGGGGTGAGGGCTGCGGCGGGGGCTGGACCGGGGTCAGGTCGAAGTCGGCGAGCACAGCCGAGGCGCGCACCCGGACGTCGGCCACCTCGCCCGACACGGGGAAGCCCATGGTGAACCCCAGGGACGCATCCGGGGCGAGCTCAGAGGAGATGACCGTGGTTCCGCGTCCGACCTGGTTGCCGGCCTTGTCGGTAGCCAGCGCCTCCAGGGTGATGGAGCTGACCGGGTTGCCGCCGTTGTTCTTGACCGTCCCGGAGAGATCGATCATGCTGCCCGTGATCTGCTGGGACAGCCCCGAGACGAGCAGGGAGGCGGTGGCAGCGCCCGGCTTCTGCTCGCCCTCACCCTCCGCCCCCTCGGCCTTGACCTCGGAGCCGGGGATCACGTGCAGGACGTCTTCGTCGGTCACCTTGAGCCGCGCCTCGGTGACCTCGGAGCTGACCGCGTCGGACAGGGACACGAGCTTCTTGCGCGGCGTGGCGGCGGCGCCCTGGGCATCTTCGGTGGGCAGCAGGCCCGAGGCCGCGAGGTCGACCTCCTCCACCGGGTAGGCCTGCATGCGGCCGTTGGCCAGGGTGAGCAGAACCCTTCCGCCCTCCACCTCGGCCTTCTCCACCTCGATCGTGGGGCCGGCCTTGAGGACCACGGTGTCTGCCCAGACCACCGCCGCGGAGGCGGCCAGGAACCCGAGAACCACGAGGGTCGTGCGTGCGCGCATGCTCGAACTCCTTCCACACATCCTCAGGAAGTATACCCCACAAGCAGTTCCGGGTGACTCGGGCGGCGTAGCGGAGCGCAATTCAAAGGCGACGCGGGCCCGGAGGCCCGCGTCGTTGACAGGGCAGATGGGGGTCGCCGGCGGGCTACTCCTCCTTCCAGGTCAGCACCCGCACCGGCACGTCGAAGGCCGCCATGGGCTCCTCGAAGTGGAGGTTGTCGAGGGCCTGGATGATGTGGATCTGGCCGTCGGCGCCGAGGTAGACGACCGGCTCAGTGGCCATGACCGCGCCCTCGTGCTCCACGAAGCGGTCGGTCTCGCCCTCGGGCGGGTTGCCGTTGAGCAGGGAGATGACGTAGGTGCGCGCCGCGCCGTTGCGCCGGCAGAGGTAGACCGGCTCGCCGGTGTTCGGGTCGATGACCGGCTGGCCGTTCTCGTCGAGCAGCGGTACCGCGTCGACGATGCTCGACGGGTTGAGGGTGGAGAAGATCACGTACTGGTTGACGACCAGGGCCGTGGTGTTGGTCTTCTCCCAGTCGTCGTGCTCGTCGTAGGGCGGGGGCAGGAGGGCGTTGGGGCTGTAGCTCAGGTACCAGCCGGAGTAGGTGGAGTGCTGCAGGTAGTTGGTCCCGGTGTCGTCGATCGTGACGAGGTCGAATCCGTAGAGATCGGCCTCGACGATCGGGTAGGCGCCGTCGGTCGCGGGCAGCGCGTCCTTGAAGGCGTAGAAGCGGTGCGGGACGAGGTTGGTCTCGAGGATGTTGTCGCGGTTGCCGCTGCCGATGAGCACGGCCAGGACCGCGGTGCCGTCGGCGTTGAAGGTCACCGGCACCAGGGTCGGGCGCATGAAGAACGGCTGGTCCGGACCGACGGCAAAGACCTTCACCGGGGTCCAGTTCGACACCCGACCGGAGACGAGCACCGCGGGAGTGGTGACGTTCATGTGGTAGACGTTGCCGCCGGTGTCGGCCCAGTACAGGATCTCGAGGAAGCCGTCCAGGTTGAGGTCGAGGGCCACGACCTCGCCCGGAACCATGCCGTCGGACTCGACCTTGAGCAGGATCTGGCCGGTCTCGAGGTCGACCCCGTAGACGAAGTTGCCGGTGAGGGGCATGGGCGGGTCCGGGTGCAGCCCGTACGGGCTGAAGCCGCCGCCGAAGAACGCGACCATGCGGTCGTCGGTACCGGTGCCGGACACGACTCTCACGAAGCCGACCAGGGGTCGCGACCAGGTCAGGCCGAGGTCCAGGGCGCCGTTTCCGACCCCGCCGCCGTCCTCGTCCGAGGTGTCGGTGAACTCGAAGCGGAAGGCGGGCCACTTCCGGTTGTTGCCGTTGATGTCAGTGCAGCCGGCAATGCAGTCGACCGGATCGCGGACCGCGTCGAACCCGTCGTTCCTGGTGTCGAGGTCGAGGTCGCCGTTGGTCACCGGCTCGCCGTCGGCCCCGTAGACGTCGGGCTGGGTCACGTCGAGCACCGTGTAGGAGCGCCCGCCGTCGCGCTGGCCGACCATCACCAGGCTGCGCCACTCGCGGTCGGCCGGGACAGGAGTGCCCGCGTGCTCGACGTCGATGTTGACGTCGGCCACGGTCACGGTGCCGTCCACGGTCCACTCGTGGGCGGTCGCTTCGGAGATCCGGTTGAGGGTGTCCATGACCCCCTCCGGCACCCAGGAGAAGAGCTCGCGGCCGGTGCCCTTGTCGTACTGGGGATCGTCCTCCACGTTGCCGTCGTTGTCCCACAGCCCGGCGTCGAAGGCGTGCAGGGAGCCGTCGTCGGCACCGGCGAAGAGGACCTGGCGACGGTGCTTGTGGACGTCGAAGAAGCCCTCGGTCGGGAGGGTGGCTGGGTCGTCCTGACGGTAGCCCTTGTAGTTCTGGAACCAGCAGGCGAAGCAGCGCGGCGCGCCCATCAGCTGCGGCGTGGAGTGGAAGATGTCGCCCAGCTTCTCGACCCCGTACAGGGTGGCGCCGCCGATCTGGCACGGCTCGTTCCCGCAGTCGGGGTTCAAGGGGTCCTCGCAGACGTTGTCGGTGATGCCGCACCAGCCGTAAACCCGCGGGTCGCGCCCCCAGCTCGTGATCGGGGCCGGGTCGCCGGAGCCGAACTGCATGACGGCGCCGCGGGTGAACTTGATCACGTCATCGAGCTTGCCGTTGCAGCCGTCGGGGTCGGAGGCCAGCGCCGGCCACGGGCTGCAGCCGTCGTCGCTGGCGAAGATGCGGGTCCCCAGATGCTCGCGCAGCGCGGCCGCCTCGGGCGTGTCGGCGCCGTCGTAGGCGAAGCTCGTCCGCGTCCCGGGAATGCCGCTCGCCGAGCTCTGGCCGAAGAAGAAGTACCTGGGGTCGAGGCCGAACTCGTTGTTGGTCGGGCACGGCGGCTCGCAACGCCGGGACAGGGTGTCGCCCGCGTCCCAGTTGGCCACCCCGGGCACCGGCTGCCCGTCGACCAGGCCCTCGATCAGCCCGGTCAGGGGGTCGATGTCATAGGAGCGCAGGTGGCCGCGCCAGATCGAGCGGTCCTGGTAGGGGGTGAAGGTGGAGAGGTAGGCGACCTGCTCGGAGGTCGTCTCCACCGAGGGCACGATGGGAGCGGCGAAGCCGCGGGTCCGCTCCTCGATGTCGAAGGCGATCTTCAGGAGGGCGTTGCGCAGCTCGTACTCGTTGCTGGCCTTGAAGAACCCAGAGCCCTCGGGGCCGGCCCCGGAGTTCTCGGCCACGCACGCGACCACGCTCAGGTCCGGGTCGAGGGCGTTCTGCGGGCCGCCGAAGTAGATGACGTAGATCGGGAAGCCCGTGCTGGAGGCCGCCGAGCAGGGCGCGGTGGTGTTGGTACAGGTCTCGATGCCGTCGGTGATGATGATCATGAAGTTCATCCGGCAGACGTCGAGCGGGTCCTCCCAGTTCGCGACCACCTGCTTGAAGAAGAAGTCGGCGTCGTTGATCGTGTTCTTGATCGGCCGCCGGCCGCCGGCGAAGATCGGCTCGGTCATGGGGATGAACTGGGTGTGGTATCTGGGCAGGGAGTACATGTCCGGCAGCGACGGGATGCGGTCGGGAAAGTAGAAGGCCGGGCCGTTGCCCGTGTCACCGTCGACCTGAGGCGCAAGGTAGCTCTTGATGAGCGGGACCTGGTTGCTGTGCATGCCGCTGACCGGGTCGATCTGGCTGATCGGCACGATCGGGATGGAGTTTCCGCCCTCGTCCTGGTAACCGCCGCAGTCCGAGGTGCCCTGGTAGTTGACCGCGGACAGGGTGTTGGCGCCTGGGTCCTCCTCCAGGTAGTCGTGGTCGTAGAGCACGAAGTGGTCGCTGTACGCGAGCTCGGTGACCTGGGTGGCGTAGCCCGGCTCGGCGGGCAGGAGGTCGCGCCAGTCCTTGAGGAGGGCGTCATAGATCTGGTAGCCCTCCCAGACG
>Ga0316628_100001310_pt1 | contig 17459 bp, 11 predicted proteins | sample OWC_Aug_M2_C1_D5_FD_207648 | JGI IMG/M metagenome (GOLD analysis project Ga0316628, IMG submission 207648) | Wetland soil microbial communities from Old Woman Creek delta, Ohio, United States - OWC_Aug_M2_C1_D5_C | ecosystem: Environmental > Terrestrial > Soil > Wetlands | place: USA: Ohio... | reverse complement strand
CGCTCAGGCTGTTGTGCGTCGTGTCCGTGCCCGTCATCGTGACGTCCGTGCAGCCGTCGAGGTGCACTCCGTGGTTGCCGTTCGAATACGCGTCGCAGTCGTTGATCGTCACGTTGTTCGAGGAGAGGATGTAGATCCCGTTCCCGCCGTTAGACGAGGCGTTGCAGGAGACTATCTCCAGGTTGCTGCATGTCGCGGCCAATATGCCGTATAGGTTGTCGGTGCAGACGCAGTTCTCTATGCGGGCGTTGGACACGTTGTTCAGGTAGATCCCTTTGCAGGCGTGGTTGGTCGAGACCGCATGGATGTTGCTGATGGTGAAGTGGACATTGGTGTTCTTGATGAATATCCCGTTGTTGGAAGACGAATTAATGTCGTAGTTGCTTATGACATACGGGTTACCCTCTGAACCATCGCCAGGCCATCCTCCGGCTGCGGCTTTCGAGGCGAAGTCCGCATTGCTGCTGATGTATATCGGCGCGTGCGGGGAGTAGGAGCGATTCACATTGAGCGTGTCCGATGCGGTGTTCCCCGCCCAGTCGTAGGCTGTAACCGTTATCAGATTGTCTCCAAGGTTCAGAGCGACACCGGAAATGCTCCAGGCAGGATTCTCGCCGACGGTGAATACCGCTGTGCCGGAGGAACCCGTGGCGGCGTTCGTCCAAGTGATATTCCATACCTCCCCGGGTATTTCATTAACATACATGTCCCCGTGCTCGACCGAGTCATACGCAGTACCGCTAATATCGATGGACGAAGAGGTGGTATTGTATTGTGTTCCACTGGTTGGCGAAGATATTGTACAGGTCGGTGCTGTGGCGTCACGAATGATATAGATGTAGTCCTCTGCGGAACCCCAATTATTCCCTGCCGCATCGTATGCAGTGATCCATAATTCGTACATCGTATTTGCCGGTAGGGATAGATTCAGTGTCCAATTGGTATTCAGTGTCCAACTGCCCCAGAGCCAACCATTATCCGATACGAACCAACCTCCCCCTTCAGGGGGCACATAATATGTGAGTTCCCATTCGATCCCACCAAGCTGGCAGTTATCTGAGGCGGTTCCTGCCAGATTGATATAAGGCAGGGTCGTGATGAACGTGCTGCTTGTCGGCGTTGTTATTATGCAAATCGGGTTTTCGTTGTCGCGTATCAATCTAATCATATCAGATCCGGTGTTGCCAGCCGCATCGTGAGCTGTCACAGTAATGTTGTTGTATCCTGGGTACAGATTGACCAATAGAATGTACCAATTCGTAGTGCCGTTTGCGGTGCCGGATCCCCCACGGTCATTTGTCCATGTAACGCTCGTCACACATGCATTGTCGGATGCCGTTCCCATTATATTGGAAAATGATGCTTCAGTCGTATACAACGGATCGAACGGTGCTTCGATGGTGCAGGTCGGAGCGGTGGTGTCATCGTCGCGTATGACGACGATTGTGTCAGAGTCTGTGGTTCCATCAAACGCATGCGCAGTAACGGTTATCAGGTTGCTGCCCAAGTTGAGCCCGATGCTGGGAACAATCCAGGTGACAATCCCCTCGCCCAAGAACGTCGGCGTAACATCCCCCCATTCGCCGGTCGCAGCATTGGCCCATGTATGGTTGTCGATGTATAACGGGTCGTAAATGTCGAGGTAACCATCCAGTGCGACGGTCGCTGCTTCGGTGTGGTATGGGTCGGACGCAGGACTGGTTATCACGCAGTTCATCACAATCACCGGATAATATCTGACTGTGACGCCATCGAAATCGGAGTTGCCTGCCGCATCTATAGGTGAGACTGAGATCCAGTAATCGGTATACGTTGTGAGTGTGAGGGAAAGACTCCAGTCGGTGAAGTTGGACGGCGTTATGCTGGCATAGCCGTTATCATAGAATACCCAGTCATATATCCCGTACCCATCCTCTTGCCAGCAATAGGCCTCCCAATACACGTACTCGACGAGCATGTTGTCCGTAGCGAAGCCTTCCACATAGAGCGCGGACGAATGAGTGTAGTACAAATCGACACTCGGGGTCGTAATCGTGCAGGTCGGGGCCTCGCTGTCGCGTATCACCGTGACAGTGTCAGTTCCCTTATTGCCCTCCGCATCCGATGCGTTCACGTAGATCAGGTTGCTCCCCGCGCTCAGAGCGATGCTTGAAATGCTCCAACTGGTCGTGCCGACCGCTGTGCCTGACCCGCCGGTCGCCGTGTTCTCCCACGTGACTGCGATGACGCCAAGGTCGTCGTAAGATGTGCCGCTCAGCGCAACCATCGCCACATTGGTATCATATGGGTCATTGGCTGGGTTGGTTATGGTGCAGGAGGGCGATTCGTTTGGATATATGTGTAGGGTGTCCGACCCCGTGTTCCCGGCCGCATCGTGCGATGTGACGGTTATCAGGTTGTAACCGAGGTTCAGCGGGATGCTCGCTATGCTCCAGCTCGTTGTGCCCGATGCCGCCCCGGAACCGCCCGTCATGCTGTTTGCCCAGGTCACGCTTGCGATGCCTACGTTGTCGGAAGCCGTTCCTGCGAGGTCTATCGTTGACGAAATCGTATAGTAGGGGTCGCTTGCTGGACTGGTAATCGTGCATGTCGGAGCAATCGAATCGTGAACCAAGATAGTCCAGTTCACATAGTCAGAGCTGTTGGAATCCGAGACCGTCAGATTGACCCAATAGGAGCCAGGGACGCTCGGGGTGCCGTTGACGAGGCAGCGCGTGTCGTTGCTCCACGCTATCGAGAGCCATGTGGCGTTCGTTTCAAGGTCCCAGGTGGACGTGGCGTTATCTGCATGGGTCGCCGATGCGTTGAAGGAGTACTCCACATTCAGATATGCGGAAGTAACTGGATGGTTGAGTATGGACGGATCAGGCTCCCGTAAGGGATTCACATTGAGGCCGCTGTCGCGCGAATAATGTGCCTTGATCAGGTAGTTGGTGGAATCGACCTTGTAGCACCACACCGATGTGTAGTTGATCCCGCTGGCGTCGTTGAACGCGATACCAGCGTATTTATGAGCGTCGGGGCTGTTGTAGGTCGAACCCGTCTCGTATCCTATCTGCTGGAAGGTCTTGTTGCCGTACCAGAAGTAGCCGTAGATGCCTTTGCTGTTGGAGGGTGTGGTCGATACATCATCGATGGTGATCAGGCATTTCTGCTCGTCGATGTACTGCGCATGCCCAACTGAGGCGATATTCTCAGTTGCGGTGAAAATCTTCGTGGCCGACCCCCACGTCTTGCCCCAGTCGGTGGAGTTCTTGACATGAATCTCCCTGTACTGGGTATAGGTCGGGACGTTGGTGCAGAGGCTGTAGAAGCAGTAGAGCTTGGTGCTGTCGCGGATGAGGGCGGTATAAACCGCTGGCGAGCTGGTTATCGTATATGTCGACCAGGAGACGCCATCATCGGTCGACCGCTTGAGGTATATCCCTGAGGTTGCTCGGTTCGCTGCAACATAGATGTTGTTGTCGTACGGCCTTGAGGGGTCCATGCTCGCATTGGTGGCGGGATTGTTGTAGCCGAAGGTGGCGCCTTCTCCGAGCGATGCGAGCGATGAGAACGTCAAGCCGTTGTCGGTGCTCCTCTTGATGTATCCCATGGTGGATGCGAGTATGTGGTCAGTTCCGCCGACGGTATAGACGCAGAAGCCGCCCTGCTGGCGGTCCAAGCCTGAGAATATGGTTGTCCCGGTCCCGCTCGGCCAGGTGACGCCGTCAACGCTCCGCTTCACGTAGGCATAGCCGGAGGTCGAATACTTGTTCGCATACACGTAGAAGTAGTTCGCGCCTTTGAAGATGTCCCCGCCGAGGTATTTCACGCCGCTCGTGTTGAAGACGGTGACGGAGGATGAGAAGGATGAAGCGGATATGGCCTTCTTAACGTCATCGCCTGCCGCTGGCGATTGGGCCGAGGCAAAGAACGTTACAGCTGAGGCTGCCATCGAGCATACTATCAACAGTGCGACTATCTTGCCCCACTTCATCTCCATCGACCCTATGTTGATTCAGCTAGGGGACGATAAACCTTCTCATCCAAATGCTAGATTGAAAGAGGATGGCTAGCTCTGGGCAATTGACCCATGCAGAAAGGGAAAATCGAAATGCATAGAAAACAAATGGAGGAAGGGGCTACCCGAGAATTTTGCATAAGAGGAAGAAATTGAATCACTTGAGAATCTCGCCCGTCTTCATGTACCATAGATAGAGGTCTAGTATGCCGGGCGGCGACTTGACCTGTTCCGATAGGGCATCGAGCGTCGCCTCCATCTCGAGATAGCGCTTCGGCGTGATCGTCTTCGGGACCTCCGGTATCAATGAGTGCTCTGCCATCAGCCGGATGATGTGGCGGTCGAGTATCGCGACCCCGAAGTGCCCGGTGTTGCGGAGGAAGTGGCTGGCCTCCTTGTAGCCGAGCCCGAGGACGTTCTCGACGAGCCACTCCCTCGCGAGGCGGTCGTCCCCGAACGACTCGATCTTCGCGCGGAGCTTCGGCAGCGAGCGCGCCCTGCACATGTAATCGGCCCTCGGCCTCGCGAAGCGGTGCCCGTGCTCCCTCAGCACCCCTTCGACCTTCTTCTGCGGCAGGGTCAGGCAGCCCTCAGCCAGCGACTCCTGTATCTCGATGCCGAGGCGCGCCGTAGAGTTCGCCGTCATGAGGCAGAAGCACAGCTCGGAGAACCAGTCCGCGTCGCTCCCCTTCTCGCGGAGCGCTTTGAACGCCGCCTCCCTGGCTTTCACCTTCTTCCTGACCGACGGGTCGGACATGGCCTCCTTGGTCTTCCTAGCCAGCGACGCCATGCCCGCCTTCGGTGATGTCTTCCTCAATCCGCGCCCTCGCCCCGACTAGAGCGCACCGCCGATTATTCTTTTCCCCTTATTGCGAAGGTATTTCGTATTTGGCTACATTCTGGGGAAGCACCGAGAGGGAAAGAATGCCCAAGAGAGCACCAGCGAAGGCAAAGTCCTCGAAAGGTAACATCGGCCGCTACATGGAATATGAGGCGAAGACGAAGAAGTCCAAGAAGATCTACGAGGTCGCGAAGGACCTGCTTCCAAAAGGGGTCGAGAGCAACTTCAGGATAGTCGATCCCTACCCGTTCTACATCACCCGCGGGCAGGGGTCCAGGATCTGGGACGCCGACGGCAACGAGTACATCGACTTCCTGATGAGCCAGGGCGTCCTGCTTCTCGGTCACAACCGGCGCGAGATCAGGGAGGCTGTGGCCAAGCAGATAGAGAACGGGATGACCTTCGCGCTGCCGACGGAGCTTGTCGTGAAGGCGGCGAAGCTCGTCAACGAGATGATGCCGAACTTGAAGTTGATCAGGTTCGCCAACAGCGGGACGGAGGCGACGATGCACGCTATCCGCACCGCGAGGGGATTCACAGGCAAGGAGAAGATCGCGAAGTCCGAGGGCGGGTACCACGGCGTGCAGGACCACACCCTCTGGTCGTTCTGGGCCCCGGACCAGTACATGGGGGACCCGAGGTGCCCGAACACGTTCAGCTTCTCGAACGGCATACCGAAGGCGATGCAGGAACTGCTCGTCACGATCCCGTTCAACGACCTCGAGGCGACGGAGAAGATACTCAGGAAGAACGCGAAGGACCTCGCCGCGCTGATAATAGAGCCGGTGCTCGGCAACGCGGGGTGCCTGCTCCCGACGGACAACTACCTCAAGGAGGTCGAGAAGATCTGCCGCGAGAACGACATACTGTTCATACTGGATGAGGTCGTCACCGGGTTCAGGCTCGGACCGGGCGGCGCGCAGAAGCGCTTCGGCCTGAAGCCGGACCTGACCTGCCTTGGCAAGGCGCTCGGCGGCGGCATGTCGGTGGCGGCGTTCGGCGGCAGGAGGGACGTGATGGAGAGCCTCCTCCCAGACCAGAACAAGTGGCCGATGTGCACGTTCCACGGCGGGACCTACAACGGGCATCCTGCAGGGATGGCCGCCTCCATCGCGGCGATGAATATCTACAAGGAGGGGAAGTTCTATCCGATGCTGGACAGGATCTCCAACGAATTCTACGACGGCCTCGGCGAGATCACTTCGGATCTTGGCTACAAGGCGAGGGTGCACCACATCTCGTCGATGGGGTTCATCTACTTCTGCGACAAGGAGGTCAGGGTCGTCCGCGACACGCTGAAGGCCGACTGGGACCTTGTGTTCAAGTTGGCGATGGAGGGGATGAAGAGGGGCGTGCTGCTAGGGCACCCGAAGGGAGAGAAGATGTTCCTCTCCGCGGCCCACACGAAGGAGGATGTCGATATCTCTCTCGAGGTCGCGAAGGAGTCGTTGACGGTGCTCAAGAAGACGAAGAAGTGAAACGGAATCCCCCCGGCCTTTGCAGTCTTTTCCGAATCGAAAAAGATTCGATTAATCGGCTGCGATTCAAAATAATCACGGCATTAATGAGGGCATATCATCATAATTTCTCATAACGAGGTTCTAAGGTCGCACAACAATATCAAAATTCCAGGGGCATAAATATTGCAGAATTGAAAAAATATCATGATTGTATTTGAAACTTAGAAAAAACTGAGAGTTTCTGTATATAGTATTTCGAAAATGCCTCTTAAAATTAGGATAACAAGGCATATAAGCAATCGGCGCTTGAACCTTGAATGCGAATAAGCGCACAAGGTGAGCGGCAAAATGGCGGTTCGATCGAAACTCGCGGAATCCCCGAACAGCTGCCCCTTGATTTTCTCACGATCATTCGCCGTTGAAAGCACCTGCTCAGAGCACTGGAAGCAGTAACCGCAGATGGGGGCGTTGTTCAATGAAAACAAAGGATGCCGAATCCAATGTCAGCAGACCCTCGCAAGAGGAGGGGGGAGCCGACATCGGGGGAATGGAGAAGACGGTCGATCTGATTCTGAAGGATCACGATTACGACAGGAGCTCGCTGATCTCGATACTCCTGGCCATCCAGGAGAGATTCAACTATCTGCCGAAGGAGGCGCTAAAGATGGTTGCGCAGAAGCTCAAGATAAGGCTCATCGACACCTACTCCGTCGCGACCTTCTACCAGGTGTTCAGCCTTACGCCGCGCGGCAAGCACATCATCAACGTGTGCGACGGGACCGCCTGCCACGTCAGGGGGAGCCCGAGGATAATCGACAAGCTGAAGGAGAAGCTCAACGTCGAGACGGGCTGCACCACCGCGGACATGAAGTTCACGCTGGAGACGGTCAGGTGCCTGGGGTGCTGCGCCATGGGCCCTGTGATCGTCGTCGACGGCAACTATCACGGCAAGCTGTCCCTGTCGAAGCTGGAGAACGTCCTATCGAACTATAACTAGGTGGTAAACATGAACAGACTTCAGTCGGCGTCGGATCTGGAGAAGCTTAGGAAACAGATCCTTTCGAAGAGAGACCCGAAGAAGCCCTGCATAGTCATATGCTCGGGAACCGGTTGCATAGCATCCGGTTGCGAGAAGGTCAGCGTTGCGTTTCAAGAGGAGCTCGAGAAGCAGAAGCTGATGGACAAGGTGGACATCAGGACCGGGGGCTGCCCCGGGTTCTGCGAGAGGGGGCCCATCGTCGTCGTCCAGCCGGAAGGGATATTCTACCAGCTGGTAGAGGCGAAGGATGTCGCGGAGATCATCACCGAGACGGTCCTCAAGAAGAAGGTCATCGACCGGCTTCTCTTCACCGATCCGCAGACGGGCAAGAAGATCGTCCTCGAGAAGGAGGTGCCCTTCTACAAGAAGCAGAAGCGCATCCTGATGGACAGCAACTCCTTGATCGACCCCGCCAAGATCGAGGACTACCTCGCCATAGGAGGCTACTCCGCGCTCGCAAAGGCGCTTTTCGAGATGAAGCCGGAGGAGGTCATCGACTCGATCAAGCGGTCCGGCCTGCGCGGGAGAGGCGGCGCGGGCTTCCCGACCGGCACCAAGTGGGAGATCTGCCACAAGGCCAAGGGGGACCTGAAATACGTCATCTGCAACGCCGACGAGGGCGACCCCGGCGCATTCGCCAACAGAGGATTGCTGGAGGGCAACCCGCACAGCATCCTCGAGGGGATGCTGATCGGCGCCTATGCGATAGGCTCCTCCGAGGGGTTCGTCTATGTCAGGCACGAGTACCCGCTCGCCGTCAAGAACGTCAAGATCGCGATTGACCAGATGAGGGAGCTGGGGCTGCTGGGGAAGGGCATACTCGGATCGAAGTTCAATTTCGACATCAAGGTTGTGCAGGGCGCAGGCGCGTTCATATGCGGCGAGGAGACCGCCCTGATGGCGTCCATCGAAGGCAAGAAGGGAGAGCCGAGGCAGAGGCCGCCCTTCCCGGCCGATAGGGGCGTCTGGGGCAAGCCGACGAACATCAACAACGTCGAGACCTGGGCGAACGTCCCGCTGATCGTCAACAACGGCGCGGAATGGTTCGCGAACATCGGGACCGCGAAGAGCAAGGGGACGAAGATATTCTCCCTGGTGGGCAAGATCAACAACACCGGCCTCGTCGAAGTCCCGCTGGGCATGCCGCTCAAGGAGATGATTTACGACATCGGCGGCGGGATTCCGAAGGGGAAGAAGCTGAAGTCCGTGCAGTGCGGAGGACCCTCGGGCGGATGCATACCCGCGGACAGCATCTCGGTGCCGATCGACTACGAGGCGCTGAAGGAGCTCGGGGCGATGATGGGTTCCGGCGGCATGATCGTCATGGACGAGGACACCTGCATGGTCGACACCGCCAAGTACTTCTCGAAATTCCTGCTGGACGAGTCGTGCGGGAAGTGCATGACCTGCAGGGAGGGGCTCGAGAGGCTCCTGGAGATCACCACGGACATAACTGAAGGCAAGGGGAAGATGGAGGACCTGCAGACGCTGGCGGAGCTCGGGTCGCTCGTCAAGGAAGCCTCGATGTGCGGCCTCGGCCAGACGGCCCCCAACCCCGTGCTCACCACGCTCAGATACTTCAGGCCGGAGTACGAGGCTCACATAAAGGGCTCCTGCCCGGCGAAGGTCTGCAAGGCGCTCATCTCGTACCACATAGACCCCGAGAGGTGCACGGCCTGCGGGCTGTGCATGAAGAACTGCCCGGCGGATGCGATCACGGGCAAGAAGGGGATGGTGCACATCATCGACCAGGGGAAGTGCATAAAGTGCGACACCTGCTACGATGTCTGCCCCGAGAAGTTCGATGCCGTGAGGAAGATCTCCGGAGAGCCGGCGCCGAGAGCCGTCCCCCAGGGGACCCCGATAAAGAAGAGGGAGGCAAAACAATGATCAAGCTCAGGATCGACGACATGGACGTCCAGGCGGAAGAGGGCTGGACGATACTCGATGCGGCGAGCTTCTACGGGATAGACATACCGACCCTGTGCCATTTGGACGGGCTGACGCCCTACGGGGCGTGCAGGCTGTGCATCGTCGAGATCGGCGAGGGGAAGAACGCGAAGCTCGTCTCGTCCTGCACCTACCCGGTCTACGAGGGGCTGAAGGTCAGGACACACTCCAAGAAGGTCATGGGTGCTAGGAAGCTCATCATCGAGCTGATGGTCGCGAGGTGCCCGAACTCGAAGACGATCCAGGACCTGGCATCGAAGTACGGCCTGCAGAAGGTCAGGTTCAAGCTGAAGGACGAGGAGTGCGTGCTCTGCGGGCTGTGCGTGCGCATGTGCAAGGAGCAGATGATGTCCGGGGCGATAGACTTCGTCGGCCACGGGAAGGACAGGCGGATCACGACCGCCTTCGACGAGAAGTCGGACTTATGCCGCACCTGCGGCGGATGCATGTTCATCTGCCCGATCTGCGAGCTCAGGTGCCAGGGGCCGAACCCGCCGGGGGCGCTCTGCGGCAGCTGCATGAACATGAGCTCGACCTGCCTGGACCATTACGATGATGCGCAGTGCTTCATGGTGGAATCTGGCTGTGGGACCTGCGTAAGGGAAGACGCTAAAGAGAAACCAAAGGAGAAAACCTAACTGAAGGAGGAGAATGAAATGTCGGTGAGCAAAATCAATGCGAGTGCGGCCACATTGTCCAAGAACAGGACTGAAGGCGCAGTATCAACTCTGAGCGGCATGTGCGCGACATGCGTAGACGGATGCATTGGCATGTGCGAGGTCGGCAAGTCCGCCTACAGGGGTCACGAGGTGATCTACCCGCAGCCGTTCGGAATAATCACGTCCGCCTGCGAGAAGAACTACCCGGTGGACCTGACTGATTTCACCATACTCGGCGGCGTCGTCGGGGCGTGGGGGATCGAGGCGAACAGCGACAAGGCGCTGTTCTCCAACGTCGACACGAAGCTGGAGATCGGCAGGGACAAGAAGATCAAGCTCAAGTTCCCGATGATAATCCCCGGACTGGGTTCGACGGCGATCGCCAAGAACAACTGGGAGGGGCTGGCGGTCGGAGCGGCGCTGTCGGGCATACCGCTCACGATCGGCGAGAACGTCTGCGGCATGGACGCGGAGTCCACGATCGCCAACGGCAAGGTCAAGAAGTCGCCGGAGCTCGCGTGGCGCGTCGGGCTGTACAAGAAATGGCAGCAGGACGGCTACGGAGGTATCATCGTGCAGTCCAACGTCGAGGACACGGTCCTGGGCGTGCACGAGTACGCGATCAAGGAGCTGGACGTCGACGCCGTTGAGATGAAGTGGGGGCAGGGCGCCAAGAACATCGGCGGTGAGGTCAAGATCCCGAACCTGAAGAAGGCGCAGATGCTGGCCGACAGGGGATACGTCGTCCTGCCGGACCCGCACGACCCGCTCGTCATCAAGTCGTTCGAGAATGGCAACTTCAAGGAGTTCGAGAGGCACTCGAGGGTCGGAATGGTCTCCGAGAAGGCGTTCATGGACAGGGTGAAGGTCCTCAGGGAGCTCGGGGCGAAGCACGTCTTCCTGAAGACCGGCGCATACAGGCCGGAGGCGCTCGCGCAGGCCATGAAGTTCGCGTCGAAGGCGAAGCTGGACCTGCTTACGGTCGACGCCGCGGGCGGCGGAACAGGCATGAGCCCCTGGCGCATGATGAACGAATGGGGAGTGCCGCCGGTGGAGCTGCACTCGATGGTCTACAAGTACGCCGACATCCTCGCGAAGAAGGGGGAGTTCGTGCCGGACATCGCGGTGGCGGGCGGCTTCTCGTTCGAAGACCAGATGCTGAAGGGGCTGGCGATGGGCGCGCCATACGTCAAGCTCATCGGCATGGCAAGGGCGCCTCTGGCTGCCGCAATGGTCGGCAAGACCCTCGGCAACCGCATCAACGAGAAGGATGTGCCCGTCTACGTCAGCAGGTTCGGAGGCTCCAAGGAGGAGATCTTCGTCACCGGGTCGAAGATGAAGCAGAAGCTCGGGAAGAAGTTCGACGAGCTCCCGACCGCTGGCCTCGGGCTGTACACCTACATCGAGAGGCTCGACCAGGGGCTGAGGCAGATCATGGCCGGCTGCCGCAAGTTCAAGCTGGACACGATCTCCAGGAACGACGTCGCGGCGCTGACGAAGAGCGCTTCCGAGATCAGCGGCATACCCTACATAATGGACATAGACTCTGCCGAGGTAAAGAAGATATTAAACGGTTAATCTTCCATCAGCTATCTCCGGACGGGGGGTCGTAGATGAAAAAGGAAGCGGACGACTTCGAGTTCGCAAGGAGACCGCTGGAGATAGCGGCCAAGATATTGAATCTGGACCATGGCACGTGGGAGTATCTGCGCTACCCGCAGCGGGAGCTGACGGTCAATTTCCCGGTAAAGATGGACGACGGGAGCGTCAGGATTTTCAAAGGGTTCCGCGTGCAGCACAACAACGCCAGGGGGCCCTACAAGGGCGGCATACGGTATCACCCGGAGGTCACCCTTGAAGAGGTAAGGGCGCTAGCCGCCCTCATGACCTGGAAGACCGCGGTCGTCGGAATCCCGTTCGGCGGCGCCAAGGGAGGGGTGGTGTGCAACCCCAAGAAGATGTCTCAGGGCGAACTCGAGAGGATGACCAGGAGATTCACCAACGAGATTTCCGAGATAATCGGCCCGGAGAGGGACATCCCCGCTCCCGACGTCTACACGAACGCCCAGACGATGGCCTGGATCATGGACACCTACAGCATGAAGAAAGGGTATCCGATAGGCCCGGCGGTGACAGGGAAGCCGATGGACATCGGCGGCTCCCTCGGCAGGGTGGAGGCGACCGGGAGAGGCATAATGACCGTGACCAGGGAGGCGCTCAAGAAGCTGAACTACAAGGTCACGCCGCTCGACAACAAGGAGATGGACGAGTGCCTCCGCGGAGGGAACAGCACATTCAGCGACGAGAGCCCGGACTACAAGATAGACGGGGCGACGATCGCCGTGCAGGGATTCGGGAACGTCGGCTCGGTCGCCGCGAAGCTCCTTCAGAAGAAGGGGGCCAGGATCATCGCGATATCCGACAGCAAGGGGAGCGTCCTGAGCAGGCAGGGCATCGACGTGGAAAAGGCTCTGGCGCACAAGGAGAAGAACGGCACCGTAATTGGCCTTGAGGGGACGGAGAAGTTGGACTCGGGCGGCATCCTGGGGATCGACTGCGACGTCCTGATACCCGCGGCGCTGGAGAACCAGATAAACAAGAGGAACGTCGACGCCATCAGGGCGAAGATAATAGTGGAGGGGGCGAACGGCCCGACCACGCCAGAGGCGGACAAGTCGCTGTTCGATCGCGGCGTTATGCTGGTCCCAGACATCCTGGCGAACGCTGGAGGCGTCACCGTCTCATACTTCGAATGGGTCCAGGGGATCCAGTCGTTCTTCTGGTCCGAGAGGGACGTGAACTGCAAGCTGAAGGAGATCATGATCAAGGCCTTCGACGAGACTTATGACACCAGCAAGAGGCACGGCATCGACATGCGCACCGGGGCGTACATATCGGCGGTCAAGAAGGTCGCTGACGCGATGAGGCTCAGGGGCTTTTTCCCATAGGGGCGCGGGCACCGCGAATCGACAAATCCGCTTCCTCAGCCAGCGGCCTTCTGGCAGAGCTGTTTCATTGGGGGACATCTGACATTTTCAAGTCTGACATGAGAATTTAGAAGAATCCACCATAATTTGCCTATAAACTGGAAAAGTTTTATGTATTTGTAGTGTATCTAATAATATTTGTAGTAATGGGGGCGCATTATGCAAAGAAAGGAAACCGGGACATCGTGCATGGAATGCGGATGGCCCCTGCAGCTGAAAGGGGTGAGGGAGGGGCGAGGGCTGATCTGCCCGTCTTGCGGCACAGAGATTGTGCTCCACACCTTCAAGATCGACGAGCGGCTCTATGAATCCATGAGGAAGCGCGCGCTGGAGGAGGGCGTGTCTGTCGACCAGATCACCGCAGAGGCCGTCGAGGAATACATCGAGGAATGCGACAGGGAGACGAGGCTGTCGCGGCTGAACGTGTAGCCGATATCCTGATTTTGACGCGCATTCGGCGCGCATTTTATTATCGGTCATCCGGGATTCACTCCCGATGACCTCCAGATTCAGGATCAAGAACGAGGAGCTGCTCAGGCTCCTCTCCGAACTCGGCATAGACGAGCCGACGGAGATCCAGGAGAGGGCGATCCCAGAGATTCTTAGCGGAAAGCACACGCTGGTGATCGCCCCGACCGGGATCGGGAAGACGGAAACGGCGATACTCCCGATCCTCGAGAGGATGGCGGAGGAGCGACCGAAGGGCATCGCGTGCCTGTACATCACGCCCCTCAGGGCGCTCAACCGGGACCTGATGAAGCGGCTGCTAGAATTCGGCAAGCGGCTGGACATCAGCATCGGGGTGAGGCACGGCGACACCCCGCAGTCCGAGAGGCAGAAGCAGTCGAAGTCCCCGCCGCAGATACTGATCACGACGCCGGAGACTTTCCAGATCCTGTTCCTCGGGGCGAGGCTGAGGACGCACCTGAAGCACGTGAGGTGGGTCGTCGTCGACGAGATCCACGAGCTCGCGGAGGATGAGCGCGGCGCGCAGCTCGCCGTCGGGCTCGAGAGGCTCACGTCGTTTGCAGGGGAGTTCCAGAGGATCGGGCTTTCCGCGACCGTCGGAGACCCGGAGGCCGTGGCCGGGTTCCTTTGCGGGACGGCGAGGGAGGTGGGGATCGTCAAGGTGAAGGCGGTCAAGGAGATCGACCTCGCCGTCGAGAGCCCTGCGCCAATGAAGGATGACGCGAAGCAGGCGGCGGTGCTGCACACCGATGAGAAGCACATAGCCTGCATGAGGCGGGCGAGGGAGCTGGTGGAGCAGCACAGGTCGACGCTCTTCTTCGTCAACACGAGGGACACGGCGGAGGCGCTCGGCGTCAGGTACCACCTTTGGGACGAGGGGTTCAAGATCGGTGTGCACCACGGCTCGCTCTCGAAGGACATCAGGGTGCGCATGGAGGAGGATTTCAAGAGCGAGGAGCTGAAGGCGCTGATATGCACCTCGTCGCTCGAGCTCGGCATCGACGTCGGCTCCGCCGATTTCACGATCCAGTTCAACTCGCCGAGGCAGGTCACGCGCATCATCCAGAGGGTCGGCAGGTCCGGGCACAGGGTCGGCAAGAGGTCGGTCGGGCGGATACTCGCGACGGAGTTCACGGAGATAGCCGAGAGCACCGTCATCTGCAGGAGGGCGATGAGGGGGGAGCTCGAGCACATCAGGATAAGGGAGAGCCCGCTGACCGTCCTTGCGAACCAGATTGCCGCGATGTGCATGACTTCGGGGGAGATCGACCAGGAGTCCGCGTTCAAGACCGTGAAGGGGTCGCTGCCGTTCGCCAAGCTTGACAAGGAGGACTTCAAGAGGGTCGTGCACGGGCTCATCGAGACGCGGATGATCAGCGTCGACGGCTCGCGCATGAGGAAGAATGCCAGGACGATGAAGTACTTCTACGACAACATCTCGATGATACCGGACGAGAGGACCTTCAAGATAAGGGAGATCTCGACCAGGAGCATCATCGGCACGCTCGACGAGAGCTTCGTGGTCGCTTCGGCCGAACCCTACTCGACCTTCGTGACGAGGGGGCGGACGTGGCAGGTGGTCGAGGTCAAGGAGGACGAGGTGCTCGTAGAGGAGGTCAGGGAGCTGGCGGGCACGCCTTCCTGGCTGGGAGAGGAGATACCGGTCCCGTTCGAGGTCGCGCAGGAGGTCGGGGCGATGAGGAGGCTCGACGACCTGTCGGCGTATCCGATCGCCGCGGACGCGCAGAAGGAGTTCAAGGATTTCCTCGGCAAGCAGCGCGAGGGGAGATTCCCGATCCCGTCGTCCGACGACCTGCTCATCGAGAAGGGGGACAAGATCCTCGTCATCCACGCATGCTTCGGCACGAAGGTGAACGACACGCTGTCGAGGCTGATCGCCAGCCTGGTCTCGGCCAAGCTCGGCGAGAGCATCGCCGTCGACAGCAACTCGTACGCGATCATACTCAAGACGCCGAGGAACATCGACCCGAAGGAGGTCGAGAGGGTCCTGAGGGAGACGGACCCCGACAAGCTCGAGAGCCTGATGAGGGTGATACTGAAATCATCGAGCGCGCTGAAATGGCAGTTCCTGCATGTCGCGAAGAAGTTCGGCGCGGTCGAGAAGGGGGCGGACTACAGGTCCGTCAACCTGTCGCGCATCATGGACGCGTTCGAAGGCTCTGTGCTGATGGACGAGGCTTTCGACAAGACCGTCTTCGATGAACTGGACATCGCCGGGAGCGCCGAGGTCCTGCGGATGGTGAGGAGCGGGAAGATCGCCGTCTCCTACGGCAAGCTCTCCCCCCTCGGCACCTCGCTGATAGGCGAGCGGAGGGAGCTGATGCAGCCGAGGACCGCGGACAGGACGATCCTCATGGCGCTGAAGAACAGGCTGCTGGAGGAGCAGGTGATACTGCACTGCCTCAGGTGCGGCACCGAGCGCAGGTCGTCCGTCAAGAACCTGCAGTCCAAGATATCATGCAACGCATGCGGCGGGGTGATGCTCGCGGTCGTGCGCCCGTACGGGAAGGATGACACAAAGCTGATCGGGAAGCGGCACCCGACCGAGGAGGAGAAGGACGCCGTGAAGAGGCTGTACAAATCCGCGAACCTCGTAATGGCGCACGGGAAGAAGGCGGTGCTGGCACTTGTCGCGAGAGGGGTCGGCCCAGATACCGCGGCGAGGCTGCTTCAGAGGTACAATGTCAACGAGGAGGATTTCCTGCGGGACCTTCTCGCGGCAGAAGTGCTGTATGCCAGGACGAAGAGGTTCTGGGACTGACGCCTATTCCTTGGTCGTCTCCATCTTGAACGACGTCCTCATCCCCTTCAGGGTGGTGGAGACCTTGTCGGCGAGCATCACCACGTCGTCCAGGTTGGCGTTGTCCTCCCATTCGTACTGGAAATCGTAGAATCCGGTCGCGGGCTTGAACCCTATGCTCTCGAGGGCGCCGATGATCTGCGAGGGCTTCGCCCCCTCGCTGCTGAACGTGAGCGTGAGGTAGGTAATCACGATTCAACTAGGTTTTGCGATGATGATAATACTTCTGATTGTCCGGCCGGTCACGCGAAAGACTGCGGCGAGCGGCTGATGAATCCTTTCGCGATCACGTATATCTCTGAGCTCGACGGCCTCGACGCGCTGGGGCAGTGCCCCTTCACGCTTCGGAAGTTCTTCTTCAGCTTCGCCAGGTATTCGCCGTACAGATCCCCCTCGAATATCTTCACCACCAGCGTCCCGCCCTCGCGCAGAGACTGCTTCGCGAACTCGAGCGCGTACTCGCACAGCTCTATCGAGCACGCGTGGTCCAGCGAATAGTTGCCGCTGATGTTCGGGGCCATGTCCGATATCACGACGTCGGCCGCGCCGCCCAGCAGGGCGAGTATCGCCTCCACCGTCTTCTTGTCCCTTATGTCCCCGTAGACGAAGTCGACGTTGTCGATCTTCCTCATCCGCTTGATGTCGGAGCTCACGACTCTTCCGGCGGTGCCGACGCGCTCGGCAGCCACCTGAGACCATCCGCCCGGAGATGCGCCTAGGTCGACCACCCTGTCGCCGACGCGGATCACCTCGAACCGCTCGTTGATCTGCTTGAGCTTGTAGGCGGCCCTGCTGCGGTAGTTCTCCTTCTTCGCCTGGCGGTAGTAGAACTCCCGCTTCCGCTCCGACTGCCATCGCCTGGTCATCGGGAATCCGAAGCAGTCCTGCCCGAATAAGCTTTATGATAAACGCCCCTGTCAATCGATCCCGACATCGCTCGAGAATGATGTGCCGCCCGTCTTCGATGCATCATCCTGGCTGAGGGGGCGCTCCTCCCAGCTCTTTCAGGGCTCACCACTCGGCAACGCTCGGGTGCATGTCCACCTTGTCCGGCGGGATCCCGTACGGCGACGAGGAGGGCCAGTTGCTCCAGTGGTTGCCTTCGGAGCCGTCGTCCCACGTGTTATTGGTGCCGGGGTCGTACGCCTGGTAGGAGTACGTGTTGTTCATGAAGTTGTTGTGGTGCACGTTGAAGCCGCTCGCTGACGCCGCGAGATAAACGCCGCGCACG
>Ga0316628_100001309_pt1 | contig 17464 bp, 14 predicted proteins | sample OWC_Aug_M2_C1_D5_FD_207648 | JGI IMG/M metagenome (GOLD analysis project Ga0316628, IMG submission 207648) | Wetland soil microbial communities from Old Woman Creek delta, Ohio, United States - OWC_Aug_M2_C1_D5_C | ecosystem: Environmental > Terrestrial > Soil > Wetlands | place: USA: Ohio... | reverse complement strand
TCTATCGTTATTTCGACACGGCTTGAAGTTCGAACGGTCGATCCTGCATGCCTTCCATCGAACGGATAAATGGCAGACCAATAAGGTAATGAATATGACACTTGAGGATGGCTGAATCCTTTCGCGGCGAACTTGTGAGAACGCGCGCCACCGCCGATAATTCCGGCGGCTTTGTCCAAAGAAGGCCGAAGGGTTAGCCCGGCGCAACCGCGCCGGCAGCAGGGAGAGGCGAATTTCATGAGCACGATCGTCAAAGATCAGGTGGCTGGCGATGTCACGGTTGCGGAGGCCTATCTATCCGCGCTCAAGGACCATGGCGTCCGCTACGTGTTCGCCAATGCCGGCACCGACTTCGCGCCCATCATCGAAGGCCTGGTGCGGGCCAACGACAGCGGCCGCGACGTGCCGAAATTCGTCACCGTGCCGCACGAGAACGTCGCGATGGCGATGGCGCAGGGCTACTACAAGACATCCGGCGAAATCGCCGGCGTGATGGTCCACGTCACGGTCGGCACGGCGAACGCGCTGTGCGGGCTGATGAACGCCGCGCGCGACAACGTTCCGCTGCTGCTCGCCGCCGGCCGCACCCCGCTGACCGAAGGCGGCGATCCGGGGTCGCGCAATGTTCACATCCACTGGGGCCAGGAAGCCTTCGACCAGGGCGGCGCGGTGCGCGAATACGTGAAGTGGGATTACGAGCTGCGGTCCGGGCAGCCGGTCGAGCAGGTGGTCCAGCGCGCGCTCGATATCGCGATGAGCGAGCCGCGCGGCCCGGTCTACCTGACCCTGCCGCGCGAAGTGCTCGGCGGCACGGTCGCAAGCAGCGCGCGGCGCGGCCGCAGCGCACGCCCGATGCCCGCGGCGCCGTCGGCCGACGCGATCGAGCAGGTCGCGGACGCGATCGCCAAAGCGGAAAATCCGCTGATCATCTCCGGGCGCAACCTGCACACCGCGGAATCGTTCGCCGCGCTTTCGGCGCTGGCGGACGAATGCGCCATCCCGGTCGGCCAGACGTCGGGCGGCAACCTGCCGTCGAGCCATCTGATGAATCTCGGCAACGTGCCCAAGGCGGCGCTGGAGGCAGCCGACGTCATCGTCGTCGTCGACTCGCCGGTGCCGTGGATTCCCCGCTACGCCGAGCCGCGCGCCGACGCGACGATCATTCACCTCGGGTCCGACCCGACCTATCAGCGCGTCCCGTTCCGCGGCTTCCGTGCGGACATGACGGTCGCCGGCGATTCCGCCCTCGCATTCGCGATGCTGCGCGATGCGCTCAAGGTCAAGCTGAAGAGCCGGAAGCCAGCGGTCGACGCGCGGCGCAAGCGCATGCAAGGCGTGCGCGAGGAGACCGACAGGCAGCGCGCCAAGCTGCTTGCCGAAGCGAAGGACATGAGTCCGATCCATCCGGCATGGCTCGCGCACTGCCTGAACGAGGTAAAGGACGACGACGCCGTCATCGTCAACGAGCTCGGCGTGCCGTTCGACCACCTGAAGCTCGAGAAGCCCGGTTGCTTCCTGCCCGGCGGCGGCGCCGGCGGACTCGGCCGGGGACTCGGCGAGGCGCTGGGGGCGAAGATCGCGGCGCCGAACCGGCAGGTGATCGCGGCGGTCGGCGACGGCTCGTACATGTTCTGCGTGCCGACGGCGGCGCATTTCGTCGGCCAGGCGGAAAAGCTCCCGACGCTGACCATCGTATCGAACAACGCCATGTGGTTCGCGGTGAAGGGCGCGACGATGGCGATGTATCCGAAGGGCCGCGCATCGCGCGCCAACACGCTTCCGCTCGTCGACCTCACCCCGTCGCCGAGTTTCGAGAAGACGATCGAGGCGTGTGGCGGGCGCGGCGAGAAGGTCGAAGACCCGGCGAAGCTGACCGGCGCGCTGGAGCGGTCGCTCAAGGCCGTCGGCGACGGGACGCAGGCGCTGCTGAACGTGATTTGCCGCGCGCGCGGCTAATCCGCCGGCGTCTCGGTGTCGGTCGGCTTGCGCCGTCCCGCCAGCTTGGTGCCGGTCTCGAAATAGCGGCCGGTCACGGCGAGTTCCGCCTCCGTCGCGTTTTCCGCCGTCCAGGCGGTAAGCGGATAGCCGTGCCACGGCGTCTGCAAGCTGAGCGCCGGCAGCGACAGCGATTTCCACCGCGCGAGCGCCGCTTCCATGAAATCGCGGCGCGGCAGCGACACCGGCAGATAGGGGTGCTCGCGACAGGCGTTGATCAGGATGGCAGAGGCGCCGGCGCCGTCGGGATAGGGATCGGGCAGGCCGTCCGGCCCGGTCGGGATCGAGGGGTCGAGCCGGGGCACCTTGCCGCGGATGATCTCGGCGTCGCGGTGCGGCTGCATGCTGTAGGACAGCGCCCACAGCACCGAATCCATCGACTCCGGATCGACGTCGGCATCGACCGCGATGAACAGCTTGCCGAGCGAGGCGTCGAACGCCGCCGCCGCGCGCAACGCCTGCCACGGCTGGCCGAGCGCCGGGCGGTCGAGCTGAATCACGAACAGCATGTTGCAGCTCGCCATCTCGTGGCACGCCACGCGCGTCACCGACGGGATGTTGCAGGCGTCGCGCAGATGCCGCAGGTAGATCGCGTCGAACGCGGCCTTGCGCATCACCGTGCTTTCGCTCGGCGGGAATTCGCTGAGGATGCCCTGGTAGATCGGCTTGCGCCGATGGGTGATGGCGGTGACTTCCAGCACCTTTTCCATCTTGCGCGGGCCGAGATACCCCGAGGCCTCGCCGAACGGCGCTTCGGGCTCCAGGAAATCGGTACGGATGCGGCCCTCGATGACCAGCTCGGCGCGGGCGGGCACCAGGCAGTCGAACGTCTCCGCAGGCACCACCTCGATCGGCGCGCCGTTGAGCGCGCCGGCGACGCCGTATTCGTCGACGCCGTACGGCACCTTGCTGGCGGCCGCCATCAGCAGCGCCGGCGGTCCGCCGATGAAGACGGCCACCTCGAGATGGCGCCCGAGGCGGCGCGCCTTTTCCCACTGGATGGCGAGGTGCTGCGTCGGCACGTCGGTCGCGCAGCCGATGCGGTCCGGCGCCTTGATCATGCCGCGATAGATGCCGAGATTGTACGCGCCGGTTTCGGGATCGCGCGTCACCCACACGCCGGCGGTGATGAACGGCGCCGGATCGAAGCCGGGGGTCGAGATCAGATGCGGAAAGCGGTCGACGCCGGCGCCGAAATCCGGCGCGCGGACCACGACTTCCTTGACTGGCGCTTCGTCGAGGCCGACGCGACGCGGAGCCAGGTGGTTGCCGTGCACGCTGGCCCATTTGCGCCCGATTTCCGTCGGCTCGACCCCGAGCGCCGCTCCGTAGATCGTCCGCGAGCTGCCGAGCGAACCCAGCACGACGGAACCATCGAACGTGCGGCCGCGCGAATCGGTGACGTTGCGAAACCAGAACGCCTTGCGCTGCGGCTCGGGCAGGCCGCGAAACTGCAGCCGGACCAGCGGCACCAGCTCGGTATCCTTGCTCACCGGCTCGTCGATGACGTGCAGAAGATCGCGACGGGCGAGCTCGTCGATATAGTCACGCAGGTCCCGGTAGGTCATGTTTTCTGGTTCCGTCGGATAATCGGATCGGGCGGAGATTACACCCGGCGGCTCCTGCCCCGCCAATAGGGCTCGCGCAGCGCGAGCTTGTCGATCTTGCCGGTCGAGGCGCGCGGCAGTCGGTCGCGAAACTCGATCCGGCGCGGCTTCTTGTAGCTGGCGATGTGCGCGCGGCAGAATTCGATGATGTCGCCTTCGCCGGCCGAGGCGCCGTCGCGCAGCACCACGAAGGCGAGGACGGATTCGCCCCAGCGCTCGTCGGGAATGCCGATGACGGCCGTATCCGCCACCGCAGGATGGTGCAGGATCGCTTCCTCGACTTCGCGCGGATAGATGTTCTCGCCGCCGGAAATGATCATCTCGGTCTTGCGGTCGACGATGAACAGGAAGCCTTCGGCGTCGATATAGCCGACATCGCCCATGTCGTACCAGCCGTCGCGCAGCACGGCCCGGGTGGCGTCCGGATTCCGCCAGTAGCCCTGCATCACCAGCTTGGGATTGCGGACCATGACGACGCCGGCCTCGCCGACATCGCAGTCGGTTCCGTCGGCGCGCACGACCCGAAGCTCGGCCATGACGCCCGGCTGGCCGGCCGATGCCAGCCGCGCCACCTCGGCCGGCGTGCCGTCGGGCTTGTGATGCTGCTTGTCGAGGTAGGACACCGCGGCCGACTCGGTCGAGCCGTAACGCTGGATCAGGATCGGCCCGAACCGGTCGAGCGCGCGGCGCAGGATCGCGACCGGCATGGCCGACGCGCCGTAGCTCAGCGTTCGCAGGGACGATATATCGCGCCGGTCGAGGTCGGGCAGGTCGAGCACCGCCTGGATCATCGTCGGCGCCAGATGGACCGTGGTGATCCGCTCGCGCTCGATGGTCGCGACCGCCGCCGCGGCATCGAAGCGACGTGGCAGATGAACCGTCGCGCCGGCCATATGGTGCGCGAGCTGATAGAATCGCGCGCCGATATGGAACAGCGGCATCACCACCAGTCCGCGGTCGCGCGGCGTGATGCCGACCTCGTAGCCGACCGCGAGCCCGGTGTGCCACTGGGCGCTCTGGCCCAGCATCACCCCCTTCGGCTTGCCGGTCGAGCCGCTGGAATAGAACAGGAAGGCGGTGTCGTCGTCCTGCGGCCGCATCGCCGGGCGTTTCGGCGCGCCGGTCGCGACCAGCGCTTCGTAGGCCGTGCTCCACGCCGGCGCCGCCGCGCCGCCGATCTCGACAAAATGCCGAATGCCGGGCAGCGACGCGCGGATCGACGCGATGAGGTCCGCATACTGCGCCTCGAAGAACACGACGCTCGGCGCCGCATCGCCCAGCACATATTCCACCTCCGGCGCCGTCAGCCGGAAGTTGACCGGATGGACGATGATGCCGGTGACCTCGCCGGCGCCGAACACCTCCAGGCACTCGATGCAGTTTTGCGACAGGATCGAGATGCGGTCCTGCCGCTGCAGCCCGAGCCTGATCAGCGCATTGCCGAGGCGATAGACTCGTTCGGCATAGTCGCCATAGCTGCACGAGCCGCCGTCGAAGACGACCGCCGTATCGGCGGCACGCAGATAGGCGTTGCGGGGAATTATATCGCCGACAAGCATGCCAGTTGTCTCGATGCCACCACGCGGTTGGAGGGCGGCCGCAGATATCGACCGGTCTGAGGCAGGTTGCTTTTGTATACATTATACGCCGGATTTTTCAGCGTGCGCACGCCGAGAGCCGACGGAAATCCTGACCGGCCGTTGACAGCGATGCAGCCCAGGGACTGAATCACCCGCCGATCCGCCGAGGCAATCTCGCCGGCACGCAAGCACGATATATCGACGCGGCACAATCGCGGGTCGCGTCCGACACAGGGGGACAGATGAACGCAATGCCAGTGGAGCGCGTCGTCACCGAATTCGACGAGGAATTCGACGTTGTCGTCGTCGGCTACGGCTATGCCGGCGCGATATCGGCGATCGAGGCGGCCCGCGCCGGCGCGAAGGTTCTGGTGGTCGAAAAGGCGCAGGTCCCGGGGGGAATCTCGATCTGCTCCTACGGCGCCGTGCGCTGCGCGTGGAACCCCGACCTCGCCTTCCAGTACCTGACCGCCACCAATGGCGGGCGCACGCCGCCCGACGTGGTTCGCGCTCTCGCGGACGGCATGTCGGAGCAGGAAGATTACGTTCGCGACCTCGCCAGGGCCGACAACGCCGAGGTGACGACGACCAAGGAAGCCGGCAAGACCGGCGCGAACTATCCCTTTCCGGGCTTCGACACGTTCTATCAGACGATCATCCGCGCAGTGCCCAATTTTTCCGCCCAGGCCGTCTATCCGTGGGCAAACGGAGCGCCGGGCGGGCCGATGCTGTTCAAGGTTCTCGAAGACAACATCGCCAAGCTGAAAATCGAGCTGCGCTTCGGTACGGCGGCACGCCGTCTCATTACAGCGGGTCAGGAGCGCGATGTCGCCGGTGTGACGGTCGAGGGCGACAGCGGGATTTCACGGATCCGGGCACGCCGCGGCGTGATCCTGGCCTGCGGCGGATTCGAGGGCAACACGGCCTTCCAGGAACAGTTCTGGGAAGGCAAGCCGGTGCTGCACGCGGCGGCACGGCGCAATACCGGCGACGGCATCGTCATGGCGCAGGATCTCGGCGCCCAGCTCTGGCACATGTGGCATTTTCACGGCGCCTACGGCTTCAGGCACAGCGACCCGACCTATCCCTATGCGGTCCGCGTGAAACGCCTGCCCGACTGGGTTCCGCGCGGCCAGGGATTCATCGCCCGGCGCGACGAAGGCGGCAGCATCGACGCCGCTCAGGTCAAGATGGCCTGGGTCCTGCTCGACAAGTCCGGCAGGCGGTTCATGAACGAGTACCAGCCGTATCTGCAGGACACGGGGCACCGGGCGCTGCACCTGTTCGATCCGGAGACGCAGGACTACCCGCGCATCCCGTGCTTCCTGTTCTGCGACGAGAACGGCCGCAAGCTGTACCCATTGGGCCGGCCGACGTCGAACGACAAGGACCTGCGCTACGACTGGAGCAACGACAACCTCAAGGAAGTCGAGAACGGCATTCTCAAGCGCGCGAATTCGCTGGCCGAGCTTGCGACATCGATGGGCGTCGATCCGGCGGCGGTCGCCGCGAGCATCGCGCGCTGGAACGATCTCTGCGCAGGCGGCGGCGACGACGACTTCGGCCGTCCGTCGGGCACGATGGTGCGGATCGACACGCCGCCGTTCTATGGCGCGCCGGTCTGGCCGGTCGTGTCCAACACGCAGGGCGGGCCGGTTCACGACGCGAAACAGCGGATCATCGACGTGTTCGGCAACCCGATCCCGCGGCTCTACGCCGCTGGCGAGCTAGGCAGCGCCTACGGCCATCTGTACATGTCCGGCGGCAATATTTCGGAGTGCTTCATCACGGGGCGGATAGCCGGACGCGATGCCGCAGGGCTCCCGCGACAGGGGTGAGCGTGTTGCAGAAATGAGCCGGGCGGCGCATAGTTTCCACAAGCAATGAGCGGGTACCAATCGAAAAGCGCGCATGCGCAGCCCGTCGCGTGGCACCAAGGGAGGCCACCATGAAGACGATCGACTGCGATACGCATTACTGGCCGATCGAATTTCTCGACCGGGTGGACCATCCTGCGAAAGGCCGGATCGACTGGATCGACAAGAAAACGGTCGCATTCCATCGCGACGGCAAGCTGGTGCACAACTTCAAGACCTCGCGCTGGGACCTCGCCGAACGCAAGGCGGCGATGGACGAGGAAGGCTTCGACGTTCAGGTCCTGATTCCGGACAACCGCCCGTTTCTCTACGAGCTGGGCGATGCGCTGGGGAACGCCATGGCGCGCGCGTTCAACGACTACGCGGCGGAGGCGGTGAAGGGCGAGGAGCGGTTCATTCCGGTCGCCTGGCTCTATCTGCCCGACATGAAGGCGGCGGTGAAGGAGATGGTGCGCTGCGTCGAGGAGCTCGGCATCCGTGCGGTCAAGCTGACCGGCGGCTACCGGGACTGCGATCTCGACGAACAGCCGATGTGGCCGCTCTACGAGGTGGCGGAGCATTACGGCATTCCGATCCTCGTCCATCCCGCGGCGCGCGCCTTCGAGGACCAGACGGCGCATCCCTGGCTGATCGGCGGCGAGCGCTTCGCGCCGATGCGCTTCCTGTCGACGCAGATCGGCTTTCCGATGACCTATATGCACGCGATCACGCGGCTGGTGTTCAGCGGCGCGGTCGACCGGTTTCCGAAGCTCAAGTTCGCGTTCTTCGAAGGCGGCTGCGGCTGGGTGCCTTTCCTGATGACCCAGCTCGACATGGAGGTCAGGCACCGCTCCTATGCCGCCTATTCGCAGAAGTCGGGCGTGACGCTGCAGCGCCGGCCGAGCGAATATTTCGACCGGTTCTACGTCGCCGCCTGTTCCTACGAGCCCTATCTGGGCGACATCGCCCGCCAGTGGAAGGACAACCGGCTGGTCATCGGCTCGGACTTCGACCACGGCGATCCGATCGCGACCTGGCCCGAAACCGTGCGTCAGCTGCGTGCCCAGCCCGGCCTGGACCGGACCCAGCAGGACAGGATTCTCGGCGGTAACGCGGCCGAACTGTTCGGGCTCGAGGTCGCGGTGCCGGCGTGAGCCGCCGATCGATTCAGCGAGACAGATAAATCACGGCAAGCAATAAGCCGCGAAGGGAGGGTCCAATGACCGCTCGGTTCCAGATCGCCTTAGTCGCATCGATGCTGGCCGCCGGCGTGGCGTACAGCGCGCCGGCGAAAGCCGATGCGGTCGCCGATTTCTACAAGGACAAGCAGGTGCGCTTCATCGTCCCGACCGAAACCGGCGGCGGCTACGACCTTTATATGCGCACGCTGGTGCAATACATGCCGTCGCATATGCCGGGGCACCCGACCGCGGTCATCGTCAACATGGCGGGGGCCGGCGGCGTGAAGGCGACCAATTACGCCTACAACGCCGCGGCCCGGGACGGCACCGTGGTGTTCATGCCGTTCTTCAATCATCCGCTGTTCCAGCTGATCAAGCCGGAAGGCATCCGCTTCGACGTCCGCAAGATGCCGTGGCTCGGCAACATGGCCGAGCTCAACAGCGTGGTGGCGGTGATGGCCACCTCGCCGATCAAGACGATCGAGGACGCCAAGAAGCACGAAGTCATCCTCGCGGCCTCGGCCAAGGGATCGGAGACCTATTTCTACCCGCAGCTCGCCAACGCCCTGCTCGGCACCAGGTTCAAGATGGTGATGGGATATCCGGGTACGGCCGCGATGTCGGTGGCGATGGAGCGCGGCGAGGTGCAGGGCCGCGGCGGCGCCTGGGAGACCTGGCCGGCGACCCGCCCCGAATGGGTAAAAGAGGGCAAGATTCGCGTCCTCATCCAGGCGGGCTTGCGGCGCGATCCCGATCTCAAGGACGTGCCGCTGATCACCGAGCTCGCGGCCGACGCCGACAAGCCGCTGGCCCGTCTGATCTCCTCGGCCGTGGTGACGGCACGCATGGTCGGCATGCCGCCGGCCGTCCCGGAGGATCGGGTGAAGGCGTTGCGGCAGGCCTTCGATGCGACGATGAAGGACCCCGCATTCCAGGCCGACGCGAAGCGACGGAAGATGACGCTTCAGGTCATGACCGGCGAGCAGGTGGAGGCGCTGATCGCCGACCTGTTCAAGACGCCGCCGGATGTCGTCGCGCGCGCCAAGAAGACCCTCGGCTACTGAACGACATCGCCGATACGCCGAATCCGGCCGTAGGGCCGGCCAGGCCGACGCGAGCCGTCCGCATGGCCTGACCGTCGCTCTGACCGCCGGATTGCCGAATCGACGCCGTCGGGGACGGCAGACCGGCTTTCCCCGCCCGGAAGCATCGCCGTACCGCCGCAGAGCGGGCGAAAAAGCTGGCGCGCGTTAACCGAAGGCCATATGTCTCGCGTCATGATTGCCAGAACGACTTGCGAGATGTTAGGAACCCTGGCGACGATGCGACCCCGGATGTGCGAGGATTTACCGGTCGCGCTCTTCCAGCCTGTCGGCCAACGCCGTCATTTCGAACCGTCGCATGGCGACCATCCGCGTCCAGAGAGCGAGTGGCACCGCTGCTTCGGCCTGCATCCGATCCGATGTCGATGATCCCGATTGATGACGAGCTGCTGAGGATTCCGGGCTATCTGCTGGCGCTCGCCTCGATCGCCTATCTGGTCATCGCGATTCGCGCCGTCGCGCGTTTCCCGCGATCGCTTGGGACCGCCGTGACCGGATCGTTCCAGCCGCCGGTCACGGTGCTGGTGCCGGCCCATGGCGCGCCGCCGGGTCTCTACCGGTGCCTGCGCTCGATCTGCGATCAGCGCTATCCGACGTTCCAGGTCGTCTTCGGCCTGCACACGCCGGACGATCCGGCCCGGACCGTGATCGAAGGGCTGATCGCCGAGTTCCCGGGGCGCGACCTCAGCCTGGTGATCGACGGCCGCATGATCGGCGCCAATCCGAAGAACTGCAATCTCGCCAACATCTATCCGTCGGCGCGACACGACGTGATCGTCATGGTCGACAGCGACGTGCGAGTCGAGCCGGATTTTCTGACCGGCGTGGTCGCGCCTTTGGCCGACCGCGCGGTCGGCGGGGTGACGTGCCTCTACAAGGCGGCGGCGGAGTCGAATTTCCCCTCGGCGCTCGGCGCGCTCGCCATCAACGACTGGTTCATCCCGTCGGCGATCGTCGATCTCGGCATGCGCGAGATCGACATCTGCTATGGCGCGGCGATCGCCGTCACCCGCGAGGCGCTGAAAGCGATCGGCGGCTTCGAGGCGATGGCGTCCGCCGTCGCGCAGGATTTCGTCTTCGGCCAGCGGCTGACGCAGCATGGTTACCGCATCGCGCTCGCGAACGACGTGGTCGAAACGATCATGGCCGAGCCCAGCCTCGGCTCGCTGTTCCGCCACGAGCTGCGATGGAACCGGGCGGTGCGCGCCTGCCGGCCGCGCGACCACCTGCTGTCGGTGGTGATGCAGTCGCTGCCGCTTTCGACGCTGCTGCTGATGCTGCCCGGCCCCTCCGTGTGGGCGTTTGCGCCGCTGTTTACGATGGTCGGGCTGCGGATTGCGCTGCATTACACGGTGCGCGCGCGAATCCCCATCGCGGGCCCCGCTCAGCCCTGGCTGGTTCCGGTGCGCGAATGCGCGAGCTTCGGCATCTGGGCGGCCAGCTTTCTGACACGGCGCGTGCGCTGGGGTGCGCGGACGCTCGTCGTCGGCAGCGACTACAACAACATGTCGATGATCAAGGACGATCGCCCTTGAAGCAGCTCATTGTCACCGCGGACGACTTCGGACTCTCCATACCGGTCAACGAAGCCGTCGAGGACGCGCATCGGCGCGGCATCCTGACGGCCGCCAGCCTGATGGTCGGTGCGCCCGCATTCGAGGATGCGGTGCGACGCGCGCGCCAGATGCCGGATCTGGGCGTCGGGCTGCACCTCGTTCTGCTCGACGGCAAGCCGGTGCTGCCGCCGGATTCGATCCCGGACCTCGTCGATACGGACGGGAACATGCCGACGCGGCCGCACGAAACCGGCGCCGCGATATTTCTGCGGCCAACGGTGCGCCGTCAGGTCGAGGCGGAAATGCGGGCGCAGTTCGAGGCCTTCCGCCGGACCGGCCTTCCGCTCGATCATGTCAACGGCCATCACCACTACCATGTCCATCCCAACGTGGTGACGCTGCTCATCGCGCTCGGCAAGGAATTCGGCGTTCGCGCGGTGCGCGTGCCGTACGAGCCGCTCTGGCGATCATGGCGCGCCAACGGCGACGGATGGTGGCGCCGCTTCGGCAACACCGCGATCCACCTCATGACGACCACGCCGATGCGCCACCGTCTGTCGTCGGCCGGTATCGCGTCGAACGATGTCATCTTCGGGCTGAACGACAGCGGCGCCATGACCCGCGACCGCGTGCTGCGGTTCATCGAGCAGTTGCCGGACGGCACCTCGGAGCTCTACTGCCATCCCGCCACGCGCCGCTGGCCGGGGCCGTATGTGCTGCCGTCGAGCTACCGCTGCGTCGAGGAATACGAGGCGCTGGTCGATCCCGACGTCGTCGCGGCGGTGCGCTCAAGGGGCATCGCCCTGATCCCGTTCGCCGCGCTGGCACGGCAGCAACGAGCCGCCTGAGCGCGGCGACCGGCAGGGACGGCGTTTTTCCGTTCGCCTTCATGATCCGGAGGGTGGCGGTCACCCGGTGGGACCGCTAAGTTCCTCACAGAATTGCAGCGTAGGTCAAGGGAGGCTGTCCAATGAAGCGCACGATTCGATCGTTCCAACTTGTCGCCGTCGCGGCAGCCGTCGGCTGTCTGTCGGCGACGGTGATACCGCATGCCGCAAGCGCAGAGTCGGTTGCCGATTTCTACAAGGGCAAGAACATCACGCTGCTGGTCGGCGGCGCGGCCGGCGGCGGCTACGCGATCTACGCCAACATCCTGGCGCACCATATGGGGCAGCATATTCCGGGCAACCCGAAGATCATCGCGCAGGACTACAACGGCGCCGGCAGCCTGAAGGCGATGAAGATCGTCTACAACCGCTCGCCGCGCGACGGCACCGTGTTCGCTGCGGTCTTCATGGGCGCGGTCATGGAGCCCATGCTGGGCGACAAGGGCGCCGAGTTCGACGCGACCAAATTCACCTACCTGGGCAGCCTCAATCGGGAAACCAGCGTGTGCATCGCCTGGCACACGTCGCCGTTCAAGACGTTCGACGACGTCTTCAAGCGGGAGATGATCGTCGGCGCATCCGGCTGGACGTCCTCGATCCGCCAGTTCCCGACCGTGCTCGACAACGTCATCGGCACGAAGTTCAAGGTCATCGCGGGGTACAAGGGGTCCCATGAGGTCGGCCTCGCGGTCGAGAAAGGCGAAACGCAGGGCATCTGCGGCTATCAGTGGTCCAGCTTCAGCTCCGGCTTCTCGTCCTGGCTCGCCGGAAACAAGGTCCGCATCCTGGTGCAGCTCGCCGCCAACCCGCATCCGGCGCTTTCCAAGCTCGGCGTGCCGATGATCTGGAAGTACGTCAAGAACAAGGCCGACGAGCGCGTCCTGCGGCTGATCTTCAGCCAGAACACCTTCGGCCGGCCCTATGTCATGCCGCCCGGTGTCCCGGCCGACCGCGTCGCGGCGATGCGGGCGGCGTTCATGGCGACCGCCAAGGACCCCGCCTTCCTCGCCGAGGCCGCGCGGTCTAAGATCGAGGTCAACCCGGCATCCGGCGAAGAGGTCGAAAAGCTGGTGAAGGAGCTGTATGCGGCGTCGCCGGACGATGTGAAGCGGGCGAAGGCCGCCCTCGGCACCAAGCCGGAAAAGAAATCCTGACCAGCCAGCGCCGATGAAGCGACCGCCGACGGGCCCGTCCCGCCGGCGGCACGCGAAGCCCGGCAGTCCCGATCGACCCGATCATGCAGAGCGCCGATGACGATATTTCTCGATGAGCGCTGCGTCTCCGAGCTCGTCAAGATGGACGACGCGCTCGACGCCGTCGAAGAAGTGTTCCGGGAAGCCGGCAACGGCGCTGTCACCAACGTCCCCAGGGTACGTGCGCCGCTGAAGAACGGCATCCTGCGCATCACCGCCGGAATCCTGAATTATCGCGGCTATTACGGCATCAAGGTATCGAGCACGACGGTCTTCGGCAGCAATGCCGGGCGGATCTTCTGCCTGTACCGGGAGGAATCCGGCGAGCTCTGCGCGATCGTGCAGGTGTTCGGCCTCGGCGCGCTTCGGACCGGCGCGGCGAGCGGCATCGCGACCAAATACATGGCGAACGACGACGCGTCGTCGCTCGGCGTCATCGGCTCGGGACGCCAGGCCAGAACGCAGGTCGAGGCGATCGCCCGCGTTCGCCCGATCCGCAGCGTCCGCGTCTTCAGCCGCGACCAGCAGCGCCGCGAGGCGTTCTGCGCGGCGATCGGGGCCGGGCTCGGCATCAAGGCGCAGGGCGCCGCCTCGCCCCAAGAGGCCGTCGCCGGCTGCGACATCGTCGTCACCGCCACCACCGCGACCGCGCCGGTGCTGCTCGGCCGCTGGCTTGCACCGGGGACTCATATCAACGCCATCGGCGCGAATTACGAACATCGCCGCGAGCTCGATTCCGACGCCGTGGCACGCGCCAGCGTCATCGCGACCGACGACCGGGAGCAGGTCCAGTACGAATCGACCGACCTCGCCGAGCCGGTGAAGGAAGGCCGCCTGCGCTGGGATATGGTCCACGGCCTGGGCGAGATCGTCGCCGGCAAGATTCCGGGACGAACCGCGCGGACCGACATCACGCTGTTCAAGTCGCTCGGTGTCGCGATCGAGGACGTCGCACTGGCGGCGCGGGCCTATGAGCGGGCGCTGGAGCGTGGGATCGGCGACAAGCTGCCGAATCTCGCCGGTTAGAGGAAACAGCCATGGCACGGGTTCCGCTGATCGAGCCGGTATCGGAGCCGGAGGAGCTGCGCCCGGTCTTCGACCAGCTTCGCCGCACGCGCGGCCGTGTTCCCGGCATGTACCGAACGCTTGCGCACCAGCCGGCGATCCTGGCGGCGCATCGGGCGTATTTTCACGCGGCGCTGGACGCCGGGGTTCTGCCACGCGCGTTCAAGGAGAAGATCGCCTACAAGGTCGCGCGCATGCGGGGCTCCGCCTATTCCACCGGATCGCACCGCAGCTATGCCCTCAAGCACGGTGTCGCCGAAGCGGAGCTCGAGGCGATCGACCGGTCCGATTACGGCACCCTGCCGCCGCGGGAGAAAGCTGCGCTGACCGTGGCCGAGGCGATGGTGCGGTCCAATGGCGCTGTGCCGGACTCGCTGTTCGACGACTTGCGGTCGCATTTCTCGGCCGCGGAAGCGGTCGAGATCGTCGCGCTGGTCGGCATCATGGACCTCGCCTGTACGCTGTCGGCGGCGTTCGAGTTGAAGCCGGATTGATTCCCGAGAAGAATCAGGGTCCCGATGGCCATCGGGATGGTCTGACGGCCCGTTCGATGTGAAAATGACCGCGGACCGTCCGCGGCGCGATCATGACACCGCGCCGGGCGACGGCGAGGCGCGAAGACGCACGGCGTCGCAAATCGATGGGAGGCCTGGAATGACCGATACCTGGCAGACGCTCAAGGCATGGCCGGAGCTGATTCTGGAGAGACTCAGCGACGCCGGCGTGGCGCGGATCGTGCTCAACCGGCCGGACAAGCGGAACGCCCTGAATGAGCCGCTGGTCGCGGCGTTCTTCGAAGCGCTGGAGATGGTCCGCGCCGACCGCGAGCTGAAGGCGGTCATCACCAAGGGCGCCGGACCGGTGTTCAGCGCCGGGCTCGATCTTCACTTCCTGCGCTCGGTCAGCTCGGGCGAGCAGCTCGACTGGGACCGCCCGACCCCGACGATCCGGCTGGCCGAAGCCCTGCGCGGCTTTCCCCGCGTGATGATCGCCCAGGTGCACGGCTACTGCCTCGGCGGCGCGCTCGGGATCATGAACTGCCACGATCTCGTCTTCGCGGCGAACGACGCGCAGCTCGGCATGCCGGAGATCCTGCGCGGCAGCTTCGGCCAGCTCGTGACCAGCACGCTGGTGCATGGCGGAATTCCGATCAAGAAGGTAGCGCTGCTGCAGCTCGTCGGCCGCAATATCACCGGCGAGGAAGCGGACCGCCTCGGCATCATCTCGCAATCGGTGCCGGGGGTGGAACTGGAAAGCACGACGACCGAAATCGCGCGCGAGATCGCCTCGCGCCATCTGGCGCCGCTCGAGCACGCCAAGATCACCGTCCAGATGGGCCGCGATCTGTCGCTGTCGCAGGCGATCCAGCTCGACCAACTCGTCGGCGCCCGGCTGCGGCGCGCAATGGACCCGCTCGGCGATGTCGAATCCTATCTCAAGTCGCAGAAGGGCGGGCCGAACCTGGACTACAAGCGGCCGGACGTCTGACGGCATCGGGACATTCGAGAACGGGTACGGGCGATGACTCAGGATGACACGCTGGAGACCGAGATTCGGCAAGCGGCTGCCGCGCTCGGCCTCGACATTCCGCCGGAATGCCTGCCGGCGGTCGCCGTCCATGTTCGAATCCTTCGCCAGCATGGCGCGACCGTGATGGCGTTTCCGATCGACGACGACACCGAGCCGGCACCGATATTTTCGCCATGAACGACCTGACGGCGCTCGAGATCGCCGACGCGGTCCGCACCGGCCGGCTTGCCGCGACCGTGATAACGGAGGCGGCGCTGGCGCGCGTCGCCGCGCACGACCCAAAGCTCAACGCGTTCACCGACCTGATGCGCGAGCGCGCGCTGGAAGAAGCCGCAAGAATCGACCGCATCGTCGCGGCCGGCGGCGATCCCGGCCCGCTCGCCGGGGTGCCGTTCGCGGTCAAGAATCTGTTCGATATCCAGGGACTGTCCACCCGGGCCGGCTCGCGGATCAATCTCGACCGCCCGCCCGCCGCGGTAGATGCGACGTCGATCCGGCGGCTCAACGACGCCGGCGCCGTGCTTCTCGGTGCGCTCAACATGGGCGAATACGCCTACGACTTCACCGGCGAGAACTGCCATTACGGCGCCTCGCGCAACCCGCACGACCCGAGCCGGATGTCCGGCGGGTCGTCCGGCGGATCGGCGACGGCGGTGGCGTCCGGCATGGTGCCGTTCGCACTCGGCTCCGACACCAACGGATCGGTGCGGGTGCCGTCGTCGCTGTGCGGCCTGTTCGGGTTGAAGCCGACCTTCGGACGACTGAGCCGCGCCGGCGTCTTTCCGTTCTGCGCCAGCCTCGATCACGTCGGCGTGCTGGCGCGAAGCGTCGCCGATCTCGCTGCGATCTACGACGTCATGCAAGGCCCCGACCCCGCCGATCCGGCCTGCGCCGGCCGGCCGCCTGAGCCGCCCGCGCCGATGCTCGGGCGCGGCGCAGACGGGCTGCGCATTGCCGTCGCCGGCGGCTATTTCGAAGCCCTGGCCGACGGTCAGGCGCTGGATGCGGTGGCGCGTGCCGCGGCCGCGCTGGGCGCCCGGCGGCGGGTCGAGATTCCGCAGGCCGCGATTGCGCGGAGCGCCGCCTACCTGATCACGGCGGCCGAGGCGGCAGCCCTGCACCGCGACCGGCTCCGGACCCGGCCGATGGATTTCGACCCCGATGTGCGCGACCGCTTCTTCGCCGGTTCGCTGACGCCGGCGGCCTGGTATGTCCAGGCCCAGCGGTTCCGGCGCTGGTACCATCGGCAGGTGATGGCGCTGTTCGACGACATCGACGTGATCATCGCGCCCGCCACACCCTGTGCCGCGCCGGCGATCGGCCAGAGGACCTTCGTCGTCGGCGGCGAGACGTTGCTGGTGCGCGCCAATCTCGGCGTCTTCACCCAGCCGATCTCGTTCATCGGCCTGCCGGTGGTCGCCGCGCCCGTCCGGCAGCAGGAAGCGCTGCCGATCGGCGTGCAGATCATCGCCGCGCCCTGGCGCGAAGAAGATGCGCTACGCGTCGCCGGCACGCTCGAACGCGCTGGCGTCTGCGTCGCGCCGGTCGCGATGAAGCCCTGATCCGCGTCAGTGCGGCAGGATCGGCGCGTCCGCCTGGTGCATCCGGCCGGCCCTGAGGCAGAACAGCGGCGCGACGCGACGCGTGGCGACGACTTTCACGCCGCCGTTGTCGGCGAGCATCCATTCGCCGGATTCGTCGCTCAGCACCGAGATGTCGGCCGGCATGCCGGGCGCCAGCGAGCCGAGCTCGGATTCCATGCCGAGCATCGCCGCACAGTTGGACGTCACCATCGGCACGATGTCCTCCAACGCGACGCCGAGCGCAAGCAGCTCGGTCATCGCCCGGCACAGGCTGAACTGCGTGTCGCCGGCGAAGAGATGCATCTCGTCGTCGGGATGGGACTCGGGC
>Ga0316628_100001308_pt1 | contig 17465 bp, 18 predicted proteins | sample OWC_Aug_M2_C1_D5_FD_207648 | JGI IMG/M metagenome (GOLD analysis project Ga0316628, IMG submission 207648) | Wetland soil microbial communities from Old Woman Creek delta, Ohio, United States - OWC_Aug_M2_C1_D5_C | ecosystem: Environmental > Terrestrial > Soil > Wetlands | place: USA: Ohio... | reverse complement strand
GATGCGCGACCTCGTCGGCGAGGTCGCGAACACGATCTCCGGCAATGCGCGCCGCGACTTCGGCGGCGACTTCGTGATCTCGGTGCCGAGCGTGCTGTCGGGCGAGCCGCAGGCGATCGCGCCGAAGTCCGGAACGCGTTCGTTCATCATCCCGATCAACTGGCGCAGCCACTCGGCGAAGCTGGTCGTCTCGCTCAGCTGACCTGCGGCCTCAGCTGGCCTGCGGCATCAGGAACGGCCATGGCGACGCCTCGCGTGCGCGGTCGATCGGAACCTCGATCAAGGCCGGTGCATCGGCCGCAAAGGCCTTCGCGAGCGTCGCCTGCAGCGCGGCGGGCGACCCGACGCGATAGCCCGCCATGCCGAAACTCTCGGCGAGGCGGACGAAGTCGGGGTTGCGCAATTCCGAGCCGATGACCCGGCCGTCGAAACTCCTTTCCTGGTCGCGCTGCACGTTGCCGAAGCTGCCGTTGTTGAACACCACGCCGACGACCGCGATGCGGTGTTGCACGGCGGTCGCCAATTCCTGAACGCCGAACAGAAACCCGCCGTCGCCCGAAATCGACAGCACCGGCTTCGAGGGATTCGCGATCTTGACGCCGAGCGCGGTCGAGTAGCCGAAGCCCAGCGTTCCTTGGTGGCCGCAGGATACGAACGTGCGCGGCTCGTAGACCGGGAAGCCGAACAAGGACGTGAATCCGCTCTGGCAGACCTCTTCGACGAAGAAGCCATCGCGCGGCAAGACCGCGCGCATTGCGTCGAGGTAGGCCAAATGCGGCTGCACGACCTCGATCTCGCGCCGCACGCCGGCCTTCAACGCCTCGAATTCCGCGCGCCGCGAATCCCGCTTGGGCCCCGTTCGCAGGACCCGCTCGGCGAGTTCGCGCGCCGCGCGGCGGGCATCGCCGACGATGCCGATCGACGGCCGCAGCTTCGGCAGTTGCGCAGGGTCGATGTCGATGAGGATGATCTTCAAATCGCGCGGCAGGCGCGGCCAGCGGAACCAGGCCAGCTCGAGCCTCGTGCCGATGCCGACGAGGACGTCCGTTTCCGCCCAGCGCTTGAAGCCGGCGGCGCAGGTGAAGCCGAGGTGATGATCGTCGGGGACGATGCCGCGCCCGCCGCGCAAGCTCACGACCGGCGCCTGCAGCAGCGCCGCGAGCTCGCCGACCTCCGCGCTCGCGTGCTGCGCGCCGCTGCCGACCATGATCATCGGGTTTCGCGCGCCGGCGAGACACTGCGCTGCGGCCTCGATCTGCGCCGGGTCCGGCTCGATCTCGGCGTACGACGCCGCCGGCGACGCCGCGGCGACCGGCACCGACGCGGTGAATACGTCCCACGGCATTTCGACGGCGACGGGCCGCGGACGCCCTTCCCGCATCTGCCGGAACGCCTCGGCGATGATCGACGGCGCCTGCGCAGGATGGTCGATGCGCGCCGCCCATTTGGTCAGGCTGCGAAGGGTCGCCAATTGGTCGGGCAATTCGTGCAAGTGGCCCATGCCCAAGCCTAGATAATCGGACGGCACCTGCCCGGTCAGGCACAGGGTCGGCGTACTCGCACCGTATGCCGTGCAGATCGCCGCGCCGGTATTCAGCACACCGGGGCCCGGAACCACGGTGAAGACGCCCGGACGCCCGGTCGTGCGCGCGAAGCCGAACGCCATGAAGCCGGTCGCCTGTTCGTGGCGCGGATAAACCATGCGGATGCGCGAGCGCGCGTTATACAGCGCGTCGAACAGCCCGTAGGTTTGCACGCCGGGAATGCCGAACACCGTGTCGACTCCATGCGCGATCAACGATTCCACGATCGCTTCGCCGCCGGTCATACGCGCCGCGGCCGGCCGCATCGCCGACCCGTCCGGATCGCGATGTCCCGTCCCCGCACGCCCGCTCATATCGTTCATGCAATTCTCTCCGCCGTTGTCGACGCCCCGCTTCCCAGCCGCGCCGAGAGCCTCGATGCGTGCGCGAGCAGAGCCGCCGCGATCGACTTACCCGCCGCCTTGAACCCCGCACTGTAGCCCAGCGCGACCAGCGCCGCCGCCAAGGATTCGTCGTGATCGAACACCGGCGCCGCCATGCCGCTCACGCCGGGGATGAACGCGTCCGTCGCGGCCAATCCTCGCGCCCGGATCGAATCGAGTTCGCGGCGCAACTGCGCCTTGGTCCGCGGCTGCAGCGCGTAGCGTCGGTTGTACGCCAGCTCCTCCCGGGCGAGCGCGGCCCAGCGACGCTCAGGCTGCCACGCGGCGAACACCAGGCCGGTCGCCGACCGTGTGAGCGGCATGACCGAACCGACGCGCAAGGTGGCCGCGACCGGCGCATCGGCGCCCATCCAGCGCACCATGGTGGCGCCGTGGTTCGCCCATACCGCGAGCGCCACGGTCTCGCCCGTCGCGGCCGCGAGATCCCGCAGGACCGGCATCGCGTATGCGACGGCGTCGATGCGGCCGAGGGCCGCGAGCCCCACTTTGAGCGCCATCGGCCCGAAGTCGTAGCGCCCCGTCTCCGCGTCCTGCGCGACCAGGCCGACGCGCGCGTAGCTCACGAGGTAGCGATGCGCCTTGGACGCCGTCATGCGCGCCGCGCTTGCGATGTCCTTCAGCATGGCGGGCGCGGAGCCCTGCGCCATCGCGGCGAGCACGCGATTGCCGACCTCGATCGATTGTATTCCTTGTTGAACGCGAGGCCGGGACCGGGGCATGGAGTTCCCATGATTTACATACTGTGCAACGTCTTGCATTATAGTGAACTACACGCGAAGCGTCGACAAATCACGGCCATTTCAACCGGGAGTATTCCTCATGAGCCGATCCGCGACCGACACCGAGAAGCAGCCGTCCGCCGGCGCCCGCCGCGGCGCGCAAGTGCTCGCGCGGCTGCGCGACAGACCGCCCTCGATCTGGTACCGCGGCGAGCCCGTGCGCGACGTCACGACGCATCCGGCGCTGCGCGGCGGCGTCGACACGCTCGCGCGGCTCTACGACCTGCAGTGGGAGAAGGCGGACACGACGCTGTTCGATTCGCCGACCAGCGGCCGCAAGGTCGCCCGCTCGTTCATGCTGCCGAGGACCGCGGCGGAACTGCGCAGCATCTCGGCCGCGATGAAGGTGTGGGAAGACTACACGCACGGCATGATGGGGCGGGTGCCCGACTACATCAATCGCGCGATGTCCGGCTACGCCGCGGGCGCGCCCTACCTCGGCGAGGCGGATCCCCGCTTCGCGGCGAACGCGATCCGCTATCACGAGTATCTGCGGGAGAACGATTTGTGCCTGACGCACACGCTCATCCCGCCGCAAGCGAACCGCGCGGTCAACAGCGCGCGCCAGGCGGATCCGTTCCTCGCGGCGCGCGTCAAGGAGGAGACGGACGCGGGAATCGTGATCCGCGGCTGCCGCATGCTCGCGACGCTGCCGATCTCCGACGAGATCATGGTGTTCCCGTCCACGCTCTTGAAGAACCCGGAGGAGGACGCGCCGTATGCGTTCGGCTTCTCGATCCCGAACGACACCCCGGGGCTGCGCTTCATCTGCCGCGAGAGCGTCGACTACGGCCGTTCGCATTACGCCCACCCCCTGGGGTCGCGGTTCGAGGAGATGGACGCGGTCGTGATCTTCGACGATGTGCGCGTACCGTGGGAGAACGTGATGCTCTACCGCGATGTCCAGCGCTGCAACCAGGCGTACGCGCGCACCGGCGCAGTCGTGCACATGACGCACCAGGTCGTCGTCAAGAACATCGCCAAGGCCGAGTTCATGCTGGGCCTCGCGCATCTGCTCGTCGACGCGATCGCCGCCGAAGGATTCCAACACATCCACGAGAAGCTCGCCGAGCTCTGGGTGAACATGGAGACGATGAAGGCGTTCCTGCGCGCGGCCGAGGCGGACGCGGAGCTCGACGAATGGGGCGTGATGCGCCCGGCTTGGAATCCGCTCGACGCGGCGCGCAACCTGTTCCCGCGGCTGTATCCGCGGATGGTCGAGATCATCCAGCAGATCGGCGCCTCGGGGCTCGTCGCGATGCCGCTCGAGGAAGACGTTCGCGGCCCGCTCGCCGAGGACATCAAGCGGTATTACCAGGCCGCGCGCGCCGACGCGTACGACCGCATTCCCCTGTTCCGCCTTGCCTGGGACGCCTCGATGTCCGCGTTCGGTTCGCGCCAGGTCCTCTACGAGCGATTCTTCTTCGGCGATCCGGTGCGCATGGCCGGGGCCCTGGTCGCGGGACACCAGCTGCAGATCCAGGAACACGCCGCGCGGGTCCGGGAATTCGTGCGGCAGGGACGAGACGAGGCATTCGCGGCGGCTCCCCGGTAAGATGGCGCGATGAATGCCGCGACACCGGATTCCAGGGCGTTTCGCGACGCCCTGGGGCTGTTCGCCACGGGCGTCGCGGTCGTCGCGACCGACGTGGGCGGTCATGTGCACGCGATGACCGCGAACGCCGTGTCGTCGCTGTCGCTCAATCCGATGATGGTGTTGTTTTGCCCCGCGAAGAAGGCGCGGTTCTCGGCGCACATTGCCGCGGCCGAGCGGTTCTCGATCAACTTTCTGCGCGACGATCAGGAAGCCTTGTCGACCTATTTCGCGGGGGGCTGGAAGGAAGCCGTGCCGCCGCCGTTCCGCTTCGTGCACGTCGACGGCACGCCGCGGCTCGAAGGCTCACTCGCGGCGGTCGTCGGCATGAAGCACCGAGTCCACGATGCGGGCGACCACTGGCTCGTCGTGGTCGAGGTGCGGCACATCCATCGCGGCATCGAGCCGCATCGCCCGCTCGTGTTCTTCCGGGGTCAATACGCGCGCGTCGACCGGCTCCCGGGCCACTCGGCCCCGGACCTGCTTTCGGCCGCCGACGAGCCCGCGCAGATGTTCTATCACGACTGAAGGCGCGCGAGCCGGCCGGCGAAATCCGCGGCCGGCACCGCCTTGCTCCAGAGAAAGCCCTGCGCTATGCGGCAGCCGCTGCCGTCGAGGAATTCGGCCTGTTGCGCCGACTCGACACCCTCGGCGACGACTTCGATGCCGAGGTGATGGGCGAGACTCAGGACGGCGCGCACGATCGCCGCGTCGCGTGCGTTGTCCGGCAAGCCCTTGACGAACGAAGCGTCGATCTTGAGCCGATGCAGGGGCATTTGCTTGAGGTGATTGAGGCTCGAAAAGCCCGTGCCGAAATCGTCGAGCGCGAGCCGGATTCCCGCTTGCGCCAAGCGGCGCATGGACTCGCCGACCGCATCCGGACTGCGCAGCAGGACCGACTCGGTGATCTCGAGCGATAGCGCGGATTCGGGCACGCCCTGCCGGTCGAGCGCATCGATGACCCCGGCGACGAAGCCGCCGCGTTGAATCTGGAGCGCGGATACGTTGACGGCGATCGGCACGAGGCCGAGGCCCGCGGCGCGCCAGGCGCCCTGCTGCCGGCAGACCTCGGCTATGACCCATGCGCCGATCGGCAGGATCAGGCCGCAATCCTCCGCGACGGGAATGAACTCGTCGGGACCGACGAGGCCGCGATCGGGATCGATCCAGCGTATCAGCGCCTCGGCGCCGACGAGAGCGCCGTTCGTGAGGTCGATTTGCGGCTGATAGTGCAAGCGAAGTTCGCCGCGGTCGAGCGCACGCCGCAAGCCGGCCTCGATCCGCAGCCGCTCGGCGCCGGCATGCGTCGACGGTGAAGCGAATGGCCGTGCGCGATCAGGCTCTTGCCGGTTCAGCGGATGACTCGCGCGCCCCGGAGCGTTCTTGTAATTCGTGATGTCGGATGCGACGCTGATGTACCGCTCGATCGAGCCCGCGGCGTTGCGCACGGCGGTGATCGAGAGCCACTGATCGAAGAGTTCGCCGGACTTGCGCCGGTTCGACAGGCATCCTTGCCAATGGCCGACGTCGTCGACCTCGGACCAGACGGCGTCGTAGAACTCCGCGTCATACTGACCCGAGCGCAGCAGGTCCGCGGATCGTCCGACGATCTCCTCGGCTTCGAAGCCGGTCATCGCCGTGAACGCGGGATTGACGAAAATGACGCAGCGTACGGGGTCGGTGACCACGATCGCCTCGCGGCACCGCTCCAGCACCTCGGCCGCGTGCATGCGCGCGCGCTCCGGGGTCAGTGCCGCGCCGTTCGGCGCCGCGCCGAACGCGTGCGTCGGGGCGGAATCGCCGTTGTCGTTCGCGAGGCTCGGCATCTGGTCGATGATGTCGCGCAGGAACTGATCGTCGAGGCGCACGCCGGTGCGCGCGGTGTCCTCGTCATCCATCGTCGTGCACAAGACGCGGGCCGCGTCCTCGTCGGCGCCTCGATCGAGCGGCGTCACACGCAATTTGCACAATTCCCCGGTTGGCGTGATCACCGTGCGTACCGTCGAATCCGCGCCATCGGACGCGAGCACGGCGAAGCGGCGGCCCTCGGCCGCCCGTACCGACGCGGCGAACAACCGCGCTCCGGCCGCGTTCGCGAGCAATATCATCCCGGAAGCATCGGCGACGACGATGCCGAGGGGCAGATGATCGACGACCAGCCGCAGACGTCGATCGGCACGATGCTGTTCTAGCCGCACTTTCCCATCCGGCGCCGGTTTCGCGGTTCTTCTATCGGTATTATGTTCGTCGTTTGCGCACAGGTTGCAATGAATTCAACCGCCGTCATAGGGGTAGAAATAGGTAGTCCATCCCTGTGCGTTTTTGGCGCGGTTGAACGTGTCGATTAGGCAAAACCCCGAAACGAACTGAGCCGGAAATGCCAATGAAAGCCGGCGACCGATATCGAAGGAAGCGCAATGCCCGTGCATAACGAAGAGATCGCGGCCGCGTTCGACGAGATAGCCGACCTCTTGTCCCTGCGCGGCGAGAATCCGTTCCGCATCCGCGCCTATCGGCAGGCGGCGCGCATCGTGCGCGGTCAGCCCGGGGAACTCGCGGACAAGATCGCGCAAGGCTTCGATCCCGACTCGCTGCCGGGAATCGGCGAGGATCTCGCCGGGAAGATCCGCGAGCTCGCGGCCACGGGCCGCTGTCGCATGCTCGAAGCCCTGCGCCGATCGGTGCCCGCGGGCTTGCGCGAGCTCCTGGCGCTGCCGGGCATCGGGCCGCGGCGCGCACGCGCGCTCTACGAGGCGCTCGACGTACGCGGACTGGACGGCCTGCGCGACGCCCTCGACCGGCATCGCGTCCGCGACGTGCCGCGCTTCGGTCCGAAACTCGAGGAGCGCCTGGGCAAGGCGCTCGCGGCGCTCGCGCAACACGGCAAGCGCGTCCTGGCGTCGGTCGCCGCTCCCGTCGCGCGCGGCCTCTGCGACTATCTGGCCGCGCTGCCGGGCGTCACCCGCGTCGAAGTCGCCGGCAGTTATCGCCGCGGCCGCGAGACGGTCGGCGACCTGGACGTCGTCGTCTGCGCGCCGCCCGGCGCGGGCGTCGACGCCGCGCTGGCTAAGTTCGACGAAACCGCGACGACGCTCGCCTCCGGGCCGACGCGCTCAACGGTCGTATTGCGCAACGGGATGCAAGTGGACGTGCGCGTCGTGCCCAAGGAGAGCTTCGGCGCGGCGCTCTATTATTTCACCGGCAGCAAGGCGCACAACATCCGGCTGCGCGGCATCGCGCTCTCCCGCGGCCTCAAGATCAACGAGTACGGCGTGTTTCGCGGACGCAAGCGCATCGCCGGCGAGTCGGAACGGTCCGTGCTCGCGGCCGTCGGCCTGCCGTACATTCCGCCGGAATTGCGCGAGGACCGCGGCGAGTTCGAAGCCGCGCTCGCCGGGCGGCTGCCCACGCTCGTGCAGCGGGCGCAGTTGCGCGGCGACCTGCACGTACACACGATCAAAACCGACGGCACGGCCTCGCTCGAGGAGATGGCGGACGCGGCGCTGCGCGCCGGGCTCGAGTACATGGCGATCACCGACCATTCGAAATATCTCGGCGCGGTGCACGGGCTGGATGCGGCCTCGGTCGGCCGGCAGATCGACGAAATCGACGCGTTCAACGCCGGCGAGCACCGGCTCAAGGTGCTCAAGGGGATCGAGGTCGACATCCTCGAGGACGGCACGCTCGCGCTGCCGGACAAAGTCCTGCAGCGGCTCGACATCGTCGTCGCCGCGGTGCACGGACAATTCGCGTTGCCGCGGCGCAAGCAGACGGGCCGGCTGCTGCGCGCGCTCGATCATCCGTACGTGTCGATCCTCGCGCACCCGACCGCGCGATTGCTCGAGGAGCGCGCCGCCATCGACTGCGACTGGTCGAAGATCTTCCGCCGCGCGAGCGAGCGGCCTTGCTATCTCGAGCTCAACGCCCAGCCCTCGCGCCTCGATCTCGACGACGTGCTCGTGCGCGAGGCCGCCGCCAACGGCGCGCTGATCAGCATTGCGAGCGATGCTCACGGCGTTCACGACTTCGCCTATCTCGAGGGCGGCGCGCTGCAGGCGCGGCGCGGCTGGCTGACCGCGGCGCAGGTGCTCAACGCGCGGCCCTTGCGTGAATTGCGCGGACTTCTGCGCAGGACCCGCTTGAATTAGCGCGCCCGCGCGCGGTGCCTGCTAGAATTCCGCGACGCGCGGCACCATCCGTTGGCGAAACCGTTCATCAGGGAGTATGCGATGCTGTTGACCCGATCCTGCAGAGTTCGATTGTGCGCCGTCGTCGTCCTGGCAGGCACATGCGCGGCCGCGGCGACCGCCGCGCCGGCGTCCAAGGCGCACGCCGCCGCGTGCCCGGGCGACGACGCGGGGCTCACCCTGCCGGCGGGATTTTGCGCGACCGTATTCGCCGACGGCATCGGCCATGCGCGGCACCTTGCGGTCGCCCCCGACGGTGTCGTCTACGCCAACACCTGGTCGGGCAAGTATTTCGGCAACGCCGTACCGCACGCAGGCGGCTTTTTGGTCGCGCTCAAGGACACCAAGGGCGACGGCAAAGCCGACGTGATCGAACGCTTCGGTGCGACCTACCAGGCGGGCGGCCACGGCGGTACGGGCATCTTCTGGTACCAGAATGCGATCTACGCGGAAATCAACGACCTCATCGTGCGCTATCCGCTGCCTCCCGGTGCGATCGTGCCGCAGGATGCGCCGCAGACGGTCGTCTCCGGCCTGCCGCTGCACGGCGATCATCCGATGCACCCGTTCGCGATCACGACCGACGGCTCCATGTACGTCGACGTCGGCACCGCGACCAACTCCTGCCAGCTCGACAACCGCACGCGCAATTCGCCGGGCGCGAAGCCCTGCACGGAACTCCTGACGCGCGGCGGCATCTGGCGCTTCGATGCGCACAAGACCGATCAGGCGTTCACGCCCGCGGCGCGCTACGCGACGGGTATCCGCAACGCGGAAGGCATCGCGATCGACGCGCGCGGCAACCGCATCTTCGTCACGCAGCACGGCCGCGACCAGCTGTATTCGAACTGGCCGAAGTATTTCGAACCCGCGCAGGAGGCGACGCTGCCCGCGGAGGAATTGCTGCTGCTGAAGGCCGGCGGCGACTACGGCTGGCCCGAGTGTTATTTCGATCCGTTCCGCGGCAAGCTCGTGCTCGCGCCGGAATACGGCGGCGACGGCGGCGGGAAAGTCGGCGTCTGCGCGCACAAGATCGCGCCGATCGCGGCGTTCCCGGCGCATTGGGCGCCCGACGACATGGTGTTCTACGACAGACAAGCGTCCGCGGCGCACGCGCAGTTCCCGGCGCATTACGACAACGGCGTGTTCATCGCGTTTCACGGCTCGTGGAACCGGGCGCCGTATAACCAGCAGGGTTATTGGGTCGTCTACCAGCATCTCGATGGAGACCGCGCTTCCGGGCGCTGCGAAATTTTCGCCGATGGCTTCGCCGGTCCCGTGCGCGCGCCCGACAAGGCCCTGCACCGCCCGACCGGCCTCGCGCTCGGCCCGGACGGCGCGCTCTACGTCGCGGACGACGTGACCGGGCGCATCTATCGCATCGTCTACCGCGGCGCCGCCGCGGCCGGCCCGATTCACTACACGCCGTGTCCGAGCGCGGCCTCGCCCGCAGGGCCTGTCAGCAAACTCGCATTCAAGCCGCCGGTCGGCGCGAAGACCGCTGGCGGCGCCGCCGCGCCGATCCTGCCGGTGCCCCCCGGCGCAACGAAGGAAATGGTCGCGCTCGGCAATCGCATATTCCACGGCGAGGTCGGCGGCGCGGCTTGCGTCGGCTGCCACGGGTCGGACGGCACCGGCTCACCGCTCGGTCCGAACCTGACCGACAGCGCGTGGTTATGGAGCGACGGCTCCTACGCGGCCATCGAGCAGACGATCACGAACGGCGTGCCGCATCCGCAGAAATTCATCGGCGCGATGCCGCCGATGGGAGGCGCCGCGCTGACCAAGGACCAAGTGGCGGCGATCGCCGCCTACGTCTGGGCCTTGAGCCACCGCGGACCTTAAGTACCGCAAAACGTGCGCAGGACCCGCTCGTTCGCTGCGGGCGGGTCCGCGTACGCAGCATGGCGCTCGTCGTCCTCGTAGGGCCGCGCGAGCACTTCACCCAAGGTCTCGAACGCGGTGAAATCCTCGCGCTCGACGGCCGCGGCGATCGCTTGTTCGATGCGATGGTTGCGCGCGATGAACAGCGGGTTGACCCGCCGCATCGCGGCCGCGCGCGCCGCGCCGCCGACCGGTTCCCGCGCGAGCCGCGCGCGCCAAGCGCGGGCCCACGGATCGAATTCGCCCTGATCGGCGAATAAGGCGCGCACGCCCGCGTCGCCGTCCGCGCTCTCGGCCGCGTCCGCGAGCCGCCGGAACCCGAGCGTGAAGTCAGCCTCGTTCCGATGCATGGTATCCAGCCATGAATTCACCAGGTCGCCATCGCCCGCCTCCGCCGTGCCGAGCCCGAGTTTGCTGCGCATGACGTCGAGCCACTCTTGCGCGAAGCGCCGCGGAAATTCCTCCAACACCTCGTTCGCCAACGCGGCCGCGCGTTCGGGCTCGGAATCGATCAGCGGCAAGAGCGTCTCGGCGAGCCGCGCGAGATTCCAGTGCGCCGCGTGCGCTTGGTTCGAGTAGGCATACCGGCCGTGGTGGTCGATCGAACTGAATACCTTCCGCGGCTCGTACGCGTCCATGAATGCGCACGGTCCGAAATCGATCGTCTCGCCGGCGAGGCTCATGTTGTCCGTGTTCATCACTCCGTGGATGAAACCGACCCCCATCCAGCGGGCGACGAGCCGGGCTTGCCGCGCGGCGGCCGCGTCGAGCAGCGCGAGGTAGGGCCGCCCGGCGCGCTCGAGGCCGGCGCCGTCGCGCGCAATCACGTGATCGGCGAGCACGCGCAGAGCCTCCGAGTCCGCGCGCGCGGCGAAGTACTCGAACGTACCGATACGCACGTGACTGCGCGCGACGCGCGTCAGAACGGCGCCCGGCAACGGCCGCTCGCGCAGTACGCGCTCGCCGGTCGCGACCGCCGCCAAGGAGCGCGTCGCCGGAATGCCGAGCGCGTGCAGCGCTTCGCTGACGAGGTACTCGCGCAGCACCGGCCCGAGCGCGGCGCGCCCGTCGCCGCCGCGGGAAAACGGCGTGCGCCCGCTGCCCTTCAGCTGCAGTTCCCGGCACGCGCCGTGGCGGTCGCGGATTTCACCGAGCAGGATCGCGCGGCCATCGCCGAGTTGCGGCACGAACTGGCCGAACTGGTGGCCGGCGTAGGCAGTCGCGATCGGATCGGCTCCGGGCGGCACGCTGTTGCCGGCTAGCAGTTGCGCGAGCGATTCGGCGCAGAGCGCATCGACGTCGATGCAGAGTTCCGCCGCGAGCGCGCGATTGACTTTGATGAGCCGCGGCGCCGCGACCGGCACCGGATACTGCCTCGCGAAAAAGCGCGCCGGCAGGCGCGAGTAGCCGCTCGACAGGCGCAAGCCCGCCTCGTGCAGTCGCAGCGTTTCGGATTGGGCATTCATCGGCGGAGGGGATCGCACGCATCATCCTACGGGGGACGAGGACTCCCCCGCAAGATTTTCCCGAGCCGCCGGCGTCCGCGAGGCGCCGGCCGGGAGGCCGCCGCCATGCGAAATTGACGCTGCGCAACACCAACTTCTCGACCTCGAAACCGTCCGCACAGGCGTTGATGTCGGCTGCGCGCGCACGATGAGGTCGAATGGCCGTGAGTTCTCGTCGTGCGAGCGCGTATAATCTCGTCGTTCGATATTCTGGTTGCGGACGCCGCCTCGCGCCGCCCGAGAAGGCGCGAAGTTTGCGTGTGCGCCCCGCAAATAAAGCCCCGCAGCGCGACATCAATTGCAATATTGCGCAAGTAAGAAAATCTGACTATCTTTGAGCCCGCGAACGAACGAACAATGGAGCGGCAATCGGTGGCTTCCGGCTCGCACACCATTCCCCCCGCAGCGCGACGCCGTGGAACGGCGCGCGAGATCGCACTCGCGTTGACCGTGAAAGCCTGCCTGCTCGCCGCGCTCTATTTCCTCTTCTTCGGACCGACCCACCGGCCGCCGGCGGGCCCTGCGGCGACCGCCGCCGCCTTGATCGGCCCCGCCGGCCATAAGGACCAACGATGAACGCATCCGGCCTAGTCGAATTGTCGCGCCTGCAGTTCGCCGCGACGGCGATGTACCACTTCCTGTTCGTGCCTCTCACGCTCGGACTGTCCGTGCTGATCGCGATCATGGAGAGCGTCTACGTGATGACGTCGCGGCCGATATGGCGCGACATGACGCGCTTCTGGGGAATCCTGTTCGGAATCAATTTCGCGATGGGCGTCGCGACCGGCATCACGATGGAATTCCAGTTCGGCACGAACTGGGCGTACTACTCCCACTATGTGGGCGATATCTTCGGCGCGCCGCTCGCGATCGAAGGCTTGATGGCGTTCTTCCTCGAAGCGACGTTCATCGGCCTGTTCTTCTTCGGCTGGGACCGTTTGAGCCGCCGCCAGCATCTGGCGACCACGTGGCTCGTCGCGATCGGCAGCAATCTGTCGGCCCTGTGGATATTGATCGCGAACGCGTGGATGCAGAATCCGACCGGCGCGCATTTCAATCCGGACACGATGCGCATGGAACTCGATTCCATCGGCGCGGTGATCTTCAATCCCGTCGCGCAGGCGAAGTTCGTGCACACCGTGAGCGCAGGCTACGTCACGGGCGCGGTGTTCGTGCTCGCGATCAGCGCCTGGTACCTTCTGCAGGGCCGCCACGTCGAGTTCGCCAGGCGTTCGGCGACGGTCGCGATCAGCTTCGGGCTCGCGGCTTCGCTGTCGGTCGTCGTCCTCGGCGATGAAAGCGGCTACATGCTGACCGAACACCAAAAAATGAAAATCGCCGCGATCGAGAGCATGTGGCACACGGAACCTCCGCCGGCCTCGTTCACGTTGTTCGGGTTGCCGGATCCCGCCGCCCGCAAGACCCGGGACGAAGTGAAGATCCCGTGGATGCTCGGACTCATCGCGACGCGCTCGATCGACCAACCGGTGCCCGGGATCCTCGATCTCGTCGCCGACGCGAAGCAACGCATCGAGGACGGCATTCCCGCGTACACGGCGTTGCAGGAAGTGAGGAGGAGCCCCGGCGATGCGGCGGCGCGCGCGACGCTCGCGGCGCACGTCGGCGACCTGGGCTACGCGCTGTTGCTGCGCAAATACGTCGACGACCCGGCGCAAGCCTCGCCCGCACAAATCGACGAGGCGGCCTGGGACACGGTGCCCTCGGTTCGATCGATGTTCTGGTCGTTCCGGCTGATGGTCGGCCTGGGGTTCTTCTTCATCGGCTTGTTCGCGGTCGGTTTCCTTTTGTCGACGAGGCGAAAGATCGCCGAGAGCACCCGGTTTCTGCGCGTCGCCTTCTGGACGCTGCCGTTGCCGTGGCTCGCGGCCGAAATCGGCTGGTTCGTCGCCGAGCACGGCCGCCAACCTTGGGCGATCGAAGGCGTCTTGCCGACGTTCCTCGCGGTCTCGCCGATTCCGACGGCCAGCGTCGCGCTGAGCCTCGCCGGCTTCGTGATCTTCTACACGATACTCGCGATCATCGATTTCTATCTCCTGAGGAAATACGTGCGCATCGGCCCTGCGGCCTAGGAGCGAATGGCCATGTTCGAATTCGAGACATTGAAAGTCATCTGGTGGGCGCTGCTCGGCACCCTGCTCGCCGGCTTCGCGATCATGGACGGGTTCGACCTCGGCGTCGGCATCCTGTTGCCGTGGATTGCGCGCACCGACATCGAGCGCCGCGTCGTCATCAACACGGTGGGGCCGGTCTGGGAAGGCAATCAGGTATGGCTGATCCTCGGCGGCGGCGCGATCTTCGCGGCCTGGCCCACGCTGTACGCCGCGAGCTTCTCGGGCTTTTATCTCGCGATGCTGCTGGTGCTCGCCGCACTCATCCTGCGCCCCGTCGGATTCAAGTTCCGCAGCAAAATGCCGGGCGCGCGCTGGCGCGCGAACTGGGATTGGGCGCTATTCGTCGGCGGCGCCGTGCCCGCGCTCGTCTTCGGCGTCGCGATGGGCAACCTGCTGCGCGGCGTTCCGTTCAGCTTCGACGCCGAGCTGCGCGCGCAATACGGCTTCGGATTCTTCTATCTCCTGAATCCCTTCTCCGTGTTCTGCGGCCTCGTCAGCGTCGCCATGCTGACCGCGCACGGAGCGGTATATTTGTCGATGAAGACCGACAGCGAGCTCGCGCGGCGCGCGCGCACCGTGTCGCGGTACGCCGCGCTCGCCTGGGCCGCGCTGTTCGCGCTCGCGGGCCTGTGGCTGTGGAAGAGCGGCTACGGGGTCACGCTCGAGAGCGGCGCGGCGCCGGGCGGACAGCCCGACCCGCTCGCCAAGGTCGCCATCCTGCGCGCCGGCGCCTGGTTCGCCAATTACGGTCGCTGGCCGATCACGATGTTGGTGCCCGCCCTCGGCCTCGCGGCGCCTCTGGCCGTCGCCGCGCTTGCCGAGGCCAAGCGAAGGCTCCTGGTGTTCGTCGTCAGCGCCGTCGGCATCGCCGGCGTGATCGGCACGATGGGCGTGAGCCTCTTTCCGTTCCTGCTGCCGTCCTCGTCGAGCCCGAACAGCAGCCTGACGGTGTGGGATGCCTCGAGCAGCGACCGCACGCTCAACATCATGCTGATCGCGGTCGTGATCTTTCTGCCGATCATCCTCGCCTACACGGCCTGGGTCTATCACGTGTTGCGCGGGCCGGTGACGAGCGCGTACATCGAGTCGAACCGGGATACGAGCTACTGAGGATATGCCATGTGGTATTTCAGCTGGATATTGGGATTGGGCCTCGCCTGCGCGTTCGCGATCCTGAACGCGATGTGGTTCGAGCTGGACGCCGATCGGCACGCGCGCGAACGGCCGGCCGACACGACGAACATCGCGTGAACGCCGCGCGACGAGCGCTTCCCGCGGCGCCGGCCGCGGCGATGCGGTTCGAGGCGCTCGGCCGCTCCGCCGAGCGCGCGGCAGAGTTCCTGCGCACGCTCGCGCACGCGGGACGCCTGCGCATCGTGTGTGCGCTGATGGATGGCGAGAGAACCGCGAGCCAGCTCGCGCGCCGCGTACATCTGGCGGCGCCCGCTCTGTCGCAACAGGCCATGATCCTCGAGTCCGCGGGCCTGATCGCACGGCGGCGCGAAGGCCGGTCGGTGATGTATCGGCTGGCGTCGCAGGATGCGCGCGCGCTCGCGATGCTGCTGTACGGAATGTTCTGCGAACCGCCGCGCACCCGCGCGCGGCGCACCTAGATGGAGTCCCGATGAAAGCCTATCCTCATCATTACACGGCGGGCGCGCGCGGCGCGCCGGCCGGCCTCGTGCCGCTGTCGGTCGAGGGGCTGCCGCCGATCGAGTCGGCGCCGCCGCCGGAATTCGACGGCCCGGGCGGCGTTTGGTCGCCCGAAACCCTGCTGGTCGCGTCGATCGCCGATTGCTTCATTCTCACGTTCCGCAGCATAGCGCGCGCCACGCGCTTCGAATGGGACGACTTGCACTGCACCGTGGAAGGCGTGCTCGACCGGGTCGCCGGCGTCCCCTATTTCACGCGCTTCACCACGCGCGCGACTCTGACCATACGCGCCGGCGCGAATCAGGAAAAAGCGCGCGAACATCTCGAGCGCGCCGAGAAGCTCTGCCTGATCTCGAATTCCCTGCGCAGCGAACGGCTGCTCGAAATCGAAGTGGTCGTGGTGGCGCCGTGAGCGAGGCCTGGCGGACCTACGGCGGCTATCTCGCGATCGCGTTCGCGATCGCGGTGTTCGCGCTGCGCTTCGTGCACGCACTGCGCGTGCGGCGCAGGATCCCGGAACTCATGCGCGCGGGCGCGCAGCTCGTCGACGTCCGCTCCGCCGGCGAATTCGCCGCGGGCCACGTCGCCGGCAGCCGCAACATCCCGATCGCCGAGATCGATCGCCGCGCGGACGAACTCGACAAGAACCGCTGGGTCATTCTTTGCTGCGCGTCGGGCACGCGCAGCGGCATGGCGCTCGGCAAGTTGCGCCGACGCGGCTTCGCCCAAGTCCTCAACGGCGGCTCCTGGCGCAATTTCCGCACCCCGCCCGCGGGCCCGCCCGCATGAACCTCGCGTTCGCTCAGACCCCTTTCTTCGGCGCGCCGCCGGTGCTCACGCCGAGCACGCCATAGAGAGGACAGAAGCGCGTGAACGCCGTCGCCAAAGGCACGATCCCGATCAGCGCGAACCAGCGCGCCGACCCGCCGAACCAGAAAAAGCCGCTCAACAGCACGAGCCCGACGACGATTCGTACCACGCGATCCGCGGATCCGACATTGCTGACCATGGTTTCAACTCCTCCGGATGTTTCGGCCCCGCGGTTTGGCATCCTCGCGCGTCCGCGGCCGCGCGGGCTTGCGCGCGCCGGCCGGCGCGCAGAAACCCCTGTAAAGGACCTCCATTATCTCGATTGCCGGCCCGGGCGCAAGCGCATAGAAAACCGATTGCGACCGCCGATCGGTCGTCACGATCCCGGCGTCGCGCAACACGCCGAGGTGCTGCGACAGGGCCGACTGGCTCAAGGGAATGCGTTCGTTGATTTCGCCGACCGACAATGGGCCGTCGAGCAAATGACAGAGCACGACGAGCCGCTGGTCGTTCGCCAGCGCCTTGAGGAGCGCGGCCGCGTCGCCCGCGTGGTGCTGCACGGCCGCCATCTCGGCGATCCGCGGAAGACATTTCGATCGCTCTTTCATCGGTACTTGCTATATTAGCAAACAGTGATATGATTTGCCACATCAATCGATGAATTCCGCCGGACCGGCCCCAAGGAGAACAACCATGTCCATCGACCGCTTAGTTATGGTATTTGCCGGCAGCGTCGTGCTGCTGAGTCTGTTGGCCGCGCACTACATCAACGTGAACTGGCTATGGCTGACCGCCTTCGTCGGCGCGAACCTGCTGCAATCCTCGTTCACGGGCTTCTGCCCGCTGGCGTTGATCCTGAAGCGCCTGGGCGTCAAGCCCGGCCAAGCGTTCTCTTAACAGCGCAGCGACGCACATGCGGCCCCTCCGACCGGCT
>Ga0316628_100001307_pt1 | contig 17466 bp, 12 predicted proteins | sample OWC_Aug_M2_C1_D5_FD_207648 | JGI IMG/M metagenome (GOLD analysis project Ga0316628, IMG submission 207648) | Wetland soil microbial communities from Old Woman Creek delta, Ohio, United States - OWC_Aug_M2_C1_D5_C | ecosystem: Environmental > Terrestrial > Soil > Wetlands | place: USA: Ohio... | reverse complement strand
CGAGGTCGTCGGGTGCAGGGGTGCCGGCGGGCCGCGAGACCTCGACCGAAACCGTGTGGCACCCGGGCGGCGCCAGCTCGCCGTGATTGGAGGGGAAGCCCACGCGGTAGAACGGGAAGCGCTCCTCGGGCACGTAGAGCCAGTGCTCCCGCCGCGGCGCTGCACCACGGACGCCGAGGTTGAGGTTCTCGACCGCCACCGCGCGCAGCCGGGCGGCGGCCGACTGCATCCCGGGCAGCGGGTCGACGGTGATCGCCACCAGCGTCGTCAGCGGCACGGTGGCCACGAGCGCGTCCCACGCGACCCGCTCACCCGAGGCGAGCACCACCTGGCGCGCCGCGAGGTGGACCTCGCGCACGCCCGTCGCCAGACGCAGCGCCGGCACTCCCGCCGCGAGCGCGTCGGCGAGGAGCCGGATCCCTCCCCGGCGGGGGTAGAGGAAGGTGGCGTTGTACCCGACCTGCCGCCGGTAGAGCCCGAGAGCCCCGTCGATCACGTCGGCGGTTGCCGGGCGCGGGACGTAGCGGCCGACCCACTCGGTCGTCAGCTCGGCGGGGTCGACGCAGAACAGCTTGCGGTTGTAGGGGAGGAAGAAGTGATTCGCGAGGCCCGTCCCGAAGCGCGCCAGGGCCCACTCGGCGAAGCTGGCCTCCGCCGCGGTCGACGCCTGCGGGTCGCCGGAGTCGGCGCCGGCTTCGCGCACCCGCGCCTCGACGAACCCCAGGAGGCAGTCGCGCCGGATCTCGCGCGGCAGGCGGACGGTGTGGATCTGGATGGGATACGGCGTCACGGTCCCCGCCAGTGCGACGCCCGCGCGGCGGCGGTGCCGGCGCAGCGCGCGGCGCACCCCGAGCGCCGCGACCAGTCCCTCGCTCTCGGGGCGGGCGAGGTGGAGCAGGTGGCCGGTGAGGTCGAAGGTGAAGCCGTTCGTGGTCAATGTCCGGCAGGCACCCCCCGGCTCGCCCTCGCGCTCCACCACGAGGGCAACCACGCTGCGCCGCGCCAGGTGCCAGGCGGCGGAAAGGCCCGTGAGGCCCGCTCCGACGATGACGACGCGCATCACCCCGGCGTCTCCATCCGCACCCTCGCCAGCACCACGAGCAGCACGAGGAGGCCGACCGCGTACCCACCGAGGAGCCACAGCCCGATCTGCCAGGGGAACAGCGCTGCGCTCGCGACGCCGATCGCCGCTCCCAGCGCGGCAATGGCGAGGACGGTCGCGACCGTCGGGGCGACGCGGCCGCCGAAGACGTGACACAGGCGCAGCGGGAAGTGGTCGGGGCTCCCGTGCCAGAACGGCTTCCCGGCGCGCGCCCGCAGCACGCTTACGTAGGCGGTGTCGGCGAGGGGCACGGCGAGGATGACCAGCGGCGCCAGGAAGCCGGCCGGGCTGCTGTCGGTCCAGCGAATGGCGATCGCGAGGGTCCCGAGCGTCAGGCCCACCGCCAGCGACCCCGCGTCACCCAGGTAGATCCGCGCGGGGTGAACGTTGAACACGAGGAAGCCGCCCAGCGCGCCGGCGATGGCGAACGCCGCCGCCGCCTCCGGGTACTCGCCGGTCGTCATCGCCATCACCCCGAACGCCACGCCGGCGACGGCGCCGACGCCGGCCGCCAGGCCGTCCATCACGTCGAGCAGGTTGAACGCGTTGCACACGCCGAACAGCCACAGCGCGGCGAGCGGCCAGCGCAACGCGTTCGGCACCTCGACGAGCTCGATGACCGCGCCGCTGCGCAGCAGCACGAACACCGCGATCGCCTGCCCGGCGAGCTTGGCCGCCGGCGTCAGAACGCCGAAGTCGTCCACCAGGCCGACCAACAGCGTCAGCGTCCCCGCGAGGAGCAGGCCGAGCAGGAGCCCGTTGAACGCCAGAACCATGCCCAGCGCCACCAGGTAGGCGAGGAACACCGCGAGTCCACCGAGGTAGGGCACCGGATCCGTCTGCCGTTTGAGGCGGCCGTCCGGCCGATCCACGATCCCGAAACGCAGCGCCGCCTGGCGGGCCAGCGGCGTGAAGTACAGGCCGAGCAGCAGCGCCAGCACGAACGCCGCCGGGATCAGCGCCGGGCTCACAGCAGGCGTCCCAGCCGCCGGCGCGGGAGCCTGCCGCGCTGGCGGGCCGCGCGGCGCACGCGCGGTAGCGCACGGCGCAGAGCGGGGAGGAGGCGGGGGTCTCGCACGGCGAGCCAGCTCAGCATCAGGATCTCACCCGGCAAAAGTACGGGCAAGCGCACGAGGAAATCAACCGCGTGCAGGTTTCGTAACAGCGTGGCCCACCGGTTCGCCACCACCGCGGCGGCGAGCTCGGGCGGCCGGCGGAAGATCAGGCGTCCTGCACCCGGCTCCGCCGTCGCCGCACGGCGATGGACCGCGACCGCGCGCGGCTCGTAGACGATGCGCCACCCCGCGTTGCGGACCCGCCAGCCGAGGTCGAGGTCCTCCCAGAAGGCGAAGTAGTCGCTCGGAAAGACCTCCCCGTCGACGGCCGCCGCCGCCAGCGCCGCGCGCCGGTACACCATCCCCGCCCCGCAGGCCGCCAGAACGTCGCCTCGCGACTGGTAGGCGCCGGCCGCCGGCTCCCCGTACCCGCGGTCGCGCACCCGCAGCAGGAATGGGGTCAGGAGTTGGCCGCAGGAGTCGAGCGTCGTCCCGTCGGCGCGCACCAGCCGCCCCGCGACCCCGCCGACGTCCCCCTCCGCGGCGAGCAGCGCCGCGCACACGGCGAGGAACTCGCTCGCGGGAAAGCAGTCGGGGTTGAAGAAGCCCACCGGGTCGACGCCCGGGCCGAGGAGGTCGAGGCCGGCGGCGCAGCCCCCCGCGTACCCCGCGTTGCGCGGCAGGGGCAGCCCGCGCACGCCCGGCGGCGGGCTCTCGGCCAGCCGGCGTGTACCGTCGCTCGAGGCGCAGTCCACCAGCACGACCTCGACCGGCACGGTCTGCGCGCGCAGCGCGTCCAGACAGGCCGGCAGGTCCGCGCCGCCGTTGAAGTTCACGATGACCGCCCCGGCTCTCACCCGCCCCCCACCTCCCGCCACAGCTCGAGATGGCGGCGCGCCACGTCGCTCCAGGCGAAGCGCGCCGCGAGGCACGGACCGCCGGCCCGCAGGCGTGCCGCACGTCCGGAGTCCTCGACAACGCGTGTCACCGCCTCCGCGAGCGCCTCGCCGTCGCCGCTCGCGAACAGCTCCACCGCCGGTGCGAAGTGCTCCCGGTGCACCGCGATGTCGGAGGCGACGGCGGCGGCGCCGCTTGCCAGAGCCTCGAGCAAGGGCAGGTCGAACCCCTCCCCGCGCGAGGGCGCGAGGGTCGCGGCCGCACCCGCGTAGAGCGCCGGCAGCTCGCCATCCGCCACCCACCCCAGCGTTCGCACCCACTCCGGGGCGTCGGCCAGCGCCGCGACCCGCGCGCGCGTCTCGCCGACCAGGACCAGCTCGAGGTCGGGGTGGCGCTCGCGGAGCAGGCGGGCGGCCAGGAGCGAGAGGTCGACGCCGCGGCGTGGCTCGAGCGCCCCGACCTGCAGCAGGTACGGCCGGTGCAGCGCGTAGCGCGCCCTGGTCTCGGCGATCCGCTCGCGGCCCGGCGGCGAGAACACCGCCGCGTCGACGCCGTACCCCGTCAGGCGGATGCGGGAGCGGGGAACGCGGCACCGCTCGGCGATCGCGTCGGCCACGCACCGCGACCCGGTGACCACCGCCGCGGCCCGGCGAGCCCCCCCGGGGATGAGGACCCGGAGCGGGTTGACGAGCGCGCGCGGGAACCACTCCGGGTGCTCGAGCACCAGCACGTCGTGGATCGCCACCGTCACCGGGCAGCGCGGCCTGAGGGGCGGGTAGTAGAACGGGAAGTGGAACACCGCGAAGCCGCGTCCCGAGGCGCGCTGCAGGCTCCACAGCACCCACGGGAGCGTGCGGCGCGGCGCCCGCGGCGTCACCACCTCGATCGCCAGGTCGGGGTGCGGCAGCGCCGCGCAGCCGCCGAGCAGCCCGTCGAGGTACCTGGCCACGCCGGCCCGCCGCCCGACGCCGGGCTTGCCGTCAATCCCGACGCGCATCGCCGAGCCTCCCTGACCCGAGGTGGGCGACCGCCTGGGCAAGGCCCGCGGGGACCGCACGGTCGTGCAGCAGGCTTGAGAGCAGCCGCAAGGGGAGCCAGCCGAGGTGCGCGAGCCACCGCCACCCCCGCAGATGTTTCCAGGTCACGAGCAGGCGGTTGCGCTCGTAGACGACCCGCCGGCGCCTCTCTGGTTCTCCTCCGATGGTGGCGCCGTGACCGTGGGACACGCTGACGCCGGCCAGGGCGACGGTTGCCCCCACCCGTTCGCGGAGGCGGAGGGAGAGATCGAGGTCCTCCCAGAAGTACGGAGCGAGGCGCTCGTCGAACCCGCCGAGGCGCAGGAAGTCCGCGCGCCGCACCGCCAGGGCCGCACCGCACAGATACGGGACGGGGACGGCACCGTCGCCCGCCAGCGCCCCCTGGCGGGACTCCAGGACGCCATGGTGCCAGCCGAGCGTCGTCCCGCTCTCGCTGCGCGCGAGCGCCTCCGAGACCACGTCCGGCCCCACCGCTGCGACCCCGGGGCGCCTGAGCTCGTCCGCGAGGCGCTCCAGCACGCCGGCGCCGAGCCGCACGTCGTCGTTGAGGAACAGCAGCAGCCGTCCGCGCGCCTCGTGCGCCCCGTGGTTGCACGCGGGGGCGAACCCACCGGGTCCCGGGTGGGCCACCACCCGACAGCGCGGGTCCAGGCCGGGCGCCACCGACACGTCGCAGCGGTCGGCGACGATCACGGCCTCGTCGTCGGCGGCCATCGCGAGCAGCAGAGGGGGAAGCGTCGCGCCCAGGTTCTTCCAGCCCATGCGCGTCGGGATGACCACGGAAAAACGCGTCCCGGCGGTGGCATCATAGGAGCCGTGCGCATCGGCCTCGACGCGAGGGCCGCCTTTCTCGACCCCCACCGCGGCTTCGGCCGCGTGACGCGTTGCCTCGCCGACGCGCTCCTCCGGCTCCACCCCGGCGAGGTCGTGCTGTTCGTCCCTCAAGGCGCTTGCATCCCTCAACCATGGTACCCGCTCGCCGCGCGGATCGTCGCCCTGCGCCGGCCACGGCGGGGCGCGTTCCTGTTCGACGGACCCGCCTGGCGCTGGACGCTCGCCCGGGCCCCGGTGGACGTGCTCCATCTTCCGGCCTGGACCGTACCCCGGCGACTGCCTGTGCCCGTGGTGGGCACCTTCCACGACGCGACTCCGTTCCGGTACGCCTCGCCGCCGGAGGCGTGGCGGAGGCACAGGGCGCGGCGGGCCATTCGCTCGCTCGCCCGCGCCGACGGAATCCACGCGGTATCGCACTTCGCCGCCTCCCAGCTCCTCGCGACCCTCGACGTACCGGCCGCCAAAATCTCGGTCGTCCACCTCGGGGTCGCGGCCCCGTTCACGCCCGCCCCGACGCCCGAACCGCCCGGCCATCTGCTGTTCGTCGGAGGGGGGGACCCGCACAAGAACCTCGAGCTCCTCGTCGCGGCCCTCTCGGACCCCGAGGCCGGTGCGCTCCCGCCGCTCGCGGTCGCGGGCGCCGTGGCCGGCGATCCACGCCTGGCACGCCTCATCGCTGCGGGGCGCGTTCGCACGGTAGGCGGGGCGGACGACGAAGCGCTCGCCGTCCTCTACCGGCGATCGCTCGCGCTGCTCCTGCCGTCCCGGAACGAGGGCTTCGGGCTGCCGGCGCTGGAGGCGATGGCGTGCGGCTGCCCGGTGGTGGCGGCCAAGGTGGGGGCGCTGCCCGAGGTCTGCGGGGAGGCCGCCGTGCTGCTCGACCCCGACGACCCCACGGCCTGGCGGCAGACGCTGCTGGCGCTCCAGCGGGAGCCGGAGAGGCGCGCGGTGTTGATCCGTGCCGGGCTGAAGCGCGCGCGGGAGTTCACCTGGGAGCGCACCGCCCGCGGACTGGCGACGGTCTACCTGGCCGCGACCCGCGCGGAGAGTACCTTCAGCTGAGCCCGCAGGACGCGGTCACGTTTCTCGACGGCGGCGCGGTAGTCTCCCGGATACGCGGCGAAAGGGTCGCTCCTGGTGCGCAGCGCCCACAGCAGGCGCAGGTTGGCGAGCCAGGACCCGTCGCGGTCGAGCAGCCGCCCCGAACGGTACTCGACCTCCGGGAAGTCGTCCACGTGTGCGAGGGTGTCGCCGACCAGGGCCGCCACCTCCCGCGGCCCGAGCAGCAGCATCGCCGCGAGGTCCGCCGGAGCGCGCACCCCGGCCTCGGCGAGGGTGGCGGCCAGCCCGGGAGCGGCGAGCTCGTCCCATGAGAGGCGAACCGGGCCCGACTCGCGCGAGCCGGTCACGACCGTGAACTCGTTGAGCACCACGGGGTCGTACCAGATGCAGGTGGACGGGAAGACCTCGTGGAAGGCGCGCACGATCGCCAGGTACGACTCCTCGGTGAGCGAGTACAGCGGCAGCCACATCGAGACCACCCCGCCACGACGCAGATGGGCGGCACATAGCTCGAAGTACTCGCGCGTGTAGAGGGTCGAGTTGCCCGCGTACACCGGGTGGATGGAGTCGGAGAGGATCGCGTCGTACGAGTCGCGCGTGGCGAGCAGCACGTTGCGCCCGTCGTTGAGCACCACCCGGACGCGCGGGTCGTGGAGCACGCCGTGGTTGACGTCCCCGAACACCTCATCGGAGATCGACAGCACCTCGGGCGAAATCTCCGCCACGACGATCTCCCGGACCGGGTGCTGCGCCACCGCCCACGCGGTTCCTCCGGAGCCGAAGCCGATGTGGAGGACGCTCTCGGCGTGACCGTGGAGAAGCAGGGGAAGATGCCCCTGCAGCCGCTGGATCGCGCGCAGCTCCGGCGAGGTGCCCGCGACGTTGACGCCGTTGAGCTCGAGCGAGCGCCACGTCCCGCGCGCGTCCGAGATCCGCCGCACCACGACGGTGGCCGACGCGCTCTCGCGCAGGTTCTCCAGCACGCCCTCGCCGACGACCGCGGCGCCCCGGAGGATGGCGCCCCGGGGGACGAGAAGCGCCTCCGCCAGCGCCGCGGCGGCGAGCGCCGCACCACCGGTGCGCATGGCGCGGGACGAGGCGAGCGCGGCCCCGGCCAGTGCGCTCGCCGCCGCGAGGAGGAGGAGAAGGTTCTGGCTCCCCACCAGCGGGACGAGCGCCAGCGGTCCGAGGAGGGAGCCGGCGATGGCACCGAGCGTGTTCGACGCCGCCACCACCCCGGTGCGGGCGCCCGCGGGCAGCGCGGAGGGGTACGCCGCCACCGAGAGCGGGAAGGTGGCGCCGAACGCCATCGTCGGGAGGAGGATCAACGCCGCGACCGCCAGCGCGAGCCCCACCTCGAGACCCGCGAAGCCGTGCAGCCGCACATGGCTCGCGATCCACCCGAGGAGGTCGCCGAAGTGGGCCAGCAGGGGAATCTGGAGCGCCAGCACGACCGCCAGCACCATCTGGCAGGCGGCGAGAGCCCGGCGTGGGGGCCACCGCACGGCCCGGAGGAGGGCGGCGCCGCCCGCGATGCCCGCCAGATAGACGGCCAGTATGAGGGCAAAGGCGTACACCCGCGACCCCAGGTGGAGCAGCAGGACGCGGGTCCACACCAACTCGCACGCCAGAGCCACGAATCCGAAGAACGCCGGGTAGAGGAGCCAGCCCCGAACCGGCGCGCGGGCCGAGCGCTCCGGGACGGCGCCGGCCGCCGGCACCAGGCGCTCGAGCGGCCAGGCGAGCGCGGCGACGAGCAGGCCGAGGCTCGCGAATCCTGCCAGCGTGCCCCGCTCGCCGAGTTGCGGAAGGGCGAGGAAGCCGGACAGCACGACGCCCGCCACCGCGCCGGCCGTGTTGGCCGCGTAGAGCCTGCCGACCCGCCACGCGAGCGCGTCGCCGTGGCCGACCCGCGCCACCAGCAGCGGCAGCGTGGCTCCCATCGCCACGGTGGGCAACGCCAGGAACGCCCAGGTGAGCGCGAACCTGGCCGCCAGGGGAAGGCCCCACCCCGCGAGGGGCTCGGGCCCGAGGTGCGCCGCCACGCGCTGGAGTAGCGCCAGTGCCGGGGCCGTCGCCAGGGCCACGAGCGCGGCGGCCGCCTCGGCCGCCGCGTAGAACCGCAGGTGCGCGCGTACGCGGTGGGCGAGGCGTGCCACCAGCGCGTTGCCGGCCGCCATGCCTCCCATGTACGCCGCGACGACCGCCACGGCCGCCCACAACGAGTTCCCGACGACCAGGCCCAGGGCACGCACCCACACGACCTCGTAGGCGAGCGCGACCATCCCGGACACGAAGAACAGGGCCGTCACCAACGGCGCCACGCCAGCACCCCGAGTACGCACAGGCTCACCGCGGAGACCACCGCACCGCTGGCCAACCCCGGGGGGCGGTACCGCGCGGTGACGTCGTGCTCCCCCGCCGGAACCTCGACACCGTGCAGGATCCCCGGGCCGGGGACGGACGCGGCGGGCTGGCCGTCCACCCGGAGCCGCCACCCGGGATCGGGGGTCTCCAGCCACAGCAGCACTCCCCGCGGGGCCGCGACCCGCACCCGCCACCGCCTCTCATCGTCGCGACCGCTCGCGGCCAGCACCTCCCCGCACGTCCGTAGCTCCTCTCCCGGGGCCGGCATCGCGCACACGACCGAGGATTCCGGCCACGCCTGCGGGTTCCCGTAGACCGTGAGCGCCCCCTCGTGACAGAGGACGGGAAACCCGGAGACCTGGTGCTGGGCGACCACGCGGTCGGCGCCCAGGGCGTCCAGCCACCAGCGCCCCGACGGTCCGCGGTCGGCCTCGGCGAGGTGGGCCTCCAGCGACCGCGCCTCGAGGGGCGCAAAGCTCCTCGCCATCTTCCTGCCGTCCAGCAGCGCCGTGTATCCCCACCCGAGCGCGACGAAACGGCGATCGCGGTCGCGCCCGATCCAGGAGAACTGGTCCCAGGACGGCTGCACCACGTAGATCCGGCGGGCGGTCGCCTGGACCTCGGCGCACGACGGACGCTGCACGGAGGGCGCCCGCCCCAGCTCGAGCCCCCGGACCCCGAGCGGCGCGACCGCGGCCGCCCCCATCAGCGCCGCGGGAGCGGCGAGCACGGGGGTCAGCACCGCCGCGGCCGAAGCGCTCCCCGCCACCACCGCCCACGGGGCACCGCCAAGGAGCACACCGGCGAGGGAAGCCGCGGCAGCGAGGCTGCCCGCGACCCACATCGGCAATCGTCGTTGGCCCACCGCGGCCGCCGCCGCCGGCGCGAGCGCGACGATCGCCGGGAAGAGGAGGCGACCCGGGTAGCGGACCAGGCCCTGGGTGGCGAGGTTCCAGAGGTTGAGCCCCCACGGAAAGCACGGCACGACGCTGAGCACGACCAGCACCAGGCCGACGATCGCCAGCGTGCGCACCGCGGCGCGGCGGTCGCCCACGGCCGCGACACCCAGCGCCAGCACCCACAGCGGCACCGCGAGGTCGGCCACGAAGCGGCTGCCTATGCGTTCCGGGAGCGGAGCGCCGGGCACCGCCATCGCCACCAGCTCCCCCGGCAGCACCACGCCGGCCATCACCTCGCGCGGGTCCTCGGGGCGACCCCGGTTCCCCCCTCGCACCCACGAGGCGAACGGCGCCGCCTGCGCTGCCACCAGGCCCGCGGCCAGCGCCAGCGCGGCGATCGTGCGGCGCCGGGGCGCGAGGGCGAGCGCCACCCCCCCGGCGATAACCGTGAGCTGCGGCTCGGCGGCCAGGTAGCACGCGGCCGTCACGCCGGCGAGCAACGCGCCCCGACCCTCGAGCGCCGCCCACCAGACCCAGGGGACCCAGGCCAGCGCGTCCAGGTTGTTGAGCACGCCCGCCGCGCCCAGCACCGGACCCGAGAAGGCGGCGCCCCACGCGGCCGCGACCCCGAGCCAACCCGAGGCTCCGAGCCGACCCGCCAGCAGCGCGCAACCCACCCCAAGGAGCGCCAGGTGCAGGCCGGCCTCGACGCCCGCGGCCGTGGCCGGCGGGAGCACGGCGGCCAGCCACGCTGGGGGGTAGAGCAACGCGCTCTGCGGGTTGGCGAAGAACGGCTCGCCGCACCCCACGTCGGGGTTCCAGAACGGCCCGCGGGCGCCGATGAGGACCTCGGCGGTGCGCGCACGCAGGGGCACGAAGTAGCTCGGCAGGTCGCGGCCCGAGGGGACCAGGCCCGCGAGCGACACCAGCGCCAGCAGGACCCCGGGCAGGGCCGCGAGCGCGAGGCGCCCCGCCGGCCTCACCGGCGCTCCCCTGTCGCGCTGGCGAGTCGGGCGACCGTCGCCGGATCCGCCCACGCGAGCGCACGCTCGTAGTCGCTCACGAACGCCGCCCGCGGCGCCCGCCGCGCGGCGTCCTCGGCGCGTCCGAGCGCTTCCCGGGCCGTCCCCATCTCGCCCCGGGCGAGGTGGAGAATCGCGCTCTCCAGCCACGCCGAGACGAAGTTCGGCTCGAGCTGCAGGGCCGCAGCGAGGGCGCGCCGCGCGCCGACCGCGTCGCCGGTGGCGCGCCGGGCCTGCGCCTCCCCGAGGGCCGCCCATGCGTCGAGCGGGTTGACGAGGCGAGCGCGCGCGAACGCCTCGACCGCGGCCTCCGCGAGCCCCGCGTCGCCGAGCAGGGTCGCACGCCGAAGGCGGATCCCGCCGAGCGTCCGCCACGCCACCCCGAGGCGCGGGCGGGCCGCGCACGACCGCCACGCTTCGGCCTCGGCGGCCGCCAGCGCCGAGTCGTCGTTGGGGGCGGCGCGCAGCGCCGCCTCGGCACGGTCCGCCAGGGCCACGGGCGAGGGACCGGCACCCCAGTCGCGCGACCCGAGCACCGCGGCCGTCGCGACCACGAGCGCCGTCACAGCCGCCGCCGCCGGCAGGGAGAGCGTCCCGCGCCACGGCCGGGGGCGCGGCAGCACCCCGCCGATCGCCAGCGCCACCACCCAGGCGAGGGCGGGAAACATGAGCTGCGAGTTGAACCCGGACGTGACCGTCACGCCGGCCACCAGCCCCCAGCCGTGCGCGTCGCCCGGTGCCAGACAACGGACGACGCTGCACACCAAGGCCGCAAGCAGCACCACTCCGGGGAGCCCGAGCGTCGCGGCCAGCTGGAGGAAGTCGCTCTCCGCCACGTCGGGGAGGCGAGCGAGGCGCGCGAACTCGCCGTCACGGGGGAAGTTGTGGGGAAGCGCCGCGTCCTCGTAGCCACCCGGCCCGCCTCCCAGCGGGAGCTCGGCGGCGGCCGTTCGCAGGCCGACGGCCCAGATTCGGACGCGCTCATAGCGAAGCGGATCGCGATCGGTGGCGAGTCGCATGCCGAGCCCGGCGACCGCCAGCAGAACCAGCGGCAGCACGACCGCCCATCGCCGACGACCGCCCATCCCCACGAGCGCCCACGCGGCTGCCACCGCCAGGACACCCACCAGCCCCGCCCGCGACCCGGAGGCTGCGATTCCCGCGGCGGCGCCCGCGACCATGAGGCCGCGCGCGAGCAGCGGCGCGCGGAGGAAAGGGGCGAGCGCCAGGGCCACTAACGCCAGCGTCGCCGCGAGGTTCGGGTTGCCGAGCGGGCCCGCCGGCCGGCCGGCGCGCGCCAGGCGCTCGGCGATCAGCCACACCGCCGCGGCCATCCCCGCAGCGACCGCGGCGAGACGCCCCCACGCCGCGCCCCGTGGCGACGCCGTCACGACCAGCACGGCGAGCGCCACCACTCCCGCGGCCACCACACGGGCAGCGTCCCACACCGCAACCGGGCGCAGCGCGGCGTCGATCGCGGTCCACGCCAGAAGGGCCGCGAACCACGCGCGTGGCCCGCCGGCGAGTGCGCGCGCGCCCCCACTGGCGAGGACCAGAACGCCGATCACAACCGCGGTCCCGGCCGCGATCACCGCCGCGCCCCACCACGCCGCCGGGGCCACCACCCAGGTCACCGCAAGTGGGACGAGAACGACCGGCAGGTATCTCGTCAGCGGGCGGCGCACGTCGCCTCCAGCTCCACGAGGTCGCGGCGCCACGGGGCGCGCCGGCACGCCTCGCGGGCCCACGTGCGCGCTTCCCCCGGCCGCCCCTGGGCGAGGAGGAGGTGCACCCGGGCTTCGGCCCAGCTCGCGGAGCGCGGCATCACCCAGGCGCGAGCCGCGAGGCCGGCGTCGAGCGAGGCGAGAACCGCGGGCGCGGCTCCGCGCCGGAGTGCCGACGCAGCGACGCGCTCCAGCGGTGTGACGGCCCAGGGGGTCCAGCGGGCGGCGGCCATCGCGCGCTCCCAGGGCGGACCCGATCGGGAGACGAGCGCCATCTCGGCTTCGCCCCGCCACGCGAGCGCGGCGAGCATGGCACCGCCCGCGGCCACCGCCAGCAGCACAACCCCCCTTGCCGGGCGCGCGGGGGGTGGGCATACGCGGCCGGCGAGGGTGCCCGCGAGGACCGTCCACGGGAGCAGCACCTCCGGTGCGTAGGCGGAGAAGTCCACCAGGTTGTGGAGCGGGATCGCCGCCACTGCCAGGGCGAGGCCGGGGTACGCCGGGTACCCACGGCGGACGAGGCGCTGGAGGCCCCAGACCCCGGCGCCGAGGAGCACCACCCCTGCCGCCCCGAACTCGGCCAGCAGCTGCAGGTAGGTGTTGTGCGCGTACGGTGTGATGTTGGCGGCCGCGGTCGGCGAGATCAGCCCCGCCTGGCCCACGCCCCCGAGGCCGACCCCGAGCCACGGGTGGTGGGCGAACACCCAGGCGGCGGTGCGCCAGTTCACCCAGCGCAGGCGCAGCGGCTCGAGGGTGCCGAGATCGGCGCGGGTCGCCGCGATGCCGCCCGCGACCACGATGACGCCCGCGACCAGCCACCAGATCCGGCGCCCCCGGCCGCGCAGGAGCAGTGGGAGCAGGAGCAGCGCGCCGATCAGCGGTGCCGCCAGGGAGCGGGTGAGCACGGCCGCCCCCGCGAGCAGGAGGAACCCCGCGCCCCACCCCATCCTGGCCCAGCGGGTCGCCCGCCACCCTCGCTCCACGAGGAGCGGCGTCACCAGCAGCATCAGCGCGGCGAAGTGGCCGGGCAGCGCGGAGGTGCCGAACACCCGCCCGCCGGAGAGGCGGGCCGCGGCGGCCGCCTGCCAGCCCGGGGGAAACGAGTCCAGGGAGGCACGCGCCCGGTCGAGCCCGCCGAACGCCTGGCCGAGCGCGACCAGCGCGGTGAGTGCCACCCCCACCGCGAGCGCGGCGACGGCCCTGTCGTCGAGGTGCGCCCGGCGCGCGAGTGCGAAGAGCAACGCCGCGAGGAGCGCGAGCAGCGAGTGCCGAAACGCCAGCTCGTGGTCGGCGGCGACGGTCCACGACAGGAGGAGGAGCACCGACCCCGCGAGCAGCCACCGGCGGTCCAGCAGGGCACGAGATCCCGGGGGGAGAACGACGATCGCGGCGAGCACGACCACCCACAGCAGGGGCATGAAGCCGGCGAATCGCGCCGCGAGCCAGGCGGCCGCCACCGCGGCGAGCGTCACGAGTGCCGACAGCCACCTCGCAGGCATCGTTTGAGTCTAGCGTGGATCACGCACCGCGACGGCGGCATTCGCCAACGGCCTCGCACAAGAAAAAACCCGGGGGGACTGCTCCCCCCGGGGCGTGCTGCGAGGTTCTACGGTCAGTTGGTCTGCATGCCTTCCGGCCACTGGTAGAACTGGCCGTCCGCGAAGACGATGTCGTCGGTGAAGTCGGTCTTCGCCCCTGCCGTCCACGTGCCGGCGGCAGCACCCTTGGCCACCGAGTAGACCGTGTAGCTGGTTCCGGCGGCGCTCTGATTGATGAACATCGCCTGGTTCCACCCGTCGTTGATCGGCAGCCTCTTGATGAACGTCGGGCTCAGGTATGGGGCCAGGACAACGATGCCGCCGGAACCGAGCTTGGGGTAGAAGTTGAAGTCCACCGAGTACGCCTCGAGCGCGGTGCCGATGCTGCGCAGGTCGGCCATCGTCCTCTTCTGCCGGCCGCGGTTGATCGCGTTCAGCAGGTTCGGGATGGCAATGGCCGCGATGATGCCGATGATCGCGACCACGATCAGCAGCTCGATCAGCGTGAAGCCCCTCTGTTTTCTCATACGCTCCTCCTTTTCCGAAAGCGTTTTGAGCAAGTTCTGTGCCACGCTCGGTTCTAGCCGCACAACCTCCGAGTGACGCGGGACGTCATCGCGCCACCCCCGGATGCCAGCCTGCGGCACCGGCGTGGAAGGGCGGGTCTCATCTCGTCTGCATCCCGTCCGGCCACTGGATGAAGACGCCGTTGGAGACCAGGATGTCGGCCGAGAAGGAGGTCGTGGACCCGAGCGGCGGGCTCGGCTGCGGCGTGCCGTCGCCCCCGAAGCTGGCCACGGTGTAGCTGTGCCCCTCACCCTGGTAGGTGAGGGGCCGCTGCCAACCGTCGTTGCTGGGTAACAGGCGCAGGTAGGTCGGCACCAGGTGGGGCCGCAGCTGGGCGACCGTCCCGGAGGGGAGCTGGGGCACGAAAGCGAAGTCAGTGCCGTAGCTCGAGACCGCGATCATCACCGAGCGCATGTCCGCCATGGTGCGGCGCTGCCGCGCCCGCTCGGTGGCGTTGGTCAGGGCGGGGACCGCGATCGCCGCCAGTATGGCGATGATCGCCACCACGATCAGCAGCTCCACCAGCGTGAACCCCCGACTCGCACGCGGCATGGCAGCCAGGGCGATGCAAGAGCTGCACCACTTTCCAGCGGTTGAGACTGCTCCCAAAGATGCGGTTCCGCGCTTCGGGTGGCACGGCCCCGCTCCGGTGGGGCGCGACCCGTCCGGGTAGACTCGTGGGGTGGCACGAGGCGCGCGAGCCCCGGTGGCGGTCATGGCCGTGCTCTGGGCGTTGCTCTACCTCCCCGCCCTGATCGCCGGGCGGACGCTCCCCGCGCGCGACGTCGCGACCACGCAGATCCCGTGGCGGACGGTGTGGCGCCAGCAGGTGCTCGCCGGGTCCCCGCCGCTGTGGGACCCGTACTCCAACGGCGGCCGTCCCCTGCTCGCCAACCCCAACGCCATGGCGGCCTACCCGGGCACGCTCCTCTTCCTGCTCGCGGCACCCGAAGAGGCGGCCGCCTGGCACGTCGCGCTCCACCACCTGCTGCTGCTTCTCGGCTGCTACGCGCTCGCCCGCCGCAGCGGCGCCGCGCCGGGCGCCGCCGCGGTGGCCGCCGGTGCCGTCGGCACCTGTGGGGTGGCCTGGTCCGCCGTCACCTTCCTGAACTTCCAGGCCTCGCTCGCCTGGGGCGTGTGGGCGCTCGCCACCGCGGTACCCCCGCCAGAGAGCCGGGGCGCCGCCCTGCGGCGCGCCCTGGCGGGGGGCGCGCTGGTGGGGCTGTCGTTCCTTGGCGGCGAGCCGGTCACCGCGGGGTTCGCCGCTCTCGTTTGGGTGGTGGTGGCGCTGTCCACCTGGAGGCCGACGCCCATCGCTGCGCCGGTTGTCATGCTCGCCGCGGCGGCGGCACTGGCCGCGCCCGTGCTGGTGCCGCTGCTTGTCATCTACCCGGACACGGTCCGCGGTGCCATGATCCCCGCTCTCGGTGCCCTGAGCGCCGACGCCCTGGCGCCCCGGCGGTTTCCCGAACTGCTCTTCCCCAACCTGCTGGGGTCGCCGTTGGGCGACCTGCGAACCGGGTTCTGGGCGGCGCCCTCCTTCCCGTGGCAGCGTTACTACCCCGTCATCTTCATCGGGATGGTGCCTCTGCTCTGTCTGCCTTTCGCGCGCAGGGCACGGCGGGGCCTTGGCCCCTGGTGGGCAGTCGCGGCCGCCGGCGTGGCGGCCGCCTTCGTCCTCTCGCTGCCGGCCGTGGCGAGGAGCGCGCAGGGCGTGCCGTTCCTCGGCGCGGCCCGCTACGCGATCAAGTTCCTGACGCTCGCGGTGTTCGCGCTCCCGCCGCTGGTGGCCGCCGGGTGGGAAGGCCTGGCGGCGGGCTGGCAGAGCGGCGGACGGCGAGCGGTGCGCGGCGCCGCCGTCGCGGTGCTCCTGCTCGCCCCGGCGGCCCTCGCCCCCCACCTCCTCCTGCGCCCCGTGCTCGCGGCCGTCTACCCGGCGTCCGCCACCTCGCTCGCAGCGGTGCCGGATGCCGCGCTGCGACGCGCGGGGCTCACCGACTGGGGGGCGCTCCTCCTCCCCGCAGCGGCGCTCGCCGCCGCCGGGCCGATCCCCTGGGTGGCGGCGGCGGCCGGAATCACCGCCAACACCCTCGCCGGCTCGGGCGCTTTGCTGTTCGCCGACGCGGGCGCGTGGGCCGCGCCGCCGCCGGCGCGCGCAGCGCTGCCGCCACGCCCGGTGGTGGCGGTGCTGCAGGCACCGCTGGTGGAGGGGCGGGTCACCACTCTCCCTGCGCTCGAGAGGTACTGGGGCCCGCACCGCGCCCTGCTGCCCGAATCCGGCACCCGCTGGGGCGTCGCCTACGTCCTCACCCGCGGACCCGACGGCCTCGAGCCGGTGCGACAGGAGCTCCTCGCCGCGACCACCGTGCACATGGCGATCGAGGAGCGCGCGCGCCTCGCTCGCGCCCTCGGGGCGACCGCGGTGGTCGCCCAAGCCCCGCTCCTCGGCTGGCGCGGCGTCGCGGTCGACGGTCTCTGGGTGGGCGAGGTCCCGCAGCCGTCCCCTCCGGCCTACCTCGCCCGACGCCTCTTACCCGCCGAAGGGATGCTCACGGCGGCGACGACGATGGCGGCGGAGAGCTTCCGCGCCGGCGAGGACGCGGCCGTCGCCGGCAGTGGGGGGGTGCGTGCCGCCGCGGGAGGGACGGTCGTCGAGATCGGCGGCCCGCCCCACCGGAGATCGTTCGACGTCACCGCGGACGGGTCCGGCCTGCTCGTCGTGCAGCAGAGCTTCCTGCGCTGCTGGCGGGCGCGCGTCGACGGTCGAGCCGCGCCGGTGGAGGCCGTCAACGCCGTCAGCATCGGCGTGCGGGTCCCGCCGGGACGCCACCGGGTGGTCGTCTTCCTCGACCCGACACCTTACCGGTTGGGGCTGGCGGGGCCGCTCCTGTTCGCGCTCGCGGCGGGGCTCACCCTGCGGGCGGGGACATCGCGGGGCCGCGCGGGCACCAGCGGTGAGCGGGGGCGTAGCACCCCGGCCAGCCCACCGGCGCGCTGACCGTGAACGAGGTCACCTCGCAGGCGTAGTCGAACGCGAGCCCCGCGCTGGTGTGGACGGCGGCATCGAGTACGTAGCGACCGGGGGCGAGCTCGAGGTTGGGGAACTCGAGGCGGATCTCGCCATCGCCCGCGAGGTTCCCGGAACGCCAGCCGTCGAGCTCAGTATTGGAGCCGAAGACGTGGGTGCCGTCCTCGCGGCGGATCGCCACGCCGAAGACGAAGTCCTCCTGCGCCGTACGCGCCGAGTAGACGATGCGCACCGCCGCCGGCTCGCCGCTCGAGAGCAGCCGCACCGGCCGCCCGGAGCCGTCGAGCACCTCGACGGCGTCCAGCCGCACCGCCCCGTTCCCCCACCGCCTCCC
>Ga0316628_100001306_pt1 | contig 17466 bp, 14 predicted proteins | sample OWC_Aug_M2_C1_D5_FD_207648 | JGI IMG/M metagenome (GOLD analysis project Ga0316628, IMG submission 207648) | Wetland soil microbial communities from Old Woman Creek delta, Ohio, United States - OWC_Aug_M2_C1_D5_C | ecosystem: Environmental > Terrestrial > Soil > Wetlands | place: USA: Ohio... | reverse complement strand
TGATAGACGCGCCCGTCCAGGATGGCCTCGCTGCGCAGGAATCGGAAGGTGTTGCTCAGCCGCCGGGCCTGGGTGTTCAGCTCCATGCCGGTTTTGGAGCGCAGGCGCGGAATGGCCAGGGCGAGGACGATCGAGAGGATGAGCAGGACGAGCGTGATCTCGATGAGGGTGAAGCCCGCCGCTCGACCACGACGCAGGAGCGCAGGGGCACTAGTCCTCTCGGCTGTCGATGTCGGCATTCTTGCCTTCGCCGCCCTCCTGGCCGTCTGCTCCGTAGGACTTGACGATGATGTTCTGCCCGTCGCTGAAGTAGACGTAGCGGTGATCCCAGGGGTCGAGCGGCACCTTGTCGAGGTATCCTTCCGGGCTGAACTTGCGGCAGGCCGCACCCCCACCCGCCACCAGCGCCTCCAGGCCTTGGCCGGTGCTGGGATAGAAACCGCAGTCGAGCTTGAACAGATGCAGAGCTTCCTCGATCGCCTTGATGTCGACCTTGGCTTTGACAGCCCGGGCCTCGTCGCTCTTGCCGATGATCTTGGGAACCACCAGGGTCGCCAGCAGCCCCAGGATGAAGACCACCACCATGATTTCGATCAGCGTGAATCCATTCTGCGCCTGCAGGCGTTTCATCGTGAACCGTCCTCCTTGAGAAACAACCGAGCTGGGGAAAGCGTAACACCCGGTCTGGGGCACTTCAATGAACGAGATCGTTGAGCTCGAAGATGGGCAGCAGGATCGCCAGCACGATGAACAGCACGATGGCGCCCATGACCAGAATCATCACCGGCTCGAGGATGCTGGTCATGGCGGCGACCGAGGCCTCCACCTCGCTGTCATAGGCATCGGCCGCTCGCGACAGCATCTCCTCGAGCTCGCCGCTCTTCTCCCCGACGGCAACCATGTGCAGCACGAGCGGCGGGAACAGGCCGCTCTTGCGCAAGGGGGGGGCGATGCTCTGACCTTCCCGAATGCTGTTGCGCGCGTTTTCGATCGCCACGCTGAGCACCGCGTTGTTGACGACGTTCTTGACGATGTCGAGCGAGGCGAGCAGCGGGATCCCGCTGCTCAACAGCGTCGACAGAGTGCGCGAGAAGCGCGCCAGCGCCACCTTCTTCACGAGCTTGCCGAAGTACGGGAAGCGCAGCACGTAACCGTCGTAGCGCAACCGCCCCGCCGGCGTGCGCACCGAGACCCGCACGGCGATCACGGCGGCGATCACGCCGCACACCAGAACCCACCAGTACTGCGCCAGGAAATTGCTGAGAGCGAGCAGGATGACGGTCATCAGCGGCAGCGCCGCCTTGGTCTCGGCGAAGATGCGGGTCACCTTCGGCACCACGAAGGCGAGCAGGAAGATCATGATGGTGCCGCCCGCCGACGCCATCAGAATCGGGTAGGTCATGGCGGTCTTGACCTTGCTCCGCAGCTGCGCGGCGCTCTCGGTGTACTCCGCCAGCCGCAGCAGAACGACGTCGAGCGCGCCGCTGGCCTCACCGGCGCGCACCATGTTGACGTAGAGATCCGAGAACACGCGCGGATGATCGCGCAAGGCCTCGGCGAACGCGCGCCCTTCGACCACCTGCTCGCGCACCTGTGACAGCGTTCGCTTCACGCGCGCGTTGTCGATCTGCTCGATCAAGGCGCTCAGACACTCCACCAGGGGCAATCCCGCTCCCACCAGGGTGGAGAGCTGCCGCGTCATCAGGGCGAGATCTTGCGGGGTGATGTGCTCGAAGAGCTGCCCGACATTGAGCTGGAGCCGCGAGGGTTCCGGCTCGGCCGCAGCCACCGCCGTGCGGCGGGCGCGCTCCTCGGCCAGATCGGTCGGGAATACCCCGGTGCGGCGCAGCTTGAGGCGGGCTCCCTTGGGGCTATCGGCATCGATGACCCCGGCGACCGCCTTCCCCTCGTTGGTCAGGCCCTTGTATGCGTAAACGGGCATGCGCTGGACTCTACCGACGACTTCCGTCGGCGAATATTCGTCGACAGGTTATACCAGATCTTCTTGCGTGACGCGCAGGATCTCTTCGATGGTGGTCAGGCCCGCCAGCACCTTCTCGGCTCCGTCCTGGCGCAACGTGTCCATCCCCTTGCCGGTGGCCTCGCGTCGGATCGCGGCGGCGTCGGCGCTCTTCATGATGAGATTGCGGATCTCGTCATCGACGACCAGCAACTCGTGGATCCCGGTACGCCCCCGATAGCCGGTCTGCTTGCACGGCGCACAGCCGGATCCTTGCCGGTAGACCTCGCGCCCGGCGGCCCGGTCCGGTCGCATCCCGAGCTCGCGCAGCTCCTCGATCGTGGGCGTGTAAGGCACGCGGCAGTCCGGGCAGACCCGGCGCACCAAGCGTTGCGCCATGACCGCCATCACCGAGGACGATACCAGAAAGGGCTCTATGCCCATGTCCAAGAGTCGCGTGACGGCGCCAAAGGAGTCGTTGGTGTGGAGCGTGGAGAACACCAGATGGCCAGTCAGGGCGGCCTGGATGGCGATCTCGGCGGTTTCGGTGTCGCGGATCTCACCGACCATGATCACATCGGGGTCCTGCCTCAGGATCGAGCGCAGGCCGCTGGCGAAGGTCAGCTCGATCTTCGGATTGACCTGGATCTGGCCGACGCCGTGCAGCTGGTACTCGACCGGATCCTCGATCGTGATGATGTTCTTGTCGGTGGTGTTGATCTTCGACAACGCCGCGTACAGGGTCGTGGTCTTGCCGCTGCCGGTCGGCCCGGTGACCAGGATGATGCCGTGGCTCTGGCAGATGAGCTTCTCGACCATCTCCAGCTTGTGACCGGTCAGGCCCAGCTCCTCCATCTGCAGCACGGTGGTGGCGCGATCGAGCAGGCGCATCACCACCCGTTCGCCGAAGGAGGTCGGCACGACGGAGACGCGGATGTCAACATCCTTGCCGGCCAGCTTGATGCGGATGCGGCCGTCCTGGGGCAGTCGCTTCTCGGCGATGTTGAGGCCCGCCATGATCTTCACGCGGGAGGTGATCACCGGCTGGAAGCGCTTGGGGGGAGAGATGATGTCGTAGAGAATGCCGTCGATGCGGAAGCGCACCGTAAGATCGCGCTCGAAGGGCTCGATGTGGATGTCGCTGGCGCGGTCCTTGACCGCTTGGAACAGGAGCGAGTTCACCAGCCGGATGATGGGGGCCTCGTCGTCGGACTCGAGCAGATCGCGTGGCTCTTCGAGCTCGGTGGCCAACAGGTCGAGCCGCTCCTCGTCGAGCCCCTCCATCAGCTCGGAAGCGGAGCCCGAGGCGCGATCGTAGGCCCGGTTGATGGCGGCCTCGACCACCGGAGAGGGGGCGACCAGCACGCGGATCGGGCGACGAAGGAGCAGCCGCACATCGTCGATCGGACCGAAGCTCGAGGGATCGGCGGTGGCGATCGTGACCACGCCGCCATCGACTCCGACCGGCAGAAGCTGGTAGCGCTTGGCGAAGTTGATGGGCAGTGAGCTGATCAGCTCGAGGAGCTGGTCGCTCTCCTCCGGCAGCCGCTCGGCGAACGGGAGCCCGTAGTGCTCTGCCAGCGCGTGGGCCCAAGTGCGGCTGTCGATGGCGCCCATCTCCTGCAGCACGTCCCCGAGGCCGCGGCCTTCGCGCAGGCGTTCACGCGCCTTGTCGAGGGTGGCCTCCGAGAGGCCACCGCGCTCGATCAGGAACGCTTCGAGGGATCGTGCTGCAACGGCCATGGTATCAGTCGACCGGCGTCCACGAGCGAACGTTGCGGGACGACGCGTCTTGGAGCTCCCGCCAGTGGAGCAGCTCGTGCGGCTCCGAGCTCACCCGCAACCCCTCCGGGTAAACCGCGCGCGCCTGCTCGGCGTTGCTGAACGTATCGAGGCAGCGGAACAAGGCGCTGTAGGTGTCGCTCTCGAAACGCACGGTCTTGCCGCTCGCGAACAGCGCGCTCAGCTGCGAGTCCGGCGGCAAACTCAGCGGCACCAGGCCGCTCTGGGTGGCCAGGCTCGGGGGGGGTTGGCCCTGCTCCCAGAAAGTCGCCAGCAGGACGTATCGCGGTATCTGCGGCGCTGTCGACAGCGGCTCATCTTCAAGCGCGCCCGGCCCGCGATGGTCGTTCGACTGATCCTGCTGATCCTTCTCGCCGCCCTCGGCCGGGGGCGGCAGCGACTCCCAGGACGGCATGTTGAGCGTGTCGGCACGCTTTTCGGGGATGTGCTGCTCGCTCATGAAGGCCTTCAAGCGATCACGCTGCTCGAGGGAGAGACGGCGCTGATCCATCTCGTTGCGGACGATGTGCGGCGTCAGAAACATCAGAAGGTTGATCTTCTGCCGCGAGGTCGTGGTGCTGCGCACCAGATTGCCGATGACCGGGATGTCGCCGATGAAGGGGATCTGGCTGCGACTGTTGGTGATGTCGTCGGCGATCAGGCCGCCGACGACGACGGTCTGATTCTCGCGCGCGACCACGGTGGTCGTGGCGGACCGAATCGTGGTGGTGGGCCCGAGGGCAATCGCCTGCGCGTCCGACGCGGAAGGGACGACCGCCGACACCTCCTCGAACAGGTTGAGCCGCACGGTGCCGCCCTCCGAGATCTGCGGGGTGATCCGCAGCGTGATGCCGACGTCGCGGCGCTCGATCGTGTTGAACTGGTTGCTGAGGTTGGTCTCGCTGGTCGACCGGCTGGAGACAAAGGGGATGTTCTGGCCAACGACGATCTCGGCCTCCTGGTTGTCGGTCGTCAGCAGGTTCGGCGCCGACAGAATGTTCACGTCACTGTCGTTCTGCAGGGCGGTGAACAACGCCACCTGCGCCGGCACCGTGCTGCCATCGGGCAGCCGCACCGTCTGGTTGCTGGCCGCGGCCAGGAGCAAGCCGGAGATGCCGGCCGGGTTGCTCAGCAAGGGGTTGAGGTTGCCGGTCAGGTTCAAGCGACCCAGACCGACGCCGTTGTTGAAGCCCGTTCCTCCTTGATAGTCGAAGCCCAGGGCGCGCGATTTGTCGAAGCGTACCTCCAGGATGATGGCCTCGATGTAGACCTGCCGGCGCCGGACATCGAGCTTTTCGATCACCTCTTTCAAGGTTTCATAGTCTTGCGGCGCCGAGTTGATGATCAACGAGTTGGTCGACGGGTCGGCGGTGATGCGGATTCCCTCGCCCTCGGCCGACGCCGGCCCCGTGCCGCCGAGGCCCCCCGCGCCGCCAAGCCCCTGCGTGGCACTGAGCGTGCCTCCGCCGAACCCGCTGGATCCACCCAAACGACTTCCCGAGAAACCGCCGCCCAGAGCAGAGCCGGCGGCAAAGCCGCCCAGGGCGCTGCCCCCGAAGCCGCCCCCGAGGGCGCCCCCGATATTCCCTCGATTGAAGCTACTCCCCCCTAAACCACCGCCGCGAAAGCTGGCCGATCTGGAAACGCCGAGCGCCGTCAGACCGCGTCCGATGCCCCCGATGCCGCCCTGGCCGCCACCGATGAGATCGGAAAGGATCGCCACCATCTCGACGGCGTTGGCGTACTTGAGGTAGTAGACGTGAATTCGTCCGGTGCCGATCGGGAGCGGCACATCGAGTCGGACAACCAGGTCCTTGATGCGTCGCATCTCGAGCGGACCGGCGAGCACGATCAGGGTATTGGTTCGCTCGTCGGGAATGATCTTGAACGCGTTGCCCGGTGTGCCTCCCGCGACGACCGCCGCCTGCCCCGGAGCCGCCACCTGGCCCGGACGCGGGCGCAGCGCCCGCGTAGCACGCGGGGCGACGCCCGGCTGGGGTGCCGTCCCGGAGGTGTCGTCCTCTTCCAGCACCTGCGCGAGCGTGGTGGCGATCTCGGTGGCAAAGGCATAGTTGAGGCGGATGACGTCGATGCCACGCTCGTGCCCTTCGACGTCGAGTTCCGAGAGGATGCGAACCAGTCGCGCGCTATTGCCAGCGGTATCGATCAGGATCAGGGAGTTGGTGGCCTCGTAGGAAGCCAACAGCCCGTCGGGCGACACCATCGGCTGCAGGATCGCCACCATGTTGTTGGCGTCGACGTGCTGCAACGGGATGAGCCGCGTGATGAACTCGTCGCTCGTGCCGGCGCGCTCCGGCGGCAAAACGGTGGGCAAGGTCGACGTACGCGCCTCTTTCGAGGGGACGATCTTGATCACCGCCCCGCTCGGCACCGTGGTGAAGCCCTTGACCTGGAGCACCGACTGGAACACCAGATAGGCCTCGTCGACCGAGATCTTCTCCGGGGAGATGACGGTGACCTTGCCCTTCACCTTGTCGTCGACGATGAAGTTCTTCTGGGTGATCTCACTGATGAACTTGACCAGGACGCCGAGGTCGACGTCCTCGAAGTTCATGGTGATCTGCTTGCCCCCGGGCGCGGCCGCTGCGGGCGGCGCGGCATTGGTTTTCTTCTCGGCAGGAGGCTGCGCATTCTGCCCGGGGGGCGTCGCATTTTGCGCCGCCGCCACGGAGACCACACACCACCAGAATCCCATCACCATGGTGCCCACGGCAACGGGGCGACACAACTGCGGCATAGCTCCTCGCATCAACGGACTACCTGAACTGGTAGCTCAGGGTTTTGGACTCTCGGTTCCTCATCACCTGAACCGTGAGCTCGTTTTGGTTGCGCAGTTCCTGGAACATCGCCAGCGCCCGGCTGGGGTCGGTGAGCTCCTGTCCATTGATACTCTGAATGATGTCGCCGTTCTTCAGGCCGATCTTGTCGAACAAGCTGTTCTGGCGGATGGCGAACAAGCGAAACCCCGTGGAGCGTCCCCCTTCGAAGTGGGGCACCGCGCGGATCTGGGTGAACAGCTGGCTCATGTTCTCGAGGGCGCCGTCCACCTCACTTCGGTCGATCACGTACTGGCCGTCACCGGTGAGCTGGATATGCTCATCGGCGGAGCCGGGCGCTGCGCTCGCGACGCTGGCGGCCGGTGCCGCCATGCCGGGAGGCCGGGCCTCGGTGCTGAGATCGAGGATCTCCTCCTTGCCGTCGCGGGTAAGAATCACCCTTTCCCATTCCACGCGCGTCACCTTGGCCTCACCCGGGACGGTTTCGCCTTCGTGATAGAGCTGCTGCTTGTGGTTACTGAGGTCCTCGATCACGCACGAGGACGGACCGTCTTTGTGGAGCGCGACGCCCCACAGCTTCAACCGCAGGGGTGTCTTGGGTGGCGGCCCGGTTGCCTTCGGGGCTTCGGCCGGAATCGAGTTGAAAATGTCGCGGGTGTTGATCAGAGCGTAGTAGGAAGCTTGCTTGCGGGTTTCGTGGGCAGGTGCCGGTGGAGGGGGCGTGAGGTGTACCGCCGGCAGCGGCGTCAATTTGGCCGCAATTGCCGTTCCCACCACCGAGGAAGCCACGTAGGCGATGGCCGCTAGCAAGAGCAGGTTGGCCGCAACTAGGTATCGTGGCGAGATCGTCATGCTGGGAAACGCCGCTCTCTATAAGCCAAACACTGCAGCCAATTCAAGCAAGACATCCGGCGTCGCGACCTGCCTTGACACCATGTGCCCCCCCGGCTACGGTCACTGAGACGAACAAAGCACCCGGAATGTTCACCTGAGCGTGCGAGGGGTTACGAATGGAGCACGGAGCACACGACGAGCACGGCCGGCTCGGCCACCAGACGGAAGCAGCTCCGGGTGAGCCCCTGGTGACCCTCACCCCCAAAGCGATCGAGATGGTCAAGGAGACGCTCGCCCGCGAGGGTTTCGGAAGCGACTACGGGCTGCGCGTGGGGGTCGTCGGCGGCGGCTGCTCGGGTTTCCAGTACTCGCTCAACTTCGACAATCAGGCCAAGGAAGATGATCAGATCGTCGAGGTGGGCGGGGTGCGGCTTTTCATCGACTCGATGAGCGTTCAATACCTGCAGGGGGTCACCATCGACTACGTCAGCAGCCTGCACGGGGCCGGCTTCAAGTTCCTCAATCCCAATGCCAGCCGCACCTGTGGCTGCGGCTCCTCCTTCTCGGCCTGAGGCCACTGCCCCAGGCCGGGCGCTACCGGCAACGCCTTACCCGGAGCTTGGATGATGCCCGCGATCACACCGTGGCCGCCACCGGGGCCGGGTAGTGAAAGGTCAGGCCATCGCTCTCTTCGTCGACCTCGACCGTGCCACCATTCTGCAACCGGCCGAACAGGATCTCGTCGGCCAGCGGTCGCTTGATCTCGGTCTGGATCAGCCGCGCCATCGGCCGTGCCCCGAAGATGGCGTCGTAGCCGTGTCGCGCCAACCATCCCCGGGCGCGATCCGACACCTGGAGCAGAACGTTCTTCTCGTTCAGCTGCATGTCGAGCTCGATGAGAAACTTGTCGACCACACGCTTGACGGCCTCCTCGTCGAGCGAGCCGAAGGTGATCATGGCGTCGAGTCGGTTGCGAAACTCGGGACTGAAGAGACGCTCGAGCGCCTGCTTCTCCTTGCCGGCATTGCTTCGTGAGCCGAACCCGACCGGCGTGGCGCTGACCTCCTGCGCCCCCGCGTTGGTGGTCATGATCAGGATGACGTTGCGGAAGTCGGCCTTGCGCCCGTTGTTGTCGGTGAGCGTGGCATGATCCATCACCTGCAGCAGCAGGTTGAACAGATCAGGATGCGCCTTCTCGATCTCGTCGAGCAGCAGCACCGCGTACGGGGTTCTGTTGATCGCGTCGGTCAACAGTCCGCCCTGGTCGAACCCGACGTAGCCCGGCGGCGCGCCGATCAGACGCGAGACCGTGTGCTTCTCCATGTACTCGCTCATGTCGAAGCGAATGAACTCGACCGCCAGGATGCGGGCCAACTGGCGAGCGACCTCGGTTTTGCCCACTCCGGTCGGACCCGCGAACAGAAAGCTACCGACCGGCTTTTCCGGGTGCCCCAACCCCGATCGCGACAGCTTGATGGCACTGGCCAGGGCGGAAATCGCCGGATCCTGGCCGAAAACGCTCAGCCGCAGGTCGCGCTCGAGATTCTGCAACTGCTCGCGCACGTCGACCGAAACGGTCTTCGGCGGAATCTTGGCCATGCGAGCCACCGCTTCCTCGATGTCCTCGCGCTCGACGGTCTCGCGCCGCTCCTCCGGCGGCAAGATGCGCATCGCCGCGCCCACCTCGTCGATGACGTCGATTGCCTTGTCCGGCAGGAAACGCTCGTTGATGTAGCGCGCCGCCAGCTCGGCGGCGGTGCGAATGGCCTCGGGCGTGTAGCGCACCCCGTGGTGGGTCTCGTAGTGCGACTGCAGTCCTTCGAGGATCGCGCGGGTCTCGTCGACGCTGGGCTCGGTGACGTCGATCCGCTGGAAGCGCCGCGCGAGCGCGCGGTCGCGCTCGAAGTAGCTCTTGTACTCGTGGTAGGTGGTGGCGCCGATGCAACGCAGTTCGCCCGAGCTGAGGGCCGGCTTGAGCATGTTGGAGGCGTCCATCGAACCGCCGCTGGTCGCGCCGGCACCGACGATGGTGTGGATCTCGTCGACGAACAGGATCGCGTGGGGCTCGCGCTTGAGCGCCGCCAGCACGCCCTTGAGGCGCTCCTCGAACTGGCCGCGGAACTTGGTGCCGGCCAGCAGCGCACCCATGTCGAGCGAGTAGATGGTCGCCTCCTTGAGGGCGTCGGGAACCTCGCCCTTGGCGATGCGCAGCGCCAGGCCTTCGACCAGCGCGGTCTTTCCGACCCCGGCGTCGCCGACGTACACGGGGTTGTTCTTGCGGCGCCGGCACAGGACGTGGATGGTGCGCTGCAGCTCGCTGGCGCGACCGATGAGCGGATCGATCTTTCCGTCGCGCGCCCGCTGCACCAGGTTGACGGTGTAGAGGTCGAGCGGGTTGCGCTTGGGCCGTCCGTGCGGCTGCTCCTCCGGCTCCGCCTCGCCGCTCGGCCCGGGCTCCGGCTGGATCTTGGAGATGCCGTGCGAGATGTAGTTGAGCACGTCAAGCCGGGTGATGCCCTGTTTCTCCAGACAGTAGACCGCGTGCGATTCGGGCTCGCGCAGCATGGCGACCAGAACGTTGCGCCCGTCGATCTCACGCTTGCCGGCCGCCTGCACGTGCATGGCCGCTCGCTGCACGACGCGCTGGAAGCTGAGCGTCTGCTGGGGGTCGCGCTCCACCCCCTCGGGTAGAGCTCGGACATGCGTCGCCCAGAAGGCTTCGATGTCGCGTCGGATGGCGTCGAGATCGCCGCCGCAATGACGAATGACCTCCGCGGTGTCGTGGTCGTGCAAGAGCGCGAACAACACGTGCTCCAAGGACAGGTACTCGTGCCGGCGACGCTTGGCCTCCATGAGGGCCAGCGTCAAGGTGGCCTGCAACTCGCGACTGATCATCAGTTACGCCTCTTCCATCGTGCATTGCAGCGGGTACTCGTGCGCCTTGGCCAGCGCCAGCACCTCCGCCACTTTGGTTTCGGCCACCTCGTAGGTGTACACGCCGCAGACGCCCAGGCCTGTCTTGTGCACGTGGAGCATGATCTGGGTGGCCTCGGCGATCGCCTTGTGAAACACCGCCTGCAGCACCTGCACCACGAACTCCATCGTGGTGTAGTCGTCATTGTGCAGCAGGACCTTGTAGAGCTTGGGTTGCTCGACCTTCTTCTCGGTCTCCGTCACCACGCCGTAGTCGAGATCGGTCTCTGACTTACCCATCACGCTGAACTCTAATGCGGCAACCGCGCTTCGGCAAGTACGAGCCCCGCAAGCGAGAAATCGGGGCGAGCCGGCGCGAGGACAGCGGCTCGCCATCGCCTTTCGAGCCGAGGGGTGAAGCGGGAGCCCCTCCCGTCGCCTTTCACCTCTCCCGTTCCCTCACACGCTCGCCGCCGCTTCGCAGCGGGCGATCGTGGCTTCCGGATCCGGCGGCAGGGGCGTCGCGTAGCGACGGTTGTATCGACGTCCCCGCAGCCACACCCGGAGGGAACGCAACACCACGTTGAGGTGGCCGAACGCCTGCTCCGGGGTCTCGAGCATGTTCATCATGCGGATGAAGGCGCGAAACACCACCGGGTCGCAGCGCGTTGCCACCGCCACGCCATCGTCGAAGAATCGTTGGCGCAGGCGCGCGCTCCAGCGCGAGGGCAGGCGCCCCTCTGCTTTGCGCACGGCTTCCCGGTCGGCGATCACCGAGGCGCGGTAGAACGGCTCGATCGCTGCGCGCGCTGCCAGGTCGAGGGTGACCGCGGCAGCCGCCAGATCACCGGCGTGCTGATCGAGCGCTTCGCCCAGGAGCTGCGCGTGCAGGAACCCCTGGGCGCAACCGCGGCCGTACAGCGGGTTGGTGCAGTACGCGGCGTCACCGAGAACGAACAATCCGATGGCGATCGGCCCGCGCTCGTCGACGAAACGCCGCAACCGGTTGATCAGCCCGCCCATCGCCTGCACCGGATGCGCCGGATCGCCGATGGGCTCGGAGATTTTCGGATCCACCCAGGGGGCCAGCGCCGGGATCGATCGCACCATCTCGTCGAACGCCGGCGTCTTCGCCAGCACCTTCAGGCGCGGGAAGGCGAGCGGCGAGGCCAGCGTGATCGAGAAGGTGCGGTCGTCGGCAGGAAACACCGCGTACTTGACCCAGTTGAAGTCGGCCGCGGTCGGGTGCTCGCTGCGCGGTGGCTCGGCGGCACCGGGAAGAAGTCGATAGAAGCGCGTGTAGTAGACGATCCCCGATTGTTCCTGCCTTTCGAACGGCGTGCGGGCGCCGATCTCGGCGAGCCACTTGGGCGCGGAGGACTGGCGGCCACTGGCGTCGATGACCAGGTCGCCGCGCAGGTCGACCTCCGATCCGGCCGCCGCGTACCGTACGCCGCACACGACCGGTGGATCGCCGCCCGCCGTGAGCAGCCCGCGCACACTGGCGTTGGGGATCACGCTGACGTCGCCGTGCGACAGGACGAAGCCCCGGGTCACCCACTCAAAGGTGGTGCGCCGGCAGCCTAGCGCCACCAACTCCTCGTCCCCAGGCTCCGGCTTCAGCCCGCGCAAGGTAAGCGGCGGGTGCTCCATCATGCGCAGCTCGCGGGCGCCCGCCGCCAGCAGCGCCTCGAGCAGCTCGGGATAGCGCTCGCGCAGCAGCCGTCGCAGGCGTCCGAGAAAGGCGTGCGAGTGGCGCACCTGCGTCGCCCCTTTTCGGTCCCAGGTCTCGAACGCCTCGCGCGGGCTCGCCAGGGCCGGATCGGCGTCGCGCTCGAGCAAGGTGACGTGCGCCCCGCGCGCCCGCAGCTCCTGGGATGCCGCCAGGCCGGTGATGCCGCTGCCGACGATGATCGCGTGCCGGCCGGAGAGAACGGCGCGCGACGGCTGCTGGCTCGCGCTCATGCCGACACCGCCTCCTGGAGCTCGTCGATTCGACCGAACCTCATTGAAAAAGCTTTTCCTTTTTTCGGCTACGCCTAGTTAGCCACAGCCCTTCGTCGAGTAAAGGGGAAACGGAGCTTCCCCGTGACGCCGGCAAGCGCTATCTAAGGAGCGCCATGAACGCCACCCTGCTCGCCATCGATGCCGGCACCACCGGCGTGCGCGCCCTGCTGTTCGATGACCAGAGCCAGCTGATCGCCTCCGCGTACCGCGAGGTGCTGCCGAGCTATCCGCAGCCGGGCTGGGTCGAGCACGATGCCGAGCAGATCTGGCGCGCCGTCGAGGAGGTCGTCGCTCGAGCGCTCCATCAGGCCGGGACGGCCGCCGTGCGCGCGCTGGCGGCCGTCGGCGTGGCGAATCAGCGCTCCACCACGCTGGTCTGGGAGCGCGGCAGCGGACGTCCCGTGCACCCCGCGATCGTCTGGCAGGACCTGCGCACCGCCGCGCGGGTCGCCGAGCTGCTGGACAACGGCATCTACACCAACACCATGGCCTCGGCGACCAAGCTGGAGTGGCTGCTGCAGCACACCCCGGAGGGGTTCGCCCGGGCGGAGGCCGGCGAGCTGTGCTTCGGCACCATCGACAGCTGGCTGGTCTGGAAGCTCAGCGACGGCGGTGCCCACGTCACCGATCACTCCAACGCCTCGTGCACCGGGCTCTACGATTTCGCCCTCGGTGGCTGGGATCCATCGCTGCTGGCGGCGCTGCGCATCCCGGAACGAATGCTGCCGCAGATCCACTTCTCCAGCGAAGTCCACGCGCGCACGTCGACCCCGTCGGTGCCGGGCGCCGTGCCCATCGCCGGCATCGCCGGCGACCAACAGGCCGCCATGTTCGGCGAGCTCAACACCGAGCCCGGCAGCGTCAAGATCACCTACGGCACGTCGGCGATGATCGACATTCACGTGGGCGACTTCCCGGTGCTGTCGCAGCGCGGCGCCTACCCGCTGGTCCTGTGCGGGCGCAACGGGCAACGGCCGTACTGCCTCGAGGGCACCGCGATCACCGCCGGCGCGGCGGTTCAGTGGCTCCGCGACGGCCTGGGGCTGCTCTCCGATCCCGCCGACAGCGCCGCGCTGGCCGCCAGCGTACCAGACAGCGGCGGAGTGTGGGCGGTGCCGGCGTTCCAGGGACTGGGCACCCCCTACATGGATCCCAAAGCGCGCGCGGTCATCGGCGGGCTGTCGCGCGGCAGCACGCGGGCGCATGTCGTGAGAGCCATCCTGGAAGGCATCGCGTTTCGCAGTCGCGAGGTCCTGGAAACGCTGCTCGAAGATGCGGCAACGCCGCCACCAGCGGTTCTGCGCGTCGATGGCGGCGCGGCGGCCAACGACTTCCTGCTGCAGGCGCTCGCCGACACGCTCGGCATTCCCGTCGAGCGTCCCGAGGTGGTGCAAGCGACCGGGCTCGGGGCCGTCTATCTCGCCGGCCTCGCGGTCGGCGTGTGGAAAGATCTCGAAGAGCTGAGGAACCGCTGGCGCTCGGGCGGCCGCTTCGAGCCGCGCCTCGGTGCCGACGAGCGCGACACTCGTTTCCACCGTTGGCGCCAGGCGCTCACCACCGCCAGAGCCGCGCTGATCTGACAAAGGGCAAGCCGGCGCCGGCCGGTCAACCGCCCGCCAGCGTGCCGCCCCAGCGGTCGAAGTACGTCACCTCGCGCGCCGGCCGGCGCACCACCGGGCCGAACTTGTCGCGCGCGTAGCCCATCGGAATCATGACCGTGGTCTCGACGTGATCCGGGATCGCGAGCATCTCGCGCACCTCGGCATCGGCGAATCGCAGGATGGTGGTCAGGCAACCACCAATGCCGCGCGCCCGCGCCGCCAGCAGGAGATTTTCCACCGCCGGGAAGATGGTCGCGTACAGCGTGACGGGATCGCGCGGCTTGCCTTGCTCATCGAAGATCATCGGGTAGCGGTGCTTGTCGACGCACGGGAACACCAGCACGCCCGCGTCATCGAGATGCTCGGCGAGGTAGCGCGCGCCGCGCATCATACGCGCCTGCTGGGGGTTCATGCCGCCGGACGCGGCCGCGATCGCCTTGTACGCCGCCTCCGCGGGCTCGAAGCGTGCGAGATAAAGGTCTCGCAACGCCTTCTTCAGGCCGGGCTCGCGCACCAACAGGAAACCCCACGGCTGACTGTTACTGCCGTTCGGTGCCCAGGTCGCCGCCGTCACCATCTCCAGCAGCACCTCTTCGGGGATCTCCCGCTTCTCGAAACGACGGATCGTTCGCATCGTTCGCATCGACTCGAAAAGATCGGCAGCCATCGCGTTCCCTCCCGGTCGCAGTCGGCACGCGCCCCGCGTGTTGGCCGGATTCCTACGCCAGCGCCGACCGATCATCAACTGCAGTCGGCTCCGCCCGGAAGAGGCAAGAGCCGGCTAGCCCGGAGAGAGGGCGGCGTGGAGTGTTGATCCGTCAGACCTCCGACGCAGCCGCCACCAGGGCGCGCGTGCGCGTGACCGCCACCCGATCACAGAGAAAGCGAGATCGGTCGAGCGTCGCGGCGACCTGCGCCGCGTAGATGTCGGAGTGGAAGTACGCGCTCAGGGACGGCGAGATCGGAAACACCTGATAGCCCGAGGACCAGCGCGCCAGCTCCCCGCGTTCATCGCGCACGCATCCGCCCGCCAGGGCCAACGAGGCGTCACCGAGCGGCAAGCCGCGCAGATCGCGAACGAGCGCCTCGAAACGGCCCTGCTCCTCGCCGTCCATGAAGAGGAAGAGCCGCGAGCGGAAGAAGATCACGCCGTCGTGGAAGAACTTCGGTACGTTGGCCACCCCGTCCTTGCCCAGCTCGCTGGCCATCTGCGCGACCACGCGAAAGGCGCGCCGCAGCACGCCGAGCCCCGGGTGGCGCTGCAAAGGCAACCGCGGCCGGTCCGAAGGGAACGGAGCCGTCGGATCCTGCTCGCGCACCCAGTGCACCACCGCCAGATCGATCGCACGTTCCATCGCGTAGCCGCGCCGCTCGAACCAGTCGGGGCGAATCACCGCTTCGCCGACGCAGGCGTCGAGCAGCAGGTAGCAGGCGCCGCCTTTGCGGCCCGACAGCACGATGTGCGGCAGGGGACGCCCGACGGTCTGGAGCGCCACGGTGAGCTCGCCAAAGCCCTTCTGCTCGAGCGCCTGCAGCACGCCAACCGCGGCGAACAGATCGCGGATGGCGGCGGCATCGTACCTCCCGAGCACCCGCTCCTCCATCGTCAACGCTCCTGTGCCAGCAGCCAACAATAGTAGTTGTAATGAATGCGCCAGCTCGCCTCACCGTATCCGCCGGCCGTGACGACGATCATCGGAATGCCGCGGCCCCACACCTCGGCGGTCACGGAGCGGTCGCGCGCCAGCATCCCCTCCTCGGTGAGATCGAAGTCGCCGAGCGCGTCCTCGACGAAGGGGTCGCTGCCGGCGATGTAGACCGCGAAGTCGGGGCGGAACTCGCGCACGATTTCGGGCAGGTGCTGCTCGAGCGCCGCCAGATACTCCCCGTCCTTCGTGTGCGACGGCAGCTCGACGTCGCGATTGTTGTGTTTGCGGATCCAGCACCAGTTGCCGGCGTGCATCGAGAACGTGAACACCGACTCGTCGGCAGAAAAGATCTCGGCGTTACCATTGCCGTGATGGTAGTCGAGATCGACGATCAGCACCCGTTCCACCTGGCGAGCCTGCTGCAGCACGCGGATCGCAATCGCCGTATCGGCGATGGCGCAAAAGCCCTCTGCCTTGTCGACCTGCGCGTGGTGGAAACCGCCGCCGAGATTGAGGCCGATGCCCCGCTCGGCCGCCGCCCAGCGCGCCGCCGCCACCGTGCCCCCCGAGGCAAACAGGAACGGCTCGAGCAACCGCTCGTCCCAGGGATGCCCCGGATCGAGAAAGAGCAGCCGCGCCAGCACCTCCGGCCGACGGATCTCGGCAACGTACGCGGGCGTGTGCACCAGGAGGAGCTCTTCCTCCAATACCGGCGCAGCGGCGACGAAGTCGCCCTCGGCCGCCACACCAGAAGCGACCAGCCCGTCGTGGATACGCCGGGGCTTCTGGATGTCGAAGGTGTGCCGAATACCCGCCTCGAGCACGTCGTAGACGTACTCACTGCGATAAAAGAGCCGGCGGGGCAGTTGCCTTTCTCCCACCATGACACCCATCGCATCAACGATTGTGCCAGAGCTCGTGCAACGGCCACGTCTGAGCAACCGACTTCTCTTTCGCAGGCATAGGAGGGGAAGCCGCCGCCAGTCCTCGCGCGCGGTCGGCCGCGGTTCGTCCCGTGTTGATTTCGCCTCGATCTTGGGTCATTCATCCGGACATCGAAACGGTCAAGAACGAGCGGAAGATGTCCTCCGAGCCGGAGATCAGGATCCCTCACGATCTGCTTGGCCGCGAAGTCGATCTCGGGGAAGTGACGGTCACGCGCGACATGATCGCCTCCTACGTCCGGGCGGTCGGCGACGACACGAGCCTGGGGGGATCCCTGGAGGAAGCGCCGCCGACGTTCTGTCTGACGCTGCGGCGAGGCTTGACGCCGGACATCCCGCTGCCACCCGGCACGTTCGGCGTGTACGGCGGTCACGATCTCGAATTCCTCCAGCCCATTCGGGCCGGTCGCCGGTACCGCATCAGCGCGCGGGTGGTCGACGTGTTCGAGAAGAGCGGGCGAAGCGGGGCTCTCACCGTGGTGGTGCGTGAGGCCACCATCCGCGAGGAGGACGGCAGCCCGGCCGTCCGCATCACCGAGCGCCAGATCATTCGGGCGCGCCCGCCAGGCCCCTGCTAGGCAGCCCACCATGCATCTCGGAGACGATCTCGGACCACAACGACGCCGCGCGCCCGACGCCGCCCAAATCGCCGCCTATGCCGGCGCCGGCGAAATCAGGGAACGATTCTTCTCGGACGACGCCTACGCACGCCGGCTCGGCCTCCCCGGGGCGATCGTTCCCGGCCCGATGTTGACCGCCTTCATCGAGCAGTTCCTCCGGCGCGAGCTGCCCGACTGGAGGCTGGAACGGCTGAACACGACCTTCCGCGTACCGACTTCGCCGGGGGTGCACCTCGTCTTGCACGGAGCCGTCACGGAGCATCACGAGAGGGCGGACGGCGAAAGGCTGGTCTGCGACGTCTTGATCGAGCACGGCGAGACGGCGGGCGAAGGTGACCGGGCGGTGACCGCCAGCGCC